>TARA_R110002012_G_scaffold118405_6_pt1 | contig 105863 bp, 117 predicted proteins | sample TARA_R110002012 | Tara Oceans TARA_R110002012 (sample SAMEA4396515) | marine metagenome | biome: Westerlies Biome; feature: [DCM] deep chlorophyll maximum layer (ENVO:01000326); material: water (ENVO:00002006), including particulate matter (ENVO:01000060) such as... | depth 40 m
GGCCTTGGCCCAGTCCAGCGTCCGGTCCAGCGCCTTGCCCAGTTTTTCCAGCAACTCGTCAATCTGCTCTGCCGTGATGATCAGCGGCGGGCAAATGCCGATTGTCTCGTAGATGTTGCGGATGATCAGACCTTCCTCTGCGGCGAACTTGGCCGCCATGGCGCAGATCTTGCCGCCCGGCTCGAACGACGCCTTGGTCTCTTTGTCGCGGACCAGCTCGACGCCCGCAATCAGGCCAACGCCGCGCACTTCGCCCACCAGCGGGTGATCCGAAAACGCCCGCAGACCCGATTGCAGCCGGTCTGCCAGACGGGCGGCGTTGCCCATCAGGTCGTCTTCCTGAATGATGTTCAGGTTCTCGATGCCCACGGCACAGGCCACGGGGTTGCCACCTGCGGTAAAGCCGTGGCCCAGCGTGCCCAGTTCGGCGGTGTAATCCGCAATGACCTGATAGACCGCATCGGTCATCAGGATCGCCGCCAGCGGCATATAGGACGAGGTCAGCTGTTTCGATGTCACCAGAATGTCGGGGGTGAAGCCGTAGGTCTGGCAGCCGAACGGCTGGCCGGTGCGGCCAAAGCCGTTGATGACCTCGTCGGACACCAGCAGGATGTCATATTTGCGGCACAGCGCCTCGATGCCCGGCCAGTAGCCTTCGGGCGGGGTCATGACGCCACCGGCACCCATCACCGGCTCGCCGATGAAGGCCGCGATTGTATCGGGATCTTCGGCCAGAATGGTGTCTTCGGCCTCTTTCAGCAGGCGCGCGGTGAACTCGGTCTCGCTCTCGCCTTCGTTGGCCCAGCGGTAGTGGTGCGGACAGGTCAGGTGCACGACCGGAATCGCCGGCAGGTCAAAGCCGCGCTGGTTGCCCGGCAGGCCGGTCAGCGACCCCGAGGCGATGGTGATGCCGTGGTAGCCCTTGTTGCGGGCCAGGAATTTCTTTTTCTTCGGACGGCCCAGCATGTTGTTCATGAACCAGACGAACTTGACCACCGTGTCGTTCGCCTCGGAGCCTGAGTTGGTGTAAAACACCTTGGTCAGATGCTCGGGCGTCATGTCCACCAGCTTTTCGGCCAGCAGAATGCCGGGCGCGTGCGCCTTGTGGGCAAAGTTCTGGATATAGGGCAGTTCGGACATCTGCTTGGCCGCCGCTTCAACCAGACGCGGCTGCGAAAAGCCGACCGCAACCGACCACAGGCCCGCCAGACCTTCGAGGTATTTCTTGCCCTCGCTGTCATAGACATAGCAGCCCTCGCCCTTGGTGATGATCATGGGCCCCTGCTCTTCGTGCACCCGCGCGTTGGTGTAGGGGTGCAACTGATAGGCGATGTCGGTTTCTTGCAGCGAGTTCGAACGAATGTTCATGTCTATTTCCCGTCGGTCAGAGCGGCGCAAGGGTGCGCCAGTTTCAAAATTGCATGTCCCGTCCGGTGTATCCGGCCAGAAATGCGACAAGCGAGGTGGTCAGGTCGGGTGAAAGATACCCGCCCTCTTGCACCAGAACCGTTGGCAGTCCGGCGGCGGCAATCATGCCCCCCGCACGGGCAAAGCCGTCAAAGGTCACCTGCAACCCCTTGAGGGGGTCGTTTTCATGTGCATCCAGCCCAAGGCTTACAACGAGCGCATCAGGCTTAAAAGAGGCCACGCGGTCAAGCCCTGTCGCCACCGCATCGCACCACCCATCGTCGCCGGTGCTTTGTGCCAGCGGGATGTTCAGGTTGTACCCCTTGCCCGCACCGCGCCCGGTTTCGTGGTCATAGCCCACAAAGAACGGGTAATAGGTTTCGGGCGTGGCATGGACCGAAACGAACAGAATGTCGTCGCGTTCGTAGAAAATATCCTGCGTGCCGTTGCCATGGTGCACGTCGATGTCCAGCACCGCAACGCGGCCATGAGTTTCGCGCAGCGTCTCGGCGGCGACAGCGGCGCAGTTAATCATGCAGTGCCCCGCAACGATGTCCGCCGAACTGTGGTGCCCCGGCGGGCGGCACAGCGCATAGGCCACGTCGTCCCCATCCAGAACCGCCCGCGCCGCATCATGGGCCGCTGCCGCAGCACCCAGCGTGGCCTGCCACGAATTCTTGCCCAGCGGCGCGGATGTGTCCCCCATATGCCAGCCGGCCTTGCCGATGATATGTTTGGGATAGGTGCGTTCAGAATTCAGCGCATGGACGTTCGGCACCACCTCGGGGCCCGAGCCCTCCAGCGCCGTCCACTCGTCCCAGCCGGTTTCCAGAAAGGTCAACAACTCGGGCGTGTGGACCTTTTCCAGCAACGCGCGCGGCACCGCGCCCGGTTCGGTCACCGGCATCTCCAGCCGGTCCAGCCCGGCCAGCAACAGCCGCGCCCGCTCGGCCTGTTCGGCGTTGCGGGCGATCTTGCCCAGAGACAGACGAAACGCAGGGTCGTGCGCTTCGGTCTTTTTGGCGTAGAAACATTTCATTCCGGTGTGCCCTCTTGCTGGTCATGGAAATGTTGCGTGACCAGATCTTTGGCAACGCGAATGTGATAGTCGATGGCGCCAGCCGCACGGTTCGCGTCGTGCAGGCCAATCGCCTCGACGATCGGATCGTGGGTTTCGGCCATATGGCGCGGATCGTCGTACAGCCGTCCGATCACCAGCAGCCCCAGCTTTGTCTCGTTGGCGATCTGGTCGAACAGTTGCAAAAACCGCTGGTTCCCCGAATGCAGGCAGATCAGCCGGTGAAACTGCATATCCGCAGACACATGGGCCATCAGATCGTCGCCCTCGCCCGCCAGCCTGTGCATTTCCGCCACCTGGGCGCGCAGCTCGGGCAAGGCAGTCTCGGCATTTGTTTCGGTCAGCCGCCGGATCGCCGCTGTCTCAAGAAGGATGCGCAGATCGTACAGGTCTGACATCGACGTTACAGACACCACTTTGACAAAGAAACCGCGGTTGGTGCGGTATTCCACCAGCCCCGAGGATTCCAGCAACCGCAGCGCCTCGCGCACCGGCGCACGGCTCAGGTCCATCTGTTTGGCAATGGTTGATTCGGCCAACCGTTCGCCCGGCGCAATACCACCTGCCAAAATCGCATCAACCAAGGTTTTGGCCACCCGGTCCACCAGACCGTCACGATTGAGGGGAACAAATCCGCGATGCTCAGCCAACACCTTTTTCTCCGTATAACAGCACTGCCCAAATCCACAGCTTTGCCTAATTTTGGTAACTGACGATTTGTCGTTTGTCGACAATCTTCTTGACTCAGAGGCATCAAGCCAATCTTCTGTGCCCATAGATGCAACTTCCTGTGGAAAGGCCGACCATGGCGACAACCGCGCAATCCAAGCCCGACGAATCCATTTCCATCGGAGGTGGCGCCCGGACCGGCATCCGCCGTGACCCGAACGACGAGGCGCAGATTCGCGTTGATCTGGCGGCGGCCTATCAGTTGATCGCGCTTAACGGCATGGACGACAGCATCTTTACCCACATCTCGGCCCGTCTGCCCGATGGCGCGGACGGCACCAAGCGGTTCTTGCTGAACCCCTACGGGCTGATGTTCGACGAAGTCACCGCATCGAACCTTGTGACCATCGACGAAACGGGCGCGATCATCGACGATCCTTATGGGGCAGGTGTGAACGCCGCAGGCTTTACCATCCATTCGGCCGTTCACATGGCCCGCCACGATGCCGCCTGTGTGCTGCACACGCACACCGTCGCCGGCGTGGCGATCAGCTCGCTGCAAGAGGGGCTGTTGCCACTGAACCAATGGTCGGCCCAGTTCCACGGGAAAATCGCCTTTCATGATTACGAAGGCATCGCGCTGGATCTGGACGAACGTGAACGGCTGGTCGCCGATCTGGGCGATCTCAACGTGATGCTGCTGCGCAACCACGGCACGCTGATCTGCGGCCGCTCGGTCGCCGAAGCGGTCAAGCTGGCGTTCAATCTGGAACGGTCCTGCAAGGCACAGATTGCGGCGCTGTCCACCGGGCTTACTCCGATCCCGCTGGCCGACGATCTGGCCGCACACACGGCGGCGCAATACGCCCGCGCCTATGACAAGACAGAAGCCGCAGGCATCGACCCCGAATGGGACGCGATGCTGCGCCAACTGGACCGGCAGGCACCTGCCTATGCCGACTGAAACAACACCCCAGACCCGTGCCAAAGCGGGCTAAACCGTCACCCCAAACCAACAGGGACGATCACTATGAAACACCTTAAGATGACAACCTTCCTTGTGGCCGCGATGCTGGCCACGGGCGCTGCCGCACAACAGGATGGCGGCCGCCTTGACCTGATCGTACAGCCCGAACCGCCCGGCCTGATGCTGGGCCTTGTGCAGAACGGTCCGACACAGATGGTCGCGGGCCAGATCTACGAGGGTCTGCTGCGCTACAATACCGATCTGGAACCGCAGCCGTCGCTGGCCAAAAGCTGGGAGATTGCCGAAGACGGCATGACCTACACCTTCAATCTGAACGAAGGTGTCACATGGCATGACGGCGAACCGTTCTCGTCCGCCGACGTGGTGTTCACCACCAAGTTCCTGCAAGACAACCACGCCCGTTTCCGCGCGGCCTTCAGCCACGTCGAAAGCGTCGAGGCCCCGGATGCCAACACCGTCGTTATCAAGATGAAAGAGCCCTATGGCCCCTTCATCAACGCCTTTGAAGCGGGCTCAATGCCCATCGTGCCCGCGCACATCTACGAAGGCACCGATTACGCCACCAACGAAATGAACGCCACGCCCATCGGCACCGGCCCCTACAAGTTCGTCGAGTGGAGCAAGGGCAGCTATATCCACCTGACCAAGAACGACGACTATTACATGGATGGTCTGCCCCACATCGAAGACCTGTATTACCGCGTGGTCCCCGATGCGGCATCGCGCGCCGTGGCCTTCGAGACCGGCGAAGTGTCGGTCCTGCCTGGTGGTGCTGTCGAAAACTGGGACGTGAAACGTCTGACCGAAATGGACGGCGTCTGCTCGACCTCGGACGGCTGGGAATTCTTCGCGCCGCACGCATGGATGTGGCTGAACAACCGCGAAGGGCCAACCTCGGACAAACGCTTCCGTCAGGCGGTCATGTACGCGCTGGACCGAGAGTTCGTCAAAGACGTGGTCTGGAACGGTTTCGGCACCGTGCCCACCGGCCCCGTGTCGTCCAAAACCAACTTCTACACTGACGACGTACCGCAGTACCCGCATGACCCCGACAAGGCCAAGGAACTGCTGGCCGAGATGGGCTATGACGGCACCCCCGTGCGCGTGCTGCCCCTGCCCTACGGCGAGACATGGCAGCGTTGGGCCGAAGCGGTAAAGCAGAACCTCGAAGAAGTCGGCATCACGGTCGACATCGACTCGGCTGACGTCGCGGGCTGGAACGAAAAGACGGCCAACTGGGATTACGACATGGCCTTTACCTATCTCTACCAGTACGGCGACCCGGCCTTGGGTGTGGCGCGGAACTACACCGCCGACCAGATCAAGAAAGGCAGCCCGTGGAACAACGTCGAAGGGTATGAAAACCCCGAACTGGACAAGAAATGGGCCGCCGCCGCGATCGAACCTGACAACGCGAAACGGCAGGAACTGTACACCGAGATTCAGCAACAGATCGTCGAGGATGTCCCCGTCGCCTGGCTGCTGGAGATCGAGTTCCCGACGATCTACCGCTGCAACGTCAAGAACCTGATCACCACGGGGATCGGCCTGAACGACGGTCTGCGCGACGCTTGGATCGAACAATAAGCCTATCTCTGGCGGGGCCTTCGGGCCCCGTCTTCCCCTCTCCCCTCGGGGCGAAAAAACACTGACAGGTGACTGATGGCCATTGCCGGAACGATTCTCGGGCGCTTGCTCAAGGCGGCGCTGACGCTTTTTGCCATTGCGGTGCTGAACTTTTTCCTGATCCACGCGGCCCCGGGCGATCCGGCGGCGGTGCTGGCGGGCGAAGCGGGTGCCGCAGACGAACAGATGATCGCAGATCTGCGCGCGCAGTTCGGTCTGGATCAGCCGCTCTATGTGCAGCTTTACCGCTATGTCGGCAATATCCTGACCCTCGACCTTGGCTATTCCTTCCGACAGGGCGCCCCGGTGCTGGACCTGATCCTGGAACGTCTGCCCGCGACCCTGATCCTGACGCTGACCGCCTTCTGGATCTCGCTGCTGGCCGGTGTGGCGCTGGGCGTTGCCGCATCCGCACGGGTGGGCAAGTTCACCGACAGCCTGATCACCGGAACCGCGCTGCTGTTCTATGCCACGCCGCTGTATTGGGCGGCGCTGATGGCGGTGCTGGTGTTTTCGGTGCAGCTGGGCTGGCTGCCCGGCTTTGGCTATGAAACCGTCGGCAGCGGCTATGGCGGGTTCGACCGCGCCATCGACATCCTCAAACACCTGATCCTGCCGGCGCTGACGCTGGGGCTGTTCTTCATGGCGGTCTACATGCGCATGACCCGCGCCTCGATGCTGGAAGTGGCGCAACAGGATTTCGTGAAAACCGCCCGCGCCAAGGGGCTGGCCCCGTCCGTCATCCGCCGCCGCCACATCCTGCGCAACGCGCTGCTGCCGGTGGTGACACTGGCGGGGCTTCAGGCGGGGCAACTGGTCGGCGGTGCCGTGCTGACCGAAACCGTCTTTGCCTGGCCGGGCATCGGCCGGCTGATGTTCGAAAGCCTGGCCGCCCGCGACTATAACACCATCCTCGGCGTCTTCCTCGTCTCGGCGCTGATGGTCATCATTTTCAACATCATCACCGACATCGTCTACCGGTTGATCGACCCGCGCATCGGGCAAAAGGCATAGGAGAACCCCCATGAGTCTTTGGAGCCGTTTCGCCACCAACCGCGCCGCCGTCGCAGGTCTGATCGTGTTGATCGCGGTCATCGTCATCGCCCTGCTGGCCCCCGTCATGTTCCCCAAAGGACCGTGGGCCATGGTGCAACGCCCGTTCCTGGCCCCCTTCGGCACCGACGGGCTGCCGCTGGGCACCGACACGCTGGGCCGCAATGTGCTGGCCGGTCTGATCTACGGCGCGCGGGTGTCGCTGCTGGTCGGTCTGGTCTCAACCGTGATGGCCCTGCTGATCGGCGTGCCGCTGGGGGCGGTCGCCGGGTTCTACGGCGGCTGGGTCGACGAATGCGCCATGCGCTTTACCGAATTTTTCCAGACCATCCCCAACTTTGCCCTCGCCATCGTGCTGGTGGCGATCCTGGAACCCTCGCTGACCTCGATCACCATATCCATCGCCATCGTCTCATGGCCCCCCGTCGCCCGTCTGGTGCGCGCCGAGGTCATGTCGGTCACCCGCCGCGAATACGTCGATGCGGCGCGGCTGGCAGGGCTGTCGAACCTGCACATCCTGACCCGTCAGGTGCTGCCCAACACCGTCTCGCCCATCATCGTCATGGCCTCGCTGATGGTGGCCACCGCGATCCTGCTGGAAAGCTCGCTGTCGTTCCTTGGTCTGGGTGATCCCAACATCATGTCCTGGGGCTATCAGATCGGGGCGGCGCGCACCGTCATCCGCTCGGCCTGGTGGCTGTCGTTCTTTCCCGGCGTCGCCATCATTCTGACCGTGCTGGCGCTGAACCTGATCGGCGAGGGGCTGAACGACGCCCTGAACCCGCATCTGACACGAAAGGGCAAGTCATGAGCGTTCTGTCCATCACCGACATGTCCATCGCCCTGCCGTCGGGGGCGGACCGTCCCTTTGCGGTCAAGGATTGCAGCTATGAAATCGCCATGGGCGAGATCCTGTGCGTGGTGGGCGAAAGCGGCTCGGGCAAGTCGATGACCGCCAACGCGCTGATGGGTCTGCTGCCCGAAGGCGTGACCGTGGCCAATGGCACCGCCGCGTTCGGCGGCAAGGACATCCTGAAAGTCCCCGAGATAGAACAGCGCGCCCTGCGCGGCGACCGCATCGCGATGATCTTTCAGGAACCGATGACCGCGCTGAACCCGCTGATGCGCATCGGCGACCAGATTGCCGAAGTGTTCGAGGCCCACAAGCGCCACACCCCGTCCGAGCGCAAGGCCCGCGCGCTGGATCTGGTGCGCGAGGTCGGCCTGCCCGACCCCGAAAAGATCATCCGCGCCTATCCCTTTCAGCTGTCGGGCGGCCAGCGCCAGCGGGCGATGATCGCCATGTCGCTTGCGCTGGAACCCGAACTGCTGATTGCGGACGAACCCACCACGGCGCTGGACGTGACGACACAGGCGCAGATCCTCAAGCTGATCCTTGATCTGCGCGAACGACGCGGCATGGCGGTGATGTTCATCACCCACGACTTTGGCGTGGTGGCCGAAATTGCCGACCGCGTGATCGTCATGCGCCACGGCGAAATCGTCGAACGCGGCACCGCGACCGAGGTGCTGGAGAACCCGCAGCACGACTATACCAAACGCCTGCTCGAAGCGATCCCGACGGGCATGGTGCCGCAATCGGTGGCTGTCGAAAAGGCACCGGCACTGGAAGTGCGCCACCTGAAGAAAACCTACTACACCGGCGGCGGCCTGTTCCGCGCGCGCCGCGACGTGCGCGCCATCGACGATGTGTCGCTGACCATCGCCAAGGGCGAGGTGCTGGGGCTGGTGGGGGAATCCGGGTCGGGCAAATCCACGCTGGGCCGCGCGGTTGTACGACTGGTGACACCGGACGCTGGCGAAATTCTGGTCGGCGGCACTGACATGGCCGCCCTGTCGGAAAACGATCTGCGCGCCGCGCGGCACAAGGTGCAGATGGTGTTCCAGGACCCCTATGCCTCGCTGAACCCCCGACAGCGGGTGATGCGCGCGCTGACCGACGGACCGATGGCCAAGGGCGTGCCCAAGGACAAGGCCCGCGCACGCGCACGCGAGCTGATGGAAACCGTAGGACTGGGCGCCGAAGCCGTCGACCGGTTCCCGCACGAGTTTTCCGGCGGCCAGCGTCAGCGCATCGGCATCGCCCGTGCGCTCGCGATGGACCCCGAACTGATCATCGCGGACGAGGCGGTTTCGGCGCTGGACGTGTCCATTCAGGCGCAGGTGCTGGACCTGCTGCGCGACCTGCGCCGGCAGTTCGACCTGTCGATCCTGTTCATCACCCACGACTTGCGCGTGGCCGCGCAATTGTGCGACAGGATCGCTGTCATGCAACGGGGCAAGCTCGTTGAAATCGGGCCCGTCTCTGACGTGTTCCTGAACCCGCAACACGAATACACCCAGAAACTGCTGGCCGCCGTGCCAGGCGGAGGCTGGGGAAAGGCCGCAGAATGACCCGATGGACCGGCGTTGCCACATGCGAGGCAATCGACCTGATGCGCTTTTTCGGACCTGTCTTTGCCAAGGTCGCGCCCGAAATCACCCTGCTGCGCCCCGAAGAGGTCGAAGACCCCGCCGCGATTGATTTCGTGTTTTCCTTTGTGCCCGCCGATGATGCGTTCACGCCCTACCCCAACCTGCGCGCCGTGTTTTCCGCAGGTGCCGGACTGGATGCCATCGCCGCCTGCCCGTCGCTGCCCGATGTGCCCGTATATCGCGTCGAAGACCCCGATCAGGCACAGCAGATGGCCGGCTTTGCCGCCTTCCACGTGGTCTGGCACCAGCGCCGCATGGGCGACTTTATCGCCGCCCAGCGCGCGCACAAATGGGCGCGCCGCGTGGGCGACCAAAGCCCGACGCTCAAGCGGATCGGCGTGATGGGCTACGGCCCGATGGGACGGGCCATTGCCAAGGGTCTGTCGGCACTTGGCTACACCGTCACCACCCTGTCGCGCAGCCAGCCCGATCCCGCCACCCCCGGCATCAACCACATGACCAACGACAACATCGACGCCTTTCTGGGGCAGACCGATATTCTGATCAACGTGCTGCCGCTGACGTCCGAAACCGCGGGCCTGCTGTCGGCCCCGCTGTTCGCAAAACTGCCCGAAGGGGCCGCGCTGATCCATCTGGGCCGCGGCGCGCACCTGAACGAGGCGGACCTGATCGCGGCGCTGGACAGCAAGCAGTTGGCAGGGGCCACTCTGGACGTGTTCGACACCGAACCGCTGCCCAAGGACAGCCCCCTGTGGGATCACCCCGGCATCTTCATCACGCCCCACGTTGCCAGCACCCCGCAATTCAGCGCGGTGGTCGAGAACGTCCAGAAAGGCATGGCAGCGCTAGAGGAATAACCCCTCAGCCCGCTTCGGCCAGCCGCGCGACGTAGCGCGCCAGCGTGTCAATCTCAAGGTTGACCGCATCGCCCACGGCCACGTCGCCCCATGTCGTCATTTCCTTGGTGTGGGGGATAAAGTTGATGCCAAACACATCGCCCTGAACCTCGTTCACCGTCAACGACGTGCCGTTCAGCGCCACCGACCCCTTGGGCGCGATGAACCGCGACAACGCCGCCGGCGCGCGCAACAGCACCCGCGTGCTGTCGCCCTCATCGGTGACGGAAATCACCTCGGCCACGCCGTCCACATGGCCCGACACGATGTGCCCGCCCAATTCGTCACCCACCTTCAGCGCCCGTTCCAGATTGACCCGCTTGCCTTCGGTCCATGCACCAAGGTTGGTCTTGGACAGCGTCTCGGCGCTGATGTCCACGTCGTACCAGTCGTCCCCCAGCGCCACGACGGTCAGACAGACGCCATCCGACGCGATGGACGCGCCCATGTCGATGCCATCCGTGTCATAGCCCGTCTTAATCCGCGCGCGCAGGTCGCCCGCCTGTGTCAGCGCGACGACTTTGCCAATATCGGTGATGATCCCTGTAAACATGGTCGATGCCCCCTGAAACTGTTCCTTCCAGCTAAACGTGCCTGTCCAGACACGCAAGACCCGCAACCATTGCGCAATTGCCCGACGACAGTCATATTTCAGCCGGATTTGAGTGGTCAGTAAATGATAACCCGAACCAAGTATCAGAGGACAGATGACCAGCGCCACCGATCCACATCGCGTTTTCCTGTTTTTGCAGGGCCCGCACGGACCATTTTTCAACCGTCTTGGAAAAATGCTGCGCCGCGCGGATGTGACCGTGTGCCGTGTCGGCTTTAACGCGGGCGACCGTGCGTTCTGGTTCCATCCGTCCAGCTATATCCCCTATCGCGGCAGCGCCGAGGATTGGCCGCAAACCTTTGCCGACCTGTGCACCGCGCGCAAGGTCACCGACATCGTGCTGTACGGCGACACCCGCCCGATCCACGCCGCCGCCGTGGCCGAGGCCAAGCGGCGCGGGATCACGGTGCATGTGTTTGAAGAAGGCTACATGCGCCCCTATTGGGTCACCTACGAACGCGGCGGCACCAACGGCAATTCGCGGCTGATGTCCATGACCATCCCGCAGATGCAAAAGGCGTTGGCCATGTCCGACATGGAGGCCCCGCTGCCCCCCGCCCACTGGGGCGACATGCGCCAGCACGTGTTTTACGGCGCGCTGTACCATTGGTTCGTGATGTTCCGAAACGGCGACTATCGCAATTTCCGCCCGCACCGCAGCATCAGCGTAACCAAGGAATTCCAACTGTACGTGCGCCGCCTGCTGCTGATGCCCGCCCATGCCATCGACCGGCGGATCAGCACGCTGCGGGTGCGCCACGGCGGCTTTCCCTATCATCTAGCGCTGCTGCAACTGGAACACGATTCCAGCTTTCAGCAACATTCGCCCTTTGACACGATGACCGACTTTCTCAAGGTGGTGATCGAAGGGTTTGCCAAGGGCGCGCCGGGCCACCATCACCTTGTATTCAAGGATCACCCGCTGGAAGACGGCCGCGTGCCGGTGCGCCGCGCCGTGCGCAAGCTGGCGCGCGACCACAACGTCGCTGACCGCGTGCATTACGTGCGCGGCGGCAAGCTGGCCGGGCTGATGAACGAAGCGCGCAGCGCCGTCACCGTCAATTCGACCGCAGGCCAACAGGTGCTGTGGCGCGGCATCCCGCTGAAAGTGTTTGGCGATGCGGTCTACAACCAGCCTGAATTTGTGTCGGATCAGGCGCTGCCCGACTTTTTCAAAGGGGCCACGCGCCCCGACAACAAGGCCTACAAGGATTACCGGCGCTACCTGCTGGAAACCTCGCAACTGCCGGGCGGCTTCTATTCGGCGCGCGGGCGGCGGCAACTGCTGCGCCATGTTGTCGACATGATGCTGTCCCCCGAAGACCCCTATGACGCGCTGAAATCGGGAAGCGCGGCACCGAGGCAACAGTTGCGGTTGGTCAACTGAACAACACTACCCCTAGCGGTAGATTTTATGTTTGGTTTCGGCTACCTTGATCCCAAATACCCCGAAACAATCGGGGATTTCGAGGCAGAATAAAATAGGTCGAGGAGACCGCGCAGTGATATTCCATCGTTCCAAGTGGGCGCGCCCTGTCGCGCTGCTGACGGTTTTGGCTGTTGTCAGCTCGTGTGGCTTGCCCCAGGTTGGCCCCAACAAACGGCAGATTTTCGCAGGTTCGGTCCAACGGCAGGGCGACTCGTTCATCGTCGCCGTGAATGACCGTGTGACCCGTGCCACATCCGTGGTGCCCGCGCTGGGCTTTTCCGACAGCTTGAAAAACGCGGCACAACTGGGCTCGGACACGATCCAGCCGGGCGACGTGCTGGGCCTGACCATCTATGAAAACGTCGATGACCCGCTTTTGGGCGTCGAGGGATCACCGGCGACCCAACTGGAAGAAGTGCAGGTCGACGGCTCGGGCTTTATCTTTATTCCTTACGCGGGCCGCATCAAGGCATCGGGCAACACCCCCGAAGCGATCCGCCGCATCATCACCGCCAAGCTGGCCGATCAAACCCCCGATCCCCAGGTCGAAGTGCGCCGCGTCGCCGGTGACGGATCGACCGTGTCGCTGATCGGCGCGGTCGGCGGTCAGGGCGTCTATGCCATCGAACGCCCCACCCGCACGCTGGGGGCCATGCTGGCCCGTGCCGGCGGCGTGACCATCGCCCCCGAGATTGCGCAGATCACCGTGATCCGTGGCACCGCGCGTGGCAAAATCTGGTTGCAGGACCTCTATGACCACCCCGAGCTGGACATCGCCCTGCGCGCCGGTGACCGCATCCTGATCGAGGAAGACACCCGCGCCTTTACCGCCCTGGGTGCCACCGGCGGTCAGGCCCGCGTTCCGTTCGAAAGCCAGAACATGAGCGCGCTGGAAGCCATCGCACGTGTGGGGGGCCTGAACCCCGCCACGGCAGACCCCACCGGCATTTTCGTCATGCGCAACGAAGAGGCGCCGATTGCCAATTCGGTTCTGGGCCGCAACGACCTGCAAGGGGCGCAGCGGCTGGTCTATGTTCTGGACCTGACCCAACCCAACGGCATGTTCGAAGCGCGCGATTTCCTGATCCGCGACGGCGATACCCTGTACGTGACCGAAGCCCCATACACCCAGTTCACCAAGATCCTCTCGGCGCTGACCGGACCTGCGGGCTCCGTCAATTCGCTGGCGAGCCTTGCCGGGAACTGACACTTGATCCCTGCACCGCAGGACATGCACGCCGCCGGACCTGAAAAGGCCCGGCGGCTTTGTGTTTACAACGGTGGTTTTCTGACTCAGCCGCGGCTGCGCCGTATTCTGACGCTGGCGGGGTATCGCATCGCCTTGGGCATCCCGCGCGACGGCGATCTGGTCGGTGTCTGGGGCAACAGCCCCACCGCCCACCGCGGCGCGGCGATGGCGGCCAAACACGGTGCTCCGCTGGTGCGGATCGAGGACGCATGGCTGCGTTCGCTGCATCCGGGGCGGGCGTCGGGCCGGGCGGATGATCCCCCCCTTGGCTTGCTGATCGACCATTCGGGTGCCCATTTCGACCCCGCGCAACCGTCCGATCTGGAACAGATCCTGCGAGATAATCCGCTGGACGACACCGCCCTGCTGAACCGCGCACGCGGCTGTATTGCACGGATGCAAGAGACGCATCTGACCAAGTACACCGCATTCGACACCACCCGCGCAGCCCTGCCGCCGGGCTATGTGGTGGTGATCGACCAAACCTTCGGCGACGCCTCGGTCCGCGCCAGCGGCGCCGACCGCAACCGGTTTCTGGAAATGCTGTTCGTCGCACAAGAGGAACACCCCGGTGCGCCGATCCTGATCAAGACGCATCCCGAAACCGCCCAAGGGTTCCGGCAGGGCTATTTCACCGCTGCCGATTGCAGTGACCGCATCACGATGGTCGACGACGCCATCAGCCCCTGGACCCTGTTCGAGGGGGCCATCGGCGTCTACACCGTGTCGTCGCAACTGGGGTTCGAGGCGATCTACGCAGGCCACAAACCGCGCGTCTTTGGCCAACCGTTCTATGCAGGCTGGGGCCTGACCACGGACGAATTCCCTGTCCAGCGCCGCCAGCGCAGCCTGACCCGTGCGCAACTGTTTGCAGGCGCGATGCTGCTCTATCCGACATGGTACGATCCTTACCGCGACTGCCTGTGCAGTGCGGAAACCGCGATTGAAACGCTGGCCGCACAGACCCGCGCATGGCGGGCCGACCATCAGGGTTGGGTCGCCAGCGGAATGCGCCTGTGGAAACGCAAACCCTTGCAGCAGGTCTTTGGCCGTCACAAACGGATGGTGTTCGTCGATGATCCCGCCCGCGCCCGCGACACCCGCCGCCCGTGGATGGTCTGGGCGGGCAAGGCCACCGCCGCTCACCACGATGCCGTGCGCGTCGAGGACGGCTTTTTGCGGTCACGCGGATTGGGGGCGGAACTGGTGCCGCCCTTGTCGCTGGTGACGGATGATCTGGGCATTTACTACGATCCGACGCAACCCAGCCGTCTGGAACACCTGATCGCAAAGCGCGCCAGCCTGCGCCCCGACCAGCGCACCCGCGCCGAGGCGCTGATGCGCAGGCTGACCGATGCGGGCCTGGGCAAATACAACCTTGGCGGTGCGCTGCCCGACCTGCCGGATGGCCCCCGTGTACTGGTGGTGGGACAGGTCGAAGACGACGCGTCAATTCGTACAGGAGCGGGCGAAATATGTACAAATCTCGCCTTGCTGCAAGCCGCCCGCGCCGCACACCCCGACGCCACGCTGATCTATAAACCCCACCCCGACGTCGAGGCCGGCCTGCGCTCCGGTGCCTTTGACGCCAGCGGCCTAGCCGACGTGATTGCCACCCGCACCGACATCGCGGCCCTTCTGGGACAGGTTGACCGCTTGTGGACCATGACATCGCTGACCGGCTTCGAGGCGTTGATCCGCGGCGTGCCCGTCACCACCACCGGCGCGCCGTTCTATGCGGGCTGGGGCCTGACCGATGATCGCGGCGACGTGCCGCCACGCCGCCGTGCGCTGCCCGATCTGGCCGGACTGGTGCACGCCACGCTGATTGATTACCCGCGCTACTTCGACCCGAAAACCGGCCTGCCCTGTCCTGCCGAGGTTGTCACCGAACGGCTGGCCACAGGCGACGTGCCCCACCCCGGAGCGTTGAACCGGTTGGTGGCGAAAGTGCAGGGTGTGTTTGCCTCATACGCGCATTTGTGGCGTTAAGGCAGTCAGTTAGCCTTCGGCGCGTTCCCAGATGTGCATCACATCCGGCCCCACGGCCCGCGTCTCGACCAGGTCAAAGCGCGGCGCCTCGGACAGCGCGCCCAGGCCCAGCGCACCGACGCCCGGCAGCCCTTCGGCGCCAATGGTCAGGCCCGCGGTAAAGCCCACCAGCCGGTCCACCAGATCATGCGCCAACAGCGATGCGGCCAGCGCGCTGCCGCCTTCGCAATAGACACGGTTCAACCCGTGCGCGCCCAGTTGCGTCAGCACATCATGGGTGTCCAACTGCCCGCTCGCAACCTGACAAGGCAACAACACGGCGCCCAATTCGGTCCATGCCTTTTGCAGGTCGCGGTCGGCGTCCTTGCCGTGGCACAGGATCAGCGGAACCTCCCGCGCCGTGCGCGCCAGATTGCCCAGCTTTGGCAGATCCAACCGGCGCGACACCACCACCCGCGCCGGTTGGCGGGTCACCCCCATATCACGCACCGTCAGCGACGGATCGTCATGGCGCGCAGTGCCGCCACCGACCATCACAGCATCATGCCGCAAGCGCATCGAATGGCCCACCCGCCGCGCCTGCGCGCCTGTGATCCACTGGCTTTCGCCGGTGCCGGTGGCAATACGCCCGTCAAAGCTGTTGGCCAGTTTCAGGGTCACCTCGGGCCGACCTGTGACGATACGGCGAAAAAATCCGGCCATGTCGGCAAAGGCCTTGTTGGCAAGCAGCCCCTCTTCCACAGCGATCCCCGCATCGCGCAGCATCGCAAGGCCACGCCCGTCCACACGCCCGTCGGCATCGGCCACGGCCACCACCACACGGGCCACACCCGCGTCGATCAGCGCCTGCGCGCAGGGCGGGGTCTGGCCGTGATGGGCGCAAGGTTCCAGTGTCACATAAACCGTGGCCCCGCGTGCCGCATCGCCAGCCTGGGCCAGTGCCACAACTTCGGCATGGGGTCGCCCGCCCGGTTGGGTCCAGCCGCGCCCGACAATGCGGTCGCCCGACACGATCACACAGCCCACCGCCGGATTGGGGGCGGTGTTGCCCTGCCCCCGTCGCCCAAGCGACAGGGCCAGCGCCATGTAGCGGCTGTCAGATGCGGCGCTCACTCATCCATGGGCTGGTCGGGACGCAGTTCTTGCACGAACTTGTCAAAGTCATCAGCCGCCTGGAAATTCTTGTAAACGCTGGCAAATCGCACATAGGCCACGGTGTCGATGCGCGCCAGAGCCTCCATCACGATTTCGCCGATGCTTTTCGACGGGATGTCGGTTTCGCCCAGCGATTCCAGCCGCCGCACGATGCCCGAGATCATCTGGTCGATGCGTTCGGGTTCAATGGGGCGTTTCTGCATCGAAATACGAATGGACCGCTCCAGCTTGTCCCGGTCAAAATCCTCGCGTTTGCCGCTGGATTTGATGACCACAAGGTCACGCAATTGCACCCGCTCGTAGGTGGTGAACCGGCCGCCGCATGCCGGACAGAAACGACGGCGCCGGATCGAAACATGATCCTCTGCCGGTCGGCTGTCTTTCACCTGAGTGTCGATATTTCCGCAAAATGGGCAGCGCATTGCCTGTCCCCTTATTCTGTCCCGCCTGTATTGTGGGGTTTGACCCGCACTTATCCACAGTTATAGGGGGTTCCCTAGGTTTTGGGTAGGGGGGAAATGCCACCGCTAGATAAGCCGCCGGTTTTCGCGCCCAACCGCCTAATCCGCCCGAAAATGTGCCGCCACTTTGCGCTGATGGGGGCGGTTGCGGTGTTCAAACAAATAGATGCCCTGCCACGTGCCCAGAACCATGCGCCCCGCCGTCACTGGAACAGACAGCGACACCGGCAGCATTGCCGCCTTGATATGGGCGGGCATATCGTCGGGGCCTTCGTAAGTGTGGGTCAGATAGGCCATCGACGGATCGGTGGTGGGCGGCACCAACCGTGCGAAATAGTTGTGCAGGTCGGTCTGCACTTCGGGGTCGGCGTTTTCCTGTATCAACAGCGATGCCGAGGTGTGTTGCACCAAAAGCGTCAACAGCCCATCGCCCTGTCCGCGCAGCCAGCGCGCGACGGTGTCGGTAAATTCTGTCAGGCCGGGGCCCTGCGTGTCGATGTGGAACTGTGTCTGCATGGGGTCAGGGTGCCGCAGTCCGACAGGGGCTGCAAGCGGTTCCCTGACCGTCTACCTGCCGCCCGGCGAGCGCGCATAAGAGCACAACGTGCGCGCATGGCCCACAGACAGAAAGGACCCCGGCGTATACGTGGACATCAACAAAATGACAGCTGGACGGGGCGCAGTATCTTCTGGGTTCAGCGCATAGGTAACGGCCTTGCGACCCGCGGCAGCCTGACTTTCAGCGCGTGCCGAAACCACGTAAAGCTGTGCATTATCCGGGGCCTGCAACGCCGAATGCGCATATGCGCCCGCGGCGCACCACAGACCCGTGGCACCGATGCCACTGGCCTCGATCACCTCGAACCGGTCGCCGGACATGGCGGCAACGCTCAGGTCGTTCGGCGCAGTAAACCCTTGCGCCGACAGCGGGGCGGCCAGAGCAAGAGCGATCGGCAGGGCAATCATACGCATCATGGCAGCGTGTCTCCGGGTTCGATCAGATAATCGTTGCAGAACTGTTCCGCATGAATGATCAGCAAGTTGGCCCCTGCCACATCCGTGGTCACCGAATAGCCGGTGCTAACCGCAATCCCTGGGTCTTGGGTGGAAAAGGCGACGCCCTTGGCCCCCGCCGCCGTCTGCGCCGGACCACGTGGTGTCACCACATAAATACGCCCACGGTCATCCCCCAAGGTGTTGATCGCGTAATCCGCCGCCGCACACCAGATCTGGCGCGGGCCTGCGCCGTATTTCTCGATCACTTCGAATGTGGTGTTCGACAGGCGGTTAACCGGCAACCGAGGTTCGGAAAAAGCGGACACCACTTGGGCGGCCACGGGCAATGCTGTCACGGCCAGCGCGGCGCCGGCCAGAATGGGAAAGCGAACCATATCAAAACTCCTGTCCTGTCACCCTAACATAGCGCACGTGACGTAAGGCCCAAATCACATGCACGTCACTGAACATATGGCCGGCTGAGGCGTTGGACGCATGAAGCTTATTAAAGGAGACAGATATGACCAGCAAAACACTTTTCATCACCGGCGCGTCCTCGGGTATCGGGGCTGCAACGGCACGTGCGGCAGCGGCGGCAGGCTGGAACGTCGGACTGTTCGCACGGTCTGAGGACAAGCTGAACGCCTTGGCTGATGACATCGGGGATCAGGCGCTGGCCCTGCCCGGCGACGCCACCGATCTGGATCAACAACAGGCCGCCATCGACAAGCTGGCGGACAAGTTTGGCGGGGTGCACGCGGCCTATGCCAACGCGGGCATGGGGCTGAACACGCCCGGCACCGAAAACGGCGACCCGCAGGAATGGCATGACCTGATCCACCTGAACATCATGGCGCTGCTTTACACGGCCAAGGTGGCCCTGCCGCATCTGAAACCGGTCAAAGGGCACATGGTATTGACCGGATCAGCCGCAGGGCGCACCCACATCAAAGGGTCGATTTACGGCGCATCCAAGTGGTTCGTTCACGGCTATGGCGGCAATCTGGCCGACGAGATGAAAGAATGGGGCGGACGTTGCACTGTGATCGCGCCCGGCATGGTGAACACCGCGTTCTTTGACGAAGCCAAGCCCGACAAGCTGCAACCCGAGGACGTGGCCGACGCCGTGGTCCACGCGCTGAACGCCAACCCACGCAACGCGGTGCGCGAAGTGTTCCTGATGCCGGCGAATTAAGCCAAGAGTCAGGGCGCGGTGTCGATGAATCGCGCCCTGACCTCCGGCGCAGGCACCATGCAGGTGTCGTAGCGCCCGAACAGGCGATATCGGTTGCGGGCGATCAGCCGGTACAACGGGTGCTTGATGGGGGCGGGAATAAACCGCGCCACCGCCAGCGCGCGCCACGGCCAGCCCAGCACCGACATCGCCGCCGCAAAAGCATCCAGTTCTTCGTAGATGCGTCCGTTTACGATCACCAGATTGGTCTGAAACGCGGTCGGGTTCAGACCCAGCGCCCGATACAGCGCCTGCCCCAGCGGCGACTGCGCGGTGGCAAAGCTGAACCGTTCCGCGTGATCATGGCGCAGCACAAAGCGGAAGAACCCCGAACACAGCACACATTCGCCGTCAAAAACAATCAGGTCGCGGCCCGCAAGGACCGCGACCTGTGTCTGTGGCAGGACGTCAACCGGACGGGACATCTGCCCTGACGCTTACTGATCCAGGAACGACCGCAGCTTGCGCGACCGGCTGGGGTGTTTCAGCTTGCGCAGCGCCTTGGCTTCGATCTGGCGGATACGTTCGCGGGTCACGCTGAACTGTTGGCCGACTTCTTCCAGCGTGTGGTCGGTGTTCATGCCGATGCCAAAACGCATCCGCAAAACACGTTCCTCGCGCGGGGTCAGCGATGCCAGCACCCGTGTGGTCGTTTCCTTGAGGTTTTCCTGAATGGCGCTGTCCAAGGGCAGCACGGCATTCTTGTCCTCGATGAAATCGCCCAGTTGGCTGTCTTCCTCGTCGCCGATGGGCGTTTCCAGCGAAATCGGCTCTTTGGCGATCTTCATGACCTTGCGGACTTTTTCCAAAGGCATTTGCAGCTTTTCTGCCAATTCCTCGGGCGTCGGTTCGCGGCCGATCTCGTGCAGCATCTGGCGGCCGGTGCGGACCAGCTTGTTGATCGTTTCGATCATGTGCACCGGAATACGGATGGTGCGCGCCTGATCGGCGATCGAGCGCGTGATCGCCTGACGGATCCACCATGTCGCATAGGTCGAGAATTTGTAACCGCGACGGTATTCGAATTTATCAACGGCCTTCATCAGGCCGATGTTGCCTTCCTGGATCAGGTCCAGGAATTGCAGGCCGCGGTTGGTGTATTTCTTGGCGATCGAGATCACCAGACGCAGGTTCGCCTCGACCATTTCCTTCTTGGCTTGGCGGGCTTCTTTTTCGCCCTTCTGAACCTGCTGCACGATGCGGCGGAATTCGGAAATATCCAGACCGACGTATTGGCCGACCTGCGCCATATCGGTGCGCAATTCGTCAACCTTGTCCGCCGAGCGTTCGATGAACATCTGCCAGCCGCGACCGGACTTTTCGCCCATCCGGTCCATCCAGTTGGGGTCAAGCTCGTGACCGCGATAGGCGTCGACGAATTCCTTGCGGTTGATCCGCGCCTGATCCGCCAGTTTCACAATGGCGCTGTCGATCTGCATGATGCGGCGGTTGATGCCGTACAACTGGTCGATCAACGCTTCGATCCGGTTGTTGTGCAGGTGCAGTTCGTTCACCAGCAGCACGATCTCGGACCGCAGCTTTTGATAGGTCGTCTCGTCAACTTCGCTAAAGCTGGAATCTTCGTTCAGCGTGGCCGAGATGCGGCTGTCCTGCATTTGCGACAGTTTGACGTAATCGTCGGCAATGATGTCCAGCGCCTCGAGAACCTGCGGCTTCAGCGCAGCTTCCATCGCGGCCAGGGACATGTTGGCCTGTTCGTCTTCGTCATCATCGTCATCGCTGGCAATCGGGTTGCCGTCGGCATCCAGCTCGGTCTTGGCCCCTTCGCCCGATTTCTGCGTGTCGGAACTGCCGCCGGACACAACCGGTTCGTTCCCGACCTCATCCCCCAACTGGTCGCCGAATGTCGCCTCAAGGTCGATCACATCGCGCAGCAGAATGTCCTCGGACAGAAGTTCGTCGCGCCAGATGGTGATCGCCTGAAAGGTCAGCGGGCTTTCGCACAGGCCCGCGATCATGGTGTTGCGGCCGGCCTCGATGCGTTTGGCGATGGCGATCTCGCCCTCGCGGCTCAGCAATTCCACGCTGCCCATCTCGCGCAGGTACATGCGCACCGGATCGTCGGTGCGGTCCAGTTTTTCAGACGTGCCCGAACCCAGCGTGATTTCGCGGGTGCCTTCGGTCGTCGCCAGCTCGGTCGAGCCTTTGCCCTCTTCGTCCTCGGCTTCTTCGTCCTCGATGATGTTGATGCCCATCTCGGACAGCATCGACATCACGTCTTCGATTTGCTCGGAACTGACCTGATCGGGGGGCAGAACGTGGTTCAGCTGGTCATAGGTGATGTAGCCCTTTTCGCGGGCTTCGGCGATCATCTTCTTGACGGCCGCCTGGCTCATGTCGAGCGAATGACCGGTATCGGAATCGTCGGTCTTGGCGTCGTCGTTTGTATCTTTCGCGGCCATCGGTTGCTCCTGTTCAAGCACTCCTGTCGCGAATCACCCTTAAGTGATTCGGCTAACAGGGAATCATTCACGATTCGGGTGATTCGGCCACCCGTGTAACGGCATTTCCTCAAGGAATCCCAACGAAAACCTTGTTAGTGTTGTTTTCTGCCCCGCTTTGAGAAGTCGATAGCATCGAACATAGCGCGACTGCGGGTCACTTCATCTTTTTCCATCTTCACGCCGTTGTCGGCAGTTACAAAGTCTCCACTGCCCTCCTTCTGGGTGCTGCGGTTGGCGCTGTCTGCGGCCTCGGCGGCCTGGCTCAGCCGCCATGTCACGCCTTCGTCGGCCACGCCGGTCAGGTCTTCGGCGGCGTCGGCGATCTCGGCGTCCAGTCCGCGTGCCGCGGAGAGTTTTGCAAGCTCTTCGGCCACGGTGATGCGGGCCATGTCGGCGTTGCCGGGGGTACGGATGCACGGAACAATTGCCACATGGCTTGCATTCAGAAGGTTTTCAAGGGCTTCGGGGCCGCGTGCGCTGGAAATCTTTTCGCGCAACACCTCGGCGCCCTCGTGCGCGTGGCGCAGAATCAGGTCGCGCAGGGCGGCGTTGTCAGGGTTGATACAACGCAGCCTTTCCAGTGGTGTTTCAAAGCTTTCGACGACTTGCGGGCAGGTGATCAGCGCCGCCAGAATGACCGATTCGCGCAGCATGTGGGTGACGGCATCGCCGGTGCCGGTGGCCAGTGCCGACGATTTGGTCGATTGCAGCGGCACCGGCGCCGGTTGCCATTTGCCAAAGCCGCCACCGGTGCGCTGTCCGCCTGTTCGGCGCTGTCCCGACGCCGCGCGCTGCGGGCGGAACAACTGGAAACGCAGCTCCTTGATCTCCTGACCATAGTGGTTGCGGATCGACGGGTCGGCGATGGTCTTGATCTTGTCGCGCAACGCCTTGTCCAGCGCCGCCTTGCGCTCGGGGCTGTCGAACACGCGGCCCTCGGTCTCGCGTTGCCACAGCAGGCGCACCATCGGCATCGCCTCGTCCAGCAGCTTTTGCAGCGCAGGCGCGCCCGAGGATTTCAGCAAATCGTCGGGGTCCTTGCCCTCGGGCATCATCGCAAACCGCAAGGATTGCCCCGCCTCGACCAGTGGCAGCGACAGGTCAATCAACCGCATCGCTGCGCGCAAACCGGCGGTGTCGCCGTCCAGCGCGATGATCGGTTCGGGTGCGATGCGCCACAGCATTTGCAGCTGGCTTTCGGTGATCGCGGTGCCCAAGGGGGCAACGGCGGCCTCGAACCCGGCCTCGGACAGGGCGATCACGTCCATGTACCCCTCGGCCACGATCAGCGGCTGGCCCTTGCCGGCCGCGGTACGCGCGGGGCCGTGGTTGTACAGGCTGCGGCCCTTGTCGAACAGTTCGGTTTCGGGCGAATTCAGATATTTGGCATTGTCGTTCGGGTCCATCGCGCGGCCCCCGAACGCCGTGCAGCGCCCGCGCGCATCGCGGATCGGGAACATGATACGGCCCCGGAACGTGTCATAGGGCTTGCCACCCTTCTGGCTGGGCTTGGCCAGACCCGCGCCGATGATCAACTCGTCGCTGATGTTCTTCGACTTCAGATGGTCCCACAGCCCCTGCCACGCATCGGGGGCAAAGCCGATCTCCCATCGGTCCAGCGCCTGCTGGCTCAGGCCGCGCCGCTCAAGATAGGCCCGCGCATCCGACGCCACGCCGGTTTTCAGTTGCAGCCGGTAGTATTGCACCGCCTGTTCCATGACCTCGGCCAGTTGCGTGCGGGTGTCGGCCTTTTGCTGGGCCTGCGGATCGCGCTGGGGCATCGGCATCCCGGCCTCGCCTGCCAGAATGCGCACGGCTTCCATGAAATCGACGTTCTCTGTCTCGCGCACGAACGAAATCGCGTCGCCTTTGGCATGGCAGCCAAAGCAATAATAGAACCCCTTGCGGTCATCCACGTGAAAGCTGGCGGATTTTTCCTGATGGAACGGGCATGGCGCCCACAGGTCGCCCTTGGCCTGATTGGATTTGCGGCTGTCCCACATGACTTTCCGGCCCACAACCTGTCCAAGGCTGAGGCGGGTGCGCAGTTCGTCAAGGAATCCGGGGGGCAGGCTCATGCCCTATTATATCGTATCGCTATGCGTCAGAGTCCAGATGCGGCGCGATGTGACCTCAATTCAGGCGTGGTGCCCGGCCGGGACTGCGGGAGCCTCCGGCGGGGATATTTTGGGCCAAAAGAAATGGCGCGTTTATTGCTGAAGGCAAAGCTCGGACCAGGCGGCGGCAAAGTCCTTGGTTTTCAGGTCTTTGCGCTTTTGCTCGTACACCCAAGGGGTGATGATCGGGATCGCGGCGTCGTAGCCTTCGGGCCAACTGTGGTCGGCGGCCAGGATGGTCTCGGAAACCTTCTGTTCCTTGACCCCGTCCGCGCGCGCGGCCTGAACAGCCGACACGATGTCGGCTTGATAGGCACAGCTTTGTTCCTTGGTGTCAGCCGCCAGCGAAGCGGTGGACAGGCTGGTGGCGGCCAGTGTGGCAATCATTAACATACGTTTCATAGCGGGCCTCTTTAGGACTGCGAGTGTTGTTTGGTGCAACTTAGTGCCGTGCGGCCAGGCTTTCCATCGCCGTGACAAGATCGTGAACCAGTGTTGCAGCCATGCTTCGGAAGACAAGGATCAGGAAGGTGTCCGCGCCGGTGCGGGTGATGGATGCATTCATGTGCCCCAGTTGGGTGCGCGCGGTGTGGCCCTGTTTGAAGGTGGCAGGCGACAGGTTGACCGGCACCAGCCGCGACAGCACGGCGCCTGCGTCTTCGCCCGACAGGGTTACGCAGGTCCATGCGTCGGACTGATCGGTCAGCGCGGCCATTTCCGTCAGCGCCGGATCGGGCGCGGGGCCTGCCAGCAGGGCCATGTCGCGGCCAAACCAGATGGCACGCGCGCCCGCCTTGCCCGTGGCGCGGTTCGGCGCGGGGAACGTCATGCCGTGGGCGGCCTTGAGCGCATCAGAGAGGGCCGCGCCCTTGAACGGCGCCACCGAGGTCAGCGTGCCAAGGTCGGTTTCCGTCAGCGTGCAGGTGCCCAGCGTCTTGGGCAGCAGCCCGTAGCAGGGCGTTGTGGCGGTCAGGGTCAGTGTATCAGCCATATCATCACCCGCGCACGCGGCCTCCTTCGGGGTCAATGAACACAGGGGCGCACACCTCGACCACCGTGTCGATGCCGCGCATGGCATCCACCAGACGCAACCGGTCGCCATGCCGCGCCGCACCGCCGCGCACAAAGCCCAGCGCGATGTAGTGGCCAAAGTCGGGCGAGAACGCCGCCGAGGTCACATAGCCCTGATCGGTGTCAGGCACCGCATCGGCCCCTTCGGGATACAGGTGTGCGCCTGCGGTCAGTTTCTTGATCGCGCCCACGGGTTTGAGCCCCACCAATTGCTCGCGGTCGTCGTCCAGCAGCCCGTCGCGGGCGGCCATCGTCTTGCCGATGCAGTCCTTTTTGGCCGAGATCATCCGTTCCATGCCGATGTCAAACGCCGTGGTGCGCCCGTGAATTTCGGAATGGGTGATATGCCCCTTTTCCACCCGCAGCACGTTCAGCGCCTCCATGCCATAGGCCCCGCCGTCCAGCGCCTCGGCCCGTTTGACCAATACGCGGAACAGCGCATCGCCATAGCGGGCGGGCACCGCCAGTTCATAGGCATGTTCCCCCGAGAACGAGATGCGGAACAGCCGCGCGTCGATCCCTGCCACCCGAACCGGACCGCAGGCCATGAACGGCCAGTTGTCATTGTCGATGGGGCTTTCGATCAGCCCGTTCACCAGATCGCGCGATTTGGGGCCGGCGATGGCAAACTGCGCCCATTGTTCGGTCACCGACATGATCCGCACGTCCCATTCGGGGTGGTGCACTTGGGTGATAAACTCAAGATGGCGCATCACCGGCCCCGCCGCAGCCGTCGTCGTGGTCATGACAAAATGCGTCTCGTCCAGCCGCGCGGTGGTGCCGTCGTCCATCACGAACCCGTCTTCGCGCAGCATCAGCCCATAACGCACACGCCCGACCTTGAGCGTGGAAAACATGTTGGTATAGGCAAAATCCAGCAGCTTGGCGGCATCCGGCCCCTGAATGTCGATCTTGCCCAGCGTGGACACGTCGCAAACGCCCACCGTATTGCGGACAAAGCCGACCTCGCGGTCGCAGGACTGTCGCCAGTTGCTCTCTCCCTTGCGGGGGAAGTAGCTGGGGCGATACCACAGCCCTGCCTCGATCATCGGCGCGCCCATGGCGACGCTGGCGGCGTGGGATGTGGTGTGCCGTTCGGGCGCAAACCCCTTGCCGCGTGCCCCTGCGCCCAAGGCGGCCAGTGTGACCGGCGTATAGGGCGGGCGGAAGGTGGTGGTGCCGGTTTCGGGAATGCCGCGCCCCGTCGCATCGGCCAGCACGGCCAACGCGGTGACGTTCGAGTTCTTGCCCTGATCCGTCGCCATCCCTTGCGTGGTATAGCGTTTCATATGCTCGACCGAGCGAAAGTTTTCGGTGGCCGCCTGTTTGACATCCTTGACCGTCACGTCGTTCTGGAAATCCAGCCACGCGCGCCCCTTGCCTGCAACCGCCCACAGCGGGGCAATCGCATAGGCGGCGTCGTCGGCCACCGGCACCTCGACATCTGCCACCGACCGGCCAAGCTCTTTCAGAACCGTCCGCGCCGCATCGGCACCGGATGCCAGGCAGCCCTGAACCGAGAACACGCCCAGCGCCGCGCCTGCGACCGTCATGCCGGGGATCGACCCTGCGGTCGGCACAAAGCTGGCGATGGTTTCGTCCCACGTGGGCCGCCCGTTCATGTGACAGGTCATGTGCACCGTCGGGTTCCAGCCGCCGGACATGGCCAGACAGTCGGTCGCCAGCTTCTCTTGCCCCGAGGTGGTCCGGTAGGTGATCGCATCCAGCCCGGTGCGGCCGGTGCTGTTGCACACCTGCGCGCCACGGATCAGGCGATAGTCACCCTGCGCCTGCGCGTCGGTGCGGCTGTCCAGAACCGCCGTCACGTGTACGCCCGCGTCAATCAGGTCCAACGCGGTGCGGTGGGCCGCGTCGTTGTTGGCGAATACCGTGACGGCCTTGCCCGGTGCCACCCCCCAACGGTTCAGATAGGCGCGCACCGCCCCCGCCGTCATGATCCCGGGGCGGTCGTTGTTCTGGAACGCGATGGGCCGTTCCAACGCCCCCGCCGCCAGAATGCTGCGCTGCGCAACGATGCGCCAGAACGTCTCGCGAGGCAGCCGCCCGTCGGGGCGGGCAATGTGATGCGAGACACGTTCCAGCGCGCCGAAAGTGCCCTGATCATAAGCGCCCGTGACCGTGGTGCGGGTCATCAGGCGCACATTGTCCATACCCGCCAGTTCGGCCAGCACATCGGCGGCCCAGTCGGCCCCCGCCAGCCCGTCCACGGTGTCCGTCTCGGCCAGCAGCCGCCCGCCCATCTGGGCGTCTTCGTCCGCCAGGATCACATCGGCCCCCGACCGCGCCGCGACCAGTGCCGCCATCAGCCCCGCAGGCCCCGCGCCAATCACCAAAAGATCGCAAAAGGCATAGGCCTTTTCGTACCGATCCTGATCCGCCGCACCGCTGAGCGCCCCCAGACCGGCGGCGCGTCGGATCACAGGTTCGTACAGCTTTTCCCAAAAGGCACGCGGCCACATGAATGTCTTGTAGTAGAAGCCCGCCGACAGGAACGGCGCCGCCAGATCGTTGACCGCCATCATGTCGAACGCGAGCGACGGAAACGCGTTCTGCGACCGCACCTCCAGCCCCTCGTACAACTCTTGCACAGTGGCGCGCACGTTGGGTTCGCGCCCCGCACCCACGCCCACGGTCATCAGCGCGTTGGGCTCTTCGCTGCCTGCGGTCAGCACGCCGCGCGGGCGGTGATATTTGAACGACCGTCCCATCAGCCGCACATCGTTTGCCAGCAACGCCGAGGCGACGGTGTCACCGTCGAACCCCTGATATTCGACCCCGTCGAAACGGAAATGCACCGTGGTGTTGCGGTCGATGCGCCCCTTGCCCGAAACCCTCATTGCGCGGCCTCCGACGCCAGCTTCGCGCCCAGGACCGCGTGGGTCACCGTATTGCGTGTCACCACCAGCCAGGCGCCACAGCCTGCGTCATGGCTCCACAACTCGTCCAGATCGCCGGGCTGGTTCTCGCGCAGGTATACATAATCCTGCCACGCATCGGCATCCGCATCGGGTGCGGGCCGGTTCAGCGCCACGGCTGCGCCCTGATAGTAAAATTCGCGTCGGTCCCGTTCTCCGCAGATCGGACAAGGCAAGCGCATGTTCAGTTCCCCTTGATGCGCCACGTGCGCATCTTCTCTGGTTCAAAAATCCGTGGCCCAGGCTCCCGTCAGAAGCCCCGGACGCTAGTGCAGATTGTGCTGAGACCCGGTGGCCTCTTCGTCCAAAATCCCGCGCCCCGTGCGGAACCGGTCCAGCCGCAGCTTGGCCGCAACCGGATGCGGTGTGTCGGTGGCCAGCAAATGCGCGAATGTGTGGCCCGACGCCGGTGTCGCCTTGAACCCGCCATAGCACCAGCCACAGTTCACGTAGAGCCCGTCGATATGCGTCCGGTCGATCACCGGCGAGCCGTCGGGCGTCATGTCCATGATCCCGCCCCAACTGCGCAGCATCTTGGCCTTGCCGATCACCGGCATCAGGGTCATCGCCGCCTCGGCCACGTGTTCGGCGGTGGGCAGGTTGCCGCGGCTGGCATAGCTGGAATACAGGTCCAGATCGCCGCCAAAGACCAGCCCGCCCTTGTCGGACTGACTGATGTAGAAGTGGCCCATGCCATAGGTGATCACATGGTCGATGCAGGGTTTCAGCCCTTCGGTGACAAAGGCCTGCAAGACGTGGCTTTCGATGGGCAGACGCATTCCGGCCATCGCTGCCACCTGGCTGGACCGGCCCGCGACCACCATGCCGACCTTTTTCGCACGGATCGCCCCGCGCGTGGTCTGCACGCCGCGCACTGCGCCGTTTTCGATGTCGATGCCGGTGACCTCGCATTGCTGGATCAGGTCCACGCCACGGCTGTCCGCCCCGCGGGCAAAGCCCCAGGCGACCGCATCGTGCCGCGCGGTGCCGCCGCGTTTGTGATAGAGCCCGCCATAGATCGGGAACCGCGTCTGGTCGAAATCCAGATAGGGCAGCACACGCTGCACGCCCGCGCGGTCCAGCAGGATCGCGTCGTCGCCCTGTGCGATCATCTGGTTGCCGCGCCGCGCAAAGCCGTCGCGCTGGCCGTCGGAATGGAACAGGTTGATGATGCCGCGTTGGGAATGCATGACGTTGTAGTTCAGATCGTCTTCCAGCCCTTCCCACAGCTTCAGCGAATGGCTGTAAAACTCGGAATTTCCGGGCAGCATGTAGTTGGCGCGCACGATGGTGGTGTTGCGGCCCACATTGCCGCCGCCAAGGTATCCCTTTTCCAGAACCGCCACGTTGGTGATGCCGTGTTGCGACGCCAGATAATGCGCCGTGGCCAGCCCGTGACCGCCGCCGCCGATAATGATGATGTCATATTCGGGCTTCGGATCAGGATCGCGCCAGTGCGGCGTCCAGCCTTTGTTGCCTGTAAGGCCTTCTTTCAGAACCCGCAGGCCGGAAAACCCTTTTGTCAGCCGATCAAAGCCCATGGCCTGTTGTCTCCCCGAAGTGCACAGCGGCAGGCTGTCGCATCAAGGCAGAAGTATCAATGGGGCAACGCGACCTTGAACAGATTTCCGACACGGACCGGCCAGCCAGCGACAGGAAATGCGGCAGCAAACCGCCATCTTGAACGCTATGCCCCCGCCAGGGGATGCAGGCAGCGGCGCGATGCCCCTGCCCGCGTCCTGTCACAGACCCTTGGCGCGGTAGCTGGATGCCACGCGGCCGATCGACACCAGATAGGCCGCCGTGCGCAAATCCTTGACGTCATCGCGTGACCGCCAGACTTCGGCCATCGACTGATAGGCCGTGCGCATCGTGTCTTCGAGGCCGGAGCGCACCAGCTCAAGCTCGCCCGCACCTTTCAGGTACTTGTCCTTGAAGTCGGGCGACAGGCTCCAGCCCAGTTCCTTGTCCTTGGACAACCGCTCCAGCTCTTCCACGATCAACAGGTGCCGTGCCTCTTCCTGACGGCGGCCCATGCGGCCGAACCGGATGTGGCTCAGGTTCTTGACCCACTCAAAGTACGACACCGTCACACCACCAGCGTTGGCGTACATATCGGGGATGATAACACAGCCCTTGTCGCGCAGGATTTCGTCCGCGCCCGCCGTTACGGGGCCGTTCGCGGCCTCGATGATCAGCGGGGCCTTGACGCGGTTGGCATTGCCCAGATTGATAACACCCTCGAGCGCGGCGGGGATCATGACGTCACATTCCGCCTCAAGCACGGATGCGCCGTCCTCGATATAGGTGGCATCAGGATAGCCGGTCACGCCGCCATGATCACGAATCCAGTGCGACACAGCCTCGACATTCAGCCCCTTGGGGGAAACCAGCGCGCCGTCCCGCTCGATGATACCGACAATCAGCGCGCCGTCTTCTTCCGACAGGAACTTGGCCGCGTGATAGCCCACGTTGCCCAGACCCTGCACGATCACGCGCTTATCCTTCAGCGTCCCGGTCAGGTTCGCCTTGGCCACGTCCTGCGGATGGCGGAAAAACTCTTGCAGCGCATATTGCACGCCGCGCCCGGTCGCCTCGACACGGCCCTGAATACCGCCCGCGTTGATCGGCTTGCCCGTCACACAGGCTTTCGAGTTAATGTCCGTGGTGTTCATCCGCGCGTATTGGTCCGCGATCCATGCCATCTCGCGTTCGCCGGTCCCCATGTCGGGGGCCGGTACGTTCTGGCTGGGGTGGATCAGGTCACGTTTGGCCAGCTCATAGGCAAAGCGGCGGGTGATCAGCTCAAGCTCGTGTTCCTCGTATTCACGCGGGTCAATGCACAAGCCCCCCTTGGATCCGCCAAAGGGCGCTTCGACCAGTGCGCATTTATACGTCATCAGCGCCGCCAGCGCCTCGACCTCGTTCTGGTTGACGCCAAGGCTGTAGCGGATACCGCCCTTGACCGGCTCCATATGTTCCGAGTGGACCGACCGGTAGCCGGTAAAGGTCTGGATCTTGCCGCGCAGGCGCACGCCAAAGCGGACGGTGTAGGTGGCGTTGCAAACCCTGATTTTCTCCTCAAGGCCGGGCGGAAGGTCCATCAGCGCCACCGCCCTGTTGAACATCAGGTCCACACTTTCGCGGAAACTCGGTTCTTGCACGTTGCTCATGGTACTTCCTTTGATCGCGACTCGATTTCTTCGAGACAACTGACGCAAGCCTATGACGAAGCGGTAAAGACTTGCGACTTTTTTAGGCAGAATTCACAGAATTTTATAGGGAGCAAGTGCACTTTCGCAGGCGGAAACAATCTTTTGCGCTCACGTCAAACTGTCGCCGCTGACGCCCTAACGGTGCCTTAATTGACGCAAAAACAACATAAAACCACAGTGATAGCCCCGTTCCGCCCGAATCTCACCACAATCAACAGTCATTGAAGGCTCTGGTGAACAGGCTCTCGTTGGTCCGTTTGCACATAACAATATTGGACCTGCATCATGACACGCATTTTACGTGACACGACATTCAGATCGGAACCTGCACCATTCAACGGTGCGCGCGCCAGACTGCGCCGTTTCGTCAGCGACGATGACGGGTCGATGACAATTTTCGCCTGTTTCCTTTTGATGATGATGCTGCTGGTTGGTGGCATCGGCGTTGACCTTATGCGCAGCGAGATGGAGCGCACGCGGTTGCAAAACACCGTCGACCGCGCGGTTCTGGCTGCCGCCGACCTGGATCAGGAGAAGCCGCCGAAAGAGGTGGTGACCGACTATTTCAAAAAATCCGGCCTGGGCAGCTATCTGCAAAGCGTCACCGTCGACGAGGGTCTGAACTATCGCACGGTCACCGCGCACGCCGCAACCAAGTCACCGACGCGTTTCATGCGCCTGATGGGCGTGCCCGAAATCAACGTCCCCGCGGTGGGCACCGCAAGCGAACGCATCGCCAATGTGGAAATCTCGCTGGTGCTGGACATCTCGGGTTCGATGCAATCCAACAGCAAGATCGAAAACCTGCGCAACGCCGCCAAAGTCTTTGTCGAAACGGTGATCCGTCCTGAAACCGAAGATCTGGTTTCGCTGTCGCTGGTCCCCTACTCTGAACATGTGAACGTGGGCGAGCCGATCTTTGACGAGCTGAACACCAATCACCGTCACGAATTTTCCTATTGCCTGGAAATCCCGGATTCAGAGTTCAACAACGCCAACTTTAACCGCAGTCTCGTCTACGACCAGATGCAGCATTTTCAATGGAACTATGACGGGCGCAACAACTACCGCGACGACACGGTCTGCCCCCGGTATGACTATGAAACAATTGCACCGCTCAGCCAGAATGCCAGTGCGTTGAAGACCCAGATCGGCAAGCTTCAGCCGCGCGCCGGTACGTCGATCTTCCTGGGGATGAAATGGGCCACGGCCCTGCTTGACCCGTCCTTCCGCCCTATCGTCACCAGCCTGATCGGCAAAAACGATATCGACAATGAATTTTCGGGCCGCCCGGTGGATTATGACGATATCGAAACGCTGAAAACCATCATCCTGATGACCGACGGCAAGAACGACCGTTCGAACCGGATCGCAAGCTGGGCCTACGATTCAGCCAGCGATTACGTCCACTGGAACAACTATAACTTCAACTGGTATCTCAGCCGTTACGTCAGCAGCCGTGACCGCAAGTACTACTACGAAGCCGATTACTACACCGCCACCAAGGGCGACTACTTGCTGGATCAGATCTGCGACGCCGCCAAGGAAAAAGGCATTGTGATCTGGGCCATCGGGTTCGAAGTTGACGATCACGGCGCCGACGAAATGCGCAAATGCGCGTCGACCCCCAGCCACTTTTTCCGGGTCGAGGGCGTCGAGATTACCGAGGCCTTCAAGGCGATTGCACGCACCATCAACCAACTGAGGCTGACACAATGATCCGCTTTGTGATGAAAGGGCTGCGCAAGTTCCGCAAGGATGAAGGCGGGTTCATGGTTGTCGAATTCGCGCTCGCGATCCCGCTGATCTTTACCATGTTCATGACCTCGGTCGAACTGGGCATTTACACCACCCGCCAGATGTTTCTGGACCGCGGCATGGACATGACCATTCGCCAGGTACGCCTGAACACCGCAAAGAAATATACCCACGCACAGCTCAAGGATAAAATCTGCACGTTCTCCGGCTTCCTGCCCGATTGCGCTTCGCAATTGCGGCTGGAGATGAAGGAAGTGGACGTACGTGGCTTTACCGGCTTTGGCGGCCCTGCTGATTGCGTCGACACATCGCAACCGGTCACCCCGCTGCGCACCTTCACCAACGGCGGCGACCATTCGGTCATGCTGATGCGGGCGTGCTATATGTTCGACCCGGTGTTCCGCCTGAACGGCTTGGGCGAAGGGTTTACCAAGGATGGCGCAGGCCATGCCAAAATGGTCAGTGTCGCCGCCTTTGTTCAGGAGCCACGCTAATGTCTATCGCATCCTCCCTGCACTGGTTGCGCCGCTTTGCGCGCGACGAGGACGGCAACGTCGCCATCGAGACGATCATCATCATCCCGATCCTGTTCTGGGCTTACCTTAGCATGTTTTCGATATTCGATGCCTATCGCCAGTATGCGCTGAACGAAAAGGCGGCCTATACCATCGGCGATATGGTCTCGCGGCAGACGACACCGCTGGATGATGCCTATCTGGATGGCGCGCGCGCAGTGTTGAAATACCTGACGCGCAGCCGGAACGATCAAGACCCGTCCATTCGGGTGACGTCGATCAAATATGATGCCAACAACGACATCTACAAACGCGACTGGTCACACACCCGCGGCGCAGGCATCTTGGCGCTGACCAACAACGACGTAAAGAACTGGCACGACCGCCTGCCCATCATGCTGCACAACGAACGTATCGTCGTGGTCGAAACCTTTGTGGACTATGATCCGCCCTTCAACACAGGGCTGAACAACACCACGATCACCAAGTTTGTCTTCACCCGCCCGCGGTATACGCCACAAGTGCTTTGGCAAGGCAGCTAGTCCTCAAGACCCATATCGCGCTGTGCAACCTTGATCGCAATGATTTCGGACACCGACTTTGACTGTGATCCCGGCGTCATGCCGCCCACCCCGATCCGGCGCCCGATGCGCCACCACAGCCCCGGCTGCCATGTGCGCGGTCCGGGGCTTTTGGTCGTCAGCAGAAATCCGTTCGACGGTTTGAATGCGAAAAATCCACGGTCGATGCTTTCGATCTCGTCGATCCTTGCCAGAACCGTGCCCGCCGTGTCGCGCAGTTCGGTTTCGGTCAGCACGACAGTGTGGCGCGTGGCCTGCCACATGCGCATCGACAGCCACAGCGACGCGGCACCGATCAGCAGCAAGAACAACTGCCAGCCCAGCGCAGGCGGTTGGAAAACAGCCAGATAGATCAGCAACAGCCCCAGCATCGCCACCGATGCCACACCAACGATACGCCGCCCAACCGAGGCAGACACGGCCGCCAGAACGTCGTCTGGATTGATCTTTTGCATGTGGGGTCCCCCAAGGTTTCGACCCTTTTGCATGGGCGGGCGTTGCGGGGCAAGCGATCAGTGGCGGCGCACCACCTCGTATCCGCGTTCTTCGGGTTCGTCATCGACCAGTTCCTGCGGAAAGCCGTCAGCCAGGATGGACAGCCCCGTCGCCTCTTCCAGCCGCTCGATCATGCGGTCCGACTGCGCCCGCACCCCATAGCGCGCCTGCCCGTCGGTCATCATCTGGATCATCAGCGGCGAGATTTCCAACGGCACCCCCGCATCGTCCGCCAGCTTTTGAAACAGGCCGATGTCCTTCTGGACCAGGTCCATGGTGAAATTCACATCGCGCGCGCCGGACAGGATCAACTGGCTTTCCGTCTCGTGCACAAAGCTGTTTCCCGACGACATGGCGATCGCCTCGTAGGTCAGCCCCAGATCCACGCCCGAGGCTTTCATCACCGTCAGCGCCTCGCACAGCGTCAGCAGGTTGGCGGTGGCCAGATAGTTCGTCATCACCTTCAGCGTCGAGGCCGTTCCGACCTCGCCGACGTGCAGGATACGTCGCCCCATATAGGTCAGCACCGGCAGCACCCGATCAAACGTGGCACGGTCGCACCCTGCATAGATCGAGATGTTGCCGGTGTCCGCCCGGTGACAGCCCCCCGATACCGGACAGTCCACCGCCTGCCCGCCAGCCTGCGCCACAAGCCCGGCCAGCCGCCTGATCTCGGCGGCATCGGTCGTGGACATCTCGATCCAGATCTTGCCCGCGCCGATTTCCGGCAACATCTGCGCGACCACCGCAGCCGAGGCCGCAGGCGACGGCAGACAGGTGATTACCACATCACAGTCCCGCATCATCTGCGCAGGCCCCTGCCCTGCGACCGCCCCGTCCGCAACCTTTTGCGCCACCAGGGCCGGGTCCAGATCGTGCACCACCACGCTTTGCCCGTTGCGAACAAGGCTGCCCGACAGTTTGCCGCCGACATTGCCCAGCCCGATAAAACCGATTTTCATGTTATGACTCCCCGTTAGGGTTCAAATGTCGTAGGCAAAAAGCGCCAAGTCCGTTCTAAATGCGACAGATGAGCGACACCGCGACGAAACGGCAACGGCCGAATCGCACCGAAGCTGGGTTTTTTCAGCCCAATCGCGCAATCTACCGCGCAGACAATTTTCTGGCGTCTCAACTTCACTGGGCTGAAGGGTAAAGCAAATAAACCAAACGGACATCATAGCCCCCGGCCTTCGGTCAAGGATCGCCAGCCTAACCAGACGCTATACAGCGTCGATGTTCTGGCCCGTATTGGTGTGCGCAGTTGCTGCAAGCATCCTTGGACTGTTGATTTCCGTAAACATGGCGTCGCACGATCACGCAAAGCAAATCGACGTTCTGGCCCGCGTCGGCGGCGCGCAGATCTCGACCCAGATGCAAAACCCGGCAAGGGTGCAGGCCACGCTTGAGGGGCTTGTCGCCTCGGATGATCTGGTCGGTGCGCGGGTCACACGCCCGGGCGGTGCCGATATTGTCACAGGTCAGGTCGATGGTGAAAATCTGGCCGTCGTCGCGTCACTGCCCTTGGGGCGCAGCGTCAACGACAGCGTTGAAACCTTGGGCACGCTGACGCTGTATGGCGTGTTGAACACGGATCGCATCCATACCCTGTTTGTGCCACTTCTGATTGTCTGGGGCACAATCACCTGTCTTCTCCTTATCATGTTGGCGTTGTATTTCTTTCTGAACCGCAGCGTCCTGCGTCCACTGGCCGAAATAGGTCAGGGTCTGAGCAGCGCGGCGGCACAGCCGGATTTTGTGGTCCGCTTTAGCAAAAGCTCGCAAACCCACATGATCGAACCACTGCGCGATGTCGCCAGCGCGCTGGACGCACTGCGCAACAGGCTCAGCACGCTTGAAGGGGGCGCGCAGCAACAGCAAAACCGCGCAGCCCGCACAATCGAGATCGCGCAACTGGGCTATGCAAAGCTGGATCTTGACCAAAGACGATTCACCGAATGCGACCCGACCTATGCGGCGATGTTGGACCGAGAGGTGCACGAGGTTCTGCATTCGGACACGCTTCCGACGCTGGTAAGCAAGCAACTGGTGGACTTCGATGAAGCCGAAAACCAGATCCGCCGCGAGGCGATCCGTCAGGGCAAAACACTTGACGAAACCCATCGCATCATCCGCCGCAATGGCGACATACGCTACATTCGCGTCATTCTGCGCCCGGTGCCTGTGAAGGGCACCTACGGGTCCGTCGTGGAGCTGGTCGGGCAGGACATCACCGATCTGCGGCTGAACGAAATACGCGCAGCACAGACCGACCGCATATCGACCATCGGCAATCTGACCGGTGGCATTGCCCATGACTTTAACAATTTGCTGGCCATCGTCTCAGGCAACATCGAACTGGCCGCACTTGCGACGTCTAAAAACGAACAGGCGGAATATATAGACAACGCGCTGGCGGCTGTCGCGCGCGGGGCATCGCTGACCCAGCAACTGCTGGCCTTTGCGCGCAATCAACCCCTGTCGCCCAAAATCATCGGCGCGCAAAAGCTTGTGACTGATATGCTGCCGCGTATGCGTTCGGCGCTGGGTGCCCGCGTCAGCATCGCCATACAGGACGCCCCGGACCTCTGGCCGATCCATGCGGACGCCGCCAAACTGGATGCTTGCCTGATGAACCTCGTGAGCAACGCCGCCGATGCGATGCCTGACGGTGGAACGCTGACCATTTCACTTGCCAACCGCGAGATTGATGCCTTTCAGGCGCGTCAGATGGCAGGGGCCGAGCCGGGCGAATACGTCTGCATCGAACTGGCCGACACCGGCATCGGCATGAGCCGCGCCGTCGCGGCGAAGGCGTTCGATCCTTTCTTTACCACCAAGAACATCGGCAAGGGCACCGGCATGGGGCTGTCGATGGTTCAGGGTTTTGCACAACAATCGGGCGGCTTCACCGCGCTGCACACGATACACGGGCAAGGTACGGCGGTGCGTGTTTTCATGCCGCGCGCCGATTCAGGGACCGCCTCAAAAGCTTCGGGCCTTGACCAGACGGCTGCAAACAGCGCGCGTCTGAAAGGTTGCCACGTTCTGCTGATCGAGGACGAAGACCAACTGCGCATGCTCTACACCACCAAACTTGAAGCATTTGGTTGCAAGGTCACGCAGGCGGCAACAGGCGAAAAGGCATTGGAACTGGCCCGCAGCATGACAGCCCCGCAGATCATTCTTAGCGATATTATCATGCCCGGCGGCATGAATGGCGTGGAAACAGTCGATGCGCTGGCCAAGTATTTCCCCGATGCAACAGTCGTTTTCATCTCGGGTTTCTCTCAGAATGCCGCCATGCATAACGGACTGTTATCCATTGGTCGGGTATTGCTGCAAAAACCGTTTACACGCGCCAAGCTGGAAGCCACATTAATTGACGCTATCTCGAGCAAGACCACTCACGGTAAAATGCCCGAAGGTCCGAATGACTGATTTTTTTGCACGACCAGTCCGCGCAACTGTTTCTGCTGCGCTGCGCCACGAATTGAACATCCCAGGTCGTCGGTCATGACTGGCACGCATCAGGACAAGGCTTCGGTGGCCGCCGCTGTGTTGCTTGAACGCCTGATTCGCGACACCTATACCGCGCGTCACTCGTCGGAAATCCAACCCTTGCAGTGGTCAATCCTGCGCTATTTGGCCCGCACGCCCGAAGATCAACGCCAATTGCGGCGCAGCGCCCCGTTCCTCAATCTGACGCCCTCACCGGTGGCCCGCGCCATTATCACGCTGGCCCAGCGCGGTCTGGTGACCCAAAGTATAAGCAAGGTCGACAGCCGGATTAAGACAATAACATTGACCCGATTGGGACTTGAAGCTTTAGAGCAAGACCCTATCGTTGCTGTAGCATCTAGAATTGAAGCACTACCCGAACGCGAGCGGCAGGATTTTATTCGGTCCGTTCGAACGCTTGCATTAGATACTGCACATCACCCTAAGCCCGTGGATGAAGACGGTGGCAACACAGATACTTCTCGTTGAAGACGACCCTGCGGTCCGACATTTGATCGTGCAATTCCTGACACGGGATGGCGCGACAGTCCACGAGGCGGAAACGCTTGAGCAAGCACGTGGTATCTTGCGTGACCGATCCGACATCAGCCTTGCGATATTAGATTTCTTTTTGGGCTGTGATAACGCGGTCGGGCTGATGGACGATCTGCGTGCTGATCTTGCCGGGTTGCCGATCCTGATCATCTCGGGCGGAAGCGCGGCCACTGACCTGGAAACCACCCAGGCCATTGCCGATATCAGCGGCGCGGTCGCGTTCCTGCAAAAGCCCTTTCGCAAGAACGACCTGCTGGCTGCCGTGGCAAGCGCCCTAGCCTGATTGTTAGCATTTTTTTAAAACTTTGTATTCGGATTTAAGATGGACTTTGATCGCACAACATTGTATTGTTGCTATTAGCAATAATTTGTTGGGTAAGCCGCACAGAGGTTTGGTATGAGTGGTCTTGCAGAAGACGCCGTTTACGAAGCACGCAAAGTCCTTGAGGATCTTGCAGGGTATCTGCGGGCCGTTGGCTTTGACCTGACAGATGAGTCAGCCGAACAACTTGATGTCATGGCGCAGCGACTGGAACAGATCGCACGCGAAAGCGAACCTGAACAACCAGTCGCCCGGCCAAGGCTGTATTGCGTCAAAGGGTGAGCTAGGCTCCCTCGAATTTTGACAGTTTAACATCGCCGCGGGCGCTGCGATGACACTTTCCTTCATCCCCGAAACCGCATTTTGCCGGCCTTGCTTTGTGTAAGGCTGCGAACATTGCTGTGCAAAATTGCACAAATCCGCCCCTTCTTTTGTACGCATCCGTATAATACATGTCCGTACAAAGGAGAGCCGACCGTGCGCGACATCATGATGCTTCTGCACGAAACCGCCGGCCTGATGCGCCGACGCTTCGAGCAAGCCGCCCGTCCCGAAGGGCTGACATTGATGCAATGGCGCGCGCTGGGCCTGCTCGAGCGTAACGGTCCCATGCGTCAGGTCGAGATCAAAGAGGCGCTCGAAGCCTCGCCCATGACCATCAGCGATCTGGCCGAACGAATGCAGGCGGCGGGCCTTGTGACCCGCCAGACCGACCCCAATGACAGCCGCGCCAAGACGCTGACCCTGACCGCTTCAGGCCATGCCAAATTCGCAATCATGCGCCAGATCAGCGATGCGGTTTTCGACGAAGTTGCACTCGGCATCGACGACGAAACCAAAATGGCCCTGCGCAATGGATTGAACGCGATCAAAGACAATCTTGGGGGCGCGATCAGCCTCCCCGACAAGGACGCAAGACGATGAACGCACGCCCCGACAACATCGAAACCGCCACTGACACGCCCGTGCCCGCACCGGCACCGCAGGCGACCGACGCTGAAACCACCGCCCGCCCGCCACGCGGACGCAGGCGCGCGCTGATGATTTCCGTGCCGCTGCTTCTGGCGCTGGCAGGGGCCGGCGCGTGGCTGTTCGGCGGGCGCTACATCAGCACCGACAACGCCTATATCCACCAGCCGATGACGACGATTTCCGCCGACGTCAGCGGCCGCGTCAGCGATGTTCTGGTGACCGAAAACCAGCAGATCACCGCAGGTACACCGCTGTTCCGTCTGGACCCGACCGATTACGAAATCGCGTTGGCCACCGCCGATGCGCAACTGGCGTCGGCCCGGCTGGCTGTGGAACAACAGCGCGCCACCTATCAGACCGCACAGGCGCAATTGCAGGCATCGCAAAACATCGAAGACGTCAAAAGCCGCGAGCTGAAGCGCCAGCAGGAACTGACCGACCGGGGCATTGGCACGCAGGCGTCGTTGGACGAGGCCATGATCGCCTTCCGCTCGGCCTCGAACGCGGTGACGCTGGCCCAGCGCCAGGTCGACGCCGCCGCCACAGCACTCGGCGGCGACCCGCAAGCCAAAGCCGACACATTGCCATCGGTGCGCGCAGCCCTGGCCGCCCGCCAGTCTGCCGAACGGCATCTTGAACAGACCAATATTACCGCCGCGACAGGCGGCACTGTCAGCCAGATCGAAAGCCTGAATGTCGGCGCGTTCCTGGCCGCAGGCACCGGCATCGCCAAGCTGGTCGACAATTCACAAACCTGGGTCGAGGCGAATTTCAAGGAAACCCAGATCGCGGACCTGACCCCGGGCCAGCCGGTCACCATCGAGGTTGACGCCTATCCCGGCATGGAACTGCACGGCACCGTGGACAGCTTTGCCTCGGCCACCGGATCGCAGTTTTCGCTGATCCCCGCGCAGAACGCGACCGGCAACTGGGTGAAGGTGGTACAGCGGGTGCCCGTGCGCATCCAGATCACCGACACGCCCGACCGCCCCTTGCGTGACGGGATGAGCGTTTCTGTCTCGGTCGACACCGGCCACAACCGTCTGGAAGGTCTGAAGTGACCAGCGCCGCCGCATCCTCGGGCGCGGCCCCCGCCGCACCTGCGTTGACACCGCCCAACGTCAAGGTCGCGTCGCCCGCATTGCTGACCGCGTCGATCATGGTGGCCACGGTGATGCAGGTGCTGGACACCACCATCGCCAACGTCGCCCTGCCGCACATGGCCTCAAGCCTGAACGCCACGCAGGAAGAAATCACATGGGTGCTGACGTCGTATATCGTGGCCTCGGCCATCGCCACACCGATGACCGGCTGGGTCTCCGACCGGGTCGGCCGGCGCATGGTGTTCATCGTGGCCATCGCCGGTTTTGTGCTGTCGTCGATGCTGTGCGGATTTTCCACCAGCCTGCCTGAAATGGTGATCTTTCGCATTGTTCAGGGCGTGTGCGGTGCGTCGTTGATCCCGCTGGCGCAGTCGGTGCTGCTGGACATCAACCCGCGTGAAAAGATCGGTCAGGCCATGGCCATATATGGCGCGGGCATCATGGTCGGGCCAATCATCGGGCCAACACTGGGCGGCTACCTGACCGAAGTGTTCAACTGGCGCTATGTCTTCTTCATCAACCTGCCCGTGGGCATCGTCGCCCTGCTGGGCATCGCCGCCTTCATGCCGCGCGAAGACACCAGACAGCGGCGCTTTGACCTGATGGGCTTTGGCCTGCTGGCGCTGGCGGTCGGTGCGCTGCAACTGATGCTGGACCGGGGCCAGTCCCAGGATTGGTTTTCCTCCATCGAGATCATTCTGTACGCCGGACTGGCCGTATCCGGCCTGTGGGCTTTTGTGATCCATTGCTGGGGGGCCAAAGACCCCTTTGTCGATCTGGGCATGTTCCGCGACCGCAACTTTGCGATGGGTCTGATCTTTATCTTTGTGATCGGCATGACGCTGTTTTCAGGGCTGGCCCTGCTGCCGCCGCTGCTGCAAAAACTGCTGGGCTATCCGGTGATCGAAACCGGTCTGGTGATGGCCCCGCGCGGCGTTGGCACCATGATCTCGATGATCGTAGTGGGCCGTCTGGTCAGCCGCTTTGACCCGCGCGGGCTTGTGCTGTTCGGGCTGGGGCTGACCGCGTGGTCGCTGCACCTGATGACCGGGTTCGAAACCGGAATGGATGCACATCTGATTATCGTCACCGGCGTGATGCAGGGGTTTGGCCTTGGGTTCGTCTTTGTGCCGCTTTCGACACTGACATTCGCCACCATCGCCCAGCGCTATCGTGGCGATGCAACGTCGATGTTCAGCCTTGTGCGCAACGTCGGGTCGGGCGTGGGCATTTCACTGGTGACGGTGGTGCTGTCGCGCATGACCACGGTCAACCACGCCGAGATTGCCAGCACCCTGACCGCGCAAGCGCCGCAAGTGCGCGATGCCATGCCACAATTGCTGGACGGCTCTGCGCTGTATGCGTCGATTGCCGACCAGTTGGTCACGCAACAGGCCGCGATGATCGGCTATATCGACAACTTCTTTCTGATGATGATCCTGACCCTGTGCGTCGTGCCCATCGTGTTCCTGCTTAGAAAACCCGGCTAGGCGGGGACGCTAGGGGCCGTCCTCGGGCGGCTCGTATGCGCCAAGCCATTGCCGAAGAAGCCCGTCCAAAGCCGCGCGTTCCTCTGCACCAAGGGCAGACAGGATCTCGTGCTGGTTGGCCACATGTTCGGTGACCACCCTGTCGATCAGCTCAAACCCCTGCGGGGTCAGCGCCACGACCGACCCGCGCCCGTCCTCGGGGTTCGGCTTGCGTTCAACCAACCCCGCCGCCGCCAGCCGGTCCAGACGGTTGGTCATCGTCCCCGATGTCACCATCGTCCATGCAATCAGTTCGGAAGGGCTCAGCGCATAGGGCGCGCCGGACCGCCGCAAGGTGGCCAGCACGTCAAAGCTGGCCGCTGTCAGCCCGTTGGCTTGATAGACGGCCTCGTGCCGCGCAGCCACCTGATCGTACAGCCGTTTCAACCGGCCCAGCACCCCCATCGGTGCCACCTCAAGATCGGGGCGCTCGGAACGCCATTGCTGCAAAACGCGGTCTACGTGGTCCATGCAGGCAGGGTTAAAGGTTTATATCTTGACGTCAAGGTATATCCATATATCTTGATGTCAAGATAAAGGAATCTCCCATGACCAAATACACCGACCTTGCGCTTGCCGCGCTGGCCCCCGCGATCTGGGGCAGCAGCTATATCGTGACGACGCAAATGCTGCCCGATGGCTATCCGCTGACCGTTGCAATGCTGCGTGCCCTGCCAACAGGGATCTTGCTGATGGTGATCACCCACCGCCTGCCGCCTGTCGCATGGCTGGGCAAACTGGCGGTGCTGGGCGCGCTGAACTTCTCGATCTTCTGGGCGGCCCTGTTTCTGGCCGCCTACCGCCTGCCGGGTGGCGTTGCCGCGACCCTTGGGGCGGTTCAGCCGCTGATCGTACTACTGCTGGCCCACGCGGTGCTGGGCAGTGCGCTGCACAGGCGCGGCCTGATCGCGGCTGTCGCCGGCATTTTCGGCGTGGCCCTGCTGGTGCTGGACCCTGCCGCCACCCCCGACAGTGTCGGCATTCTTGCAGCCTTGGGCGGGGCGGTGTCGATGGCCTGTGGCGTGGTGCTGACGCGCAAATGGCAGCCACCCGTTCCGGCACTGACCTTTACAGCATGGCAATTGACCGCTGGCGGTCTGTTGTTGCTGCCTTTCGCGCTGGCATTTGAGCCGGCGCTGCCACCGTTGACCGCCACCAACATCGCGGGCTTTGCGTGGCTGGGGCTGATCGGTGCCGCCCTGACCTATTTCTTCTGGTTCCGCGGCATCGAACGGCTGGGCCCTGCCGCCATCACGCGCTTTGGCTTTCTCAGCCCGTTGACGGCGGTGATACTGGGCTGGGCCTTGCTGGGCGAAAGCCTTAGCCCGGCGCAACTGTCAGGTGCGGTGATCGTGATCCTTTGTGTCGCTCTGGGCGGCGCGCCAATACAGCGCAGCGCCCACCCCAAGAGACGCCCCGCTTAGAACTGGTTGCGCGCGTGATAGGTCTCCAGAAACGCCTTGATCCGCGTGTCGCTGGGCGTCTTGAAAATTTCTGCGGGCGGCGCGCAACTGACCAGCTCGCCCGCCTCAAGAAACGCCACCTGATCCGCCACATGCGCGGCAAAGCCCATCTCGTGCGTGACGATCACCATGGTCATGCCTTCGCTGGCCAGATCCTTGATCACGGTCAACACCTCGCCCACCAGTTCGGGGTCCAGCGCCGAGGTCGGCTCGTCGAACAGCATCAGCTTTGGCTCCATCGCCACCGCACGGGCAATCGCCACGCGCTGTTGCTGACCGCCGGACAGACGGTTGGGGAACGACGCTGTCTTGTCCCCCAGCCCCACCTTCTCCAGCGCCGCAACCGCCTTGCGCGCGGCATCCGATTTGGACAGCCCTTGCACCTGCACCAACGCCTCGGCCACGTTCTGCTGCGCGGTCATATGCGGCCACAGGTTGAACTGCTGGAACACCATACCGATCGACCGGCGCATCTCGCGCAGGCGGCGCGCTGACATCTTGCGCCCGCCCACCGCTTCCAGCCCGATCACCTGGCCGTCAATTTCGACCGCCCCTTCCTGATATTCCTCAAGAAAGTTGATACAGCGCAGCAGCGTCGACTTGCCCGACCCCGATGGACCAATCAGGCAGGTCACCTTGCCTGCGGGGATCGACAGGTTGATGTTCTTCAGCGCATGGAAATCGTTATAGTGTTTCCCCAAAGCGGTGATTTCGACAGATGAGGCATTTTCAGAGGTCACGCGCGAAGCTCCTTCGACAAAAAGGCGTTGGTCTTCAGTTCCAGCTTGCGGCCCACCCACGAGATGATCTCGACAAAGCCCCAGTAGAACAGCGCCAGCGCGAACATCGCTTCCATGTAAGCGAATGTTTCGGCTGACATGGTTTGCACCTGATACAGCAGTTCGGGCACCGTCACGATGGACAGGATCGCCGTTTCCTTGGTCAGGATGATCGAAAAGTTGGTCAGCGGCGGCACCGAGGACACCATCAGAATAGGCAGCGTAATACGGCGCAGGATTGTCCCTTCGGACATGGCCATGGCACGCCCCGCCTCGGTCATGCCGCGCGGCACGGCTTGCAGCCCAGCGCGGAAAATCTCGGCGTAATAGGGACTGCCATAGATGATCAACCCCAGGATACCCGCAGGCACCGGATCAAGCCGCAGGCCGACATACGGCCCGCCATAATACAGAATGAACAACTGGATCAGGAACGGCGTGCCCCGGATCACCTCGATGTAGGCGCGCAGCACATAGCGCAGCGGGCGCGGACCGTAATACATCGTCACCGCAATGACAAAACCCAGCGCAATGCCCCCCGCGGCCCCCACAACCCAACACAGGACCGTGTTCAAAAGCCCGCGCAGCAGCATCGGGCCGTATTGGACGAACAGATCAATATCCATCAGTAATCCATCCTTCTCTCCAGCGCCTGCCCCAGCCCCGCCAGCGCCAGGTTGATCACCAGATAAATCGCCGCCGCCGCGATGTAGATTTCAAGCGGCCGGAATGTGGCCGCGGCAATCGACTGGCTCATCCGCGTCAGTTCGACAATGCCCACGGCGGACACCAGCGACGACACTTTGACCAGCATGATCAGCTCGTTCACCAGCGACGGCATCGAGATTTTCAGGGCCTGCGGGATCAGAATGCGCTGCCAGATGACAAAGGGATGCATGCCCAGCGCCGCCGCCGATTCCGTCTGGCCCTGCGGCACCGCAATCAGCGCCCCCCGCAGGATTTCCGCGATATAGGCCGCCGCGCACAGCCCGATGCTGCACACAGCCGCCCACAGCGGCGGGATGTCGATGCCGATGGACGGCAGGAAATAGTAAGCCAGCAAAAGCTGCACCAGCAACGGCACGCCGCGAAAGAAACTGACGTACAGGGCGGCGATGCGGCTGATCCACACAATGGGCGACAGCCGCGCCACGCACAGCAACATGCCCATCACCAGCCCCAAGGCCATGCCCAGACCGGACACCAGCAGCGTGAACCGCGTGGCCTGCAACAGATAAGGCAGATTTTCGACAATGGTGGACCAAGAGAACATCGCACGCTCCTTTGACAACAGGAAAACGGGCCCGACCCAATGGCCGGACCCGTCGCGGCGTTACTTGACCGCGGGCATTTCGCGCGGCAGTTCCACCGCCGTGCCCAGCCATTTTTCATGCAGCTTCGCCATGCGGCCGTCGTCCTGCATGTTCAGCAGGATCTCGTTCACGGCGGCGATCATGCTTTCGGTTTCTTCCGACTTCACGGCAACCCATGCGAAATACTTCTTCTCGCCGAATACCGGTGTGACGGTCTCGAAAATCTCGGGACGCTTCGACGCGGCATAGCCCAGCAGCGGGAAAGACCCTGCAACCGCATCCAGACGACCGGCGGCCAGATCGGCATAGGCTTCGTCAACGGACGCGTATTCACGCACGTCGATACCGCCCACGCCCTCGCCAAAGACTTTCAACTGCTCAAGCTGCGCCGACCCTTTTTGCGAGCCAACCACCAGACCGGCAATATCTTCGGGCTTGGTGATACGGTCGTCGCCTGTGCGCTTGATCAAGCCAACCGACGCATCTGCAATCGGCAGCGTAAAGGCATAGCGTTCCATCCGCTCGGCGGTGATCGTAACCGGCGCGTTGACCATCTGGAACTTGCCCGCTTCCAAACCGGGCAGCACCGATGTCCAGGGCAGGTCGTTGTATTTCGGCGTCACGCCCAGATCCTTGGTCACCTCGTCCATCAGATCCTTGCACAGACCTTCATACTGGCCGTTCACCAGCAGATCGAAGGGCGCATAGTGCATTTCGGTGCCAAAGGTCATTTCGCCCGACGCCTTGATGTCCGCCAGCATGTCAGCGGCAGCCGAACCGGCTGCGAACACGGCCAGGCCCAAACCCAGAACCGCGCCTTTGAAGGAATTCATTTTCATGGTTTTTACTCTCTGTTTTCAAGTTACATTGAAGGACGCACACCCGTGCGGCCCACGTCAGGCAGCCGATTGAACTCCGAGCTTTGTCAGCGCCTCGATGAACGCCTTGTTGTCTTGCGGTGTGCCCACGGACACCCGTAAAAATCTGTCATATCCGTCCTCGTGCCAGGCCTTGACCAGAACACCTTCGCCGCGCAATCTTTCAGCAACATCAACGGCATACTCCGAGGTCGCAAAGAACACCGCATTGCTTTTGGACGGGGTCAAGCGAAATCCCATATCACGCAGGTTTTGCGCCAGCGCGTCGCGCGCGTCGATGGTTTTTTGCACAGTTTCCGCCAAAAACGACCGGTCCTCGAACGCCGCCTGCCCCATGGCCTGGGCCACGGCGTTGGCGTTGAAGGGCGGCGTCAGCTTGCGCACCGCATCGCGCAAGCTGGCACTGCTGCACAGCCCATAGCCCACGCGCATCCCCGCCAGCCCGTAAGCCTTTGAGAACGTGCGCAAGCTGATCCAGTTCAGGCCGCTGGCCTTCAGGGCCGACAGGCTGTCGATCGGGTTGTATTCAAAATAAGCCTCGTCCAGCAGAACCAGCGTGTCTTTGTGGATGCTGGCCAGAATCTCGCACAATTCGGGCAGGCTCAGTGCCACGCCCAGCGGGTTTGACGGGCTTGAGATTGCAAACACCTTGGGCTTGCGCGCCAGCGCCGCCTTCAACTTATCCATCGGCAACGTCCAGTCGGTGCCGTACCGCACGGTTTCCACCGGCATCTTCAGCCCCTGTGCCGCCAACACGTGCAAACCAAAGCCCGGCGTGACCGTCAACACATGATCGCCCGGCGCCAGAACCGCGCCGTAAATGGCATAGATCAACTCTTCGGACCCGTTGCCCAACACGATGCAACCGGCATCCACATCTGTGGCCGATTGCAACGCATCACGCAGCCCGGTCCCATTGCCATCAGGATACAGATGCGCCTGCGCCACCGCCGCCCGCCCGGCCTCAAGCGCCTTGGGCGACACGCCAAACGGGGTTTCATTGCTGTCCAGCTTGGCGCGGGGGGCGTGACCGTAAAGGCTGCGAAACTGCGCGATGGGCAGACCGGCGTTGTAGGCGGGCAGTTCAAGAATGTGCGGGTTGATCATTATGTCGGCCCTTTCGATCTGCGCGGGTTTGCCATGAAGCCTGCGCGGATCGCAGCAGCGTCATTGAAAGAACGGCAGATGTCGCGCAAATTACCGTTATGTGCAGACATAAAGAAAATAAAGCGGATGACAGTCAAGAGGGTAAAATGCAAAAATCCGCATTGACCGCACAATCCCGCCCGATGGCAGATGAAAAAGCTGGCACAGTGACCCAGCCGCGCCACCGCGCTGCGACAGAACGGAAAGCAGGCCCATGACCACACCGGCAATCAACTCTTGGCAAAGCGTTCAGGACGAAGTGCTGCGCCGCATCCACAACCGCATCTGGAAGCCGGGCGCACAAATCCCGAACGAAACCGATCTGGCCAAAGAGTTCAATTGCGGCCGCACCACGGTCAACCGCGCCCTGCGCGAACTGGCCGAAAGCGGGATACTCGAACGCAAACGCAAATCCGGCACCCGCGTGGCGCTGCACCCGGTGTCACGCGCGGTGATCGCCGTTCAGATCGTGCGCCGCGAGATCGAGGACCGCGGGGCCAATTACGGATATGCGCTGATCGACAAGACCGTGGACACCCCGCCCCATGCGGTGACCTTTGCCATGGAACTGGCCCAGGCTGAGGACATGCTGCACGTCCGGGCCGTTCATCTGGCCGACGGTGTGCCCTACGCGCTGGAATACCGCTGGATCAGCCTGCGCACGGTCCCGCAAGCCCGCGACTTTGACTTTGTGCGGCAGTCGGCCAACGAATGGCTGCTGGAAAACGTCCCCTACAACCGCGCAACCCTGTCCATATTGGCAACGCCCGCCTCGCCCTTCGAACAGGAATATCTGGCAGTGCCGGAACAAACATCCATCCTGCACGTCGAACGCGCCACATGGCAGGAGACGGGGCCTGTGACCTTTGTCACCATCTCGTACCAGCCCGGTCACCGGATCATCAGCTCGACCACCAGTTGACCATCACGCGCAGCGCCAAGCCACAGAACACACCAAGACTGCGGCTTGCGGTAACGAGACCACTGCCGGTGGTCGCCCGCCAAAACGGTGGATTGCGATCAAAGCGGCCCGGAAAATCAGCACCTCATCGCGGGAATTCCCTTTGAACTGGCATCCACCGCGTGTTTACCCAGCCTACTCCTGGATCGCTTCGAGGTAATCGAGCAGGTTTGCAAAGTCCGTCTCCAGCACCTCACCATCTGCGCCTCCCTCTGGGTAAACATGGCGCAGCCCTACGGTCGAAAAATCGGGCATGGGAGAAGCAGGGTCGTCTTTTTCAAGGCGGCCCATGATGAACCGCCTGACAAACTCCCGCGGAAAGTATCCGTCATTGCGTTGTTTAAGCCCCGTTAGGTCCGGCGGTATGGTCCCCAAGGCCAATGATGCGGACCCCGCGCCTTCGCCGCCCGTGCCATGGCAGGCGGCGCATTCTTTTGCATAGATCCGCTGCCCCGCGCGAACAGCATCAGAATCCCCGACTGGTCCTTCGGTACAAGCTGACAATAGAACGCAGGATAAACCGGCAATGGCAGTCAGACGGTGTCGCATTGCATAAAGCCCCTTTATTGACTGTTCATTGTTATGCCTTGCTGGAAAGCCGGTCACCTGCGGTACAGCACCTGCCCAAAATCGGATTCGGTTAATGACAAAGCAGCACAGGCCGGTCGCGTTGTTCGATCAGGGTTTGGGTGGTGCCCCCGAAGACTGTTTCGCGCAGACGTGAATGGCCGTAGGCCCCCATGACAATCAGGTCTGCGGCAACTTCCCTGGCGCGCTTCAAGATCGCGGTTCCGATTTCATGACCGCTGCTTGGATACTGCTGCACCGCGACGGTGCAACCTTGATGGTTCAGCCATGCAGCCACGTCAGATCCGGGGTTTTCGCCATCTTGCGAAGCCGTCGATACCGGATCGAAAAGGGCAACTGTGACATCCTGCGCGGTGCGCAGCGCAGGAAGCGCCGCGCGGATCGCACGCGCTGCGGGAACACCGGCCTTCCACGCCACAAAGGCTGACTTGGGTTGCAGCGCCTCAGCCGTGCCCAATGTGTTCAGCATCACCCCGGCGGAGGACTCGAAAAGAGCTGTGTGAACGACTTCCTTGAACAGTTGCTCATCCGAGCGCAGATCGTCCCCGATGATAATGGTATCGCAGGTCAGGCCGGCATGGGCCACTGCGCTCCGCAAGCCCGAGACATCGCCGAAGACAGCCCGCACTTCGGCGCTTGCCCCCTGGTCGGCCAGATATTGAGAGATTTCGGCACGTTGCGCTTCCAAAGCGGTGTTTGCTTTATCCACGTCAGCCTGCCAGCCTTCGGGCAGCGAATAGGCGTTGAACTCACCCAGCCCCATGTAAAACACGGGGACAGGGGGCAACTTGCGCAACAACAATACGATCAAATGTATATTGTTTTCCAGCGATTGCTGGCTCAGGGCTTCCAGATCAGCGGGCTGGGCGTCAACTCCAAGAACAACTGATATCGTCGTATTCTTCATGGCCGCGTTCCTTTGTGCGTTTCGCTTAGTATGACGTGGCACAAAAGAAGCGCGTTGATCTGGATCAATAGCGGATGTCACTGCCTGATCGCGGTGCGGCACCTGACGCAGGCAATATGCAGGCCACGCTGAACACGCAGCCTGGCAAACCGGTTTTGGATGTCCCGGTTGGACCCATCATGTCGATCAACACCATGGGTGAAACCCGTCTATTTTCCGGCCTACCTGATTTGGGCGAGCCGACAGGCTGCACCCGTGTTGGCTGAGGATTAACTGCCCGGTCAGGCTCAGTCAAAGCGGTTCACGGGCAGCTTCAGATAATGGTTTCCGTCGTCCTCGGACGCCGGAAGCCGTCCGCCACGCAAGTTGATCTGCAACGCAGCAAGGATGCGGTCCGGCAAAGACAAGGTCGCATCGCGGCTCTGGCGACGCTCGATATAGTCCTCGCGCTTGGTGCCGTCCTTGACGTGGATGTTATTGGCCTTGTGGTCGTCGACGGTGGCTTCCCACATCGGCGCGTCACGCTCTTTCGTGCCATAGTCAGGCTTGCGGGGTCTCGCAATCCACCATGTCGCAGCAGCTCAAAAAGCTGAAAGAAGCCGGGCTGGTCGAGGGCCGACGCGTGCGGCAAACGATTTACTATAGCATTCAGGGGCATGAGGTTGCCGCTGTGCTGGAAACCCTGCACGCCCTTTACTGCGCGCGCGAAGGCTAAGATGCGCACCTGTGACCAGCCAGACGGCAATCTTGGACACCAAGACAGTTCAGCGGACCGCGGACTGCGGACTGCGAGGCCGTGAGTATCGAGGCGCTGTCAGATGTCATCTTCGATGGCCGCGGAAACGGGCATCCCCTTAAATCACCTTTGCCGACCGCAAGGCATCCAGCTTGTCTTGAGAATATCCCGCCGCGCGCAGCACTGCATCGGTGTCGGCCCCAAGCCGTTGGGGCATCAGCTCCGAGGTGCTGTTTTCGCCGTTGGCCTTAAAGCTCATGGTCGGGATGTGAATGCCCCCCTCATGACCGTCGACGTGGATTTCCCGGGTCAGCCCCCGCGCAGCGACCTGCGGCTCTGCCAGCATTTCATCCAGTCCGCGAATACGCCCCGCGGGAACAGCCGCAACGGCAAGGACATCTTCCCAATAGACGGCGGGCTTTGACAGGAACGTCTTTTCCAGCGTTTCGCGCAGGCTTTTCCAGTTCGCATGGCGCTCTGCGACAGTCGCCCATCGGGGATCTTGCAGAATGTCCTCTCGGCCGATGGCCATACACATGTTGCGGAACTGGGCGTCGTGGTTCGCGGCCAGCATCAGAATGCCATCCGCAGTCTCGAATGCACCCGACGAAGGACTGGCGCTCCACGCTTCGTTGCCGTTCTGGACCGGCGTCCAGCCGGTTGTCAGATGTGTGGTCATCAACGACGCCATAAGCGTCATCGCCGTATCCAGCATAGCCACATCCACCTGCACGGCAGTCTTCGTGCGATCAACTTCGCGCAGGGCTGCCATGATCGCCATGGCGGCGTTCATTCCCGTGGCATAGTCGATATAGGGCGCGCCCACCTTGACCGGACCGTCGCCGGGCTTTCCGGTGGTCAGCATGATGCCACACATGCCCTGTATCACGTGGTCATAGGCCGGCCGGTTGCTGAAGGGACCATCCTGACCGAACGCCGAAATTGAACAATAGACCAGCTTTGGGTTGATCGCGCGCAGCGCCTCGAACCCCAGCCCAAGCCGTTCCGCAACACCCGGCTTGAAGTTCTCCACAAAAACATCTGCATCCGCCATCAACTGACGCGCGACCGCCAGGCCCTCGGGTGTTTTCAGGTCCAGCGTGACAGACCTTTTGCCCGCGTTGTGCCCCAGAAACCCCAACGCCATGCGCCGCTCGGCCAATCCGGGCAAAGGGCCGCCCGTGCGTGTCCAGTCGCCTTCGCCGGGCTTTTCGATCTTGATGACCTCTGCGCCCATCAAGGCGAGTTGATAGGTGGCGTAAGGTCCCGCCAGAACCTGGCTGAGATCAATCACGCGAATGCCTTTTAATGGCTGGAACATGGTCTGCTTTACCTTGGTAACAATGTGAAAGAAGGGGCAGCTCGGGTCTTTCAAGCGACCCGAGCCGCGGTCGCGGCTGTACGTCGCTTATTGCGGTTCAATGCCGGCGTTCTGAAAGATCGCCTGGTTCTGCACGTAGCTTTCGCGAACCTCGGCGGCTGCGGCGTCCAGATCTTTATAGAGGATCGGGATATTTGCCGCCGACACGACCTTGGCAAAATCCGCGTCGGTTTCAGCGGCCATCAGGGCGGTGCTCAAACGTTCCAACGCCTCACGCGGGGTGCCTTTGGGCAGGATCAGTGTTGTACGCGAATCCATGCCCAGTGGATAACCTGCCTCGTTGATGGTTTCGACCTGGGGTGCCGACGGGTGACGGAACGTGGTCAGCGCGACGATGGATTTCAACTCGTCTGGATATTTGTAGTGAATGCCGCCGGACATAACCAAGGCCACCTGCTTGCCCAGAAGCGCGTTCATCATATCGCCACCGCCCTTAAGCGGCACGATGTTCACATCCAGCCCTTCCTTTTTGGCGATGACTTCCATGATCATGCGCGCCGTCGGGCTAAGTGATCCATAGCTGAAACCGGGGTTCTCTTTGGCCCAAGCGACGAATTCCGCAAGCGTATCGTAAGGCGCGTCTTTTTGCGTTGCCAACGACACCTGATAGGCGGTGATCATGCCCGCGTATTCGAAATCGTCCGGCGTGAACGTCACCCGCTTCATCATGAAAGGCTCTGTGTTGATCACGCTATTGGAATGAAACAGGATGGTATAGCCGTCCGGTTTTGCCTTCTTAAGCTCGTGCGCTGCCAGAATGCCGCCGCCGCCGGGTTTGTTGACGACATTGACCGGAACGCCAAGCTTGCCGGACAAAACTCTGGCCACGCCGCGGGCCACCAGATCAGTCTGCCCACCCGCTTTGTATCCCACCAGCATGGTCAGCGGGCGATCCGGGTACTCTTGCGCATGGGCCGCGTTTAGCCCGGTCAGCGCCATCAAGGCCACGGCTGCGACCCTTAAGAGTGTTCTTCGTTTGGTTGCGTACATCTGTTTTCCTCCCAGTTTTCAGATTTGCGATTGTTTGGTGGTGCCCCCGTCCAACGCGATCTTTTGCGCGGCAAGACGGCTGTTGGTCCGGTTGATCCAGAACACCGTGACGACGGTCAGCACGGCAAAGCCGATGGCAATCGGATGCGCCGGCAGACGCATGACGTCGTGATCCAGGATTTGCAGGGACTGGCGAAAGGTCAGTTCGAGATTGGGACCAATCACGAAACCGATCAGAAAGGTGACAAAGGAAAAGTCCAGCTTGCGCGCGAAATAGCCCAGCAGCGCAAAACCCAGCATGAGATAGATAGAAAACAGTGTGTTCGTGTCCATGTAGGCCCCGACACAACACAGGAACAGCACAACCGGGATGATCAGCCGGATTGGCACGCGGATAATCTGCGCGAAAATGCGTTGGCCAGTGTAGCCGACAATCAGCAAGATCAGGCTGGCGCAAAGCATCGCGGCATAGAGATCGGCGACCATCTGCGGCTGTTCTATGAACATCATCGGCCCCGGCGTAAGCCCGTGCAGGACCAGCGCAGAAATCAAAATGGCCGCGATCACGCTGCCCGGAATGCCCAGTGCAAACAGCGGCACAAAGCTTGCCGGGACCACCGCGTTGTCCGCGCTTTCGGCTGCGGCGACACCTTCGATCATGCCTGTGCCGAATTTTTCAGGCGTCTTCGAAGCCCGCTGTGTCGCCCCGTAAGACAGGAAGGACCCGACGCTGGCGCCCAAGCCCGGCAGAATGCCGACCACCGACCCGATCAGCGTGCCGCGCCCGATCACCGGCAGGCACCGGCGCCATTCGGCCAGCGTAACCCGCCGGTCATCCGGCGCGGAACTGTCGTTGATCTTTTCGGCCTCGCTGTCGATCCTGCGGGCATTTCCGGCCTGAATGACCATTTCGGAAATCGCCAGCATCCCGATCGCCATCGGCACCAGTGAAATGCCGTCATCCAGCTCCAGCAGGCCAAAGGTCATGCGCGGGATAAACGTTTCTGTTTCGATCCCGATGGTCGCGAAAAAGACGCCAAAGGCGGCAGCGATCAGCCCCTTGAGCATGGAACGCCCGGCAAGCCCTCCGATGAACGTCAACGAAAACAGCAAGATGGCGCACAACTCGACCGGACCGATCAAAAGCGCATAACGCGCCAGGGGTGCAGCCAGGGCGATTAGCACCAGCGTGGAAAGGAAATCACCAATGACCGAGGCGAACAGCCCCATTTTGAGCGCCTTTTGCGCCTTGCCCTGCCGCGCCAACGGATAACCATCAAGGGCCGTGGGCGCCGAGGACGGCTCTCCGGGTGTGTTCAGCAGGATGGCCGATACGGCACTGCCCGCCGCGCTGCCCTTGGCAATCCCGATCAGCAAAGCAATGGCTGCGACCGGCTGTAGGTAGAACGTCATGGGGATCGCCACGGCGACGCCGGTGGCCTTGCCCAACCCCGGCAGAGCGCCAAGGACATAGCCAAGGGTAACGCCGACGGTCACCCAGAACAAAGTGACCGGTGTCAGAACGTTTTGAAAGCCGACAAGAAGATGTTCCATGCCCCGGTCACACGATCGCGGTGCCGAGCACTTTGTAGAAAAGCACCCAGGTCGCCAGCAACAAGCCTGCGGGCATCAGAACCAGGATCAAAGGCCGGTGTTCCCCCAGCAAGACAAGGGTCCCTGCAATCAAAGCGATCCCCGCGCCAAGCGGCGTGCCAAGCCAGAACAAAACCAATGCGACGGCAAAGACCGCTGAAACCTTCAGCAACGCAATCATTTCGCTGCGCGAGAATACAACTTCGGGCAGCACTGTCGGCGCATCCGCCTGGCGCAGGCTTTTCACGATCAGCAGCACCGACAATCCGACGATGACGATCATCGCCAGATTGGGAACCAGCCGAGGCGAAACATATCCTGCCGGAGCCTGCTCGATCTGCATCGGGATCACAAATGCCAGCATCAACAGCCCGAAGACCGCCAGCACCATCCCTGAAATAAGGTCCGCTTTTTTCATCAAAGTCCTCCCGTGTGACAGCCTGCGCGCACAATCGACCGATCTGTCGCGCATCACTGTCATTGTTGCCAGCGCCACCTCCATGGCCCGGGCTCTCCCCTGCTTCTGGGGTAACGAAGCTCAGTTAAAAGGAGTAGCCGGAAGTTTCTTCAATGTGATAGAAATTTCTTATGACCAGCTCAGCCCCCCATCTCGACCGGCTTCGTTTGCGCCAGCTTCGTCTGCTTGAGCTGATCGACACCCATCGCTCCCTACGGGCGGTGGGCGAAGTGATGAACCTGACCCAACCGGCTGTTTCGCAGATGCTGAAGGATCTCGAATTTGCATTTGGTGTCACGCTGGTCGACCGTTCAGTCCGCGGCGCGATGCTCAGCCCGTTGGGACAGATCGCCTTGCAGCGGGCTCGTACGGGGCTGGCCATCTTTGACAACCTTGCGGCGGACCTGCACGCTGATCTGCCAACAGTTGTGCGTGTCGGAACCAATCCCGCCGTCATGCTGGATCTTGTGCCATCTGCCTTGCGCCACATGGAAGCACATCGCGCCAACATCCGCTTCCGCATCGAGGCCGGAACGGTCGGCAACATGATGTCCGGTCTGCTCAATGGTGATCTGGATTGCTATGTCGGGCGCGTAGACTGGACCGCAACGCCTGAGCAGATGGCCGAAACATTGCGGTACGCCCCCCTGACCGAGACCAGCCTTGTCGTGGCCTGCTCGGTTGATCATCCACTTGCGGGCCGCTCCAGTGTCTCTGCGGCAGAGTTGGCGCAATGGCCCTGGGCCTTGCCGTCCGGTGAAACGAACAACCGCCGCAGCATCGAAACAGCCTTTCGAAATTGTGGCATGCAAGCGCCGGTTCCAGTGGTCGAGGTTTCGGCCGATCCCACGTCACTTTTGCGCCTGACCCAAAGGATCGAGCTTCTGACCTGTCTGCCAAAGATCGTTTTGGATACCTATGCTGCCGAGGGTCGGATCGTACCGTTGGTCACCCCCGACCTTGATTTCCCACGCATCCAGACCTGTTTTGTCACCCTGCGGGAAAACGACACCCTGCAATCATTGCAGATGCTGCGCGAGGCATTGGTGCACGTCTGCATGAAAAGCCGAATCTAACGGCACAGCCGAAAGAAACTCAAGCCAAAGCACCACGACCACGAATGCCATGCAAACAAAAGAAAAAGGCCGCCCAAGGCGACCCATTCAAACTGTAGAAAATGTGGTAGTGGCGGACCAAGGAGGATTCGAACCCCCGACCCCTTGATTCGTAGTCAAGTACTCTATCCAGCTGAGCTATTGGTCCACTGGCGCGGGGTTTAGTCGGACTGGCGCGTGGGCGCAAGCCCATATCCGCGATTTATGTCAGGAAAATTACAACCGCCCCGAAACGCCTAAAGCGCACCGTCGCCTTTGGGCAGGCAGATCGAAAACGTCGACCCGTCCGGTCCGCTGTGCAGCAAGCTCAGCGTGCCGCCATGGCCGCGGATCAGTTCGTGGCTGATGGCCAGCCCCAACCCCGAGCCGCCCTTGCGCGTGCCCCCCTGGAAGGCCATGAACAAATGTTCGCGCGCCTTGGGCGGCAGGCCGGGGCCGGTGTCGGCCACTTCGATCCACCAGGCGTCGGCGTCCTCGCGGGCCGACACGGCGATTTCGCCGGGTTTGCCCGAAGCGACAATCGCCTGCCGCGCGTTGCGCACAAGGTTGGACAGCACGCGGTACAGCTGTTCGGGATCGGCGCGCAGGGTCAGCATGGCGGGGATGTCTTCGGCAAAGCTCAGATCATAGCTGTCCACCGCCAGCCGCTCGGCCTCGATCACGTCCGACACGGTCTCGGCCAGTTGCACCCGCGCCAGCGTCGGCCCCGGTTCCTCGGCCTTGCCAAAGGCCAGCGTGCTTTCGCACAGGTGTACGGCGCGGGTGATTGACCCCACCAGCTTGGGCGCCATCCGTTTGACCAGCGGATCGTCCGAGCCTTCGATCCGGTCCACGAACAATTGCGCCGACGTCAGGATATTGCGCAAATCATGGCTGATCTTGCTGACCGCCCCGCCCAGTTGCGCCAATCGCTCTTTCTGGCGCAGCGCCTGGGTCAGCTCGGTTTCCAGCGATTGCAGGGCGGTTTCGGCTTCGCGCAGCTCGCGGATGCCGGCCCCCGGCGTGATGATGCGCCGCGAATCTTCTGGGGCGGCGGCATAGTTCAACATGTGCCCCACCACCCGTTTGATCGGTTTGACCAGAAACACCCGCACCGCCAAAAACAACATCAGCGCCGTGATGACCGAGATCACCGCCGACAAAACCAGAATCCGTGCGCCATAGTCGATCATCGCCGTGCGCAGCGGCACCGCGTCCATCGTCACCTCGATCAGCAGGCCCGCATCGCGCACCGGCGCGCCGATCACCCGGATCACTTCCTGGTCCGCATCCACCAGCCGGACCAGCGCGTCCCGGATCAGCGTCATCGCCGTGGCATCGCGCAGGTCGAACGTGGCCGAGATCGGGTGCGGCATGGGCGACGACAGCATCAACTGGCGCACCTCGTCGCGGCGCAACACCACGTTGAACACGCCCGCGTTCTCCAGCAGTTCCTTTTCCAGATCGGGGTTCAGCATGTCGTCGGCCAGCAGCGCCAGCGACGCAATCTGCGCCCGTTCCAGGTGCGACAGCAGGTAGTCCTCGCGGAACCGCGCAATCGAGGGCACAAAAATCAATACCTCGGCCAGCATCACGAAGATGGTGGTCAGGATCAGAAATCGGCCGGACAGTGAATTCAACATTGTGCAATTACGGTGTCAGGGAATGAAGCGCTGGACAAGTCCGACGACGGTTTTGACCAGTGTACTGTCAAACAAACGTGGACTGAAATAGGCCCCTGCCGCGCGTTTGTTCACCTCGCCAATCGTCGGATAGGGCGACACCATGGCGGCGATCTGGCTCATCTTCATATTGTTGGCCAGCACCAGCGCCCACAGGTTGATATGCTCGCCCGCCTGATGGCCGACGATCGACGCGCCCACGGGCCGTCCCTTGACCACCATCACCTTGATGAACCCGCGCGCCTTGCGTTCGGCAATGGCGCGGTCGTTGTGGTGATAGTCGAACCGCACCACCTCCAGCTTGTCGCCATGGGTGTCGCGGGCCTGCGCTTCGGTCAGGCCGACCTGTGCCAGTTCGGGGTCGGTATATGTGGCCCATGGAATATGCGCGGTCTTGGCCTTGGACGGCAGCGCAAACAGCAGCGACCGGATGATGACGCCCGCATGATAGCCCGCCACATGGGTGAACTGCATCCCCCCCGCCACATCGCCGATGGCATAGACGCGGCGGTTGCTGGTGCGCAGGCTGTCGTCCACCTTGACCCCGCGCTTGGTGGTCTCGACCCCCGCGGCATCAAGGTTCAGCCGGTCGGTGTTGGTCTTGCGCCCCACCGCCATCAACAGATGCGAGCCGTGAAAGCTGCGCCCGTCTTCGGTTTCGATGGTAATATCACCGGCGCTGCCGCTGATGCGCGCCGCCTTGGCGTTTTCGGCAATCTCGACGCCTTCGTCCTTCAGCGTTTGCAGCACCACTTGCGCCAGCTCGGGGTCATCCTTGCCCAGCGCGGTGTCGCCTTCGATCACGGTGACCTTGCAGCCCAGTCGCACATGCGCCTGCGCCATCTCCATCCCGATGGGACCGCCGCCAACAATCAGCAGATGGTCGGGCCGGTCGCGCAGATCAAACAGGGTTTCATTGGTCATGAACGGCACCCCGTCCAGCCCGTCAATCGGCGGCACCAGCGGCGACGACCCCGTGGCGATCACGATCCGGCGCGCGGTGATTTCCACGTCGCCCGCCTGCACCGTGCGCGGGCCGGTAAAGCTGCCCCATTCACGGATCACCCGCACGCCCAGGCCCTCGAACCGCTCGACACTGTCCACCGGCGCGATCTGGGCAATCACATCGGCCACGTGGTCCATCACGGCGGCATAATCCACCGTGCCGGGCGCATCCGCCACCCCGAATTGCGCGCTGTGCCGCTGGCCATGGGCTGCCTTGGCCGCCGCAATCAGCGCCTTGGACGGCACGCAGCCGTAGTTCAGGCAATCCCCGCCCATCTTGTGCCCTTCCAACAGGGTCACATCCGCCCCCATCTGCACAGCCCCAGCCGCCACCGACAGCCCGCCAGAGCCTGCGCCGATAATCAATATGTCGGTTTTGATCTTCTTCATTTCAGGATGTCTTTCTTGCCGGTGACGGCTTTGTACAGAATGGGCAACAGCGCCAGCGCGACCAGCCCCAGCAGCGGAAACAGGATATGCGGTGCAAAGATAATGCCCAAATCCGGCGTTTCACCCCGCGCGAACACTTTGCCCAGACCCGCACCGACAGAGGTATAGACAACCGCACCCGGCATGATGCCGAAAAACGTCGACACAACAAAGCGGTACAGCGGCACCTGCATGAACGCAGGCACCAGGTTGGCCACGAAAAACGGCACCGCCGGCACCAGCCGGATCAGGAACAGCATCGACCACTGGTTCGCGTCGATCCCGTCCTTGATCCGTTTGACCACGCCCTTGCTGTTCTCCAGCTTGGCCCCCAATTGTGCGCCAAGACCGTGACGCGCCGCCAGAAAGATCAACGTGGCCCCGATGGTGGCCGCCGTGATATTGAACGCAGCCCCCAGAACGGTGCCAAACAGAAACCCGCCCGTCAGCGTCGCAATCGTCGCCCCCGGCAGCGAAAACGCCACGACCACCACATAAGCCGCGACAAACCCCAGCGCCGTCAGCACATAATGGTCATCCCGAAACGCCAGCAGCGCCGCGCGGTTGTCGCGCAGGGTGTCAAAGCTGAGGTAATCGCGCAGGGTAAACGCCCCCACCGCCGCCACCAGCAGAATCGCGATCAGCGGCAGGCGGCGCAGCAGCGCGGATGTTTGCGGTTCGGTCTGGTCTTGGGACATGGATCAAGCGGCCTTTGTCATTCGGTTGCGAAAGGTGTACCCTATAGGTACGGATCCGCCGACGGCTGTAACAGCCCGGTCACGCGCGGGTGATCGACGGTGACCACAAGACGTGGTTTTCCGGCACCTTGGCAGGGTTTTGAAACATTAAATCCGCCCCGACCGTGCGAATGTTGCATCTTGGGGCATGTTTTGTCCGTTTGAGGGTTTGACTTGGCCACGCACGGCGGTTAGAGCACGGGCCTTGAACATATTCCGGGCACAGCGATTCCGCGCAGCCCATCCGAAAAGACGGAGACGGAGCGATGAAACGCACCTTTCAACCAAGCAACCTCGTGCGCAAACGGCGCCACGGTTTCCGCTCGCGCATGGCGACAAAAGCAGGTCGCAAGATCCTGAATGCCCGTCGCGCACGCGGCCGGAAGTCGCTGAGCGCGTAAGCGCCCCGCGTCACGGTATCTAAATGACCCCGCCGGAGGCCCCCGCAGACAGCGTTCGCGCTGGATCGGACCAGCCTCGGGCGGGTTTGTCACGTTTGGCGTCCCTCAAAAGCGACCAGATCCTGAAGAACCGCGCCGATTTCCTGCGTGCGTCGCGTGGCCCCCGTGTGGTTACGCCGGGCTTTGTGCTGCAAATCCGCAATCGCGGCGATGATGCGCCCCTGCGCGTCGGCTTCACCTGTTCCAAAAAGGTCGGCAATGCCGTCGCCCGCAACCGGGCCAAGCGTCGCCTGCGCGAGATTGCGCGGCTGGAGCTGCCCGAACATGGGGCCAGCGGCACCGATTACGTGCTGATCGGCCGCCATCAGGTCACTGCCACCCGCGATTTCGAACAGATGCGCGCCGACCTGCGCGCCGCACTGGCCCCGAAATGACCCCGCTGGCCCATCTGGTCGCCCTGCCCGTGCGCGCCTATCGGTTGGTGTTCTCGCCCTGGGTCGGGTTCAACTGCCGCTATCAACCTACATGCAGCGCCTACGCCATGGAAGCGCTGGAAAAACACGGCGCCCTGCGCGGCAGCCTGCTGGCGGCGCGGCGCATCGGGCGGTGCCATCCGTGGGGTGGCGACGGCTATGACCCGGTCCCCGACCACAACCACACCCACGACTGATCCCACTGGCTTTGCCAACGGCATAAGAGTATCCAGAGCCCATGCGAGACGAGATTTCAGAAATTCACGCCCTGTTCGAAGGCGCCCCCGAAACCACCGAGTTTCGCAAGCTGCGCAAGCGCATCGTGCGCTATACCCGCGAGGCGATCGAACAATACGGCATGATCGAGCCGGGCGCGCACGACCCCGGCGCCAAGCGGCAGAAATGGCTGGTGTGCCTGTCGGGCGGCAAGGACAGCTATACCCTGCTGGCGGTCCTGCACGAACTGCAATGGCGCGGGTTGCTGCCCGTGGACCTGCTGGCGTGCAATCTGGATCAGGGGCAGCCGAACTTTCCCGCCACCGTGCTGCCCGAGTTCCTAGAACGCATGGGCGTGCCGCATCGCATCGAATATCAGGACACCTATAGCATTGTCGTTGACAAGGTGCCCGCAGGCCGCACGTTCTGTGCGCTGTGTTCGCGTCTGCGGCGCGGCAACCTGTACCGGATCGCCCGCGAGGAAGGGTGCAGCGCCGTGGTGCTGGGCCACCACCGCGACGATATTCTAGAGACATTTTTCATGAACCTGTTCCACGGCGGGCGTCTGGCGACGATGCCGCCCAAGCTGGTGAACGAAGAGGGCGATCTGTTCCTGTACCGCCCGCTGGCCCATGTGGCCGAGGCGGACTGCGAGAAGTTCGCCCGCGCGATGAACTATCCGATCATCCCCTGCGATCTGTGCGGCAGCCAGGATGGCCTGCAACGTCAACAGGTTAAACAGATTCTCGACGGCTGGGAGGCCAACAGCCCCGGGCGCCGTCAGGTGATGTTCCGCGCGCTGATGAACGCGCGGCCCTCGCATCTGCTGGACCCGAAACTGTTTGATTTCGCGGGCCTGATGCTGAATTCGGAAAAATTTGACGAAAATTCAGACGGCATTCCCGACCTGCGTTAACATCGCAGTCACGATCCCACCGCATTGTGCACATGCGCGGCACCCACTGCGTGTGTTTAGCGAGGGATTGTTATGGCCAACCGCACTTCACGATTTTTGACCCGACTGCGTGAAGACCTGCGTGTGGTGTTCTATGGCCCTCAAGCGCTGGCGTTTCTGTCGGCGGTGATGCTGGCCGCCTATTGGTGGGGCGGCGAAGCCATGTTTATCGGCATCGGGATTCTGGTGCCGATGCTGTTGCTGGCGCTGCATTCTGCGGGCGACAGCGGCGCGTCGGCCATGCGCGACGCCACCACCGGCGTCCTGCAACGCGCCCATTTCGACACGATGGTCGCGCGCATCTGGCAAACCGCCCATGAACAGCAGGTGTCGTCGGCCATGCTGATGCTGGAACTGGACGACTTTGAAAGCCTGATCAACCAACACGGGCAAACCGCGGCCGACACTGTTGCCGCGCGGGTCACGCAACGCATTGTCACCGCCCTGCGCGACGATGATGTGGTGACCCGAACGGGCGACGCCCGCTTTGCCATCTGCTGCGCCCCGTCATCGCGGTTCGACCTTGAAACGTGCATTCAACTGGCCAGCCGCATTCAGGTCGCCATTGAAGAACCGATCGCGGTGGATGGCACCACCGTGTATATGTCCTGTGCCGTGGGCTTTTGCCTGAACGCGCGCGCGCCCGGACCCGACAGCACCGCCTGGATGACCGCTGCGCGCACCGCCCTGGTCGAAGCCCGGCGGCGTGGCCCGTCAACGATCCGCGCCTTTTCTCACGAAATGCAAATGGCCACGACAGCCCGCACCGCCCTGCGCGAGGAAGCCGCCCTTGCCCTGGAAAGCGGCCATATCCAGCCATGGTATCAACCGCAGATTTCCACGAACACCGGCAAGGTTTCCGGCTTTGAGGCGCTGGCGCGCTGGGTGCATCCCGAACGCGGGGTCATTCCGCCGGCTGAATTCCTGCCCGCACTGGAAGCGGGCGGGCTGCTGGAACGGCTGTCCGAGGTGATGATGTATCACACCTTTACCGCGCTCAAGGCATGGGACGCCGCGGGCGAGCACGTACCGCAGGTGGGGGTGAACTTTTCGGGCAGCGAATTGCGCAATCCCCGTCTGGTGGAAAAAATCACGTGGGAGCTGGACCGCTTTGATCTGGCCCCCGACCGTCTCGCGGTCGAGGTGCTGGAAACGGTGGTGACCGCCGCCCCCGATGATGTGGTCTGTCGCAATCTGGGCGGATTGGGCAAATTGGGCTGCCGCATTGATCTGGACGATTTCGGCACCGGCAATGCCTCGATCGCCGCGATCCGGCGGTTTTCGGTGAGCCGGATCAAGATCGACCGCAGCTTTGTGATGAAATCCGACCGCGACCCCGAGCAACAGCGCATGATCAGCGCCATCCTGACCATGGCCGAACGGTTGCAGGTCGAAACGCTGGCTGAAGGGGTTGAAACGGTTGGGGAACACGCGTTGCTGGCGCAGTTGGGTTGCGACCACGTGCAGGGCTTTGGCATCTGCCGGCCCATCCCCTTTGAACAGACCCTGGCGTGGATACGCACCCACAATGCCAAGCTTGCGGATACGCCCGCGATCAGCGGCAGACGGGGCAACGCCTCGTAAGACACGTGCCCGCCTGCGCGGATAAGGCGCGGCAGGCAGGCGCCCGAAACCCCGAATCCGCTTGACCTTTGTGGCCCATCTCTGTTGAACCCTGCGTGATATACAAATTGCGCAGGTGCCTGTCCCTATGGACGATCAGAACAAGAACCTTATTCTTGCAACAGCTCTCAGCTTCGTCGTGATCCTTGTCTGGTTCGTGATGTTCCCGCCGCCGGAACCCGATCCGGCGTTGGACACTCCGACCGAACAGGTGCAGACCACCGACGGCACGGCAACCGTGCCCGCAGGGGCCGCGAACCAGCCCGACGCGGCCGCACCTGTAACCCAGGCGCCCGTCGAAGCCGTGGAAGCACCGCGCATCCAGATCGACACCGCCCGCCTGGACGGCTCGATCTCGCTGGCCGGGGGCCGTATCGACCAACTGCGCCTGAAAGACTATCACGTGACGATCGAGCCTGACTCTGACATCGTCACCATGCTGGCCCCCGTCGGATCGCCCGACGCCTATTACGCGCTACAAGGCTGGGCCCCCGCAGGCGACCTGCCCGCCGATGCGGTCCCCGGCCCGTCAACCGAGTGGACCCAAGTGGGCGCAGGCGCGCTGACCGTCGACACACCGATCACGCTGGAATGGGACAACGGCAACGGCCTGACCTTCCGCCGCGAGATTTCGGTGGATGGCGAATATATGTTCAACATCGTCCAGACCCTGAGCAACAACAGCGACACCGCCGTGCGCGCCGCGCCCTACGGCATGGTCGTGCGCCATGGCGAGCCATCGGGTCTGAAGAAATTCTTCATCCTGCACGAGGGCGCTGTGGCCATGGCCAACGGCGAGCTGTCGGAAACCAAATGGGACGAAATTCCCGATGCCGATGTCGACCCCGCATGGGGCCGCCCCGCCATCGTCACCAAGGACGTCACCGAAGGCTGGATCGGCTTTTCGGATCACTACTGGCAGACCATCCTTGTCCCCGAAGCCGGCACAACCTTTGACCAGGCGCTGACCTACGACCAGGCCGCCAACGTCTACCGCGCGGTCACCCGTTTGCCCACGCGCACGGTCGAGCCGGGCCAGACCATCACCAGTGACACCCAGATGTTCGCAGGCCCCAAGGAATGGGAAGTTCTGCAAGCCTATCAAAAGGCGGGCATCAACGGCTTTGTCGACAGCATCGACTGGGGCTGGTTCTTTTTCCTGACCAAGCCGATCTTCTGGCTGCTGCACGAGTTGCACAAGCTGATCGGCAACATGGGTCTGTCGATCATCACCCTGACCCTGATCATCAAGGCCGTGCTGTTCCCGCTGGCCTACAAATCCTACGTCTCGATGGCGCGCATGAAAGAATTGCAGCCCGAGATGGAGAAGATGAAAGCCGATGCCGGCGACGACCGCCAGAAGGTCCAGCAGGGCATGATGGAGCTGTACAAGAAGAACAAGGTGAACCCCGCCGCGGGCTGTCTGCCGATCCTGATGCAGATCCCGATCTTTTTCTCGCTCTACAAGGTGATTTTCGTCACGATCGAATTGCGCCACGCGCCGTTCTTTGGCCCCTTCCAGGATCTCAGCGCGCCTGACCCCACCTCGATCTATAACCTGTTCGGACTGCTGCCCTGGGCCGCACCCGATGCGGGCACGACGCTGGCGCTGATCTTCATCGGTATCCTGCCGCTGCTGCTGGGCATCTCGATGTTCCTGCAACAGAAACTGAACCCGGCCCCCACAGACGCCACGCAGCAGATGATCTTTGCGTGGATGCCTTGGGTGTTCATGTTCATGCTGGGCGGGTTTGCCAGCGGGCTGGTGGTCTACTGGATCGCGAACAACACGATCACGTTCACGCAACAGTACCTGATCATGCGCTCGCAGGGGTACACGCCCGACATCCTTGGCAACATCAAGGGCGGGTTCAAACGCACGCCCAAGGACGCCAAGAAATGATCACCGTCGCGGCCCTGTGGCGCCATCCCATCAAAAGCCACGGGCGCGAGGCGATCAAGACCGTCACGCTGGCCCCGGGGCAGACGATGCCTTGGGATCGCACCTGGGCCGTGACCCATGACAAGACCAAATTTGATGCGCAGGCCCCCGAATGGGTGGCCTGCCGCAACTTTATGCTGGGCACCCTGACGCCCAAACTGGCGGGCCTGTGGGCCAAGCTGGACGAGGACACGCGCACCGTCACGCTGACCCATGTCGATCTGGGCAGCCTGACGTTCCGCCCCGATGACCCGGACGACGTGCAACGGTTTATCGCCTGGGTCACGCCGCTGTGCCCCGCCGACCGCCCGATGCCCGACGGTATTGCAACCGTGCAGGGCCGTGGCCTGACCGACAGCGCCTTTCCGTCGATTTCCATCATGAACGCCGCGTCCCACGCCGCCGTGCAGGATGTGCTGGGCCAGCCGCTGGAAAAAGAACGCTGGCGCGGCAACATCTGGCTGGACGGGCTGGACACATGGGCCGAATTTGACTGGGTTGACCGCGACATCGCCATTGGCGACACCGTGCTGCACGCGCGCGAGCGGATCAAACGGTGTATGCACACCGCGGCAAACCCGCACAACGGTGTGCGCGATGCCGATACGTTGGGTGCGCTGCGCGGGCAGTTCGGCCATCAGGATTTCGGCATCTACGCCGAGGTGACCAAGGGCGGCGATATTTCTGTGGGCGACAAGGTCGAGGTGCTGTGATGCAAGTCAATTTCAAACTGGCGGAAGAGCCGGACGCACAGACCGCCGAAAAGGGCCGCCTGCTGTTCGCGGGCGAAACCGTATTCGTCAAAGGCGTGGTGGCCATGTCCGGCCTGCCCGATCCCGACCGTATGGAAGTGTGCTTTGCCGGCCGGTCGAACGTGGGCAAATCCAGCCTGATCAACGCGCTGACCGGCACCAAGGCGCTGGCGCGGGCATCGAACACGCCCGGCCGCACGCAAGAGATCAACTTTTTCACCGCCGGGGATGAGCTGTATCTGGTCGACCTTCCCGGCTATGGCTATGCCAACGCGCCCTTGCAGGTGGTCGAAAAATGGCAGCGGCTGCTGAAACAGTACCTTGGCGGGCGGCAGACCCTGCGCCGTGCCTTTGTGCTGGTGGATGCGCGCCACGGCATCAAGAAGGTCGATGACGAGATCATGTCCCTGCTGGACAGTTCCGCCGTGACTTTTCAGGTGATCCTGACCAAGGCCGACAAGGTCAAAGAGGCCGAGCGCGCAGCGATCATCGAACAGGTGCGCGGTGCGCTGGCCAAACACCCGGCCGCCTATCCCGAGATTGTCGTCACCAGCAGCGAAAAGGGCTGGGGCATCCCCACCTTGCGTGCGCTGATTTCCACGCTGGAATAACTTGAAGGTGCCGCAGCCTTTGTCGATAAAAGGGCCCGAGGGACGCATATGAGAAAGCAAGATATGAACCGCGACTGGATCGCCACAGCCCGTACACTCAGCCAGGCCTTGCCCTATATGCAGCGGTATTCCGGCGCGCGCGTGGTGATCAAGCTGGGCGGTCACGCCATGGGCAGCGACGAGGCGATGGCGACATTTGCCGCCGACGTGGTGCTGATGCGGCAGGTGGGCGTGAACCCGGTGATCGTCCACGGTGGCGGGCCGATGATTAACGCCATGCTGGAAAAGCTGGACATCAAGTCCGAATTTGTGAACGGCAAGCGGGTCACCGACAAGGCGACGATGGACGTGGTCGAAATGGTCCTGTCCGGTCTGGTCAACAAACGTATCGTGCAGGCGATCAATGCCCAGGGCGGCCGTGCCGTGGGCCTGTCGGGCAAGGATGCGAACCTGATCGAATGTGTGCCCACCGACCCCGCCCTGGGTCTCGTCGGCACGCCCAGCAAGATGGACCCGCGCATTCTGGAAACCCTGTTCGCACAGGAAATCATTCCGGTCATCGCGCCGCTGGGGTCCGGTGCCAATGGCGAGACGTTCAACATCAACGGCGACACGGCGGCGGGCGCCATTGCCGGCGCGCTCAAGGCCGACCGGCTGCTGTTGCTGACGGACGTGTCGGGCGTGAAGAACGCCGAGGGCGAGGTCGTGACCGAAATGACCGCAGCACAGATCCGCGAGATGACCGCCGACGGCACCATCGCGGGCGGCATGATCCCCAAGACCGAAACCGCGCTGGACGCCATCGCGTCGGGCGTGCGGGCGGTTGTCATTCTGGACGGGCGTGCGCCCAATGCCTGCCTGCTGGAGCTGTTCACTGACCACGGCGCGGGCAGCATCATTCGCCGCTGACCGCCTGCCCTGACGCTGATGTGACGCGCCGCCGCTTGGCAGGCGCGTCTCGGGCGGCTACCTACGTTGCATGGAACATGAAACCACCCTTCGCCTTGGCGTCTTTCTGGGCCTGTTCGCCCTGTTGGCGCTGGCCGAGGTGCTGATCCCCCGCCGTGCGCGCACGCAGGGCCGCGCGCGGCGTTGGGCGACCAACTGGGGTATCATCCTGGCCAGCACCGCCGCCCTGCGCCTGCTGGCGCTGGCCCTGCCCTTGCTGGCCGTGGGCGCGGCGGTGGATGCGACGGCCAATGGCTGGGGGCTGTTCAACATGCTGCACTGGCCCGCGTGGGTCGAGATTACGCTGGCGGTGCTGATCTTTGACCTGGCGATCTGGGCGCAGCATCTGGTGACGCACAAGGTGCCCCTGCTGTGGCGGTTGCACCGTGTGCACCACGCCGATGTCGACATGGACGTGACCACTGCCATCCGCTTTCACCCGCTGGAGATTGCGCTGTCGATGCTGCTGAAAATCGCGCTGGTCTATCTGATCGGCCCCGCAGCCCTGGCCGTGGTGCTGTTCGAGGTGATCCTGAACGGCACCGCCATGTTCAACCATTCCAACATCGCCCTGCCCGCGTGGGCCGACGCTGTGCTGCGCCGCGTGCTGGTGACCCCAGACATGCACCGCGTGCACCATTCGGTGGACCGTGCCGAACATGACAGCAACTACGGCTTTTCGCTGTCGCTCTGGGACCGGCTGTTCGGCACCTATATCGCCCAGCCGCAGGGCGGCCACGACGACATGCAGACCGGCCTGCAATGGCAGGACGACCGCCCGTCCCGCTTTGGCTGGTCGCTGACGCTGCCGTTCCTGCGCAAATGACCCTGCGCGCCATCTCTGACGCCTGTGCGCCGCACGGGATGATGGTCATGGGCGCCAGCGGGGGGCGCGTGCTGGTGGGCTGCGATGCGGGGTTCTGGGCGGTGTTCAGCGCCAGCCCCGAATACAGCGATGGCGCACCGCATCCCGTGGACCGCTGGTCGAAACGCATCATCGGCGCGATGGCAGAAACCTTTGGCGCCGCCACCGCCTTTCCGTCTGACGGGCCACCCTATGCGCCGTTTATCGCTTGGGCCATGGACACGGGTCGCTTTTTCCAAAGCCCTGTGGGCATGATGGTGCACGACACCGCAGGTTTGATGATCTCGATCCGGGGGGCGCTGATCTTTGACGGCATTCCCGACGTGCCACCGCCAGACGCAACCAGCCCCTGCGACACCTGCGCCGGCAAACCCTGCATCACGGCCTGCCCTGTCGGCGCGCTGTCAGACACGCCGCCCTATGACGTTCCGGCCTGCAAGGCGTTTCTGAACACCGATGCAGGCAACGACTGCATGATCAACGGCTGCAAGGTGCGCAATGCCTGCCCTGTCAGCCAACGCTTTGACCGCCCCGCTGCCCAATCACACTTTCATATGAAGGCCTTTCACCCGACATGACCTGCACCCTGATCCTGATGCGCCATGCCAAATCCGACTGGAACCTTGCCACCCTGAACGACCACGACCGCCCGCTGAACGCACGCGGGCGCGACGGGGCGCGGGCCATGGGCCACTGGCTGCGGACAGGGGGGCATGTGCCTGACGCGGCGCTGGTGTCCTCGGCCACGCGCACGGTCGAAACCTATGACAGGCTGGGGTTTGACACACCCGCGACGGTCACGCGCGAACTGTACCTGCAAGACCCCGATGCGATGCTGGGCATCTTGCGCAAGGCAACCGCGCCAACGGTCCTGATGTTGGGCCACAACCCCGGCATCGGAGAAATGGCGTGGCACCTGTGCGCCACGCGGCCCGACCATGTGCGGTTTGCCGACTATCCCACCTGTGCCACGCTGGTGGTGCGGTTTGATGTGGATGGCTGGAACGACATCGGCTGGCACAAAGGCCAGCCGATGGATTTCGCAATTCCCAGCGATGTGATGTAGGCCGCGCCCACAGGCGCGACGCTGTTAGTGACCCAGAATCTGGCTAAGGAACAACTGCGTCCGCGGCGACTGCGGGTTGTTAAAGAACTCTTCGGGTTCGTTCTGTTCGACGATCTGGCCCTGATCCATAAAGATCACGCGGTTCGCCACCTGACGGGCAAAGCCCATCTCGTGGGTGACGCACAGCATGGTCATGCCTTCTTCGGCCAGCTCGATCATGGTGTCCAGAACCTCTTTGATCATCTCGGGGTCCAGCGCCGATGTGGGTTCGTCGAACAGCATGATGCGCGGACGCATGCACAAGCTGCGCGCGATGGCCACACGCTGTTGCTGACCGCCCGACAACTGGCCGGGGTATTTGTCGGCCTGATCGGGGATCTTCACCTTTTCCAGGAAATGCATCGCCGTTTCTTCGGCCTCGCGCTTGGGCGTCTTGCGCACCCAGATCGGGGCCAGCGTGCAGTTTTCCAGAATGGTCAGATGCGGGAACAGGTTAAAGTGCTGAAAGCACATGCCAACCTCGGACCGGATCTTGTCGATGTTTTTCAGATCCGAAGACAACAGCGTGCCGTCGACTTCGATCGTGCCCTTCTGGTGCTCTTCCAGCGCGTTGATGCAGCGAATCAGCGTCGATTTCCCCGAACCTGACGGCCCGCAGATCACGATGCGTTCGCCCCGGTTCACCGTCAGGTCGATGTCGCGCAGCACGTGGAACGTGCCATACCATTTGTTCATCTTGTGGATGGAAATGGCCACCTCGTCCGAGACAGTCATTTGGGTGGGCGATTTTACGGCTTCAGTCATGTCTGAACCTCTCTCTTAACGGTGGTCTGTCGCAAGACGGCGTTCCAGCCACTGCGAATATTGCGAAATGCCGTAGCAGACGACAAAGAACAGCAAGGCGGCAAAGCCCAACAGCTCCCAGTAGACGCCGTTCCAGTCGGTTGAAGCCAGGATCGGCCCGCGGATCATGCCGACCAGGTCGAACAAGGAAATCACCGAAACCAGCGTGGTGTCCTTGAACAGGCCCACCGCGATGTTGACGATGCCGGGGATCGAGATTTTCAAAGCCTGCGGCAGGATGATCAGGCGCATGGCCTGCGCGTAATCCAGCCCCAGACTGTCGGCTGCCTCGTATTGCCCCTTGGGCAGGGCTGCAAGACCACCACGGATCACCTCGGCGATATAGGCCGACGAGAACATGGTCATCATGATGACCACCCGCAGGAACAGATCAACAGTCGATTCAGGCGGGAAGAAATAGGCCAGCATCACGCTTGCCACGAACAGCAGGGTGATCAGCGGCACACCGCGAATGAATTCGATGAACACCACGCTGACCCATTTGATCAGCGGCATCGACGATTGCCGCCCCAGTGCCAGCGCGATGCCGATGGGCACCGACAGCGACACACAGGTCACCCCCAGCATAAAGTTCAGCATGAAGCCGCCCAGATCACGGCTTGCCACCGCGCTCAGCATCGACGTGGGGCCGCTGGTGGCATCCACGATATAGCCGCCCACAAACCACACGACCGCTGCCGCCGCGATACCGCCAAAGAAACCGCCGGCAAAGCTTTGGGTGACCAGACGGGCATAGACAAGATAGCCAACGGCAACGCCCAATAGCGCCACCACGGGAACAAGGATCGGACCGCCCCAGATCAGCCAGTAGGCCAGAAACGGAAAGATCGCGGTAAAGCCCAACAGCTTGCGCGGCAGATCAAAGAACAGCACAGGCGCGATTGCGACAAAGAACAGCACAAAGGCCAGCGTCGGACGCCAGTATTGGTCGGAGGGGTATTTGAAACCGAACAGCAACTGGTTCCAGCGGTCGACAAGAACGGCGAAACAGCCGCCTGTCTGACCGCCCAGAATTTCGCGGCACTCAGAAAGGCTGCCCGCATTCCACACACCATTCAGCAGCCACGGCAGGACCCCCGACAGCACCAGGTAGATCACGTAAAGCGACACCAGCGTCAGGATGGCGTTGGCAGGCGTGGCAAACAGGTTCTCGCGGCCCCATTTGTAGATGCCCCGTTCGGCCACAGGCGGCTCCGCCTGCGGCAAGGTAGTTTCACGCACGAAGCGGATGGATTCTGCATGTGTATCCGACATGGCTCAGCGCTCCTTCAGCTTCATGTTGTTGTTGTAGACGTTCATGAACGCCGAGATCAGCAACGAGATAACCAGATAGAACAGCATCAGCAGCAGCACGCATTCAATCGCGCGGCCCGTCTGGTTCAGGGTGATCCCGCCCAGCGTCGCGGTGATGTCGGCATAGCCCACGGCAATCGCCAGTGACGAGTTCTTGGTGATGTTCAGATATTGCGAAATCAGCGGCGGGATGATCACCCGCAGCGCCTGCGGCAGCACCACAAGGCCCATGACACGGCGCGGACGCAGGCCCAGGGCTGCGGCGGCTTCGGTCTGGCCCTTGGACACGGCCTGAATGCCCGCACGGACGTTTTCCGCGATAAAGGCACCGGTGTAGATCGACAGGGCGAACCACAGCGCGATCAGCGGCGCGCCGACCTTCAGGCCACCACCAAAGTTGAACCCTTTAAGCTCGGGAATGTCCCAGGTCAGGCCCAGTGCGAACAGAACCACGATGATCGGCACAAACCAGATGCCCAGATTCAGCCAAAGCGTTTTGGGACGCACGCCGGTTGCGGCCTGTTTGGCATTGGCCGAGGCCGTCACCATGCGGGTCGCAATCAGCGATCCCACCAACACCGCGATCACCAGCAGCCAGTTCAGCGCACCGTTGCCTTCGGCACCGAAACCGCGTGTGAAATAGGGACCGGGAATATAGACGCCGCGGTTGGTAAAGGCGGCCAGGTTGAACAGCATCGAACTGTCGGGGTCTTCACCACGGAACGCGCTGGGTGCAGGCAGCACCGCCGTCATGATGGTGAAGATGATGATGATCCAGATCAGCACCGGAATGTTGCGGAAAATTTCGACGTAGAACGCCATCAGCTTGCGCACCAGCCAGTTGGGGGACAGGCGCAGCACACCCGCCAGCACACCAAAGACCGTGGCCGTGATACAGGCCAGAAAGGCCACAAGCAGCGTGTTCAGAATGCCAACAATCGCGGCACGCCAGTTGGTCGACTGGCTGGAATAGTCGATCAGCGACTGGTTGATGTCATAGCCGGCGGTGTTTCCCAGGAAGTCATAGGAAATATTCAGACCCGCAGCGCGCAGGTTGGCGGCGACATTTGAATATAGGTACAAAAAGCACAGCGCCAGAACGATGGCCGCAATTGCCTGCAACGTCAGCGAGCGATAGCGCGAATCGTACAGCAGCATAGATGGCCGGAACGCACCCTTGGGGGGGTCGGTGAGTGTTGTCATGAAACTGTTCCCTGTGTCCCGTGCCTGCGCATCTTTTGATGCTTCTTCCGGCCGGTTCATTTTGTCGTCTTTGTCTGGCAATTATGCCGGTCGCGCGAAGGGCGCGGGTGTGTCCCGCGCCCTTCGGCATGTTCAGCTTAACGGAACGGGGGCGAATACAGCAGGCCGCCGTTCGTCCACTGTGCGTTCAGGCCACGGGCCAGACCGATGGGCGTTTCTTCACCGATGTTCTTGGCAAAGATTTCACCGTAGTTGCCGCCAACTGCGATGGCTTTTGCCGCCCAGTCCGCGTTCAGGCCCAACATTTCGCCCAACGTACCTTCGGTGCCCAACAGGCGCTTGACCTCGGGGTTGTTGGTGCTGGTGCCGATTTCGCCAACGTTGGCCGAGGTCACACCCAGCTCTTCCGCAGCGATCAGGGCGTTCAAAGTCCAGCGAACCGCATCAGCCCATTCGTCATCGCCGTGACGGACCAGCGGGCCCAGCGGCTCTTTCGAGATGATTTCGGGCAGCAGGATGTGATCGCCGGGGTTTTCGAACGTCGCGCGTGACGAAGCCAGACCCGATGCGTCGGTTGTGTACACGTCACATGCACCCGCCAGGTACTGCTGTTGCGCTTCGGCGTTGGTTTCGATCGGAACCGGCTCGTAGCTGATGTTGTTGGTGCGGAAGAAATCCGCCAGGTTCAGCTCGGTCGTGGTGCCGGTCTGGATGCAGACGGTCGCGCCGTCCAGATCCTTGGCCGAAGAAACGCCCAACGCTTTGGGCGCCATGAAGCCCTGACCGTCGTAATAGTTGACGCCGACAAAGTTGAACTTCAGGTCAACATCGCGCGAGAAGGTCCATGTGGTGTTGCGGGCCAGCATGTCGATTTCGCCCGAGGCCAACGCGGTAAAGCGTGTTTTGGCAGTCGTCGGAATGAATTCGACAGCGTCGCCGTCACCCAGAACAGCAGCGGCAACAGCACGGCAGACTGCAACGTCAAAACCTTCCCAGCGGCCATCTGCGTTCGGCGCGCCAAAACCGGCAAGACCGGTCACAACGCCGCAGTTCAGCTTGCCGCGTGCCTTGACATCGTCAAGAGTGCCAGCCGCTGCCACACCGGCCGCAAGGCCAGCAACTGTCAACGCACCAAAGAATATTGATTTTTTCATTTTTACCTCTTCCTGATTTTCCACCCCGTTCGGGCGGCACCTCCGTCTTTTGTAGCCGGAAGTCATGCAAACAGGGATTTGCCCTGTCGATAAGGGTCAGTGTGGTCGGATTCATCTTGCTACGTCAAGAGTAGGATCACCGAAAACGATGGATCGGCGGGACCGGACGCCCATGTTTTTGGCGCGCGTTAAATTCAGCCCGCGCGATGCGCATCCACAAAGGATTTTGCGTGTAAAAACGAGGCCTTCTTGATCGCCGCATGGGCGTCTGCTTCGTCGTCATTGCCCCAGAATTCGGCCTGCCATTCCTCGTCCAGACGCGAAAGGTGCCACAAATCAGAGGTTGCCTTAGCGTCATGCAAGGCCGCGAAGCCGATGATCAGCGACCCCGACAGGCTGACAAGATCGTGAAATCCGGTCAGCTCGTACGGGTCCAGCGCATGGGTCTCGCGCACCAAAACCTCTAGCGCTAACGGGTCCTGGGGCACGTGCATCACGCCCCGAAGCGTCACCAGCCGGACCCCCAGCGTGTCCTGCGCCCAGTCCAGCAGCGGGTCCCACCGCTCGGCCTGCCGCGCCACCAGCCCTTCGGGGTTTGCCGCGCGGTAGCACAACAGGTCAGCGTCGCCATAGGCCGCGACCAGATCGGCCACCTCGGCGTGCTGGATACGCACCTTGTCGATGGCCGCATTGGCGCTGCGGGTGAACGGCATGGTCATCGGGTCCACGGTGCCCTCTTGCGCTGCCCATTCGTCGGCAATCGCCTGCGCCATGGCGCGCGACGGCACCACCAGCGGCGCCTTGGCGGGCGTTTTCACGCCCCGCCCGTCCAGTGCAACGCCAAAGCCGCCCTCGGCTTCGGTCACCTCTGACTTGGTCCAGAACTTCTTTTGCTTCCACTCGCTCATACGGGCAGGCTCCATTGTGTCGTGATGATGGTGTGCAGCGCGTCGAACCCCTGCACGATGTGGGTGGCCGCCGCCAGCGCGGCGGGGGCGTGATAGCCCCAGGTGACGCCGATGCCGGTCACCCCGGCGGCCTGCGCCATGTCCATGTCATAGCTGGTGTCGCCGACCATCACCGCATGTGCCGCGTCAACGCCCGCCTCGGCCAGGGCGGTGTGGATCATCGACGGATGCGGCTTAGAGGGATGGAAATCGGCGCATTGGCGGGTGACGAACATGCGTTCCAGCCCGTGCGCCTCGATCAGCGCATCAAGGCCGCGTTTGGATTTGCCGGTGGCGATGCCCAGCAGGATGTCGTCGTGCCGGTGCAGCTTTTGCAAGGTTTCCAACGCGCCGGGATACAGCGGCGACGCCTCGGCGGCGCCATGGGCCAGACGCAGCGTGCGGTAGCTGTCCTTGTAGCCCTGCACCAATGCGGCGTGCTGCGTCGGGGTCAGCGCAGGCGCCAGCACCGGCATGGCCACCTCCAGCGACAGCCCCACAATCCCAAGGATCGCAGCGCGGTCGGGCACGGCCACGCCCAATGCGTTGAACGCCATGGTCATCGAGGCGACGATATGCCCCTGACTGTCGACCAGCGTGCCGTCCACGTCGAATATCACCAGCCGCAGCGGTGATGTCATTGCAACGACTCGAACGGGTCTTCTGCGGCCAGATCTTCGGTCCAGCCGAAGGTGTCCCAACTGTGCGCCATGTGATCGGGCAGTTCCGCCGTCACCGTGATCACCTTGCGGGTGTGCGGATGTTCGAACCGCATCATCCGCGCGTGCAGGTGCAGTTTTTTGGAAATGATCCCACCCAGTTGCGCGCCCCAGCCGTCGCCCATGTTTTCCTGACCCGAGCCGCCGTATTTGCCGTCACCGACAATCGGGTGGCCCACTTCGGCCATGTGCGCGCGCAACTGGTGTGTGCGGCCGGTGATCGGCTCCAGCGCCACCCACGACGCACGCGACCCCACGCGAAACAGCGTGGCATACAACGTGTGCGCGCGTTTCGCGCCCGGCGTGCTGTCCACGTCGCGCGGGTGCACGGCGATCATCTTTTCGCCCTCGCCGCCCTTGCCGTGACCGCCGGCCTTGACCAGCCCGTAACGCACCTCGCCCAGATAGGGCGTGGGCACACCGGCGACGATGGCCCAGTAAATCTTGCGGGTCTCGCGGTGGCGCATCGACGCGGTCAGCGCCTTGGCCGCCAGCCGCGTGCGCGCCAGCAGCAGAACGCCCGACGTGTCACGGTCCAACCGGTGCACAAGGCGCGGTTTTTCCTCGGCATCGAAGATCAGCGCATCCGACAGCGCGTCAACATGGCGATCTGCCTGACCCGAGCCACCTTGCACGGCCAGACCGGGGGGCTTGTTCAGCGCGATGACGTGATCGTCGCGGTAGATCACACAGTTGCGGATCATCTTGGCGTCGGCATCGGAAATGCGCGTGCGCTGGATCACCGGCGCGGCCTCGTCTGGCAGCGGCGGAATGCGCACGGTTTGCCCCGCCTCAAGACGGGTCGCGGATTTCACCCGCCCGCCTTCGACACGGATTTCGCCCTTGCGGCAGAATTTTTCGATCATGCCCTGGCTGACCTGCGGAAACCGCTTTTTCATCCAGCGATCCAGTCGCTGGTCGGCCTCGTCCGGGGCCACGGTGACGGTTTGAACACGGCTCATACAAAAGCTCCTCGGGCAAGTGTCATGCCCAGCATCAGGCCCAGCACCGAACACCCCACGGACAGGGTGACATAGGCCACGGCAAAGCCATACTGGCCCCGCTCGATCAGGCCGACGGTTTCCAGCGAAAAGGCGGAAAATGTGGTGAACCCGCCCAGCAGCCCCGTCATCACCAGGGGCGACAAATGCGTCAGCCCCCGCTGTGCCGCAGCCACCACGAACACGCCCATCAGGATCGACCCGATGACGTTGACCCCGATGATCGCAAGGGGGAACGGGGTGGCACCGAACATGCGCATAACGGCCACGCCAAACAAATAGCGCAGGCTGGCACCGATAGCACCGCCGAGGGCAACAAGGGGTAGGGTCGAGATCATGGCGCGTCCATCGCGCGGCCACGCGGAAGAGTCAAGTTTTCCTCGGCTTTCGCATTGGGTGCGCAGGGGAACCTTTGGCTCTCAGCGCGCCGTGTCAGGCCGATCCGACCCGACACAGACATTTACCCGCCCTGCGTCAAAAGTCCGGCGAACATAGTTGCCGTTCGCAAAGCCGCGCATCGTCGGGCCGTGGTGCGGCGATCCAACCTTAGTGCCTGGCACTTAATGGCGGCCAAACACGTCCTTCCTATCTGTTACCCACCACAGCAGCCAAATCGCCGTGCCGGCGGACGGCCCGGCGATGCGCGGCGGCCTGCGGCCTTGTCCCGCGCGCGGGAAATGCGGATGTGGTCGGTCCTCGCGTTCGCCGAAATCTGCACTGGTGCCGGTCGATGGGACTCGATGACCTTGGATCAGATGCGCGTATCGAACGGTTCGGCTTCTCGCTCAAATGCCAATCCGAAGCAGAATTGTAGCGACGACTGCGCAACCAACACTAAGGAACATCTAAGTTTCAAAGCGCTTGCCAAAAACAAACTCGGATTTACCGCCCGAAAACAACATGAAAAGCCATACGCCAGAACAAATCAAAGAAGCCAGCAAAGCAATCAATCCGAGCATTTTTGGCTCCCTTGATCCATCCGGTTGTGGGTTGAAGACGTCGTCTTCGGCATTTTGAGGACTTTTAGCGTCAGGGCCCTAGAGCCTGCCATGTGACACAACAGTCGGTTTGGCCAGACCCTCACCCTTCCCGCTTGGCCCGCAGCTTCACAAAGTAATCCAGCCGTTTCTTCAAATCCCGCTCAAAGCCACGCTCAACCGGATTGTACAGAACAGGCCGCTTCATCCCGTCGGGGAAATAGTTCTGCCCCGAAAACCCGTCCTCGGCATCGTGGTCATAGGCATAGCCCGACCCGTAGCCCTGATCCTTCATCATGCCGGTGGGCGCGTTCAGGATGTGTTTGGGCGGCATCATCGAGCCGGTCTTTTTCGCCGCCTGCCGCGCCGCCTTGTAGGCGACGTAAGCCGCGTTCGATTTCGGGGCCAGCGCAAGATAGGTCAGCGCCTGCGCCAGTGCCAGCTCGCCCTCGGGGCTGCCAAGACGCTCGTAGGTTTCCCAGCTTTGCAGACAGACCGCCTGCGCATTGGGATCGGCCAGGCCGATGTCCTCGACCGCCATGCGGGTGATGCGGCGCGCCAGATAGCGGGGGTCTTCGCCGCCCTCCAGCATCCGCGCGAACCAGTACAGCGCCGCGTCGGGGTCGGACCCGCGCACCGATTTGTGCAGCGCGCTGATCAGGTTGTAATGATGTTCGCCGCTTTTGTCGTATTGCGCCGCGCGGCGCATCAGGCGGGTGGCCAGCGCGTCGGGGCCAAGCGGCGCGTCGACCTTCCAGCCGCTGACCTGTTCGATCAGGTTCAGCAGCGCCCGCCCGTCGCCATCGGCCATTTCCAGCAACGCCTCGCGGGCGGGGCCGTCCAGCGGCAGGGCGCGGTCCAGTTCCTGTTCGGCGCGTTGGGCCAGCCGCTCAAGGTCCTTCAACTCAAGCCGTTGCAGCACCAGCACCTGCGAGCGGGACATAAGCGCGGCGTTCAGCTCGAAACTGGGGTTCTCGGTGGTCGCCCCCACCAACAGGATGGTGCCGTCTTCCATGTGGGGCAGGAACCCGTCCTGCTGCGCCTTGTTGAAACGGTGAATCTCGTCAACGAACAGCAGCGTCCCCTGCCCGTTCTGGCGGCGGATGCGGGCGGATTCGAACACCTTCTTCAGGTCCTGCACGCCGGTAAAGATCGCGCTGATCTGCACGAAATGCAGGTCGGTTTCGCCCGCCAGCAGCCGCGCGATGGTGGTCTTGCCCACGCCGGGCGGTCCCCAGAAAATCAGGGAGCTCAGGGTGTCCCCTGCCAACATCACGCCCAGCGGCGCGTCAGGGCCAAGGATATGATCCTGCCCGATCACCTCGTCCAGCTTGGCAGGGCGCAAGCGGTCGGCCAGCGGACGGCCCTTGGCGGGCGGCTCCGCGCCGCCGGGGGTGTCAAACAGATCAGCCACCGCGCAACCGCAGCCCTGCACGGCGTCCGTCGCGGATCAGACCGAAGGCATACCAGCGGCCCGAAGCCTGCAATGCTTGGGCAAAGCTGTCGGGATCGGTGATTTGCACATCGTTCAGGGTTTCGATGATGTCCCCGGGGCGCAGGCCGGACCGTGCGGCGGGGCCTTCGAGTTGCGTGACGACAACGCCCTCGGCCTCGATCGGCAGGTTCATTTCGGCAATCACCGCGGGATTGATGCGCGCCACGGTCAGCCCGGGAAAGCGCGACCGCGGGCCAAAGGTCTGCGGATCGCGGGGCGGATCATCGGGGGCGGCCAGCAGCTCCACCGCCACGTCCTGCGATTGCCCGTCGCGCACCCGCGTGATCTGTGAAGTCTTGCCCAGACCCGCAACGGTCATGCGGTAGACCATTTCGGACGGTGTGTTGACGGGCAAGCCATCAACGGCAGCAATCACGTCGCCCACTTTGAACCCTGCGGACAGGAACGGGCTGCTGGGGTGCAGGCCCGACACCACAATGCCGCTGACCGACGGCAGGTTCAGCGACTGCGCCATGTCATAGTCAACCGGTTGCCCCGTCATCCCCGCCCACGGACGGCCAAAGGACGTGGCCCCCGCCTGTGCCTGTTCGACAAAGCTGTGGACCAGCCCCGCAGGGATCGCAAAGCCGATGCCGTTCGACCCGCCCGATTTGCTGACGATGCGGGTGTTGATACCAATTACACGGCCGCCCATGTCCACCAGCGCCCCGCCCGAGTTGCCGGGGTTGATCGGCGCGTCGGTCTGGATGAAATAACCGTGGCCGGCGCCACCTGCCCCGCCGGACCGCGCCAGACCCGACACGATGCCGCTGGACACGGTTTGTCCCACGCCGAACGGGTTGCCGATGGCCAGCACCAGCTCGCCCACCTCGACCGTGGCACTGTCGCGCAGGGTGACAAAGGGCAGGTCATGCGCGTCGACCAGTTGCAGGATCGCCAGATCGCTGTCCTGATCGGCCAGCAGCACGTCGGCGGCGTATTCGGTGCGGTCGGTCAGCACCACGCGGATTTCGGTGGCCATGCCGACCACATGATAGTTGGTGACCATCAGCCCGTCACTGCTGAGGATCACGCCCGAGCCAAGCGAGCTTTGAACGCGGGGTTCGGGACGGCCCATGCCTTCGAAGAACCGCTCGAAGAAGGGGTCGTTCATGAACGGGGTCTGACGCGCCTCGGTCACCCATTTGGCATAGATGTTGACCACGGCGGGCGCGGCCTGACGCACAACAGGGGCGAAGCTGAGCGAGATTTCGCCCTGGCTTTGCGGGACTTTGTCCATGGTCTGTGCCAACGCAAACCGAGATGCGCCCAGAGCTGTGAAAACCAATGTTGCGGCAAGGATGAAACGTCTCATGGCACCTCCGGTTTGCCCTTGGGATATGCCCAGACGGGACGGCAATTGCAAGCGCGGCGCGGAACCACCGGCGTGTCTCAACCGTTTGTCCTTAGATGAACAAAGAGGAGACATCTCATGGCAGAACGTCACCGATCCAACGACGGCAAACAGGAAACCAAAGAGTTTCTCGACGATGCCGACACCCCATCCGATCAAGGCCGTGCAGGCGGCAATCTGGAACGCAAGGTCGGCACGCGCGATACGCTGAAACGCACCGACAAGGGCAATGATGCGGGTGCGACACGTGTCCACAAGTCGGACGAAAAAGGCCAAGGCAATCTTGGCGGACATCATGGAACCGGAGGAGATAGCTGATATGGGCAAGATGGAAAAAGGCACCTGGATCGTTGTCACAGACAGCGAAAAAGCCCTGTTCATGCGCAATTTGACGGACCTTCAGGACCCGAACTTCGAGGTGACTGACACCGAAGAGCAGGACAATCCGTCGGACCGCGAACAATCGGCCAACCGTCCGGGACGGATGCAGGACAATGGCGTTCAGCAACGGTCTGCGATGGACGATACGGATTGGCACGAACTGGCGAAAGAGCGCTTTGCCAAGGACCTTTCAGACCTGTTGTACAAGGAAGCGCACAAGGGTCACTTTGACAAGCTGATCATCGTCGCAAGCCCGCAGGTGCTGGGCGTTCTGCGTGACGAAATGCATTCGGAAGTCACCAGCAAGATCATCGCGGAAATTCCAAAAACGCTGACCAACCATCCGGTCAACGAGATCGAGAAGATCGTCAAGCACGAGCTGGAAACGGCCTAAGCCCCCGATACACGCAAAACGACAAACGCAAAACGCCGCCCCCGTTCAGGGGCGGCGTTTTCGTGATCAGGCCCAAAGGCCCGACCAAAAATCAATCTTCGGCTTCGACTTCGACCAGACGCGCTTTGTCTGCGGCGCCTTTGGCGTCGCGGTCGCGGTCTACGAATTCGATGATCGCCATGGGCGCCATGTCACCGTAACGGAAACCGGCTTTCAACACGCGGACGTAACCACCTTGGCGGTCTTTGTAGCGCGGGCCCAGAACTGTGAACAGTTTCTCGACGAAAGCGTCTTGTTTCAGTTTGCTTGCAGCCTGACGGCGGGCGTGCAGGTCACCGCGTTTCGCCAGCGTGATCATTTTCTCGATGATCGGCTTCAGCTCTTTCGCTTTGGGCAGGGTTGTCTTGATTTGCTCATGTTCGATGAGCGAGCCGGCCATGTTTGCCCACAGCGCCTTGCGGTGCTCGTGTGTGCGGTTCAGGCGGCGGTATCCACGTGCGTGACGCATGTTCGTTCTCCTAGATGTGCCCTCTACGGGCTGTTTTGCTTTGTCTGGCCCGCGATGCGTGTCTTGGGCTCTCCTTGGGGCATTTCGCCCAGTCGTGGTCCGGGGCGGGGTCTCCCCCGCCTCGGGGTCGTCTTAGAAGGAATCTTCGAATTTCTTCGCCAGATCCTCGATGTTGTCTGGTGGCCAGTCCTCGACGTCCATGCCAAGGTGCAGACCCATGCCCGACAGCACTTCTTTGATTTCGTTCAAAGATTTGCGGCCAAAGTTCGGGGTGCGCAGCATTTCTGCTTCGGTTTTCTGGATCAGGTCGCCGATGTAAACGATGTTGTCGTTCTTCAGGCAGTTGGCCGAACGCACGGACAGTTCCAGTTCGTCCACTTTCTTCAGCAGAAGCGGGTTGAACTCCAGACCGTCGTCGTCGTCCTGACGCGATGCCGATTCCGGCTCGTCGAAGTTGACGAAAATGCCAAGCTGGTCTTGCAGGATACGCGCGGCAAAGGCCACGGCGTCGTCCGGCGTGATCGACCCGTCTGTTTCGATCTTCATGGTCAGCTTGTCATAGTCCAGAACCTGACCTTCGCGGGTCGGCTGCACGTCATAGCTGACGCGTTTGACAGGCGAATAGATCGCGTCGATCGGGATCAGACCGATGGGCGCATCTTCGGGTTTGTTCTTGTCGGCTGCGACATAGCCCTTGCCGGTGTTGACCGTCAGTTCCATGTACAGATCGGCACCGTCATCCAAGTGGCAGATCACGTGCTCGCGGTTCAGAACGGCAATGCCATTGCTTTCCGAGATGTCGCCGGCAGTCACAACGCCCGGACCTTTTGCCGAAATCGACAGGCGCTTGGGCCCTTCGACTTCCATGCTCAGGCTGACGCCCTTGAGGTTCAGGATGATGTCGGTCACGTCTTCACGCACACCGGCCACGGACGAAAACTCGTGCAGCACGTTGTCGATTTGCACCGATGTGATGGCCGCACCTTGCAGCGAGCTCATCAGCACGCGGCGCAGGGCGTTGCCCATGGTCAGACCAAAGCCGCGTTCCAGCGGTTCGGCGATGACTGTGGCCTGACGGGCCGGGTCATTGCCCGGTTTCACGTCAAGCTGCTGTGGCTTGATCAATTCAGCCCAATTTTTGTGGATCATACGTCCCTCCATTCCTGTCTGTCCCTATGTCCCGAAGGAGCAGACTCCCGAGGTTTCAAAAAAGCGGATTGGGGCCGCGTGAAAACACGCAGCCCCGATAGTAAAAGTCAGCTTAGACGCGGCGGCGTTTCGGCGGACGGCAGCCGTTGTGGGCCATCGGTGTCACGTCACGGATCGACGTGATGTTGAAGCCGACAGCCGCCAGAGCGCGCAATGCGCTCTCACGACCCGAGCCGGGGCCTTGCACTTCGACTTCCAGCGTTTTCACGCCGTGGTCTTGTGCTTTTTTGCCTGCATCTTCGGCGGCCATCTGGGCGGCGTAAGGTGTCGATTTACGCGACCCTTTGAAGCCCATGGTGCCTGCGGACGACCATGCAATCGCGTTGCCTTGAACGTCCGAGATCAGGATTTTGGTGTTGTTGAAGGAAGAGTTCACATGCGCCACACCAGCGGCGATGTTCTTGCGCTCTTTTTTCTTTGTACGTGTCTTATCGCGTGCCATTGATCAGAGCCTCCCTTATTTCTTCTTACCGGCAATGGCCTTTGCGGGGCCTTTGCGAGTACGTGCGTTGGTGTGGGTACGCTGACCACGGACGGGCAGGTTGCGACGGTGACGCAGGCCACGGTAGCAGCCCAGGTCCATCAGACGTTTGATGTTCATCTGCGTGTCACGACGCAGGTCGCCTTCGACGGTGTAGTTTTCGTCGATGTGCTCGCGGATTTTCAGAACTTCGGCGTCGGACAGTTCGTTCACACGACGCGCAGCGTCGATGCCAACTGCTTCGCAGATGGCTTTGGCCGAAGTGTTACCGATACCGGTGATGTAGGTGAGGGCGATTGGGACCCGCTTTGCAGTGGGGATGTTAACGCCGGCGATACGTGCCACGTGTCATATTCCTTTTCGTTGCGAGCCCGTAGTTCCGGGCCCTTTTTTCACAACATAAGCCCGAAGCATTGCTGCAACGGGCCGCCGCTGATCAGGTGATCTGTTCTTGTCGGGTGCGACCCTGGCAGAACTTGCGATTCTCTTTCGAGATAGCGCTAATTATGTGCCTTGTCGCGCAGGGTCAACCCCCCTGTGGATAACAGGGCGCAACCGGACAGTCCTAGCCCTTGAAGCCCCAGCGGCTGCACGGGAAATAGTAGTCCGGCAATCCGGTGCTGCCGTTCATCCCCGCGATGGTCACGCGCCCCTGCCCGTTCACCGCAATCTCAAGCCGCACGGCGTCTGGGCCGTCCTGTCCGTCACATTGCGCGTTGACCTCGGCGACCAGTCCGGGCGCGTAGTCCAACGGTGTTTTCCATGAACAGGCGCGCCAATGCGCCTCGACAGAGGAGCTATACAGATAGGCCACGCCCGCCAGTTCCTGTTCGCCGTCATCGGCAGCGCACAGTCCGGGATTGCTGAGGATGTTTTGGGCCGATGCAGGGAGGGCAGCCAAACCGAAAAGCGTCACCGCGAAAATCTGTTTGAAGCTCATGTGCCCTACCCCTTTGTCTGGCTTAGGAAAGCGCCTTGTCGATGGCGGCTTTAACCTCGTTAATCTCGCCCAGACCGTCGATCTTGGTCAACATGCCCTTGGCGTAATAGTAGCCAATCAGCGGCGAGGTTTTCTTGTAGTATTCCATCAGACGGGTTCTGAGGCTTTCCTCGTTGTCGTCTGCGCGGCGGCGGAAATCGGATGCGCCGCAGTTGCTGCACTTGCCGTCGGCGGGCTGCGGTTTGGTGTTGTCGTTGTACACCTCGCCACAATCACCACAGGTCGACCGCGCGGTGATCCGGGCCACCAGCGCGTCGTCGTCCACTTCCATCTCGACCACCGCATCCAGGCTTTCACCCTCGGCGGCCAGAAGATTGGTCAGCGCGTCGGCCTGCGCCAGCGTGCGCGGGAAGCCATCAAAGATAAACCCGTTTGCGTTGACCGAATTCAACTGCTCGCGGATCAGTCCGATCACGATGTCATCCGTCACCAGCGCACCGCGGGCCATCACATCGGCCACGATCTCGCCCATTTCGGTGCCGCTTTCCTTGGCGGCGCGCAGCATGTCACCGGTGCTAAGCTGCACCATGCCATGCTCTTCGACCAGAATACGCGCTTGCGTTCCTTTGCCCGCTCCTGGCGGTCCAAGCAGAATAATGTTCATCGACGCACGGGGCTCCGTTTCTTGCGGGGTTTGCCCCCTTTACCTTTGCCACGCAGGTTCGATTTTTCAATCAGCCCTTCGTATTGGTGGGCCAGCAGGTGGGATTGGATTTGTTGGATGGTGTCCATGGTCACCGACACAACGATCAGCACCGATGTACCGCCGAAGTAGAACGGAATGGTGAACTGGCTGCGCAGGATTTCCGGCAGCAGACAGACCAGCGCCAGATAGGCAGCCCCCAGCACCAGGATACGGTTGACCACATATTCCAGATATTCGGCGGTTTTCTTGCCGGGACGGATACCGGGCACAAAGCCGTTCTGGTTCTTCAGGTTGTCCGCAACCTCGTCAGGTTTGAAGCTGACGTTGAAGGTGTAGAAATAGGCAAAGAACACGATCATCGCCACGAAGAACAGCAGGTACAGCGGCTGACCGGGGCCAAAGTTGGCCAGCAGCCAGCTCATCACCGGGTTGGTCGAGTTGCCCGAGAAGGTGCTGATGGTCACCGGCAGCAACAGCAGCGACGACGCGAAGATCGCGGGAATAACGCCTGCGGGGTTGACCTTGACCGGCAGGTGCGACGAGCCGCCGTCATAAACCTTCATGCCGACCTGACGGCGCGGGTATTGAATGTGGATCTTGCGCAACGCGCGTTCCATGAACACCACGAACATGATGGTCACGATCACCATGACAATCACGCCGACGATCACGCCGGGGCTGATCGCGCCGCTGCGTCCGCTGGCAAAGAACTGGGCCAGTGCGGCGGGCACTTCGGCGATGATGCCGACAAAGATGATCAGCGAGATGCCGTTGCCGATGCCGCGTGCGGTGATCTGTTCACCCAGCCACATCAGGAACATGGTGCCGCCGACCAGTGTGATCAGACAGGCCACGCGGAAATAGATGCCCGGATCGGTGACCAGATCGCCAGCCTCAAGGCTGACCGCAAGGCCGTACGCCTGCAAGGTCGCCAGCGCCACGGTGCCGTAACGGGTGTACTGGTTGATCTTCTTGCGCCCCTGTTCGCCTTCTTTCTTGAGCTGCTCAAGCGAAGGGACCATCGAGGTCAGAAGCTGGATGATGATCGAGGCCGAGATATAGGGCATGATCCCAAGGGCAAAGATGCCCATCCGCCCCAGCGCGCCGCCGGTGAACATCGACACCATGCCGCCAATGCCCTGCCCTGCGCCTTGCATAAAGTCGCGCAATGCAGCGCCGTCGATTCCCGGAACGGGAATAAACGTGCCCAAGCGGTAGACAATCAGCAGGCCCAAGGTGAACAGGATGCGGTTGCGCAGGTCAGTGGCCTTGCCCAACGCAGCCCAGCTGGTGTTGGCGGCCATGTTTTCGACGGCGGATACCATATATCGGCTCTTTCTGTTGCGAAAACGCCGCCCAGGCCGTTTTCCGGCGGGCGGCGTTAAGGAAAACTCAAGGCTATGTAAGCCAGCCAGCGCTGGCCCACAAGGTTCGAGTACAGTTTACTCGGCCGCTGCCGCTGTTGTGACTGTCAGCGAACCGCCAGCTTTTTCGACCGCTTCAACCGCCGACTTCGACGCGCCGGTGACTTGCAGGTCCAGCTTGGACGTCACTTCGCCCTTGGCCAGAACGCGGATACCGTCCAGTTTGCGACGCACCAGACCCGAGGAGATCAGCACATCTTCGGTGATCGCGGCGGAACCGTCGATTTTCTTGGCGTCGATGAATTTCTGGATCAGGCCCAGGTTCACAACAGCATAGGATTTGCGGTTCGGCTTGGTAAAGCCACGCTTGGGCAGACGTTGGTACAGGGGCATCTGGCCGCCTTCGTAGCCATTGATCGCCACACCCGAACGGGATTTCTGACCTTTGATACCACGGCCACCCATCTTACCGGTGCCCGAACCGGGACCACGGCCAACGCGCTTGCGTTTCTTGGTGGCACCTTCGTTATCGCGCAGTTCATTCAGTTTCATGTCGCTTCTCCTTTTGCCGGATGTGACCCCCAGCGACGGGAGCGGTCAAACGCGGCGTTTCATGATTCTCGTGTGCCAGAGGTCTGGCCACTGGGGGCGTATAAGGGATGGGACGGTGCGGGGCAAGAGGCAGATGGCCCACGCCCACAGGTGGCGACCGGACACGCCAAATGGCTGCCGCGACGGGGTGTCGGGGCAGTTTGGACCAATGTGCATCTGGTAGGGTATTTGGGCCGGTAAAAAGGGCGGCGCCGCCAGATCGGATAATCAGACAGGCTTGGGAGGGCCTGCACCCTGAACCGTTCAGTGTGGCCCTTGTCAGGGGCCTGGTATCCTATGGTGCCTTGGGGGTGTTCGCCCCCTCGGCTGGCTGTTGCAACGGGCAAAGGTTTACGCGGCGGTGGTTAAGGTGTGGTGAGGGGTGCGCACGGTGGTGCGCCAACCTTGGCGCTGTGTGGCTTGACGCAGGTCGTCCGAGCGGCTGGGAATGGGCTGCGCGGCCCATGCGGCTTTGAAGGCTGCGACCAGCTCCCCTGCCCCGCAGCACAGTCGTGACGGCAATACCCTCCTGCGTAAAATGCATGGTTGTGTGTGAGGCCATCAACCACCAAAGCCCGGAGTCAAGGCTCGCAGAGCCGCCGGGCAGCGCCCGACCGCCCCATGGGCGGGCGCTTCTTCACTGTATTTCGATTCATAGGCCACACGCCAAAGCCGACAAATAAAATGCCAGTTACATGGGTTCCGATGCCCACCCGCGGTCGGGCGCTGCCCTTGTGTTGTGTCTGAACAGCAAAACGCCCCGCGGTTTCCCACGGGGCGTCTGGCGTTCCATCTGTCGGGCATCACACCCTGTCAGATGTTCAGCCTTTTTCTTCGATGATCTCGACCATGTGCGGGATCGAGTTGATCATGCCGCGCACGGAAGGTGTGTCTTCCAGTTCGCGCACACGGTGCATCTTGTTCAGGCCCAGGCCGATCAGTGTTGCGCGCTGTTTTGCAGGGCGGCGGATCGGGGAACCGATTTGTTTGATGACGATAGTCTTGGCCATGCTTATGCCTCCTCAGCCACTTGAGCGGACGACTCGACGTTGTCTTCACGCTTGGGCAGAATGTCAGCCACTTTTTTACCACGACGCTGGGCAACCGAACGAGGCGATGCCTCTTTCTTCAGGCCGTCCATGGTGGCGCGGATCATGTTGTACGGGTTTTGCGAACCGATCGACTTGGACACAACGTCCTTGATGCCGAGCATTTCGAAAACGGCACGCATCGGACCACCGGCGATGATACCGGTACCTTCTGGTGCTGTGCGCATCACGACCTTGCCGGCGCCGTGGCGACCTTCCATGTCGTGGTGCAGGGTGCGGCCTTCGCGCAGTTGCACGCGGATCATCTGGCGCTTGGCTTGCTCGGTGGCTTTGCGAATGGCCTCGGGGACCTCTTTCGCCTTGCCTTTGCCGAAGCCGACGCGGCCTTTTTGATCGCCAACAACCACAAGTGCGGCGAAGCCAAAGCGCTTACCACCCTTGACGGTTTTGCTGACGCGGTTGATCGCGACCAGACGGTCTGCGAATTCCGGTGTTTCTTCCCGGTCGCGGCGCGGGCCGCGGCGGTTTTCACGTTCTGCCATGAGAACATCCTTTTCATTGGTGGCTTGCGCCGAATGTATCAATCCTGGTGGGACAAGCGCCCCCGGATCATCGAAGCCGCCCCCTGCACGGGCAAGGGGCGGCTTGCGTTGGTCTTAGATTTTCAAACCACCTTCACGCGCAGCGTCGGCCAGAGCCTTCACCTTGCCATGAAAGAGGAAGCCGCCGCGGTCGAAGTATGCTTCTTCCACGCCTGCCTTCTTCGCGCGCTCTGCGATCAAGGAACCAACCTTGGTAGCCGCGTCGATGTTGTTTTTGCCAACAACGCCGAGATCTTTCTCGAGGCTGGAGGCCGATGCCACTGTGACACCATTCACATCGTCGATCAGCTGAACGCTGATGTTCTTGTTCGAGCGGTGCACCGAAAGGCGCATGCGCCCTGCGTTCACGCGACGCAGTTTGTTCCGGACGCGCAGGCGGCGCTTGAGGAACAGGGTCCGTTTGCTGTTTGCCATCTGTCTGGTCCTTACTTCTTCTTGCCTTCCTTGCGGAAGATATACTCGTCTTTGTATTTGATGCCTTTGCCTTTGTAGGGCTCGGGCTTCCGCCAGGCGCGAATGTTCGCAGCAACCTGACCGACGAGTTGTTCATCAATGCCTTCGACAATGATCTCGGTCTGCTTCGGCGCCGTAACTGTCACCCCTTCGGGCGGCAGATAGTCGACGTCGTGGGACAGGCCGAGGTTCAGGCGCAGGGTGTTGCCCTGCATCTGGGCGCGGTAACCCACACCATTGATCTCAAGCTCTTTTTTAAAGCCTTCGGACACGCCGGTGACCAGGTTTGCGACCATTGTGCGGCTCATGCCCCACTGCTGGCGCGCGCGCTTGGATGTGCCACGGGGCGTGATTTTCACGACGTTGTCTTCGACCGTCAGGGTCACATCATCCGTTGCCTTGAACGAACGTGTGCCTTTGGGGCCTTTGACTTCGATCGACTGGCCGCTGACCGTTGCGGAAACACCGCTGGGCAGGTTGACCGGTTTCTTACCAATACGAGACATGAAACCCTCCTTAGAATACGGTGCAAAGCACTTCGCCGCCAACATTGGCCGCCCGTGCACTTGCATCCGACATCACACCCTTGGGTGTAGAGACAATCGACACGCCCAGGCCCTGACGGACAACGGGGATGTCATTGACGCCCATGTAGACGCGACGACCGGGCTTTGAGACCCGTTTCACTTCGCGAATGACGGGTTCGCCTTCGTAATATTTCAGGCTGATTTCAAGAGCCGGGTGGCCATCAATACCTGTTTTTGCTTCGTAACCGCGAATATAGCCTTCGTCGGCCAGCACGTCCAAAACCCACGCACGCAGCTTGGACGCTGGTGTCATGACGGTGGACTTGCCGCGCATCTGGCTGTTGCGGATGCGTGTCAGCATGTCTGCGATAGGATCGTTCATACCAAAGCCCTCCTTACCAGCTCGACTTGACCATGCCGGGGATCTGGCCGTTCGAGCCAAGGTCCCGCAGCGCGATCCGCGAAATTTTCAGTTTACGATAGTACGCGTGCGGACGGCCGGTCAGTTGGCACCGGTTGTGCAAACGTGTGGCCGAGCTGTTGCGCGGCAGTTTCGCCAGTTTCAGGGAAGCGCGGAAGCGGTCCTCCATCGGCTGGCTTTCGTCGTTGATGATCACTTTGAGTGCGGCGCGTTTGGCGGCGTACTTTTTGACCAGGGCTTCGCGCTTTTTCTCGCGCTCGATCATGGATTTCTTAGCCATATCTCTAATCCTTCCCGCGCTTACGAATTGAAGGGCATGTTGAAAGCTTTCAACAGCGCCTTGGCTTCTGCGTCGGTTTTCGCCGTCGTGGCGATCACGATGTCCATGCCCCAGTTTTCGTCAACTTTATCAAAGTTGATTTCAGGGAACACGATGTGCTCTTTCATGCCCATGGCATAGTTGCCGCGGCCGTCGAAAGATTTGCCCGACACGCCGCGGAAGTCGCGGATACGAGGCATTGCAATTGTGATCAGACGATCGAGGAATTCGTACATGCGGTCGCCACGCAGGGTGACTTTGGCACCCAAAGGCATGTCTTCACGTACCCGGAAACCCGCGATGGATTTCTTGGCAACGGTGGTCAATGCCTTCTGGCCTGCGATCGCGGACAGATCTTCCTGAGCGGATTTGGCTTTCTTGCTGTCACGGACAGCTTCAGCACCACAACCGATGTTCAGGACGATTTTGTCCAGACGCGGGATTTGCATCTCGTTCTTGTAACCGAACTCTTCTTTCAGGGCAGCGCGGACTGCGTCGCGGTACTGCTCTTTCAAGCGGGGTGTGTATTTTGCGTCGTCAAGCATTAGATCACGTCCCCTGTTGTCTTGGCAAAGCGCACTTTCTTGTCGCCTTCCACTTTGAAGCCCACGCGGGTGGCTTTTCCGTTTGCGTCCACCAGAGCAAGGTTGCTCAGGTCAACCGGCATCGCCTTGGGGATGCGGCCGCCCTGGCTGGTCTGGCTTTGGCGTGTGGCGCGGATGGCGATGTTCAGGCCATCAACGACGGCTTTGTTCGACTTGGGATCAACCGAGGCAACTGTGCCTTGTTTGCCCTTGTCCTTGCCGGTGAGCATGACGACCTTGTCGCCTTTTTTAAGCTTCGCAGCCATCAGAGCACCTCCGGAGCCAGCGAGATGATTTTCATGAAGTTCTTGGCGCGCAGTTCACGAACAACCGGGCCAAAGATACGTGTACCGATGGGCTCGTTGTTGTTGTTCAGGATAACGGCGGCGTTGCGGTCGAAGCGGATGGCGGTGCCATCTTCACGACGAACTTCTTTGGCGGTGCGCACGACGACGGCCTTGCGGACGTCACCTTTTTTCACACGGCCGCGCGGAATGGCTTCCTTGACCGACACGACAATAATGTCGCCGACGGATGCGTACTTACGCTTGGAACCACCCAGCACCTTGATGCACTGAACACGGCGAGCGCCGCTGTTGTCAGCAACATCCAGGTTGGTTTGCATCTGGATCATTTGGTTTCTCCCGACCTTTGGGGGGCGATGCGTGCCTGATCCCCAGGGTTTCGATTAATGTTGAGAGCGTAACTTAGGCGTCAGCGCCTGCGTACACTTCCCAGCGTTTTGTCTTCGAGCGCGGCGCACATTCGATAATGCGGACTGTGTCACCGACCTTGAAGGCATTCTGTTCATCGTGCGCCCGGTATTTCTTGGACTTACGAATGGTCTTTTTCAAAACCGGGTGCGTAAAGCGACGCTCTACATTCACGGTGATGGTTTGTTCGTTTGCGTCGGAGGTCACGACGCCTTGCAGGATACGCTTGGGCATGTCGGCCGTCCTTATTCAGCTGTGGCTGCGGTGGCAGCTTTTTGGTTCAGGATCGTTTTCACACGCGCGGCGTTGCGGCGTGCGGTGCGGATCTGAGCAGGGTTTTCCAGTTGGCCTGTGGCCTGCTGAAAACGCAGGTTGAAGCTTTCTTTTTTCAGCTCGGCCAGCTTGTCGCGCAGCTGGTCCGGCGTCATGTCGCGCAGTTCTTGGGCGTTCATCCCATTTTCCTTTCAACATCACCAGTAGGCCCCTGAGGGGTGACCATGATTCTGGTGGAGTTCATGATGAAAGGTGCCAATACGCGGGATGCACCCACATGGCAACCCCTATGGGGGATATGACGGGTGGAATGTCGTGTCGCGACCTGTGCGCGATTGATTTCGAAAGCGGCAAGCTGCTATCGCACTGTAAATAGATCCAACCAGCGAGACTGTCATGACCCAGAAAACCGCCCTTGTCACGGGTGCCGCGCGCGGCATCGGCCTTGCCACCACACGTTTGTTCATCGAGCAGGGCTGGCGCGTGGCCATGGTGGACCGCGATGGCGACGAACTGAACGATGTTGCCAAGGGCATCAACGAAGCGTCAGCCTTTGTCTGCGACGTGTCGCAGTCTGATCAGGTGGACCAGATGGTAACAGACGTGCGCGGCACCTTTGGCCGTATCGACGCGGTGGTGAACAACGCCGGTGTGGCCGATTTCGGCCCCATCGAAGGCACCGACTTTGCCCGCTGGCGCCGGGTGATGGAAACAAACCTGGACGGTGTGTTCCTGGTCTCGCAGGCCTGCATCCCGTCGCTGAAAGAAACCCGTGGCGCGCTGCTGAACATCGCGTCGATCTCGGGCCTGCGCGCGTCCACCTTGCGGGTGGCTTACGGCACATCAAAGGCGGCGGTGATCCATCTGACCAAACAACAAGCCGCCGAACTGGGCGAATACAGCATCCGCGCCAATTGCGTCTGCCCCGGCCCCGTGCGCACCAAGCTGGCGATGGCCGTGCATTCCCAAGAGATCATCGACGCCTATCACGACGCGATCCCGCTGAACCGCTATGGATCAGAGAACGAGATTGCCGAGGTGATCACCTTCCTGTGCTCGGACAAGGCCAGCTATGTCACAGGTCAGGTCGTCGCGTCGGACGGTGGATTTGAAAGCACGGGCGTTGGCCTGCCTGCCCTGCGCACCTGATCTTGCCGTAGACGACAAAGGGGCCGGTCGGCAGGCCAGAATTGCAGCCTGCCGACCAACCCCGCCAATCACATGCCAACCGCCATAGCGGGTTCCGGCGCCGTCAGGATGGTGATGTCATCCAGGGTCACGTCCAGGCTGTCGAGCCGAACCGAAAGCTCGACCTGCGGCTGCGTGTCTGTCGCCGCGAAGGTCAGGACCAGGTTGGAATATTCATATGTCTGCCCCCCGGAAGAGTAGGACACCTTATCAATCTCGTATGTCTCAAGCGTCCGGTCCTCTTCGCTGAGATCAACAATCAGGCTGTCTTCTTCGGGATCGAAGTCTTTGAACGAATTGATCGTGTCCTTGACGACATCAGGCGCATCCTCGGCGCCGTAGTCGACAACATCCAGCTTCATCTCGTACACATCGGCCCCTGCGCCGCCGTTCAGAAAAAAGCCGCCCCGCTCGCTGTCATAGATCGTCGGGGCTGCGCCGGTTTCGACATGCCCCACCAGATGATCGTCGCCCTCGCCGCCGTCCAGCACCGCTGGCGTGTCAATCAGCTCCGTATCCCCGCGATAGATCAGTTCGTCGTCACCCTCGCCACCAAACGCGTGGTCAGCCGATGAGGCATAGATGGTATCGTTGCCCGCGTCGCCGTTGATCGTGACACCCAACCCCAGGCTTTCGATCAGATCGTTCCCGTCGCCCGCGTTGATGACCAGATGCGTGTCGTTCAGGATGGTGACGCTGTCATCGCCCCCCAACAGGTCGATCTGCTGGGTCTCGTCAATCATCGCCTGCTCTTCCCGATTTTCGGCAACGGCAACCAGCGTGTCGGCCCCTTCTGTGCCGGTGACAACTTCATCACCGTCCAGCGTCAGCGTGACCCCCTCGACGGGCGTTTCGGGGTCTACCGGCGTTTCAGGGTCGGTGGGCGTTTCAGGATCGACAGGATCTGTCGGCGTCTCTGGTGTTTCCGGTGTTTCAGGCTCGTTGTCGTCCGTGGCGTCGTCAGACCCGTCAATCGCCACCGCGAAAAGCCCGAAACCCATTAGCGCCATCAATGCAAGTGCACCCATCGTGAAGTCCCTTTAACCAAATGTGGCATTTCCAAGCCGGATGCCGTCCAAAAATATGTGATTGATCACGAACGAGAAACAATCATAAGTAGAAAAACGCTAGCTACCCAGTCAGATAGAGTCAACGCAGTTTGCGGGGGCGGGCAATCTGTGATGTGGATGGCCGCGGGTGGCCTGCGGCCCCCGTTCGCCACTGCCAACGTCCTGCGCTAAGGAAAAACCATGTCAAACATCAAATCCCTCTTCGTCACCCGCCTGTATCATGCGCTGCTGTCCGAACACGGACCCGCCGTCGATGCGGACGAAATGAGCGCATCGTGCTATGCCATCGCCGAAGATGACGAAGCCGGACAGGACTGGTGCGAAGAGAACGGATTTCCGGGCTACACCTCTTATGCGTCGCTGACCGACCTGCCGTGGCGGTTCCCGATCTTTGCCGATCTGGTCAAGTCGCTGGACAAGCATGTGATGGCCTTTGCCAAGGACGCGGGCTTTGACCTGGACGGGCGCAAGCTGGTGCTGGAGGATCTGTGGATCAACATCCTGCCCGAGGGCGGCACCCATTCGGGGCACATCCACCCGCATTCGGTGGTGTCTGGCACCACCTATGTCGCCATGCCCGAGGGCGCCAGCGCCATCAAGTTCGAAGACCCGCGCCACGCCATGATGATGGCCGCCCCGCCCCGCGTCAAAGACGTGCGCGAAGAGATGAAACCGTTCATCTACATCGCGCCGGCCGTGGGTGACGTGCTGCTATGGGAAAGCTGGCTGCGCCACGAGGTGCCCATGAACATGAGCGAGGACGAGCGGGTGTCGGTGTCGTTCAACTACCGCTGGGAGTGAGACGCGGCGCGGAATACGTAAAGCTTAGGCCTTCTTCGCCGCCTTGCGCGCCTCTTCCTGCTCTTTCACCAGCGCCTTCTCTTCCTTGGTCATCTTGTTGCCCCACTGGTTGTTGCTAAGCCCCAGGTCGGCGGGCATGGGCTTTGTCTTGCCTTTCTTGACCGCGCCGCCCTTGTTCAGGAACTCGCGGATCAGGTCTTCGTCGGTGGTGGGCTTGGGGACTTGTTTCATCGCAGTGGCCTTTATGTCGAAAGCGGAACGTCGTCTGGGGGCACGGTAAAACGGTTTGACTGGGATGGCCATAGCCGTAGCCACAAAGGGTTGTGGTGGTTGAAGTTGGAAATAGCAAAAGCCCCCGCCGATCACGCGGCGGGGGCTTTTTATCTCTATCGGCTGACTGCGCCCGCGGGCGCAATCTTTACCAGTCCTCGCGGACAACCACGCGGGTTTTGATCGGCAGTTTCATCGCGGCCAGGCGCAGGGCCTCGCGTGCGATGTCTTCGCCGACGCCGTCGATTTCAAACATCACACGGCCGGGTTTCACTTTGGCCGCCCAACGGTCGACCGAACCCTTACCTTTACCCATACGAACTTCGATGGGCTTGGCTGTGACGGGAACGTCCGGGAAAATCCGGATCCAGACACGGCCCTGGCGTTTCATGTGACGTGTCATCGCGCGGCGTGCCGCTTCGATTTGACGTGCTGTAACCCGCTCGGGCTCAATGGCTTTCAGACCATAGGTGCCGAAGTTCAGGTCAGACCCGCCCTTCGCCAGACCCTTGATGGAGCCTTTGAACTGTTTGCGGAACTTCGTGCGTTTTGGTTGAAGCATCTCTCTTCCCCTTTAGCGACGGCCACCAGCGCCACGGGGCGCAGGACCATCCTGGAGTTCTTGTGCTTTACGGTCACGCGCCTGCGGATCGTGCTCCATGATTTCACCTTTGAAGATCCAAGTCTTGATCCCGATGATACCATAGGCAGTTGTCGCTTCGACGTGGGCGTAATCAATGTCGGCCCGCAGGGTGTGCAAAGGCACGCGGCCTTCACGATACCATTCGGTCCGCGCGATTTCGGCGCCGCCCAGACGGCCGGCCACGTTCACGCGGATGCCCAGGGCACCCATACGCATGGCGTTCTGAACCGCACGTTTCATGGCACGACGGAAAGACACCCGGCGTTCCAACTGTTGTGCGATGCTTTCGCCAACCAGTGCCGCGTCCAGTTCCGGCTTGCGCACTTCAACGATGTTCAGGTGCAGTTCGCTGTCGGTCAGGTTCGCCAGCTTCTTGCGCAGAACTTCGATGTCGGCGCCTTTTTTGCCGATGATCACGCCGGGACGTGCTGTGTGGATCGTCACGCGGCACTTTTTGTGCGGACGTTCGATGATCACGCGGGCGATACCGGCCTGCTTGCACTCATCCTTGATGAAATCACGGATTTTCAGGTCTTCCAGCAGAAGGTTCCCGTAATCCTTGGTGTCGGCATACCAGCGGCTGTCCCAGGTGCGGTTCACCTGAAGACGCATACCGATCGGATTGACTTTGTTACCCATCAGGCTTGCTCCTCGACTTGACGCACTTTGATCGTGATTTCGGCAAACGGCTTCATGATCTTGCCAAACCGGCCACGGGCGCGCGGACGACCGCGTTTCAGTGTCAGGTTCTTGCCAACCCACGCTTCAGCGACGATCAGTTCGTCAACATCCAGGTTGTGGTTGTTTTCAGCGTTCGCAATCGCGGACTGAAGGCATTTCTTCACGTCCTGCGCGATCCGTTTCTTCGAGAACGTCAGGTCGGTCAACGCTTTGTCGACTTTCTTGCCGCGGATCATCTGTGCAACCAGGTTCAGCTTCTGAGGGCTGGTGCGCAGCATGCGGGTTTTCGCCATGGCTTCGTTGTCGGCCACGCGGCGCGGATTCTTATCCTTGCTCATTTGCGTTTCGCCTTCTTGTCAGCGGCGTGACCGTAATAGGTACGCGTCGGGGAGAATTCACCGAACTTCTGGCCAATCATGTCTTCGGTGACGTTCACCGGGATATGCTTGTGGCCGTTGTACACGCCAAATGTGAGGCCCACGAACTGGGGCAGAATGGTGGAGCGACGCGACCAGATCTTGATCACTTCGTTGCGGCCGCCTTCACGCGACGCTTCGGCCTTTTTCAGGACGTAGCTGTCGACGAACGGGCCTTTCCATACGGAACGAGACATCTATTAGCGTCCCTTCTTCTTGGCGTGACGCGAGCGGATGATCAGCTTTTGCGACGCTTTGTTTTTGTTGCGAGTGCGAGCACCCTTTGTGGGTTTACCCCAAGGCGATACGGGGTGGCGACCACCCGATGTACGGCCTTCACCACCACCGTGGGGGTGGTCGATCGGGTTCATAACCACACCACGCACAGACGGGCGGATGCCCTTGTGACGCATACGGCCAGCTTTACCAAAGTTCTGGTTGCTGTTGTCGGGGTTCGACACGGCACCGACGGTGGCCATGCATTCCTGACGCACCAGACGCAGTTCGCCGGACGACAGGCGGATCTGCGCGTAGCCACCATCGCGGCCCACGAACTGGGCGTAGGTGCCTGCGGCACGTGCGATCTGACCACCCTTGCCGGGCTTCATTTCGATGTTGTGGACGATTGTACCGATCGGCATGCCGCTGAAGGGCATCGCGTTACCGGGCTTGATGTCAGCCTTTTGGCTCGACACGATCTTGTCCGCCACTGCCAGACGCTGGGGCGCGAGAACATAGGCTTGTTCGCCGTCCTCGTACTGCACCAGTGCGATGAACGCGGTCCGGTTGGGGTCATATTCGATGCGAACGACTGTGGCCGTCACGTCAAATTTGTTACGCTTGAAATCGACGATCCGGTAGAGGCGTTTCGCCCCACCGCCTTTGCGGCGCATCGTGATCCGTCCGGTGTTGTTCCGTCCGCCATTCTTGGTCAGACCCTCTGTGAGGGCTTTGACCGGGCGGCCTTTCCAAAGCTCCGAACGGTCGATCAGTACCAGCCCGCGCTGGCCCGGCGTCGTCGGCTTATACGACTTAAGTGCCATGTTTGCTGTCTTCCGTTTTGCTTGTCAGCGACCGGGGTCGCCGTGGTTGTAGGGCCCCGAAGGTCCCCGTTTGGAGTGCTCAAAGGTCAAGAATAATGTCTGGACCAGGAACAAAGGCAAAGCCCCGGACGAATCCGGGGCTGGTGCCGATGGGGTCGTTTAGGCGAGCACGCGGTTGGGGTCAAGCGGTAAGGCTTGGGAATATGGGGTTTGGGCGTTTCTGTGCGCCTAACGCCGTCCGGGACAAGGCGAAGCCGCCGGACGATCGTCGGCCCACCCCACGGGCCAACGACCGTCCGGCTTGAGTGTTACGGCAGCCCCAGCCCTCAAGCAGACCACTCAAGATAGGCCAGCCAGCACCTGGCGTGGAAAGTGGCCATATTCTAATATCAATTGAAGCTTAAGGTTTCCACTGACACGCGGTCGATAGCGGCCCTATTCTCTCAGACAAACCCGATATGTCAAAAACGAATTCAACCGGCCCCGAATAGGTGTCGTATGCCACCACCATCTTATCCTTTCCCAACAATCTTTTGATAAAGGGGATTGCTCGAGAGCCAGACCAAACACCGATCCCGTCACCGCCCCTCATTGTTTCCATCCACTGCTTTCGTATGGATCCATCATCCAGTTTATATTTTACATTTTGATCATCGGTTGTGTACCTATCAAACCCAATGAACAAGTTCGTGGAATTCTCCATGCATCTCACCCAAAGAGTCGCATGAATTGGCGAACCAATAGAATTACCTTCCGTATTTTGACTAATGACAGAGAGCCAGACATCCTTTCGTTCTTCGAGTGCGCTCTTTTCGTCCGAGTACCGCCATTGCTTTCCAGAAGGGCTTACAACAGGCAATTCTGCCGTCGGCACAGTTTCGACTGTCTTAGATGCCCCTTCCGCGGTGTCGTCAGGCTCCAAAGCAGTGTAACCTGTTACAAGGTCATAGCAGATGAGCCTATTGTCTGAGCCCTTCATGGCATGACAACGATTAATGTCTTTGGTTTGCGCAAATAGCGGCGAAACAGTGCAAAGAATGAAAAATACGGCAAACTTCATGATAGATCCTAGCAATGGAGTTTGCGAATAAACCCAAATTACACCGAAATTTTCAAGCACTTTATACCATTTAGAGACCACTAGGCTCCAACCTGGTATAAGAACAGATACTTATTGATGATCTCAAAACAGAAAAACCCCCGGCCACTTGCGCAGCCGGGGGTTTTCCCAATCAATACCGAACGACTTACAGTCCCGAGGACACGTCGATGGTGTTGCCTTCTTCGAGGGTCACGTAGGCTTTTTTGACGTCCTTGCGACGGCCGGGCTGGCCGCGGAACCGCTTGGTTTTGCCTTTGGTGATGGACGTGTTCACGGCCTTCACCTTGACGCCAAAGACGGCCTCGACGGCCTCTTTGATCATCGGCTTGTTGCTGTCCATCGCCACTTCGAACACAACCGCGTTGGCTTCGGATGCCATGGTTGCTTTCTCGGTGATGATCGGCTTGCGGATCACGTCGTAGTGGTTTGCTTTGGCGCTCATTTCAAACGGGCCTCCAGTGCTTCGACCCCTGCTTTGGTGATCACGAGCGTGTCACTTTTCAGGATGTCATAGACGTTAGCGCCCATCGACGGCAGGATATCCAGACCTTCGATGTTGCGCGATGCGACCAGGAACTCTTCGTTGACCGAAGCCCCATCAACCACCAGTGCGCGTTTCCAGCCCAGGTCCTTGACCTGCTTGGCCAGAGCGGCGGTTTTACCGGCTGCTGTCGCTTGGTCGATGATAACCAGTTCGCCCGCTTTCATCTTGGCGCTGAGTGCGTGACGCAGGCCCAGTTTGCGGAACTTCTTGGTCAGCTCGTGGCCGTGCGAACGCGGGGTCGGACCTTTGTAGATACCACCTTTGCGGAAGATCGGCGCGTTGCGGTCACCGTGGCGTGCGCCGCCGGTGCCTTTTTGGCGATAGATCTTCTTGGTCGAATAGGAGGTTTCCGAGCGGGTCTTGACCTTGTGCGTGCCTTGCTGGGCGTTGTTACGCTGCCAGCGCACGACGCGGTGCAGGATGTCGGCGCGGGGCTCAAGACCGAACAGGGCCTCGTCCAGCTCTACCGATCCGGCTTTGCCGCCGTCCATTTGGATGACATCGAATTTCATGCGTCACCTTCTTTCTTGTCTTCGGCGTCCGAGTTGTCGGCGTCCGAACCTTCGGCTGCGATATCAGCTTCTGCGGCTTTCAACGCTTCGGCTTCGGCTGCGGCTTGCTCTTCGGCCAGACGCTTTGCTTCTGCTTCGGCTTCGGCGGCGGCTGCTGCGGCGGCTTCTTCTGCGGCTTTGGCAGCTTCGTCAGCGGCCGAACGCAGGGCGGCGGGCAGGATAGCCGTGTCGGGGAACGGTTTCTTAACCGCGTCCTTGACTGTCACCCAACCACCTTTGGAACCGGGAACGGCGCCTTTGACCATGATCAGGCCACGGTCGCTGTCGGTGCGGATCACTTGCAGGTTTTGTGTGGTAACACGGGCAGCGCCCATGTGACCGGCCATTTTCTTGCCTTTGAAAACCTTGCCGGGATCCTGACACTGACCTGTCGAACCATGCGAACGGTGCGAGATCGAAACACCGTGCGACGCGCGCAGACCACCGAAGTTGTGACGCTTCATCGCACCGGCAAAACCTTTACCGATGGATGTGCCTGCCACGTCCACGTACTGACCTTCAAAGTAATGGTCGGCGATGATTTCCTCGCCCACGGCCAGCATGGCCTCGGGGTCAACACGGAATTCAGCAACCTTACGCTTGGGCTCAACCGAAGCGGCGGCAAAGTGGCCGCGCATCGCCTGGCTTGTGCGTTTGACTTTGGCTGTGCCCGCGCCGAGCTGAACAGCTGTATAGCCGTCTTTCTCGGGTGTGCGTTGGGCAACAACCTGCAATTTGTCGAGTTGGAGAACGGTTACAGGAATCTGTTTGCCGTCTTCCATGAACAGCCGGGTCATGCCGACTTTTTTCGCGATAACGCCTGAGCGCAACATATGATTACCCTCCTACGCTTACGATTGCAGCTTGATCTCGACGTCCACACCAGCGGCCAGGTCGAGCTTCATCAGCGCGTCCACGGTCTGGGGAGTCGGATCAACGATGTCCAGCAGGCGCTTGTGCGTGCGGATCTCGAACTGGTCACGGGATTTCTTGTCAACGTGGGGGCCACGCAGAACGGTGAATTTTTCAATTTTGTTCGGCAGCGGAATGGGGCCGCGAACCGAAGCGCCTGTGCGCTTCGCGGTGTTGACGATTTCCTGTGTGGAAGCATCAAGCACCCGGTAGTCAAACGCCTTAAGGCGAATGCGGATGTTTTGGCTTTGTGCCATGTGCATATCCCTTGACTTGGGATTTCAACGGATTGGAGGAAGGACGCTCATCGCCCGCCCTCATCGCGTGTTGTGTAGAACCAAGAAGGGCACGCATAGGCGCACCCTTCTGATAATCTGGGCCGTTTACGAGGAGTCGTGTGCAAATGCAATGGGCATCTGGCAAAAACTTGCGTGTGTCTTAAACCATTTGTAAGGGTCAAGTTTGCATATTGCTGCCGCTACTCTATATTAAACAAAAAAATCAAGAAGATGTTTGAGCAGGTTCACATGATTGATGCCCTGAGAAAATTTTGGGGGGCCACGTTGGCCCCTATGTTGCAACGCCCGAAGCGTTTGCAAGTCGCTGCCCTGTGCCACCGCGTCAAAGGTGACGACACCGAGGTTTTGCTTGTGACCAGCCGTGACACAGGCCGCTGGATCATCCCCAAGGGCTGGCCGATCCGTGGCCTGAAGTCGTCCGAGGCGGCGTTGCAGGAAGCATGGGAAGAAGCCGGCGTGCGCAACAGCAAGGCAATCGAGGCCCCGATTGGCACCTATACCTATGACAAACGCCAGAACACCGGCTGGGACATGCCGGTGGAAACGCTGGTCTACTCGGTCGCGGTGAACGAGCTGAGCGAGGATTTCCCCGAAGCCCACGAGCGCACACGCCGGTGGGTGTCGCCCAGCGACGCGGCCGACATGGTTGCAGAGCCTGAATTGCAAATGATTTTGCGCCAGTTCTAAGGGCGCGATGGTCTCCCGCGCTTGATCGCGGGCGGTACATGAGGCAAGTACGGTCAACTGCAAAGGGACCGGACAGATGAGCAACACCGAAGGCGATCCGCGCCACCTTGAAACACTCGACCGCGATCTTGCGCGCTTTTCCAATGTTGAACTGGCCGCGCTTTATGTGTCGCGCCCGATGGTCAGCACCGGCATTGCGCTGATTTTCGTGGTGATGGCAGGGCTGGCCGCCGCCCTGTTCTTTGGCCAGGCCAACAATTCGATCATCGTCATCGTCGCCGCCTGTCTGGGCGCCTATATGGCGCTGAACATCGGCGCCAACGACGTGGCCAACAACATGGGGCCGGCGGTCGGGGCCAATGCGCTGACCATGGGCGGCGCGATTGCCATTGCCGTGGTGTTTGAAAGCGCGGGCGCCCTGCTGGCGGGCGGCGATGTGGTGTCGACCATCGCCAAAGGCATCATTGCGCCCGAAAGCATGGGCACCGCCGACACCTTTATCTGGGCGATGATGGCGGCACTGCTGTCTGCGGCGCTTTGGATCAATCTGGCCACCTGGGTCGGCGCGCCGGTGTCCACCACGCATTCGGTCGTGGGCGGGGTCATGGGGGCAGGCATCGCCGCCGTGGGGTTTGGCGCCGTGAACTGGCCCACCATGGGCCAGATCGCCGCAAGCTGGGTGATCTCGCCGGTATTGGGCGGGGCCGTGGCCGCGCTGTTTCTGGCGTTGATCAAATCCCGCATCATCTACCGCGACGACAAGATCGCCGCCGCCCGGACGTGGGTGCCGGTTCTGGTGGGGATTATGGCGGGGACTTTTTCCAGCTACCTGGCGCTGAAAGGGTTGAGCAAGGTCTTTAAGGTCGAGCTGCACACCGCCCTGTTGATCGGGCTGGCCATTGGTGTCCTCACATGGGCCGTGATGATTCCGCTGATCCGCAAACAGTCCGAAGGGCTGGAAAACCGCAACAAATCACTGAAGGTGCTGTTCGGCATCCCCTTGATCGTCTCGGCCGCCCTGCTCAGCTTTGCGCACGGGGCCAATGATGTGGCGAATGCCGTGGGGCCGCTGGCCGCCATCGTGCAGGCCTCGGGCACCGGCAGCTTTACCGCAGCGGTCAGCATCCCGACGTGGGTGATGGTCATGGGGGCCTTTGGCATCTCGTTCGGTCTGTTCCTGTTCGGTCCCAAGCTGATCCGCATGGTCGGTGGCCAAATTACCAAGCTGAACCCGATGCGCGCCTATTGCGTGGCGCTGTCGGCGGCGATCACAGTGATCGTGGCAAGCTGGCTGGGCCTGCCGGTCAGCTCGACCCACATCGCGGTGGGTGGTGTATTCGGCGTCGGATTCTTCCGCGAATGGGACGCAGAACGGCGCATCCGCAAGGCGAAACTGGCAATGCCCGACCGTCCCCGCTATGCGCCCGAGGAACGCCGCCGCCGCAAGCTGGTGCGCCGGTCACATTTCATGACCATCATTGCCGCTTGGGTCATCACCGTGCCTGCCGCCGCGATACTGTCTGCGGTGATCTTCTTTGGCATCCGGACCGTGGCCGGATAGGCCCGCACTGGGCGCGACATGGCAAAGGTGATTCGCCGCCCGTGCCGCGCCCAAAATGTAAAACGTGGACAATTCTGCCGGTTTGCAATGATTGATCCAATGCCAGAAACCGGCCCGCAAATTTAATCTCTGAATTGGCCGATTTCCGGCACTTAAACCGCACGACGCCTCGCTTGGTTATCGCAATACGTGTAAAGTTGTGCAACCGGACCACCGTGGGTAACGCCCTACAGGGGGCACAGCCCACCAACTGCGGTGTCCGGCCCCGGCAGGGCTGCCGATACCGGTTCCCCTTGCCGCAATGACGTGAACACGCATCGCCCGCGGGCAAAATCGCCACGGGCCAGCCTCGCACCAGTGGAGCCATGACGATGAGCCATCCGAGCACCCCGAACCAGACCCAAACCAACACCCGATCGAACGGGCTGGGCACAGACATCAAAATGACCGCCGTTCCCGATCTGGAACGCCGCATGGTCAGCTTTACCCCCGGCACGCAAATCTCGACCCGCAAGGGGTTGGTCGCCATCGAAACCCTTGAAGTGGGCGACGATGTGATCACCCGCGAACGTGGCTATCAGCCGATCCGCTGGATCGGGTCCAGCCGCCTGACCGCTGCCGAACTGGAACAGAACCCGCAACTGCAACCCGTGCTGATCCGCGCCGATGCGCTGGGGAAACAGCAACCGCTGCGCGACACCTTGCTGACCCCCAACCAGCGCATCCTGATCGCCAAACCCGAAGACGACGACACCGACACACCCGAAGCGCTGGTCAAGATCGCCACCCTGCTGGGACAGCCCGGCATCGAGCGGGTCATCGCGTCGGATGTGACCTATATCCATCTGGTTTTTGACCTGCATCCGGTGGTGATGGGCGACGGCATCTGGTCCGACAGCCTGCAACCGGGCAACACCAAGGCCAAGCACGCCGACACACGTGGCGCGGTTGTGGACCTGTTCCCCGAACTCAACCCGACCGCATCGGACAGCGCCACCATCTACGCCCAGGCCGCCGCCGAGAAGGAATACGCGCAGCGTCTGTCAGACCAGCCGCAGAACTAGGATCAAACCCATTCAGTCGGCCCAACCGGGCTGAAATGCAAAAAGGCCGCAGCGGGTGCTGCGGCCTTTTCTATTGCGGC
>TARA_R110002012_G_scaffold234030_2_pt1 | contig 104571 bp, 88 predicted proteins | sample TARA_R110002012 | Tara Oceans TARA_R110002012 (sample SAMEA4396515) | marine metagenome | biome: Westerlies Biome; feature: [DCM] deep chlorophyll maximum layer (ENVO:01000326); material: water (ENVO:00002006), including particulate matter (ENVO:01000060) such as... | depth 40 m
TAGTAAGCCAGGATAGTTGTCAATAACGAGATCGCAAAGCTTAAAGAAAGGATTTTCGGATAGTTTGTGATCCAATGTCTTTTTTTAGTGTGATTCTCTATTATTAACTGCCGATGTGGCCTAACGACCTCTTGAACCAAAGCCAGGCATCCCATAAAGTAAATTGAGAGTATTAAAATGAAACTTGCTGCGATTTCCATGGTATTCCAAATTGAAATTCAAATTTAGCAGCTATTCCTGCCTGATCTTTCTGGAAAGGGAAACTTAACAATTTGATAATGAGCAAAAAAAAAGCGACTTAGAAAGTCGCTTTTTTAGTTATGATTAAGAATTATCGATGAGCAATTGGATCGGCATTGCCATCAGGATCGCTAATAGCCGTGCCATTGCTTACTATATTTCCCCAGATCAATAATCCGCAAACATGTGGTGATGCCATGGATGTTCCGTTATAACTTGCATACCCTCCAGCGACAGTAGAGATTATTCCCACTCCAGGGGCAGCATAATCAACTGGCGGATTACCAAAATTGGAAAAGGATGCAAATTTGTCAGAGCTGTCTATGGCAGAAACTGTATAGATGTTTGCGCCGTTAGCTCTGGCTGGTGAATGGTTAGCGGCATTGTCAGACTCATTTCCAGCTGCTAAGGCTACTTTTATCCCTTTGTTACCAAGAGCCACAACAGCATCATCCAAAGCCCGTGAAACCGGACCTCCCAGACTCATGTTGGCAACATCTCCGGCGGCACCGTTTCCAGCGACAAAGTTTACACCAGCAATAACTCCAGAGTATGATCCCGAACCTCTTGAATCCAATACTTTTACAGGAATAACTTTGACACCTGCAGCGACTCCTACCACTCCGATTTCATTATCAATTGCCCCAATTGTTCCTGAGACGTGTGTGCCGTGACCATTTCCATCAGAAGAGAGATCAGCATCTTTTCCTTTATTGAATGCGTTGAATCCCAAATTCACATCCACATTTAAGTCTGGGTGTGAGGAATCTATTCCAGAGTCAATGATATATGCTTTTTTGCTCTGAGTATAAGTTTGACCTCCACCTACTCTCAAAATGCCATACGGTATTTGTTGGGTAGGTGTGCCGCCTCCATCGTTTCCTGGTCCTTTGCCTGGAGGAGGCCCAAGAGCGATCACCCTGTCTGGTTCTATGTTTTTAATGGAAGGATCTTTAGATAGACTTTCAAATTCCGTTTCAGTTAAGTCAACTGCAAACCCTTCAATAGAGCTACCATAAACGTAAGTCAGCTTATCAGGCTCAATTCTATATTTAGCCAATAGCTCAGAACCTGTTTTTCTCATAGCTGCCTGAGTGGCAGAATAATTCATGTCTTTTCTAAAATTAATCGCGGAGGGTAGTAAAGTAACAATGTACTTACCGGGAATGATGTCGCCAGTTTTATACTGCACGAATTCTAAAGCTCCTTCTGTAATAGGGGAACCAGTGTCTTGCTGACATGAGAAAGCAAATGTCCCACTAAAATACCTGCAAATAATACAGGCTTTTTCCATAGTTGTTTTTGATTCATAAAGCTAAGGGTGTGTTGATTGGATAAAACTTTAAATGTTAATGGTTAATAAATAGAATTTATAATGTCTGGAAAAAAAATTAGCAATCCAATATAACATTATACCATTAAGCAAAAAAAAGCCCCGATGTCTCGGGGCTTATTCCTATTTTTCAATAGGACTTTCTATCATTTTTCCGGTCCGGATTTTCTTTTCTAACGTATTCGCTAGCTCTATCCTGTCTACTTTGATTACTCTAGCTGAAGAAGGGATTCCTGTAATGTTCTCTATGGCGGTTCTTAGCATGATTTCATTTATATCACCTAATTCCACCAATACTTCAGTGTTTTCATTTACTTCAATATTCGGAGCGAATCCATTGCTGTATTCCGATTGATCGAGACTATTGAAACTTTGGGTGACAATAGGAAGCAAGCCATAATTGTTGTCTGGATTGTCTTCATCTTCTATGGCAATCGAACCCACATTTTTCCCATAAGTGGTGTCACCAATCAGGAAAACGTCCATGTAAGGTTTTAGTCCATTAATTATAAGTTCTGAAGCAGAAGCTGTTCCGGAAGAGGTAAGGACATATAGCCTGTTATCAGTTAAAATATTACCTAGATTTTCAGCCTTATTTAGAAATGCGGTAGTTACATTACTTAGTGCAGGTATCTCTGATGCCAGTAAATTATTGTATTTGGTTTTAGAGAAAATATCAGAACTAGTTACGCTCGGACCAATTAAACTAGCAAGGTTTACGGCAGAGGTTACATATCCACCTCCGTTGTATCTCAAGTCCAAAACTAAGCTACTGATGTTTTCAGCTTTCAGTTTGGCAAATACAGCGTCCATTTCTTTATCGTACTTTGTTGCGTCTGCTGTAGTACCTGGTGCGAAGAAGTTGTAGACTACGTATCCAATCTTCTGGTTATTTATCGTGTAAACTGTATCGAGAAAGTTCGGGTCTTCGGAGAATTGTACAGGAGTGATAGAGATATCATCCATCTGCGCGTACGAGTTGCTCTCTGGATTATATCTTAAAGGAGTAATTGTGTGAGTCTGCTCCGCTTGTTCAAGTAAATCTCTATAATTATCTACTGTAATTTTTGTACCGTTGATTGCGACTATAGCATCTCCACGCTTTAAATCTTTTGAAGAAGCAGGACCATTTTTCTTGATGTAGAGAACTTCAGCAAAAACAATGTCGGTATTACCATCTCTATATAGTTTAAACTCATAACCGGGATCCAAAGAAATTCCGCTCAACGAGTTAATCAATTCTTGATAGTCAGGATATATTACTGAGAAACGGTCAACGGGGACATATAATAACGATTTGAAATAATCACTTGGATCGGAAGTGGCTGCTATAGGAGTACCTAGATTAAGTCTCCAGTAATAAACTTCGTCCATGACATCATAGATCCAATTGTTGATGTCTTCTTCCAAAGTTGCATCAGGATCAAGTATTGGATCCTTGTCATCATCTTTATTACAGCTCCAAAGTAATCCGCTAAGGATCAAAAGGAGCAAGGCTCTTGAGAATAGGGTAGATTTCATATTTGGAAAGTTAGGATAATTACAAACGTTCATTTGCGGTTGATTAAGACGTTGAATATAAGCCTTGAGAGAAGCTAGAAATACCATTATCCTCAAGTCCAAAATTCCTCCTTCTTCAGGTAAAGGCTAGGATAGAGACATACCAGTATGAGTGTGAGTCTTTCGTAAATCAGATTGATTTCTTGATCCACACCAATTCTAAATACTAATAATGCCAATATGGCTATTTTGGGCAATTCTTAAAATGTAGAACCGTAAGACACGTCATGTGTCTGACTGTCTTGCAATTCTCCATTTTCACATTTTAACACACGGTATGGATACTTACGAAGTAAATCATAATTATGGGTTGCCATTAATATAGCAGTTCCTTTTTTATTTATTTCTTGAAACAGCTTAAAAATTCCATCAGCTACATCCGGATCCAAATTTCCGGTTGGTTCATCAGCCAAAAGGATAGAGGGCTCATTCAATAATGCACGTGCGATAACTACCCGCTGCTGCTCTCCGCCGGATAATTGATGTGGCATTTTGCTGGAGGCATTGTTCAGCCCTACTAAAAGTAGAACTTCGGCCATCCGTGAGTTTATTTTTGATTTATCAGTCCAGCCAGTAGCTCGCATGACGAATGCTAGATTTTCAGCTACTGAGCGATCGTTAAACAGTTGGAAATCCTGAAAAATAATCCCGATTTTTCTTCTAAGGAATGGGATTTCTTTGGTTTTGATTTTTTCCAGATTAAATCCTGCCACCTCAGCACTTCCACTTCTCAATTCTAAATCAGCGTAAAGTGTTTTCAATAAAGAACTTTTGCCGCTGCCTGTTCTTCCGATTAGGAACACAAATTCATGCTGCTCCACAGAAAAGTTTACATTGGTCAAAATCGGGTCAATCCCCTGAAAGATCGTCGCTTGGTTTACCTGAAGTACAGGCTGAGTACTGAAATCCATTCTTATAATTCTAATTTTTGCAATTTCCCAAAGGGAAGATCTTTGATTAACGATTCAAGTTCATCTTCCTTTCCTTCCAGACCGAATTTCTCTATTTTTTTCAGCGGACGGTCCGCCCTAAAATAAGCAACTAGTACAAAGTTTTCATCTCTGATCTGAATGTAATCAGGGATTTTTGCCTTTCCTTTTACTTTGATAATATACATATGGGAAATTAAAAAAGACCGACAATTGCCGGTCTTTGATTAGTTATTTTCCAGCTGCTTTGGCATGGTCTGCCAAAAATGTTGCCAAACCGGAATCTGTAAGTGGATGGTTTAACAAGCCGGTAATTACTTTCAATGGGCATGTTACTACATCTGCACCTACTTCAGCACACTTTAATAAGTGCATGGTGTGTCTTACCGATGCAGCAAGAACTTCTGTTTCGAAGCCATAGTTGCCATAGATATGCACGATTTGAGCGATAAGATCCATTCCGTCGAATGCGATATCATCCAATCTTCCGATAAATGGAGACACATAACTTGCTCCAGCCTTAGCAGCAAGAAGCGCTTGACCAGCTGAGAAAATTAAGGTACAGTTCGTACGGATTCCTTCGCTTTGAAAATATTTGAGTGCTTTCAAGCCATCCTTAACCATAGGAATCTTCACCACGATTTTGTCATCGATCTTAGCAAGCTCTTTTCCTTCTTTCACCATGCCATCGAAATCTGTGGAGATTACCTCAGCACTTACTTTATCATCTACAATATCACATATCGCTTTGTAGTGAGCTCTTACTTTTTCATCTCCGCTGATACCTTCTTTGGCCATCAAGGATGGGTTGGTAGTCACGCCGTCTAAAACTCCCAGGTCATAAGCTTCGCGAATGTCACCTAGATTTGCTGTGTCAATAAAGAATTTCATGTTTGAATTGTTTAATAGGTTTGAAAACAGCTTATATCAGGCTTTGTTGTCTTTATTTAAAATTAAAAACTATAGTAAAGCCATTTAATAGGATGATTTCAAATGGATTTGATTGTAGGAAACAAAGTTAGAAGATTAATCAAGATTTGGAACCTGATTGGAGTAGCCTATTTAAAAACATTAAGGAAATATATCTTCATTTCCAGACTGTAAATACCTAGGATTGTAGATAGTTAATTAAACTGGATAGCTGGCGACCAAGTATACTTCTTGCTCTTAGTTTTTTAAAAAATATTAAAAGTTAAAAAAAGAAGCGGCATCGCACCGCTCAACCACCTACCCTTGCTTCCTTCCGGACCTGGGGGATTCAGCAGGAGCTGGTCGTGCCGCCGGCGCAAAGGTAATGAGAAATTCATTTATTGCAATTTCCTTAAACAGGATTGCCTAATCAGCCGCTTTTAGCGCTGACTGTGAGGGGGATTAATTTCAAATTACAAATTTGAGATTTGAAATTACCGCGTTTTTGCGAGATGCATCTGGAATTCAAGGACGTTACAGTGGATAAATTCATCTTCCGCCAAGTCATCAAAAATCTCTTCATCAAACTCCATTTCAGTTTTTTCGATTTTCCCATCCGGATGTACAATCAACTCAATCCCTGTGAACGTCTCCGGTTCTACCTGTACCAAAACCTGGTAATCGTCAAAAACTCGCTTGAAATACTGTGGAAATGCTTTTGCCATAATTTTTTTCACAAAAGTAGCCAATCATTTTAAGCCTTAATTGCCGGAATAATAAGAGGTGGTGTAAACTTGATAGTATTCATCAGATGGACTTTGGGTTTCCTTCACTCTATCAAATACATAGAATGCTTGTAAGAGGAAGTCCTTGTCTCCAAAGGTCTTTGCGGAGCCAATCCCTTGATTCTGTACATTGAAAAGTACGCCATATGGGCCGATTATTTCATAGCCGTTGGCATTACGTTTTCTTTTTAATTTAATTGTCTCGCCGTCACTAAATTCAAATCGAGCAGTGCCAAAAAAGTAACTTCCTTTCCCCCTAGCCATTTCTTCATTAGATTGCTTGTCAACGATTCTTGCGTTATGGAGGCTTTGCTTGTCCTTATTATAAAAAAACCGAATGTCGGAAGATTCACTTTCTAGGTCTGCAAACCTAAATCCTTGATCAATATTTAGCCTTGTTTGTGAGCCCGAATCATCACCGTACTTTATTTGAAGAGCTGGTGTATTCCAGGCGGAATTACTTTGGGAATAGGCACTTGAGGTAACCAGAAGTGCTGCAATTGCGAATAAAAATCTCATAGCGTTATTTTTTTAGCCTAACTGTTTTCACGATTGTGACATAAGTAAGTTTTAAAAGATTGGGTATAAGAACTTGATTTTTTTGAAAAAAAACAAAAAGATGCTTTGTACTTAACAATCCCTTTATAAATTTGCTCTCATTCTTATGAAAACAAACGCAATTAAATTCTGGTGGTGGCATTCTTACTCTTTCCAAAAGGAAGTTTAGAAGCCCCTGCATTTTATTTTGCGTTACGATATAGTATCAAAGGCTTACTGGATTTCCGGTAAGCCTTTTTTCATTAATAAATTAGCTACGAATGACTCAAGTTAAATTCCCCATATTATCCACCTATCGAAAAAGACTGGCTGATACTATTACTCCTGTGAGTATTTATTTGCAAATCAGAGACAGATTTGCAAACCCAATTCTATTGGAGAGTTCAGACTACCATGGGCAGGAAAACAGCTATTCCTATATTTGTTTTAATCCGCTGGCAACGTTCACTTTCAATGCTGGGAAGGTGGAGGAATCCCTTCCTTCGGGCAAAAAAGAGGTCTATGAAGTGAGTTCCGACCAAAAGCTGATGAAGCGTTTACGTGCTTTCGGAAATAAATTTGATGTAGCACCCGACAATTTTAAATTTAGCTCAAATGGACTTTTTGGCTATATCCAATACGATACGGTAGCTTATTTTGAGGATATCAACCTGAATAATACTACACCAAATGATGTTCCGATGATGCAGTATTCAGTTTATCAGAATGTCATTGTGGTAGATCATTATAAAAACGAACTGCACATTCTGGAGCATCGGGTAGCGGGTGCGGATAATTCTGAAATGATGGATGAGATTGAACGCATCCTGGACAATAAAAATATCCCATCCTATTCATTTAAGCGGGTAGGAGAGGAGGAATCTAATTACACTGATGAAGAATTTCTGAGAATTCTGAATCAGGGACGCGAGCATTGCTTCAAAGGGGATGTATTTCAGATTGTCCTTTCCCGTCGGTTCAGTACTGCTTTCAAAGGAGATGAGTTTAATGTGTACCGAGCACTGCGCTCTGTCAACCCTTCCCCATATTTGTTTTATTTCGACTATGGTTCTTTCAAGGTTTTTGGAAGTTCACCAGAAGCTCAGATAGTAGTTAAAGATAAAAAAGCAACAATTTATCCTATAGCGGGTACATTCAGGAGAACAGGAAATGATCAAGAGGATGCTGCTCTGGCGCGAAAGCTATACGATGATCCCAAGGAGAATTCAGAGCATGTGATGTTGGTAGATTTGGCTAGGAATGATCTCAGCCGATCTTCCGAGAAAGTAACAGTCGATGTTTTCAAAGAGATTCAATATTATTCCCATGTCATTCACCTTGTTTCTAAGGTCACGGGGGAATTACCTGAAAACACCAATCCACTCCAATTAGTGGCAGACACTTTTCCAGCAGGGACCCTTTCAGGCGCACCGAAATATCGTGCTATGGAGCTTATCGATGACTTGGAAAATGTATCCAGACAGTTTTATGGTGGAGCGATAGGCTACTTGGGATTCAACGGAGACTTTAATCATGCTATCTTGATCCGGTCTTTTGTTTCAGAAAATAACCAGCTCAGATTTCAAGCCGGGGCAGGTGTTGTAGCCAAATCAACCATTCCATCCGAACTACAGGAAGTCGCGAATAAATTGGAAGCGCTAAGAGTTGCACTTCGTACAGCTGAAAGGATTTAAATCTTCAAATTTTTCAACATTCACATATTCTGAGCAATTAAAATGAAAATTCTTGTACTCGATAATTACGATTCATTCACTTACAACCTTGTCTATATTGTCCGTCAACTTGGTTATGGATCAGGTATGGATGTTTTCAGAAATGATAAAATCAGTTTGGAAGATGTAGAGAAGTATGATAAAATCATTCTTTCTCCTGGTCCAGGTGTCCCAGAAGATGCCGGCATCATGCCTGAGTTGTTAAAAAGATATGGATCGAGAAAATCCATCTTGGGAGTTTGTCTTGGGCATCAAGCAATAGGAGAAGCCTTCGGCGGTGATTTAATCAATCTTTCAGAAGTCCTTCACGGTGTGGCTTCAAACGTAAAAGTAGAAGACGATTTGCTTTTCAAAAACGTTCCCGATACTTTTAGTATTGGTAGGTACCACTCCTGGGTTATCAACGAGAACACCCTTTCCCCGGATTTAGAGGTCATCGCCCGAACGCCTGATAATCAGATCATGGCAGTTCGGCATAAGAAATTTGATATCCGAGGAGTACAGTTTCATCCAGAAAGTATTCTCACCGAAAACGGTGTGCAGATAATCAAAAATTGGATGGAAAGTTAAGAAGCTAAATCACCACACAACATTCATAAACTATGAAAGAAATATTAAATCATCTCATAGAGCATCGGACACTCACCCGGGCGGATGCTAAGGAGGTTCTGAAAAATATTACTGCGGGAAACTACAATACAAGTCAGATTGCGGCATTTATGACGGTATATCTGATGAGAAGTATTACTGTGGATGAACTTTCCGGTTTCAGGGAGGCAATGCTGGAGAGATGCATTCCAGTAGAGATATCTGAATACGACGCTATGGATCTCTGTGGTACAGGTGGGGACGGTAAAGATACCTTCAATATATCGACTTTGTCATCTTTCGTAGTTGCTGCAGCAGGTCAGAATGTTGCCAAGCACGGAAACAATGGAGTTTCCTCTATTTGCGGATCGTCTAATCTGTTGGCTTATTTTGGCTATCAGTTTACTAGCGATATGGATCAAATCAAAAGAAGTTTGGATGAGGTGGGTATTTGTTTCCTCCACGCACCACTTTTTCACCCGGCTATGAAACATGTAGGACCAATCAGGAAGGATCTCGGCGTAAAGACTTTCTTCAATATGCTTGGCCCTATGGTAAATCCAAGTTTTCCAAACAAGCAATTGGTTGGAGTGTTTAATCTTGAGTTGGCTAGACTTTATGGGTACTTGTACCAGGATATGGAAGGGCGATTCTCAATTCTTCACGCCTTGGATGGATATGATGAGATATCTCTTACAGGAGATTTTAAAATGATATCAAATGAAGGGGAAAAAGTCTATAGCCCAGCGGCAATAGGATTACCAAAATTGAAAGCGGAATCAATTAAAGGAGGTGAATCCATTCAGGAATCTGCTAAAATATTTGAAAATATCCTGAAGGGAAAAGGGACAGAAAGCCAGAATTCAGTCGTGATTGCGAATTCTGCTGCGGCACTTGTCACGGCACGTGAAGGACTATCCTTTTCAGAAGCAGTGAACATTGCAGAAGAAGCTCTTTTGAGTCAAAAAGCTCTTCATGTATTTAACGGACTGGTAAATCCAAAAACAACAGTCTCATTAGCTTAATATCATATGAATATATTAGATAAAATCATCGCACAAAAGCATCTGGAAGTGGCAGAGAAAAGCAGCTTAGTTCCAGTTAAACTTTTAGAGCAAAGCATTTACTTTGATAGTAATGTGGTGTCGATGAAGAAGTACCTCACAAATCCTGACAAGTCTGGAATCATCTCTGAATTCAAAAGAAAATCTCCTTCGAAAGGGTTGATTAATGGTTCTGCTTCAGTGGAAAGTGTAAGCATTGGCTATATGCAGGCTGGTGCCTCGGCTCTGTCCATATTGACTGACAAAGATTTCTTTGGAGGCTCCAATGACGATTTAATAGCTGCCCGCAAATTCAATTATTGCCCAATATTACGGAAGGATTTTGTGGTAGATGAATATCAGATCCTAGAAGCAAAGTCAATTGGTGCTGATTGCATTTTGCTAATCGCAGCTGCTTTAGATTCAGCAAGATTGACGGAATTGGCTGCTTTTGCTAAAAGTCTTGGACTGGAAGTTCTTATGGAAGTACATAATGGCGAAGAATTGGAGCGCAGTCTTTGTGATGATTTGGATTTGGTGGGTGTTAATAACCGTAATCTGAAGACCTTTGATGTATCGCTTGATATTTCTCTGGAGCTGGTAGATCGTATTCCATCATCTTTCTTGAAAATATCTGAATCAGGGATCTCCAAACCAGAGACTTTGGTGAGCTTGAAAAAAGCCGGATTTGATGGGTTTTTGATAGGTGAAAATTTTATGAAGTCCAGCCGTCCCGAGCAGGCAGCTTACAATTTTATCAAGGAATACAAGAAACTATCGGCTAAAGAACCAGCCGTAAGCATCTGATGAAATCTAGTTTGGCTCAAAGAATCTCAAACTGCGATAAGTATTTCACATGCGGGATTTTATAAGGATAATTAATCAAAATATAATCTTATGAAAATCAAGGTCTGTGGGATGCGGAATATAGATAATATCCAAAATCTAATTCAGGAAGTTAACCCTGATTGGATGGGATTGATATTTTATTCCAAATCATCAAGGTATGTTTTGGAAGATTCTGCAGAATCAATTCAAAAGGCAAATGTCCCCAAAGTAGGAGTGTTTGTAAATGAATCGATTGAGTTGGTCCTTAAAAAGGTTGAGGAATTCAATCTTTCGGCTATTCAATTACATGGAGAGGAAAGTGCAGAATATGTGCGTGAACTTAAATGGATAAGCGACAAGAAAATTTGGAAAGTCATTTCAGTGCGAGAAACCGTTGATTGGGATACATTGAAAGATTACTTAGGGTTGATAGAATACTTTCTATTTGATACTGCAACAGCCCAGCACGGTGGTTCGGGAAAGAGGTTCAATTGGCGGGTTTTGGAAGAATATCCTTTTGAAGAAGGGTTTATTTTAAGTGGAGGACTTGATGAAGGTAGTGCTTCGGAGATATTAGAACTGGCGGAAAAAATGCCGCAATTAATAGGAGTGGACCTTAATTCCAAATTTGAAGATGCTCCAGGCGTAAAGAATATAGAGAAGCTGAAAAGTTTTAAAAGAAAATTAGACCATAGTAATTAGCCCACGGGCTAGTAGTTACTATCAACTATAGAAATATGATCAAAGTAGATGAAAAGGGTTTTTACGGCAAGTTTGGCGGAGCTTATATTCCCGAAATGCTTCACCCAAATGTCGAAGAACTGAAAGAGAACTATGAGGCTATTATGGCTTCCCAGGAATTTCAGGATGAATTCAGAGGATTATTGAAGGACTATGTAGGCCGACCAACTCCTTTATATTTCGCTTCCAGACTTTCAGAAAAATATGGTGCGAAGATTTATCTCAAGCGGGAAGACCTTTGCCATACTGGAGCGCATAAAGTCAACAACACTATAGGTCAGATCATCTTAGCAAAGAAGCTTGGGAAAAAGCGAATCATCGCTGAGACTGGAGCTGGTCAGCATGGTGTAGCTACTGCGACAGTTTGCGCATTGATGGGCATGGAATGTACTGTATATATGGGTGAAGTTGATATTGCCCGTCAGCATCCTAATGTAGAACGGATGAAGATTTTGGGAGCGACAGTAGTTCCTGCAACTTCTGGCTCGAAGACCCTCAAAGATGCAACCAATGAAGCCATGCGTGCTTGGATCAATAATCCTGTGGATACGCATTACATCATCGGTTCGGTCGTGGGTCCACATCCTTACCCTGAGATGGTAGCGAGATTTCAGTCTGTGATTTCAGAGGAGATAAAATGGCAACTTAAGGAGAAGGAAGGCAGAGAAAATCCGGACATCGTGATCGCCTGTGTGGGTGGAGGATCCAATGCCGCAGGTGCTTTTTATCACTATTATAACACTCCTGAAGTTCGCTTAGTGGCTGCTGAGGCTGCTGGCTTGGGAATTTCTTCAGGAAAATCTGCCGCTACCACTGCCTTGGGAACTCCCGGCGTTTTGCATGGATCGAAAACTATCTTAATGCAGACAGAAGACGGACAAGTTGTGGAACCTCATTCTATTTCTGCGGGATTGGATTATCCGGGAATAGGACCTGTTCACGCCCATCTGTTCGACGTGGGCAGGGGAGAGTTTGTAGCTGTGGAAGACAAGGATGCTATGGCAGCTGGAATTGAATTGAGCAAGTTGGAAGGTATAATCCCAGCGATAGAATCAGCTCATGCGCTACATGCCTTGAATATGATAGAATATTCTTCAAGCGATGTGATTGTAGTCAACCTTTCTGGAAGAGGTGATAAGGATTTGGATACATATATTAAATGGGGTCAGTATTGATTTAGCATATATGATATCGGATTTACGAGGGCATTTTGAACTTCAATTGTCATCGTAGAATTCATACTTTTCCTAAAAAATAATGGTGAATGAAGAATGTTGAAGGCTGAATAATGAAGTGACCGAAACTTGAGACTAAACGTTCACTATTAACCTTAAAAGGGGTTAACCACAATTAGTCATGGGTGCAACCCATGAGAAAGAAATTTTATAATTGAATACCAACCCTGAAAGGGTTGAACTAAAATAGTTGATGCTGGAATGGGGAAAAGTCTCAATTTTTAAAGAGGCGCTCGTAAATCCAATATCCTAAATCGTAAATGCAAATGAACCGAATACATAAACTCTTTGAAACCAAAAAGGAGCGCGTCCTCTCGATCTATTTCACGGCGGGTTTTCCGGCATTGGAAGATACGATGCCGATCATGGAGGCTGCTCAGGCTGGAGGAGCTAATATTATCGAGATTGGTATACCTTATTCTGATCCTGTAGCTGATGGGCCAACAATTCAGGATAGCAATATGATTGCTTTGGAAAACGGCATTTCTCTTAAAAAGATCTTTGATCAGTTGAAAGGCTTTCGTGACAAAATCCATATTCCAGTGGTAATGATGGGCTATCTCAACCCAATTATGCAGTGCGGAATGGAGGCTTTTTGCCAAAAGTGCAAAGAAGTCGGAGTGGATGGTTTGATTTTGCCTGACCTTCCTATGCAGCAATATTTGGATGATTATAAGGAGCTGTTTGAGCAGTATGGCTTGGTCAATACCTTCCTTATTTCACCTCAAACCAGCGAAAAGCGGATTAAAGAGATAGACGAAAATACCTCTGGCTTTATCTACATGGTTTCCTCACATAGCATCACAGGTGCGAAGGCTGGAATCACCGAGGAGCAGATTGCATATTTCGAGCGGGTAAAAGCTATGAATCTTAAGAATCCTAGATTAATTGGATTTGGGATTTCAGATTCGGAAACATTTAGCACCGCTTCCAATTATAGTAATGGAGCTATTATAGGTTCAGCTTTCATCAAGACAATAAAAGATTCGAAAAATCTGAGTGAAGACATTCAAAGTTACCTTTCAAAAGTTATAGGTAAATAAGTCAACGGTCAACCGACCACAGACGACTGCTTGTTCTAAGATCGTTGAAATTTCCTTTCATGGCAGTGGACTATGGACTGTCAACGGTGGACATTTTGATTCATCGAAAATTCTTAATTAATAACAAATAATGATCATTCAGCTACAACCCGATATTTCCGATAGCCAAAAAGATAAATTGATCAATGAGGTCAATGGAATTGGCTATAAGACCACTGAGGTCAAAACACAATTAGGAGACTACCTAATCGGTATTGGTAAAAAGGAATTCGATATCCGTAAAATCGGCCAGATGGACGGAATCATCGACATTCATATCGTCTCGGACGAGTATAAGTTGGTGTCCAAAAAGTGGAAAGCTAAGCCAACTTCTGTTGATTTGGGTGATGGTGTATTCATCAAAGAAGGGGAAATGGCGGTGATCACTGGGCCTTGCTCTATCGAAACGGAAGAGCAAATCCGAGCCGTAGTGGCTCACTGTGTGGAAAATGACATTAAGATGATGCGTGGCGGGGTCTTCAAACCTAGAAGTAGCCCTTATGCTTTCCGTGGTTTGGGATTGGAAGGATTGAAGTTATGGCATCAAATCGCAAGTGAAGCAGGGATAAAGATTGTCACCGAAGTGATGCAGACTTCCCAGATCGAAGAAATGTACCCCTATGTAGATGTATATCAGGTTGGCGCTAGAAATTCCCAGAATTTCAACCTTCTCGATGAACTTGGGAAAGTAGATAAAGCAGTGATGATCAAGCGTGGTATTTCAGGTACGATAGAAGAGCTTTTACAATCTGCCGAGTATGTTTTTTCCGGTGGAAATGAGAAATTGATTCTATGTGAAAGAGGGATCAGAACCTATGAAAGAGCTTCAAGAAATACACTTGATTTGAATGCGATTCCGATTTTAAAGGCTAAATCACACTTACCTGTAATTGTGGACCCTTCACATGGAATAGGGATTCGTGCCTATGTGCCTCAGATGGCATTGGCGGGAGTAATGTCTGGAGCAGACGGAATAATTTATGAATCTCATGAAGTTCCTGAGAAAGCTTACTCAGATGGACAGCAGACCTTGGATTTTGCTCAAAGCGCGAGACTTGCAAGCTGGATCAGGGAAAGTTTCGCAATGCGAAAAGGATTTGATTTATTGTAAAGAACTTGAAAAGCCAGTGGAGACACTGGCTTTCTTATTAAGTGCTTGTAAGTACTTTTAAATCTCAAATTATTTCTTTGGAATTCCTCATTTATCAATAATTCCATACCTTTGCAGTCCGTTCGAGTGGATGGAGTGTGTTTTGCTTGCTTAACGCATTGATTTACAACTAAAAACGATAGTTCGCTGACCCGAGGACTATTGCTATTCAGGGTTTTTACATTATGTCTAAACAAGAAGATTTTAACTGGGACAACTTCGAAACCAAAGGTTTTGGTGAAGGTTATTCTAAAGAACAGCGTGAGCAAATGGCTGCAATGTACGAAGGTACATTAGGCGAGATCACTGAGAAAGAAGTAATCAAAGGCACTGTAGTAGGTGTTAATGATAAGGATGTAATCATCAACATCGGTTTCAAATCTGATGGATTGGTTCCTCTTTCTGAATTCCGTGATCTTGATGGCATCAAGCCAGGTGATACTGTAGAGGTATTCATCGAAGAGCAGGAAAATGCGCTTGGTCAGTTGATCCTTTCCCGTAAGAAGGCTAAGATCGTACGTGCATGGCAAGACATCGAAGATGCGCTTGAGCATGACAACGTGATCGAAGGTTTGGTGAAAAGAAGAACTAAAGGTGGTTTGATCGTAGATATCTACGGTGTAGAAGCATTCTTGCCAGGTTCTCAGATCGACGTGAAGCCTATCAGAGATTTCGATATCTATGTAGGTAAGAAAATGGAAGTAAAAGTGGTGAAAATCAACCACGCAAACGATAACGTAGTAGTATCTCACAAAGTGTTGATCGAGAAAGATCTTGAGAAGCAAAAAGCTGAGATCCTAAACAACCTTGAGAAAGGTCAAGTATTGGAAGGTGTGATCAAAAACATGACCAACTTCGGTGTATTCATCGATCTAGGTGGTGTAGATGGTCTTCTTCACATTACAGATATCTCTTGGGGACGTATCAATCATCCAGAAGAAGTATTGCAACTTGATCAGAAAGTTCAGATTGTGGTTCTTGACTTTGATGATGATAAGAAGAGAATTTCTTTGGGTATGAAGCAGCTTACTGCTCATCCTTGGGATTCTTTGGCGTCTAGCCTTGAAATCGGATCTAGAGTTAAGGGTAAGATCGTAAACGTAGCTGACTACGGTGCGTTCCTTGAGCTTGCTCCAGGTGTTGAAGGTTTGATCCACGTGTCTGAAATGAGCTGGTCTCAGCATTTGAGAAATCCTGCTGACTTTGTGAAAGTTGGTGACGAAATCGAAGCTGTAGTATTGACTCTTGATAAAGACGACAGAAAAATGTCTCTTGGTATCAAGCAATTGACTGAAGATCCATGGACTAAGAATGACATGGGTACTAAGTACGCTGTAGGTTCTAAGCATACAGGTGTTGTAAGAAACTTGACTAACTTCGGCCTATTCCTTGAGTTGGAAGAAGGTATCGACGGTTTGGTTCACGTATCTGACCTTTCTTGGACTAAGAAAATCAAGCATCCATCTGAGTTTGTGAAAGTAGGAGACGAGCTAGCAGTAGCTGTTCTTGAGCTTGACGTAGACAACAGAAGACTTGCTCTTGGTCACAAGCAATTGGAAGAAAATCCATGGGATACTTTCGAATCTGTATTCCCTATCGGATCTGAGCATAAGTGTACTGTAGTTTCTAAGAATGACAAAGGTGCAGTTCTTGAATTGCCTTACGGTCTTGAAGGATTCGCTACAGTGAAGAACTTGGAAAAAGAAGACGGATCTCAAGTAGAGGTTGGTGAGTCTTTGGATTTCAAAGTAACTGAATTCTCTAAAGATGATAAGAGAATCGTTCTTTCTCACACAGCAATGTTCAGAGAAGAAGCTAAGCCAGCTAAGAAAGAAGCTAAGAAGAAATCTGATTCAGGTTCTGCTTCTACTTCAACTTCAGCTCCAGCTGAGAAGTCAACTCTTGGTGACTTGGATGCTTTGACTCAATTGAAAGAGCAAATGGAAGGCAAAAAATAATTTCAGATTTAAAATTTGAAATTTCATATTGGAAACGCCGGCTGAAAAGTCGGCGTTTTTTTTATGCCTTTGGAAATAAATTGATTTGATAGGTAGCGTTTTAGAAATCTCGCACGTCATCTAACCAAATAAACAAATGATAATGAGACACTTTTGGATTGGGATTATTTGCCTTATCGCTTTTTCATCCTGCGAAAAAGACGAGTTTCTTCCTTTTGAGCTAACTGCTGAAGGAATTGTAGGTGAGTGGGAACTCTATCAATTTCAGGGAAATACAGGTGCTGATGATTATAGAACTCCTTATGAACCTTCAGGGATAACCATCACTTTTCTTGCCAATGGGAAGCTTAAGTCAGAAAAGTTTTTTGGCTGTACAGATGGAGAATACCAAGTTGCTGATCGAAACCTCACTGTATTTTTAGATTGTGAAGGTGAAGTTTCGGAGAAAAGCTATTTTTTAAAAAGGGAAAATGCAGATTTAGTAATGCATCCAAAAGCTCCTTATATGTGCATAGAAGGTTGTTCTTTAATTTTTAAGAAGATTAATTGATAAATAGAACCAATAATTCATTTTAATAACCATGAAAAAGTATACTTTCCTTTCCTTGTTCTTGCTGATTAGTACTGCGGTTTTTGCCCAGTCAGGTTTTGAAGTAAAAGCGTATTTTGGTGTTTCCGGGGCTTTGGCAAATAGGAAGGTTGATTTGGAGGGAGCTAGTTCTGTGGAAATCCAAAACTTTAAAGAGGTAGGGATTTTACTTTCTAGAAATCTTGGTGAGAAGTTTTCGTTGACTGGTGGCTTGAATTATTCTTTTGCAAGCGTCGAATTTAGAATTCCTCAATGCCCTGATTGCTATCCCGAACAAACATTATATGCCCATAATCCAGATTTCCAGATGCTTTCTATTCCTATCTATGCGGAGTATGCATTGGGGAAATATTTTTATGCCGCTGCTGGACCACTAGTTGATTTTCAACTATCTGAAGGGAATAATTTCTCAGACCAAAGCGGGTTTGGGTATTTGGTTGGACTTGGAGCAAAGTTAAATACGGACAAACTTTCCTTTTCTGTTTTTCCAAATTACAAAAGGCATAGCGCCATTCCTTTCGATAATTCTCCTAAGTACAAACATGTGTTGCAGGAGATGGGAATTCAGCTGGGGGTTGGATATTCCTTTTAAGTTTATCAACTCTAGAAGGAATGGTAAAGCAAAAAGCATCCGCCTTGGCGGATGCTTTTTTGTTGAGGTCGAGAGCGGATTCGAACCGCTGTAGAAGGTTTTGCAGACCTCTGCCTAGCCACTCGGCCACTCGACCAATCAGAATTGGAATGCAAATGTAGTTATTATCTTTTTCCCTACAATAAACCGCCTGATTATTTTAAATCTTTGATGTCAAATCGACCCATTCATTGATCTGAATTCAATAATTCTATGACTTGCATCAGAAGAATTCAAAGCAAGTTTAAAAAGGTTGCAAAATACACTCTATTTATAAAGATTCTAAATTGATTTTTGGATCAATAAATACCTTTAATTAACTGTAAAACAAGCTTATATGATGATAAACCAAGTGCTAATCTATCTGTTACCATCTATCAATACAAGTTTGAAAAATTGGCTTCGGGTAGTACCTTTGCAAGGGTTATAAAAAACCGCATAAACTATTTAATTAGCTATAATATGTTATCTAAACGCTCGTTAGTAGGGGTTCGACTGAATTTCCACACACTGGCAGTGCTGTTTTTCATGCTGATCGGGATTCAGGCTTTTGCTGCAGACCCGGCAGTTGATAGTAGCGATGAAGCAGTAGCAGCAGGAAAGGCTGTATTCAATGCAAATTGTAAAACATGCCATAAATTAGATCAGAAGTTTACCGGGCCGGCTTTGAGAGGAGCTACAGATAGGCAACCTGCTGATGTGGTAAAAAGCTTTATTAAAAATTCTACAGCTGTCATCGGGTCTGGGAATTCTTATTATGGTAATCTCTTCAAAGAGTACGGCAATCTTCAAATGCCTGCCCATGGCTTTTTGAGTGATGATGATCTGAATCACCTACTTTCATACATTGAGCACGGTGATACTGAGCAAGCTGCAGCTGTTGCTGGGGGAGCTGATGCTGTTGAGGGCGGAGCTGTCGCAGCAGAAGGTGGAATTCCGAATGAGTATTTAACAGTTATTCTTGGCGTTTTGGTGGTTGTCCTGTTGTTGATTCTAATTGTATTAGGATTGATAATCTCGGTATTGACCAAGTATTTGACCAAGCAAGAGCTGGATGAGGATGACAAAGAATTTGTCAATCAAAAGACTAACCTAGGTAAGGTTTTCAAAAGTGACATGTTTGTATTAATAGTGACTGCATTAGTAGTTGCTTTAGTGGCAAAAACAGCTCTTGATGGACTTTACTCTGTGGGTGTTCAGCAAGGTTACGCTCCTACACAGCCTATAGCATATTCTCACGCACTTCATGCAGGTACTTTAGAGATCGAATGCCAGTATTGTCACACTGGTGTTGAGATCGGAAGATCTGCAAATATCCCTTCTCCAAACATTTGTATGAACTGTCACACCCACGTTCAAAATGTAGGAGGTAAAGAAGGTGTTTCTCCTGAAATTCAGAAAATCTACGATGCAGTTGATAACAATCAGCCTATCGAATGGGTAAGGGTTCACAACCTTCCAGATTTGGCGTATTTCAATCACTCTCAGCACGTTGTTGTTGGTGAAATAGAATGTCAGACTTGTCATGGACCTATCCAGGAAATGGAAGTTGTAGGTCAACACAGCGCATTGACTATGGGTTGGTGTATCGACTGTCACAGACAGACAGAAATCACTACTGAGGGCAATGCCTATTATGATAAGTTGGTTCAGATCCATTCTAATTCTAAAGATGCTTTGAAAGTGAAAGACATCGGAGGTTTGGAGTGTGCTAAGTGCCACTATTAATTCATTATTCTTTTCGCAAATTCATTCTTATATCATAAAATGAAGGAAAATAAAAAAACGTACTGGAAAGGGCTTGAGCAGCTCAATAACGATCCAGAGTTTGTAAAGAACGCTGACAGGGAATTCCCTGAGCTTCCTTCTACACTCAACGAAGAGGGTAGTGCTTCCAGAAGAGATTTTCTGAAAGTAATGGGATTCAGCTTAGCAGCAGCTTCATTAGCGGCATGTGAAGCTCCTGTTAGAAAGATGATCCCTTATGTGAATAAGCCGGTTGACATCAACCCATCTATTCCTAATTATTACGCTTCTACTTATGCTACCGGAGGTGATTATGCTTCCATAGTAGTAAAAACTAGAGAAGGTCGTCCGATCAAAATTGACGGAAACGAACTTTCTCCTATCAATAAAGGAAAAGTAAATGCTATCGTAGAAGGGTCTTTGCTTTCTCTATATGATAAAGAGAGACTAGCAGTTCCTTATAGCGGTGGTCAGCCATCAGATTGGAAAACTGTGGATGCGCAGGCAAAATCTGCTCTAGCTTCTGCAGGTTCTGTTAAGATAGTTGCGAATACTATCATTTCTCCTTCCACCATGCGGGCTATTCAGCAGTTTGCTGATGCCAATGGAAATGTAGAAGTGATCATGTATGATCCACTTTCAAATTATGGTATTACTAAAGCTGCTGAGACTTATTACGGTACTGCAGTTCTACCTTCATATTCATTTGACAAAGCAAAAACAATCGTATCCTTCGGAGCTGACTTCTTAGGGTCTTGGATTTCTCCAATTGAATTTGCCCGTCAATATGCTCAGACAAGAAAAATAAGCAAAGAGAAGCCTGAAATGTCAAGACATTATCAGTTTGAATCTACGTTGTCACTTGCTGGAGCAAATGCTGATTACAGAACGCCTATCAGAGCTTCTCAAAGCGGATTGGCAGTACTTGCGCTATATAACGCAATTGCTAAAAAAGCCGGAGCTGCTACAGTTTCTGCACCAGCAGTTGAGATTGCACATTTAGAAAAAGCTGCTGCTGACCTATGGGCAAGCAAAGGAGCTTCTCTAGTTATCTCCGGATCAAATGATCCTAACGTGCAAGTTGTAATCAACGCAATCAATGAATTGCTTGGAAGCAATGGTACTACAGTAGACTTCGCTAATCCTGCTTACTACAGAAAAGGCGATGATGCAAAAATGAATCAGTTTGTCACTGATTTGAATGCAGGAAAAGTTGGTGGAGTTATTTTCTACAACTGTAATCCGGTATATGATTTTGCAAGAGGAGCCGAGATCGCTGCGGGTATTGCAAAAGCAAAAGTGAGTATCTCTACTAATGGTACTTTGAATGAGACATCCTCTTTGGTACAAATTGTAGCACCAGATCATCACTTCCTTGAGTCTTGGAATGACTTTGAGCCTAAGAAAGGTCACTTCTCTTTAGCTCAGCCAACCATTTCTCCACTTTTTGACACAAGACAAGCACAAGAATCTTTCTTGGTTTGGGCAGGTGATACTACTTCTTACTATGATTTCCTTCAGAACAACTGGCAAGGTGAAGTATTCACTCAAGTTGAAACTGGTGGAACGTTCCAGGAATTCTGGGATCAAACATTATATAATGGCGTATTAGCTATCAACTCTCCTTCTGAGGCTTTGGCTCCAGTTGGAGATGTAAGTGCTGCAGCTTCTGCTGTATCAAAAGCTTATTCTGCTGACAATACTTCTCCTGAATTAGTAATTTACACTAAAGTAGGTATCGGTAACGGTACTTATGCAAACGTTCCTTGGCTTCAAGAATTGTCAGATCCTATCTCTAAGGCAACTTGGGATAACTATTTGACAGTTTCTCAGAAGTGGGCAAATGATAATGGAGTCACTCAATCTGAAGGTGATACCAGTAAAGCTTCCATAACTGTAAATGGTAAATCTTTGATCGTTCCTATTTTGATTCAGCCTGGTCAGGCGGAAGGAACTTTCGGTTTGGCACTTGGATATGGTAGAACTAAGGCAGGTCGCGTAGCTAATGGTGTAGGTGTAAATGCTTACGAATTGCTGGATGCTACTAAAGGCTTTGTCAATTTCGATATTACTTCTGGAGTAGAGGTTTCTGCTACCGGAGATTCTTACAGAATTGCCCGCACTCAAACTCACCAGACATTCATGGGACGTGAAAACGTTATCCAGGAATCTGTATTGAGTGAGTATAAAAAAGATCCTTCTGCAGGTAGATCTCATCCTCACATTTATAAGGATGGAGAATTTGTAAAACCATCCAAAATTTCTCTTTGGTCAGGTCACCAATATTCTCAGCATCACTGGGGACTGGCTATCGATATGAACTCCTGTATCGGTTGCTCCGCATGTTCTGTTGCTTGTCAGGTTGAAAACAACGTGGCAGTAGTAGGTAAGCAGGAAGTATTGAACAGAAGAGAAATGGCATGGATCAGAATTGATCGTTACTATTCTTCTGATGCTCCAGCGGATGACTTGAGCGCTATGGAAGTAGCCGCTAGCAACCCTGAGGTTACCTTCCAACCGATGATGTGTCAGCAGTGTAACAATGCTCCTTGTGAGACTGTTTGCCCTGTTGCTGCAACAACCCACTCTTCTGAGGGACTTAACCAAATGACTTACAACAGATGTATTGGTACAAGATATTGTGCAAACAACTGTCCGTATAAAGTACGTCGATTCAACTGGTTCAAATACCACGATAACAAAGACTTCGCAGGAGTCAATGTAGCTCAAAACGATGATTTGGGTAAAATGGTGTTGAATCCAGATGTAACTGTTCGAGCACGTGGTGTGATGGAAAAATGCTCTATGTGTGTGCAGAGAATCCAAGCTGGTAAGCTAGAGGCTAAGCGCGAGAAGCGCAAAGTGAAAGATGGAGACATCAATGTAGCTTGTGCTGTAGCTTGTCCTACTGATGCGTTGGTATTTGGAGATATGAATGATTCAAATTCTAAAGTTTCTCAGCTTCTTAAGATTAAGGAGAACACTACTTCAGCATTGAAGGAAGTGAATGAGGAGAGAGCATATCATGTTTTGGAAGAGATCAACGTAAGTCCAAACGTTTGGTACTTCACCAAAATCAGAAATAAAGACTTAAACGAAGCGTAATCAAAATTTTATAAACTATGCAGGTTACTTCATCCGTACGCGAGCCGTTAGTTACCGGGGGTAAAACCTACCATGATGTGACACACGATGTGTCACGCCATGTAGAAGCAAAACCAAATATCAGATGGTTTCTGGCTTTCCTTACCTCTGTAGGTGTTTTAGCGATTGGATCTATTGCCGTGGTTGCCACCGTTTGGGAAGGCATTGGCATGTGGGGTCTTAATAAAACCGTAGGCTGGGCTTGGGATATCACCAACTTCGTTTGGTGGGTAGGTATTGGTCACGCTGGTACTCTTATTTCAGCAGTACTATTACTTTTCAGACAGAAGTGGAGAACTTCAATTAACAGAGCTGCAGAAGCGATGACCATTTTTGCGGTTATTTGTGCGGCAATGTTCCCGGTACTTCACATGGGTCGTCCATGGTTAGGAGCTTATTGGGCACTTCCACTTCCAAACGTGTTTGGATCACTTTGGGTAAACTTTAACTCTCCTCTTCTTTGGGATGTGTTTGCGATTTCGACTTACTTCTCTGTATCACTAGTATTCTGGTACATTGGTTTGATTCCTGATTTCGCAACTATTAGAGATAGAGCTACTGGATTAAGAAAGATTATTTACGGAGCACTTTCATTTGGATGGGATGGCGCTGCAAAATCTTGGAGCAGATACGAATCAGTTTCCTTGATCCTTGCAGGTTTGGCTACTCCACTTGTACTTTCTGTACACACGATTGTATCCTTTGACTTTGCAACTTCTGTAATACCAGGATGGCACACAACTATCTTCCCTCCATACTTTGTGGCTGGGGCGATTTTCTCAGGCTTCGCAATGGTATTGACGCTGATGATTGTTACTCGTAAGGTGTACAAACTGGAAGATTATATTACAATGGGCCACATCGAATTGATGAACATTGTAATTATCATCACAGGATCTATCGTAGGTATTGCATACATCACCGAGTTTTTCATCGCTTGGTATTCAGGTGTAGAAGCAGAGCAATATGCGTTCATTAACCGTGCTACAGGACCTTACTGGTGGGCATATTGGTCAATGATGACTTGTAACGTGATTTCTCCTCAGCTTTTCTGGTTTAAGAAAATCCGTACTTCCATCGTAGCAACGTTCGCATTGTCTATCGTGGTTAACATCGGTATGTGGTTTGAAAGATTTGTAATCATTGTGACATCTCTTCACAGAGATTACCTCCCTTCTTCTTGGGCAATGTTCTATCCAACTATTACCGATGTGGGAGTCTACTTATTTACATTTGGATTGTTTTTCACCCTGTTCTTCTTGTTTGCCAAATTCTTCCCGGTAATCAACATGGCAGAAGTGAAATCTGTATTGAAGTCTTCATCTGATAAAGTGAATAAATAATCATGGAAAGAGATACACATTTTGTTACTGGAGTTTATGAAGATGAGGATGTATTGCTAAAAGCAATCAGCCAAGTAAGATCTTCAGGTATAAAAATCCATGAGGTTTACTCTCCTTATCCTGTTCACGGGATAGATGATTACCTAGGATATAAAAGAAGTAAGTTGCCAATCGCAGCTTTCTTATTCGGATTGTTAGGAACTAGTTTGGCCTTGACCATGCAGTTCTACATGATGAAGTTTGATTGGCCAATGATCATTGGTGGTAAAGACTACGGTGCTTTTCCTGATTTCATACCGGTTACATTTGAATTGACTGTATTATTAGCATCATTTGGAATGGTAGGTGTATTTATGGTAAGCACAAACTTGAAGCCTTGGGCACAGCCTAGGATCTTCGATTTGAGAATCACAGATGATAAGCACGTCATGGCAATCGACATAGCAAATAATTCAGCTATGGAATTGGCTAAGATTGAAGAGATATTGAAATCTTCTGGAGCATCAGAGGTTAATAAAAAAAGTTTTGAATAGTAAATCTGGAAAAATGAAGATTGCTAAAACACTTAGTATTTTAGGGATAGCTGTAGCTGGAATTACCCTTGCAGGCTGTGGAGCCGGAGGAGATAATCAAGGTTTGGAATATGCCCCTCAGATGTACCACTCTGTAGCGTATGAGCCATTGACTCAAATCGTAGACTCAGAGACTAAAGGGAATATTATCTCGACCCGTGAAGATGGGAAAGGAGAATATTTTAACAGTAATATAAACAACCCTAATCACATGAATATGCGTGAGCCGGTTGCCAATACTGTTCCTCGAAATAAGCAAGGTTATCTACCATATAGATACAAAGCCTTTGAAATAGAAGAGGCTAGCGCTACTGTAAAAAACCCTATTGAATTGAACGATGAGGTTTTAACTGAAGGTAAAAGACTATTTGGTCTTTACTGTACTCCGTGCCATGGTGCAGGAGGACAAGGCGACGGAAAAGTAGGAAGTATTATTGGTGGTGTGGCAAATTTGACTGGGGGAGCTTACGTAAGTCTTTCGGAAGGTCATATTTTCCACGTGATCACTAAAGGAAAAGGAAGAATGGGAGCTCACGGCTCTCAGATCACTCCTGAAAACAGATGGAAAATTGTTCACTACGTGAAGCAAGAACTCCAAGGTGGTCAGAACGCTGATAATGCGGTTGCAGAAGTAGCTGACCAAGATGTTACACAAGTAGAAACTCCAGCTAATTAATTATGGCTCATCACGTACAACACTATAATCTGGATCAAAAATTTGATTTCACCGCAGCGACAAAGAAAGCCGTTTTTACGGTTTTAGGAATTGGTGCTGCATTGCTGATACTTGGTATCGTAATGGCAATGTTCGGTGGTGGTCATCATGAAGCAGCAGAAGCAGAAGGTCATGCATTTCATTGGTATGAGCGTCTTTACGCTAACCTTTGGATCAATAATGTTTACTTCACTGGTATTGCAATAATTGGTGTATTCTTCTTTGCGATTCAGTATGCTGCTCAGGCAGGTTGGTCTACTGCGATCATTCGAGTTATGCTTTCCTTGGGTAATTGGTTGCCAATCGCCGGGGTATTGATGATTGTTACCTTTTTCGTAGCTAATCATGATCTATTCCACTGGACCCATGCTTACTTATTTGATAAATCTTCGCCAGAATACGATAGTATCATAGATGGTAAAGGTGCATTTTTCTATTGGCCAATGGCAAAAGGAACGTTCCCTGCATTCTATATTCTTCGGATGGTTTTGTTCTTTGGGTTTTGGGTATTCTTTTTCAAGAAATTCCAACAATTCACTTACAATGAAGATATCATCGGTGGTACTTCTTCTTGGTACAAAATCAGAAGTTGGTCTGCGTTCTTCTTAATTTTCTTTGCAGTATCCTCTTCGATCTCTGCTTGGGATTGGGTGATGTCAATTGACACACACTGGTTTTCCACACTATTTGGATGGTATGTATTTGCATCCTGGTTTGTAGCTGGTCTTTCTACTATCACTTTGATCACTATCTTTTTGAAGAGTCAAGGTTTGCTGGAAATGATCAATGAAAATCATGTTCATGATTTAGGTAAGTTCATTTTTGGATTCACCATATTCTGGACATACCTATGGTTCTCTCAGTTTTTATTGATTTATTATGCTAACATTCCTGAAGAGACGGTATACTTTGTCGAAAGATTATCCAGCGATATATATGGCCCATTCATTTTTGTGAATTTAGCCATGAACTTTGTGCTTCCTTTCCTGTTACTAATGACAAGAGATGCGAAGAGACATGGAGTGTTCTTAAAACTGGTTTGTGCGTTGATCATTGCAGGCCACTGGGTAGACTTCTTCCTAATGGTTCAGCCAGGAACACTTGGACATAATGGTGGCGTTGGATTTATGGAAGTAGGTATGTTCTTAGTATATGGAGCAAGCTTTACCTTCGTAGTTCTTTCTGGACTGGCTAAAGGAAATTTGGTTCCTAAACACCATCCAATGCTTGAAGAAAGCTATAATCATCACATTTAATAACAGCCGAAATAATTAAGGTATGTACGGATTTCTGATTGGAGTAGGGGTTCTTTTGATATTTTCCATCATCTGGATGGTATATCGAATCCAAACGTTAGTCTCTGTGGTAAAAGGATCTGATAAGAAGATCGCTTCAGGGAGTAATAAAGTAAATGCTATTTTGTTTATAGTGTTCTTGATAGGAGGAGGCATTTTGATGTTCTGGTATTCTATCAAGGAATTTGATAACTATACGTTGCCAGTAGCTTCTGAGCATGGTGTGGTAACAGATTCCCTGTTTTGGTGGTCTATGGCTATCACTGGGATTGTATTCTTGATTACTCACATTTTGCTTTTCATCTTCCCTTATAAATATCAGTACAGCGAGAAGCGTAAGGCATCATTTTACCCCGATAACAATAAGCTTGAGATTATATGGACTATTGTTCCAGCAATTGTTCTTGCAGGTTTGGTTATTTCTGGCTGGGTAGCTTGGTCAGATATCACAGCACCGGCTCCAGAGAATGCACACACAGTAGAGATTATGGGCTCTCAATTTAACTGGGATATTAGATATCCTGGTAAAGATCAAATATTGGGAGATTATGACTATAGATTGACCACAGCAACAAATGCTCAGGGAATTGATTTTAGTGATAAGAACTCAATTGATGATTTTACCTCTCCAGTGGTTGTAATTCCTAAGGGAGAGCCTGTTTTATTTAAGATAAGAGCACGGGACGTACTTCATTCTGTTTTCGCTCCTCATATGAGATTGAAAATGGATGCAGTTCCTGGCATGCCGACACGTTTCTGGTTTGTGCCTACTAAAACAACCGCAGAAATGAGAGAGGAAACGGGTAATCCTGATTTCAACTACGAGATTGCCTGCACTGAAATTTGTGGTCGAGGTCACTTCTCTATGAGAAGGGTTATAGAAGTAGTTGAGCCTGAGGCCTATCAAAAGTGGTTTGCAGAGCAGAAGACTTTTATCCAGAATGATCCCACATTGGCAGCAGATCTTCCTTCTGAGGTAAAAGAGCTTGCAGAGATTCAATTAAGCGAAAAGTAACAAACAAAATTATAGATTATGTCAACAGCATCTGTCGCAAATCATGACGCAGCGCACGATCATCACGATCACGAGCATCATGATAATTTTGTAACCAAATACATATTCTCCCAGGATCACAAAATGATCGCAAAGCAATACTTGGTTACTGGTATGTTTTGGGCTCTTATTGGAGGATTTCTTTCAATCTTATTTAGATTACAATTAGGCTTCCCAGAAATGGATATGTCCTTCCTTCGACCAATTTTAGGTGGATGGATAGATGAGACTGGAAAGCTTGACCCAACATTCTACTTAGCGCTTGTGACAATGCACGGTACCATAATGGTATTCTTTGTATTGACAGCTGGCTTGAGTGGAACGTTCTCCAATTTCTTGATTCCATTGCAAATTGGAGCTAGAGATATGGCTTCAGGATTTATGAACATGTTATCCTACTGGTTATTTTTCTTATCAGGTGTGATCATGTTTATTTCCTTATTTCTAAAGACAGGTCCTGCAGCTGGTGGTTGGGTAGTATATCCTCCTTTATCTGCTTTGGAACAAGCAATTCCAGGCTCTGGTTTGGGTATGACACTCTGGTTGGTGGCGATGACCTTCTTCATTGCATCATCACTAATGGGAGGTATTAACTATATCACCACGGTAATTAACTTGAGAACAAAAGGAATGTCTTTTTCAAAGCTTCCTTTGACTATTTGGGCGTTCTTCTTGACTGCCGTTATTGGTCTACTGTCATTCCCTGTATTATTTGCGGCTGCATTGTTACTTGTATTTGATAGAAGCTTTGGTACATCATTTTACCTTTCTGATATCTATATTGGTGGCGAAGCTCTTCCAAACACGGGAGGTAGCCCAGTTTTGTACCAGCATTTGTTCTGGTTCCTAGGTCACCCTGAAGTTTACATTGTATTGCTCCCTGCTTTAGGTATTACTTCTGAAGTAATTGCTACAAACTCTAGAAAGCCGATCTTTGGATACAAAGCAATGATTATTTCATTGCTAGGCATTACCGTTCTTTCCTTCGTAGTGTGGGCTCACCATATGTTCGTGTCAGGAATGAATCCATTCCTTGGATCTATCTTCATGTTCTTGACTTTGATTATCGCAGTACCTTCCGCGGTTAAAGTATTTAACTACCTGACTACGCTTTGGAGAGGTAACTTGATCTTCACTCCTGCGATGTTGTTCTCTATAGGTCTTGTGTCTTTCTTTATCTCTGGTGGTTTGACGGGAATTTTTCTGGGAAACTCAGCTATTGATATCCAATTGCACGATACCTATTTCGTTGTAGCCCATTTCCACCTTGTAATGGGATCAGCTTCATTCTTTGGAATGATCGCGGGTGTTTACCACTGGTTCCCTAAGATGTTTGGAAGAATGATGGATGCCAAATTAGGTTACATTCATTTCTGGATCACATTCGTAGGTGTTTACATGGTGTTCTTCCCAATGCACTATATTGGTATCGCAGGATTCCCTAGAAGATATTACACTTGGACAAACTTCGAGTTTGCTAACATGTATACTGATTTGAACATGTTTGTTTCAACAGCTGCTATTGTTACTTTCTCTGCTCAATTTATCTTCTTGTTTAACTTTTTCTACTCTATGTATAAAGGTAGAAAAGCTACGCAAAACCCATGGAGATCAAATACGCTTGAGTGGACAACTCCAATCGAACCAGGACACGGTAACTGGCCAGGTGAGATTCCTTCAGTATATAGATGGCCATATGATTATTCCAAACCAGGTGCTGAAGAGGATTTCATCCCTCAGACCGTTCCTCTTTCTGCAACTCCAGAATCAAACCTTCCTCATGAGCAGGAATTGGTAAAAGTAGAGTTGGAGATAATGAAAGAAGAAGAGGAAGTTTTGGTTTCAAATGAAACAATTCACTAATAAGTCTTTAAATAGCTTTCGCCGTGTAAGTTTAATCACGGTGATAGCTGTTTATTTACTGATACTTATCGGCGGGATAGTTAGAAGTTCCGGTTCCGGAATGGGCTGTCCTGATTGGCCGAAATGCTTTGGTAATGTGATACCACCGACTAACGTGGATCAGTTGCCAGAAAATTATCAGGAGATTTATCTCAATAAAAGATTAGCCAAGAACGAAAGGTTCGTGGCAACACTTGAAAAATTAGGGTTTAAAGAGAAAGCAAAGGAAATAGCCAACGATAAGTCAATACTTATTGAAGAAGAATTTAATCCAGTCAAAACTTGGATTGAGTACCTAAATCGATTAGCTGGCGTGGTGATCGGATTGTTAATTATTTTGACTTTGTGGAAATCGTATCCACTTAGAAAATATGATCGTGTGATTCCAATCCTTTCCGTTTTCAATCTGGTTCTGGTAGTTTTCATTGGATGGATTGGTTCTATTGTAGTATCTACAAATTTACTGCACTGGATGATCACCTTTCATATGATGCTTGCTTTGCTACTTGTCTCATTGTTGCTCTACGTGTATCATAGATCAGGAAAATTGATACAAGCAAAGGGAGTGAAGATGGACGTACCCAGAAGAATAGAGTTGGTTTTAATGATAGGAACTATATTAATGCTGATTCAAATTGTCTTGGGCACTCAGGTTCGGGAACAGATTGATATCATCTCCGCTTCACTCGGAGATATGCTTAGAAATGAATGGGTAGGGAGAATTGGATTAGAATTTCTTATTCACAGATCGTTTTCTATAGTTCTGCTCGGAATCCATATTTTATACTTCTTTTGGGCATTTAAATATACCCTTAGAAGATCTCAAGTAAATCTTTGGTCTCAGGCTTTGATGATTCTTATTATACTGGAAATAGCTACAGGAATCGGAATGGCTCACTTTGGCATTCCGGCATTTCTACAGCCTATTCATCTCTTATTAGGTTCACTTATCATCGGTGTACAAGTAATCTTGTTATTGGAAATCAGAGAAAACATTCAGTTTCGATTAAATACAAATTGAGCATGAGGACAGTTGAAGTAACTGACCATATTAGTAGTTTAAAAGTAAGCAAAATCAAAGCTTACGCTGAGTTGATTAAATTAAGGCTTTCTGCTTTGGTTACCTTCTCTGCGGTATTTGGCTACATTATAGGGGATCGTGGGGTAAGCTTTGGCTGGTCTGGGTTTGTTGGATTAGCTCTTGGTGGATTTCTTATCAGTGGCGCATCCTGCGCTGCAAATGAAATATTGGAGCGTGACTTGGATAAGCTTATGAAGCGTACCCAGAATCGTCCGCTTCCTATGAAACTTATTTCTCTTCAAGAGGCACTTTGGGTAACCTCCTTAGTTGCTATTCTAGGAGTTGCATTGCTATGGATCTTTACCAATCCTTTGACCACTTGGTTGGGTGTTTTGAGTATGGTTCTATATGTATTCGTTTATACACCATTAAAAAGAGTAGGTCCTATTGCAGTATTCGTTGGAGCTATACCTGGCGCACTTCCTCCGCTTTTGGGTTGGACAGCTGCTACTGGTTCTATCACGCATGAAGCACTAATAATTTTCGGAATTCAGTTCATTTGGCAATTCCCTCATTTCTGGGCAATTGCTTGGGTAGGAGATGAAGATTATAAAGCTGCTGGATTCAAGCTGTTACCTAGTGGTGGTGGTAAAGATCTGAATACCGCTATTCAGATTATGATATATACTTTATTCCTGTTGCCCCTAGGTTTGTTACCAAGTTATTTTGGACTTACTGGAATGACATCAGGAATTGTAGCAACTGTATGTGGGGTTTTATTCCTGGCACAGACTTTCTCATTGATGAAAGACTGCTCTCGCAAATCTGCACTTCGAATCATGTTTGGCTCCTTTTTATATTTGCCGATAGTACAAATTGCTTATTTATTAGATAAACTGCCGTAATGATGGAAAAGGAACTTAGATACGTCGATATGGTAGATCAGCCGATCGCAATGCATCCTAAGAAGTTTGCATTATGGCTGTTTTTGGTAACAGTAGTGATGATCTTTGCCGCTCTTACGAGTGCTTATATTGTCAGACAATCAGAAGGCAACTGGCTTGAATATGACTTGCCAACTATCTTTTGGTACACGTCAGGAATTGTAATTGTTAGTAGTATTTGTTTACAGTATGCGTACTGGGCAGCAAAAAGGGATAATCTTGCTGGTCTTAGAGCTGGCCTAGGTCTAGCTGTTTTATTTGGAATAGCTTTCCTTGTAGGACAGTGGTATAGCTGGGTAGCTTTGGTGGATGAAAATGTGTTTTTCGTAGGCAATCCTTCAGGCTCATTTCTATATGTATTCACAGGATTGCATGCCGTTCACTTAATCAGCGGTGTGATATTTCTGATTATTGTATTAATTTCGACTTATAGATATAAAGTACATTCCAAGTCCATGGACCAACTTGAGATGGCAACTACATTCTGGCATTTTCTTGCAGCTCTGTGGTTATATCTATTTATGTTTTTGCTTTTGAATCATTAAAATAAACCAAGTACAAATCAATATCTTATGTCTGCGCATTCTACTGCTATAGGAGTAAGCTCGAAAAGAGGCGTCTGGGGAGGCGGTAACGAACCTCTCAAAGCCAGTTATGGAAAACTCATGATGTGGTTTTTCCTTCTTTCGGATATCTTTACTTTCGCCGCTTTTTTGATTACCTACCTTGCGATTCGTGTCAGTTATCCAGCTTATGCGGGACCAGATGCGGAATTCGTTGGTTCCAATGAATACTGGCCAATCCCAGAATTGGTATTCGATGCCATACCATTTGTACACGGTGTTCATGCACCACTTGTATTCGTAGGTTTAATGACATTTATTTTGATTGCTAGTTCGGTGACAATGGTATTGGCTGTAGAAGCTGGTCATAGAAACGATAGAAATGATGTTGTAAAATGGATGCTTTGGACTCTTGTTGGAGGTATTACATTTTTGAGTTGCCAAGCTTGGGAGTGGAATCACTTCATCCACGGTTCAGAAGGCGGAGCAGTTCTGAATTATATTAACGGATTAAGCCAAAACGTGTCCGAGACTGTATTTGGTGCGAATCTTTTGGTAAATGAATATGGACCTGCATCATTTGCAAACCTGTTCTTCTTCATCACTGGTTTCCATGGTTTCCATGTTACTATTGGTGTGATACTTCTTTTCATGGTTTTCTATCAGGCTGCTGTTGGAGTTTACGATAGAAGAGGTCATTATGAAATGGTTGAAAAAGTCGGTTTGTACTGGCACTTTGTTGACCTTGTTTGGGTCTTTGTATTTACTTTATTCTACCTGATCTAAGCTATAACTATTAGAATTATGGATATTCAAGAAAATAAATCCACGCTTACCGTTGTTCCTAGAAACAATGATAAGATCAAGAAAATCTGGAAGACAGCTCTAATCTTAGCAGTTATCACCGGAGCAGAGTTTATTATGGCCTTCACTATGCCTAGAGGAATACTTCTATATGTATTGTTCATGATTTTGACAATCGTGAAAGCTAAATACATTATGATGGAATTCATGCACCTTGGTGACGAAGTAAAGCCATTGATCTATTCCATTCTGATTCCTATTGCGTTTTTGTTCTGGCTCATCATTGTACTCATCAAAGAAGGTTCAGACATATTCTCTCTTCGCTGGTTTTAATCAGAAAACTTAAAAAATATCCAAAAAAGAAGGTTGAAGTGAGTCACTTTAACCTTCTTTTTTGTTAAGCCTTTATTATGAAAAGTTTGAGGATATTACAGGGAATGGTCTTGGTATGTATACTTTTGGTGCCGATCATGATATTCCTGTTTCTGAAGGGTTTTGGAAGTAACACCTACGACATACCTATTTTCTATGAAAAGGGAGTTGACAATCCTTATTTGGAGTGTCCTGTTGCAGACACTACTCAACATCATATTCCTGAATTTTCCTTTACCAATCAGGAGGGCAAGCAGGTTGGGCGATCGGATATGGAAGGAAAGGTTACAATTGTTGACTTCTTCTTTACCTCATGTCCAAGCATCTGTCCTAAAATGTCTGCAGAAATGGAGAGAGTTAATGATATGTTCAGAGAATATGATAATGTCCAGATCATGTCTATTAGTATAGATCCAAAATATGATACTCCTGAGATTTTAAAGGAATACGCAGATAAGCATCATGCAGAAGCTGGAAAGTGGGATTTTCTCACGGGTGGAGTGCAGGAAACGTATGATTTGGCTAAATGTGGATTTATCATTCCTACAGTAGATGGGTTAGGTGTTCCAGATGATTTTGTCCACAGTGACAAATTTATGTTAGTCGATGAGCTTGGCCGAATTAGAGGTTATTATAGTGGAACATCCCGCGAAGATGTGGACTTATTAATGTTGGAGACTAAAGTATTATTGCATGCAAGCGAAGCAGAATAGTTTGTTAGAAAATGAGAAAAAGGTAAAAGGATGGATTATTGCCATTTCTGTGATTATTCCTGTGGCTGTGGCAGTTCTTATATTCATGCCTTCTAAAATCGATTTGGGTGCCGAATGGGTTTACTTCCTTCCTCATCTAAATGCTGTAATGAACTCGGCTGCAACTTTGGCATTAATCGCAGGGCTTATATTTATCAAGAGAGGAAACATACCTTACCATAGAGCATCCATGACAGTTGCTTTTGTTTTAGGGGCTATATTTTTGGTGTCCTATGTAGTTTACCATGCAGCAGCTGAAAGTACTTCATTCGGTGGAGTAGGTGCCATTCGTAGTATTTATTACTTCTTATTGCTGACTCATATTGTATTAGCAGCGGTTGCGTTATTTCCTATTCTATTTGCCTACTTCTACGGATATACCGATCAGCGTGCCAAGCACAGAAAAGTTGTTAAATTTGCCTATCCGATCTGGTTATATGTGACTGTTACGGGTGTAATAGTTTACTTGATGATCAGTCCTTATTATGTACATTAATAACCTGCGTTCATTTTAGCCCGTAGGAAATAGTATGGAAAAAGCTCTCAAAATAGTATTTCTTTCTCTCGTTGCATTCTTATTTCACACAGCAAGCTTTGCCCAGTGTGCCATGTGCAGAGCATCTGTAGAGAATAATGTCAGCAATGGGGACACAAGTGTCGCGGCAGGATTGAATCTTGGGATCATGTACCTTTTTGTAATGCCGTACCTAATAGCAATGGTATTAGGCTTTTTCTGGTATAGAAATGCTAAAAAGCGAAAGGCTAAAATAGCCTTGCACTAATGAATAGAGGAGCAAAGTTTGATCAAGGACTTTGCTTTTTTTATTTTACATCTAAATGAAGCATGATTCCCGTCGCCTGGTCATTCTGATCAGTATTTTCTCTCTTCTTGCTGTCTTGATTCTGAATTTCTTTTTTTTTCAAAAGAGCGATCAGGAGAGCTATTTTCAGGCGTTACAGGATCGGATTCAGGCAGTAGACCAAGAGTTTGATGAGGATTTTATACGGATTCTCATGGACGTTAGGCCGGATGATACGCTTAGTTTTGGACAGATTAGCACGCCTGACCATAAACATCCATTTTTTATTTTAAATGCAAATAAGGATCTTATATTCTGGTCGGACTTTACACTGACCATGAATTTTTCTCAAGTGGATCTTTCAAAAGAATATCAACTTTTGGATGATCCTTATGGTACACTCCTGCTTAAAGTTCGTAACATCAAACGCAATGGGGCTGATTATGTGATGCTGCATGTGCTTCGCCTGAAATGGCCAGGCAATATTGAGAACAACTACCTGATCACTGGCGCAAACCCAACCATATTCGGTAATGGAAGATTCGAGTTATTTGCTAATCCTGATGAAGCACCGTTAGTAATTTCAAACCCGGTTGGAATTCCACTTTTCGGAATCAATTTCTTATTCGGATATAGTCCTGCTGGGCGGGTGGTGAATCCAGCCATTCTGATTTTCTTCACTTCTGTCTTCTTGCTCTATTTTCTGTTGAGTTCTGATTTTGTGTTGAGCAAATGGAAATGTGGAAGAAGATGGCAATCCATAGGGTATGCAATCATTGTACTTGGAGCTTTTAGAATAATGATGCTGCTGCTTGATTTTCCAAGCAGTTATCTGAATTTGTCTTTGTTTGATTCTGCGAATTATGCGTCATCGTGGTTCAATCCCAGTTTAGGGGATTTGCTAATAAATACACTCTGTGGAGTTTTGATTTTGGGAATGGTCATTTATCAGCTAGCCTCAAAAGCTATGCATGAGAAGATAAAGGTGCTAAAATCCAGAAATGAGTTTTTGATATTCTTTTTTTTCTCCCTTATCGTAAGTTCCATAGGAATGTATTTGGTATGGTCACTTCCTAGGGATTTAATGACCAATTCGCAGTGGGCTTTGGACATCAGTTCTGTTCCATCTTTCGATTTGTTTAAAGGGATTAGTTTCTTTATGCTCTTTCTCTGGGGTGCGATTTACGTGCTGTTGACTTTGACGATGTTTAGCCTGCTATTGGAGATCAATCCACGAAAGCAAATCTATTATAAATGGATAGCTATCATTGGACTTCCCATTGCAGGAACTTTGTTCTTTTTTTCCGTATGGAGTGGAATAGTCTGGCTTATTCATTTAATGTTTCTTTCGGTAATCATTCGATTGGAGCTTTTTAAGAATGCTTTCAAACTTGGATTGGATACCTTTCTTACTTTCTTTTTTGCTTGCTTGGTGACAGCCATCATCGGTGGTATCAGTACTTTTCAAACAGAGAAAAGCGAATTAATTCAATCTAAAATTCGATTTGCAAATCAGAACCTGATTGAAAATGATGTGATGACCGAGTTTTTTCTGGGGGAAATATTTTCAAGAATTAAAACCGATTTGTTTATTCAAAATAGAATAGCTGATCCGCTTTTTTCCAAAGACCCAATTGAAACCAAAATTAGAAGAATTTATTTGGACAATTACTTTGATCAGTTTGAGGTGCAAGTAAGAATTTTCTCTGCATCCGGACAGCAGATATTGGGTTCTTCAGATTCTGAGAATCTTAAGGATATTCAGCTGGAATACATCAAAAGTGATTACGCCACGAGCGTGAAAGATCTCTATTTTATCCGAGGCAATGAGTCAAATACAGGGAATCGATTTATTGCTTTTGTGCCGATGAGTAAGGAGGGAACCTCGCTGGGTACGGTCTTTCTCGAGCTACGACAACTTCGCGTTCAGCCTACAAGCGTGTATCCTAAGTTATTATTGGACAAGAAATACAATGATAAGTTGGATCCTGTTCTTTATGATTACGCGATTTTTAAGGATAATGAATTCATCCGTAATTCAGGTACTTATAATTACTTGAGTAAAGGGTTCGAACGCGTATTGACTCGTAAATCATTGCTGACAGAAGGTGTTCACCAAAGTGGATATCACCACTATGGAATTAAGAATGGGGATGAACTGATCATTGTGTCTTCAAGGAATATATCCTTAGCTCACTTTTTTGGCAACATTTCCCTTTTCTTCGTTCTATTTGTAGTCATGACATTCTTGACTATCCTAATCAATACATTGATTACAGGAGTAAAGAATTTTGAATTTAATTATTCTACCAAGCTGCAGCTTTATTTGAATTTTGCCTTTTTCTTTCCGATCATCATTATTAGTATTATCACGATTGGTCTGTTGGCAAACAGCTACCGGGATGACCTTGATAGACAGTACATCCAAAAGGCGGCACTGATCAGAGGTAATCTGGGGAGCTTTCTCAATAACCAAAAACCCGGGAATGTAGATAATGATCAATTGAATGAGGAAGTGAGTGAGCTCGCAAATACTACTGCCAGCGATATTCATGTATACAGCTCAGATGGAATACTGGAATCTACTAACCGTCCCAATATCTTCGATAAGAAAATCTTGGCTCCGATGATCAATCCTAAGGCGATTGCAGAGATACAAGAAATGGGTCAAAGTCAATATCTCGCTGATGAGCAAATTGGTAGACTTAGGTACAAAGCTGTCTATTTATCTATTCCAGCTACTTCGGGCCAGGATAACCTAGGCATCTTGGCTGTGCCGTTTTTTGAGTCGGAAACGGAATTGAATACGTTGATAGCAGATGTCCTGAGTAATATTTTCAATGCCTTCGTAGTGATTTTCATCTTGTTTTTATTCGTGTCCTACTTTGTCTCCACCAACCTTACTTTCCCTTTCAAACTGCTTACCCAAAAGCTAAAGGCTACCAATTTGGAAGATAATGAACCTATGTACTGGGGTTCCAAAGATGAAATTGGCTTGCTCGTGAATGAATATAACAACATGCTTTTTAAGCTTGAAAACTCGAAGAAAGTACTTGCTTCCACTGAGAAGGAATCTGCTTGGCGGGAGATGGCAAAGCAAGTTGCTCATGAGATCAAGAATCCACTTACACCGATGAAGCTTACACTTCAGCATTTGATACGGCTGCAAGATGCAGGAAGATTAGACGATGCTGGAAAGCTAAAGCGGTCTTTGGAGACTTTGATCCATCAAGTGGATGCGCTAAGCGGTATAGCTTCCTCCTTTTCCACTTTTGCAAAAATGCCACTACCGAACAATGAATTAATGAACTTCAAAGTGGTGATTAATAAAGTCCTAGAGCTCTTCAGCGGTGATCAGCAAGTCGAATTAATTTTTCAAGATGATTCTTTTACCCAGAATATTCCGATTATGGGTGATGATAAGTTGTTCGGGAGAGTAATCTCCAACCTTATAATTAACGGTATTCAAGCTGTTGAACCGGGAATCAAACCCATAATAAGAGTTTGGCTTTGGATGACTGATCAGGCCGTTTTTCTGGAAATCTCCGACAATGGAAAAGGAATTACAGACGAATTGAAGGATAAAATATTCATTCCAAATTTCTCTACCAAGTCCACCGGTTCAGGTTTGGGATTGGCTATCGCAAAAAGTGGAGTGGAGACAGCGGGAGGTAAAATCTGGTTTGAAACTGAAGTTGGGAAGGGCACTACATTCTATCTCACCTTTCCATTGATGGGATAATTCATCTTTTTAGTACCTTCCAATCAAAAGGAATTTCGGAGTGAGCATGCGTAATTGGCTACTTTTCTGGGTTTTAGTGTGTGGCTTTTCCAATTCGGTAATAGCTCAGGAAAAATGCCGATGGGTACAGTCTGAGATTTTTGCAATTCCTACAGTTCCAGACTCACTTTCCCTGTTGGAAGAAACTATCAGAATTACAGATAAGGAAGGGACTTCCTATAATTTCAAATATGATCTAAATGCAAACAAGCTTCAGGTCCTTTTTGAAAGTGAAGTAAAACCTGATTCTCTTTTGCTTTGCTACAGGACTTTTTCCATACGCTTTGATCAGCCTGTTGCCCGAAGGACCTTATTGACCGATTATGATTCCACAGCTCAATTCAAAGACAATCGAATGGCTGAGTTGCCTGCTTTTGACTTTCGTGAGGAGCTTTTTCCCACCACCAATCTTTATAAATCCGGAAGCCTCACTCGTGGCATTTCCTTCGGAAATACACAAAACGTATTTGTCAACTCGGCGCTTAACCTTCAGCTGGAAGGAGATATTTCAGAGAATCTAAAAATCCGAGCAAGTATCACAGATCAAAATGTGCCTTTCCAGCCTGAGGGAAATACTCAGCAGATTCAGGACTTTGATAATGTGTTGATCGAGTTGTATAATGATGATTTCAGCTTGGCAGCTGGGGATGTGGTTTTGCAGCAAAGGCAATCTGAGTTTCTTCGGTATTACAAAAATGTGCAGGGATTACAGTTTACCTCAAATTACAAGATGAGTGACAAGTGGACTGCGAGTTCACAGGCTTTTGCTTCCATTGCAAAAGGTAAATTCGCGTCGATCCAGTTGCCGATTTTGGAAGGTGTGCTCGGGCCGTATCGCGTAAGTGGGCCAAATAATGAGCGGTTTGTAATCATCATGGCAAATTCAGAGCGGGTATTTTTGGATGGGAAGCAACTCAAGCGAGGATTCAATGAAGACTATGTGATTGATTACAATCAGGCAGAAATTACCTTTACGCCAAAAGTTCTAATCACTCAATATTCTCGAGTCCGGGTAGACATTGAATACGCAGAGCGGAATTATTCCCGATCTATCATCGGGGCGAATCACAGCCAAACAAACGGGAAAGTGGATGTGTATTTGAATTATTACCAGGAAAAAGACAATAGAAACCGTCCACTTTTTACAGATTTTTCCCAGAGTGAATTAGGGCTGATGGCTTCAGTTGGCGATAGTGCAGCGCTCGCAAGAACACCTAGGATTGATAGCGTGGCTTTTGATCAGAATCGAATTTTATACAAAAAAGTCACCGAGTTTGATGTTCTGGGGAATCCGTCGGTTTATTATGAATATTCCAATGATCCTGAGCTAGCTCATTATGAATTGGGCTTTTCACAAGTCGGTTCCGGGCTTGGAGATTATCGTCGTTCCAGTCAATTGTCTAATGGAACAGTCTACGAATATGTTCCGCGACTAAATGGTCGGCCTCAGGGTGATTATTCTATTTTGTCCCAATTGCCACTTCCCGATAGCAAACGAATGGTGACTGCTGGCTCAAGGATTCGGCTGAATGAACATGAGAAAGTTTATACAGAATTGGCGCTTTCTTCAGTTGACAAGAATCTATTTTCTGAATTAGATGACGATGACAATCAAGGGCTGGGGATGAAAGTGGGTCTGCAAAGTGAAGGTAGAGAGTCTTCACTTTTCAAAGGTTATATCATGAAAGGGCAGACGGAGTACGAATACAATTCCACCAACTTCAATTTTATAGATCGGTTTAGATATATCGAGTTTGATCGAGATTGGGGACTTAGCCAGCAAGCTTTGCAAAGTGCAGCCGCCGAGCAGTTTTTTCGCGCTGGGATTGGTTTGGAAAAAGACGCACTCAATCTATTCGACTATCTTTTTTACCTGAGAAATAGAGAAAATGTACTGAATGGGACTCAGCATTCAGCTAACTGGAAATTACAGTTGGGGTCAAAAATCAGACTTCGGCAGGAGTTTTTCCGATTGAATTCTACACAGGATTCATTGAAATCAGACTGGACTCGGTACTTGGGTGATGTGAGTTATAATTCCAAAATCATCGTTCCAGGCTATCAGTTTTCATTGGATCAAAATGCCTTGCGGAGTGCCGAGACCGATTCGGTTGTGAGTACAGCAATGAACTTTAAGCAGCATTTGCTCTATTTGCGAAGCAATGACTCACTTAGTTATTCCTTTTTGGCTGATGCAGCTTGGCGCGAAGATAAGGCTCCGATAGCTGGAGAATTACTGAATGATACCAGAGCTTTTACTTCCAACTTTACTTTCAGAAAGCAATGGACTCAGCATAGCCTGAGCAGTACGTTTACTTACAGGGAACTTGAGTATTTGCAGCGCGACCTACAATCCGAACTTACCGTGATGGGTAAATTGGATTATCAGGGAAGTTTGGGTAAAAATCTCATCCGAAATGAAATCAGCTATGCAATTGGAAATGGACGAGAATTGCAACGGGAATTCGTCTTTTTGCCAGCTCCAAATGGTGATGGGACGCATACCTGGCGAGATGATAATGGAGATGGCGTACAGCAGCTGAATGAATTTTACCTGGCAATCAACCCTGAAGAAAAGCAGTACATCAAGATTTTTGTGCCAACGGATACCTACATACAAGCCTACACAAGTATTTTGAATTATAGATTGCAGGCAAAATTCCCGGAAACTTGGAAAGAGGCTGGAGGCTTGCGGACATTTTTGCATAAGTTTTCAAATACCACCAGTCTGAGTGTGGAGAAGAAAGTCACTTCGGATGACTTTGTGGATCGGATGAATCCTTTTATTGGAGGAGTGAATCGGGAAGACGTTTTATCACTCAGACAGGTGATACGCTCAAGTTTTTTCTTCAATAGGGCTTCTGCCAGTTATGGATTTGATTTGTCATATTTCGATTCTCAGTTTAAGCAATTGCTTTCCGGAGGATTTGAAGATTTGATTCAGAAGGATTGGAAGTTGAATACTCGGTATAATTTCAATGGACAGACTACTTTGAGGATTATAGCAGGAACCGGCAACCGTCTTTCGGCATCTGATTTCTTAGAAAACAGGAATTACAACATTTCCCAAAATCAAATTGGACCTGAGTTTTCCTGGCAGCCTACACCATATTTCAGGACAACAGCTACTTATTCTTTCACAGGAAAAGTCAATACTGAGAATATTGAATTCGAGGAAAAAGCTCAATTGCATCAAGTAGGACTAGATCTTCGATTTGCGCGAGCAGTAAAAACTACGCTAACGGGCAATCTCAAGTTGATTCAAATCGATTACAATCGTGTAGCAAATTCTCCAGTTGGCTATGAAATGCTTCAGGCATTGACGCCAGGAACTAATGTGACTTGGAATTTGAATTGGCTACAAAAAATAGGAGAGGGTCTTCAGCTCAATCTAGTTTATGAAGGTCGGAATTCTCAAGGGCTGGATCGGATTGTTCATGTAGGGAGAATGCAAGTTTCGGCTCTGTTTTGATAAAAAAATGTAACTTTGCTGATGTTAAATAGTTGTCATACTAACTATTAAATCACTAATCAAATGAGTAAAAGCATCCTCGTCACCGGAGGTACCAAAGGAATAGGAAGAGCAATAATTGAGCGATTTGCCGCTGAGGGTTTTGATATTTTCACCTGTGCGCGAAATGAGGCTGATTTGGTTAATCTGAAGACTTTTTTAGAAGAGAAATACCCTGAAATCAAGGTGCTCGCCATTCCTGCCGACCTTTCCAAAAAGGAAGATGCGCTCAATTTTATTTCAGAAATTAAGGCTATGAGCATTCCAGATGTATTAGTAAATAATACTGGTGTTTTTTTGCCTGGAGCAATTCATGAAGAGCCGGAAGGAAACTTCGAACTGATGATGGAGACGAATTTGTATTCTGCTTATTACTTGACTAGGGGTTTTGCTCAGGAGATGATTGCCCGCAAATCAGGTCATATTTTCAGCATGGGGTCGGTAGCGGGATTGACAGCCTATCCAAATGGAGGTAGCTACGCTGTTTCCAAATGGGCGATGTTGGGTATGACCAAATGCCTTCGGGAAGAGTTAAAGCCGCACCAAATTAAAGTAACTTCCATCCTAGCCGGCGCGACTTACACTGCGAGTTGGGAAGGAATAGATTTGCCGATCGAAAGATTTATGAAAGCTGAGGATGTAGCCGAGTCTGTTTGGGCTGCTTATAACCTTTCGCCTCAGTCAGTTGTTGAAGAAATAGTAATCCGACCTCAATTAGGAGATATATAACCCATATGGAGCCAATTATCAAATCATTAGATCAGCTGTATTGCGATAGCTTGACGAGTTATTCAAGGAGAAAAACCATTCCGGTGAAAATCGGTGATGTCGTCATTGGTGGAGATAATCCAATTGTAGTCCAATCCATGACTACGGTGGATACCATGGATACAGAAGGCTCCATCGAGCAAAGTATTCGCATGATCGAAGCGGGTTGTGAACTGGTGAGAATCACAGCTCCAAGCATTAAGGAAGCAGAGAATTTAAGACATATCAAGGATGGGCTTCGCAAAAGAGGCTACAATACACCTTTAGTTGCTGATATACACTTTACTCCAAATGCAGCCGAAGTAGCTGCTAGGATCGTGGAAAAAGTACGCGTGAATCCTGGGAATTATGCGGACAAAAAGAAATTTGAAGTAATAGAATATACTGATGCTACGTATCAGGAAGAATTGGATCGTATTCGTGAGCGGTTTTTGCCTTTGGTGAAAATCTGCAAGGAGCACGGAACGGCGATGCGAATTGGGACAAATCACGGTTCTCTTTCTGATCGGATCATGAGTAGATATGGCGATACTCCGCTGGGAATGGTGGAGTCAGCCTTGGAATTTTTGAGAATCTGTGAGGATGAGAATTACTACGATATCGTAATCTCGATGAAGTCTTCGAATACGCAAGTGATGGTTCAAGCTTACCGTTTGCTTGTAGAGAAGTTGGAAGAAGGCGGCTTCAAACCTTATCCTTTACACCTAGGAGTTACAGAAGCTGGCGAAGCGGAAGATGGCAGAATCAAATCGGCTGTTGGGATTGGGACATTGCTGGAAGATGGGTTGGGAGATACAGTTCGTGTTTCCTTGACCGAAGATCCAGAGTTTGAAGCACCAGTTGCCAAAGCCCTGATTGATCGCTATGCACATCGTGCAGGACATGCGGACATAAAGTCTATTGAAAATTATCCAGTCAATCCATACGAGCATTTCAAGCGCCACTCTGCAGAGATTTACAATTTTGGTGGACATAATGTCCCAAGAGTAATTACAGATATTTCCAAGATCGAGAAGATCACAGAAAAGGAAATGAAGTCGGTTGGTCATTTCTATTTGCCAGAACTTGACAAATGGAAGATGAATGATCAAGGATGTGATTTTGTCTATTCAGGTGCGAATCCAATTCCTTTTATGCTGCCGAATGGAATGAAGGAAATTCAGGATGCAGCGATTTGGACTACAGGTTCTGACCAGCAAAATAAATTCCCGCTTTTCGATATCATTAGTTTTTCTACCACTGAGAAGTTTCATGCTGAATTAAATTTCCTGGAAATCTTTGACACTCAAATTGCTGAAGCTATAGCGCTCGTTTCAGGTAGAAAGGACACTGTTCTGATCTTGAAAACCGAAAATAAGCATGCAATGCCTGCGCTTCGAAGAGCATTTGTAAGTCTGCTGGAAGCTAAGTCTGAAATACCTGTAGTAGTAAAAGTGAGCTATCCAGATCAGTCTCAAGATGAAACGATGCTTTACGCGGCTACGGATGTAGGAGGTTTATTGATCGATGGTTTGGGAGATGGAATTTTTATTTCTTTAGAAAAGGAACAGGATCATTCTCGGGAAGATATGCTCGGGCAAATCAAGTTGCATAATTCAGTAGGTTTTGGAGTCCTACAAGCAGCACGAACCCGGATGTCCAAGACAGAATACATTTCCTGTCCTTCTTGTGGAAGAACACTGTTCGACCTTCAGGAAACCACTGCTATGATCCGGAAAAGAACTGATCACCTCAAAGGTGTTAAGATTGGGATTATGGGTTGCATCGTGAATGGACCTGGAGAAATGGCAGATGCAGATTATGGCTATGTCGGTTCTGGTAAAGGGAAAATCACGCTTTACAAAGGTAAGGAAGTCATGAAGCGTTCTGTTCCTTCTGAGAAAGCCGTGGATAAATTGATAGAAATTATCAAGGAAGATGGAATGTGGAACGAGCCGGAATCACTTTAATCTTTGGGGGTTTTGCAACCCTGAAGATTTAGAATAGTAAATAAACCTTTAAGGTCAAAAAAAGACCTCAAACGTTACAGTAAACCATTCTCCATTCCCATCTGTTTACCCAATAAACTAAGCCATGTCTGAAAATAATAAAGTAAAAGATTTCTTCAAGTTCGGTGATTTTGGGAACTACTTCGTTCGTGTTTTCCAAAAACCAGACCCCAATCAAAAGTCCAATTACAACCTTCGTATGATGCATGGAATCAATAAGATTTCCATTGTCGTGTTTCTATTGGCGATTATTTTTTGGGTAGTGAAAAGGTTTATTTGATTAGCCAGCACAAACTTTATTAAGGAGATTCTCTTCTAGAGAATTTCGATTTGAATAAAAAAGAGTCCCAGATATTATCTGGGACTCTTTTCCTTTTTATATGCAAGGCTTTTACCTTCTATCCAAAACGCCGCCTCCACTTTGCTGAGGACCTAGGAATTGCTCCATTCTAAGCTTGAGCTCCTGAGCTTTTTCCTGATAACCTCTCTCTTCCAGTAATGGAATAAAATATTTGATCATCTCAATTGAGATCATCATCTCCCGGTCGTAATCACGGTTTTCATTAGTGTAAAACTCGATCATGTCCAGGGATTTTTTTGAGACTTTGTCTATGATGTCCAGCGCTTTTTCGTCTTCACCTACTTCGAAGAAAAGAGGGACAGATTGGCCACTGGATAGATCGTAAGGAATTGCCTCATTTGGCATTACTTCCAGTCCATAGTTTAGTAGAGTTGCGGCTTTCTCCATATCACCCTCATCCAATAAAGCAATTACAATACTGTTTAGTGAACTTCTGTGATTGGAAGCAAATCTTCTGTATTCTTCATCCAAGTATGCATCAGGATTGTCCATACCGCGAAAAGCAAACTTGGTCATAAAGTTTTCATAAGCCAAATCAGCGTTAACGAGGTCTTCTCGAATGTAGTCTGGTTTTCTTACTGGAAGCAATCTGTAGGTCAAACCTTCCATAACTACATGATCCTGAACATTGATTCCTATGGTTGCAAGAGACGTGTTGTTGAAGTAAATCGGTCTATCCCAATTGTTGGAAGCAATTAAGTCAATTAGCATCAAGGTACCTTTTGTTACATAATTTCCAGTAACCTGTAGGTTCATTTGAGGAGAGAACATTGGAGCGAATTCTTCAGGAATGATGTTTTTATTCGCTACAGCAGAACTGTCAACTTCCAAAATTAAGTTACGGGAAGGAACCATGTTAGCAACAGACTTTCCACCAGTTTCCATTTTGAGAAGATCCGATCCTGAGTTAAGTAACTTCAGATATTCTTTCACAGAGATAGCATTCATGCCTTCTCTCTCCATCACGTAAAGCACATCATTTGTGCCTTTTTGGTAGCGATTAGGATCCAAACTGAAAGGCAAGGCTTCAGATTCGTTGACAGGTCGGGTCATTTGCTCGACATACCAATCTGTATCAAAGTAACTCAAGACAATTACCCTTACATCGGTACGGAAGTTCTCTACTTCCTGTACGTACCACAGTGGGAACGTATCATTGTCCCCTCCAGTGAATAGGATTGCATTAGGAGCACAGGATGCCAAGAAATTTCTTGCAGAATCTACTGAGAAATATCTTCCTTTTCTATTGTGATCATTCCAGTTTTGAGCTCCCATCAATCCCGCTACAGGGAGAGTTAGCAGGGTAGCAATAATTCCTGCAGTAGCTAAGTTTTTGGTAGCTCTGCCAATCATATCAGCAATTGCCATGACACCTATACCAATCCAAATTGCAAATGCATAAAAACTACCTACATAAATGTAATCACGCTCACGCGGCTCCACAGGAGGAGAATTCAGATATAGAACCAATACCACCCCCATCATAAGGAATAGCATCAAATTTACATAGAATGATTTCGGGTCGACTTTAGCCTGAAAGAATAACCCTATGATTCCCAATAAAAGAGGGAGCATCAGGTAATTATTATGCCCCTTGTTTTCAGTGATATAATCTGGATAATCTTTGAATGCATCTGTAATTCCTATCCACGGAGCATCGCTGAAGTCGGATTCTCGGCCGGAGAAATTCCACATGAAATATCTCCAGTACATTTTTCCCAGCTGATGCGAAAACATAAAATAGATATTGTCACCAAAAGTAGGATCCTGACCTTCTCTCAGGCCTAGTTTCTGACGGTAAAGTCTCTTGTGGCTTTCTTGTGTCGAATAGATTCTTGGAAGAATAGTAGTCTTCGTTGGATCATAGGTATTTACCAAAGAATAGTCGACAATTTCATACTTATCCTTGCCCTTCATGTATACCGGTGCTCCTTCTTCCTGAGCAACTAACTGCGCAGTGAAATACTGACCATGGAGTAGCGGTCTGTATCCATATTGCTCACGCTTCAGGTAAGAAACATAACTGATGATGTCCTTCGGAGCATTTTCGTTAATTATCGGATCTTGGTTGGCACGAACAACGATCAGCGCATAACTAGCATAGCCAATCAAAATGAAAATGAAGGACAATAATGCCGTATTCAGAATGGCCAGTTCTTTCTTGCGTGAATATCGGTAGGCGAAAAATACTGCTGAAAAAAACAAAAGCATAAAAACAACGATCCCCGATCCAAACGGCAAGCCTATGCTATTCACGAAAAATATCTCCATGGATCCTGCCAAGCTCGGAAGGCCTGGGATAATCAGGTTGTTAATAATTATAAGCGCAACGCCACCCAAAAACATAGCAAGAAATCCACCTTTGAGTGTTGGCTTTTCGTACTTTTTGAAATAGTATATAAGTGCCAAAGCTGGCAAAGTCACTAAATTCAGCAAGTGAACGCCAATGGAAAGCCCCACTAAATAGGCAATGAAAATCATCCATTTATTCTCTTCACGAGGATCTTTGATCACATCCCATTTTAAAAATGCCCAGATTACTATCGCAGTGAAGAAGGATGACATGGCGTAAACTTCAGCTTCCACTGCCGAAAACCAGAAACTATCAGAAAAGGTGTAAACTAAAGCACCAACTATTCCAGCCCCCATTAGAGTGATCGTTTGACTTTTACTTTCCTGGCCTTCCGTTACTTTAAACAGCTTTTTCCCGAATAAAGTGATAGACCAAAAAAGGAATAAAATCGAGAAACTCGAGAATAGCGCACTACCGATATTCATCCAATAAGCCACTTGCAAAGGATCTCCGAAAGCGAAGAAACTGAACATCCGATATACCAAAAGGAAGAATGGAGCTCCTGGAGGGTGAGGTACTTGTAATTTGTAGGCTACGGCTATAAATTCTCCTGGATCCCAGAAACTAGCAGTTTGTTCGACAGTAAGAACGTAAACCAAAGTAGCTACCGCAAAAACGACCCAACCGGTCAGATTATTGATTTGCTTGTAATTGAGCATTTAATAAGTGGAATTTGACTGGCGAAAATAAAAAAAATAAATACCAAATAGGGCGATTTTAGGTATTTTAAAACTTGCGGCTATTCAGCTAGCCTAGTTGTGTGACAATGATTACCAACCTGAACTGAATTTACATCTACTTTTGTTATCTCAAAAAAATCAGAAATCATGCCTACAAAAGCCAAAACATTTCAGGAACTGATAGATGGAGACCAAGCGGTATTAGTAGATTTCTTCGCCACTTGGTGCGGTCCATGCAAGATGATGCAACCTATTCTGGAGGATACTGCCAAACAACTTGGGGAAAAGGTAAAAATTCTTAAAGTAGACGTCGACAAAAATCAATTGGCAGCTAGCAAATTTCAGGTTCGAGGAGTTCCTACTTTAATACTTTTCCAAAAAGGGAAAATCCTGTGGAGGGAGTCTGGGGTTGTGCCAGCTCATCAGTTGGTTAAAACGCTTCAGGCGAATATTGCAGAGAAAGCCTGAGTCTTGTGTGACAAAAGTCATTCAGGACTTAAATTCAAATTCCTACTTTTGACTGGAAATTAATACAATCAAATATGAAAATCGAACAGATATACACAGGATGCCTGGCTCAAGGAGCATACTACATAGAGTCAGATGGAGAAGCGGCTGTAATCGATCCACTTAGAGAAGTTCAACCATACATAGAGAAGGCTGAACGAAGAAATGCCAAAATCAAGTACGTGTTTGAGACTCACTTTCATGCTGATTTTGTATCTGGCCATATCGATTTAGCAGATAAGACCGGGGCAGAAATTGTGTACGGTCCTACAGAGATGAAGCTTGGCTTTAAAGCGCATATTGCTAAAGATGGCGAAGAGTTTCAGATTGGTAAAGCGAAAATTAAGCTTATCCACACTCCTGGTCATACGATGGAGAGTTCTTGCTATTTGCTTTATAATGAAAATGGAAAAGCGGAAGCGATCTTCACAGGTGACACCTTATTTATAGGTGACGTCGGTAGACCTGATTTGGCTCAGAAAGTCGTGAAAGATCTTACTCAAGAAATCCTTGCAGGTTATCTATATGATTCACTTCGTGATAAAATCATGCCTCTATCAGATGATTTGATCGTCTATCCCGCTCATGGGGCAGGATCAGCCTGTGGTAAAAATATGAGTAAGGAAACTTCCGACTCGTTGGGCAACCAGAAAAAAACTAACTATGCTCTTCAGGAGATGACGAAGGAGGAGTTTACCAAGAAATTAATTACTGGTCTGACTCCACCACCTTCGTATTTCCCGCAAAATGTGATGATGAATATTGAGGGATATGATAGTATCGACGAAGTGTTGGAAAGAGGTGTAAAACCATTAAGTCCGGCAGAATTTGAAGCCGTGGCTAATGAGACGGGAGCCTTGATTTTGGACACCCGATCTTCTGAGTCTTTTTCAAAAGGTTTTGTGCCCAACTCCGTGAATATAGGAATTGACGGGAGTTTTGCAGTGTGGGTAGGGGCGATGATTCCTGATTTGAAGCAGCAAATCTTGGTTGTTGCAGAGGAAGGAAGAGAGGAAGAAGTTATCACTAGATTAGCCCGGGTGGGATATGATTATGCGATTGGATATTTGGATGGAGGGATTGCTGCATGGGAAAAAGCGGGAAATGAAGTCGATCAGATAGAATCTATCTCTGTAAAGGAGTTAGAAAAAATAAATTCTCAGAATCCTGAAATAAATATTCTTGATGTAAGGAAAGAAAGCGAATACCTATCTGAACACGTAGAGAATGCAGAAAATACACCTTTAGATTACATAAATGAAAGCATGATTAAAATAGATAAGGATAAAACTTATTTCGTGCATTGCGCGGGTGGCTACAGGTCTATGGTTTTCAATTCTATTCTGAGGGCAAGAGGGTATGACAACTTAATTGACGTCAAAGGAGGATTTAAGGATATCAAAGAATCTGGGAAATTTAAGGTAACGGATTACGTCTGCCCGACTACGCTACTTTAGGAGTCTGGAAAAATTGTTTTCTCTAAATGGCAGATCGTTTGATTTGCCATTTTTACTTTAAAGAAGATTAATGTGATGAAAGTCACCAAGGGATGATTTTCAAAGTATGAGATTTGCACTGTTGAAAAAGTGCAAGTTTCCATCCCTCGCAATTTGCTAAATCAAGAAAAACATAAAAAATGGATCAATTAATTGAATGGGTTTCACAGCCATGGCCTTGGTATGTGGCTGGGCCACTGATTGGGCTTACGGTTCCGGCTCTTCTAATTCTGGGAAATAAGAGTTTTGGGATTTCATCATCTCTCCGACATATGTGCGCGATGTGTATTCCTGCTAAAATTCCTTTTTTCCAATATAACTGGAGGAAGGAAATGTGGAATTTGATGTTCGTCTTGGGAATTATGATTGGAGGTTTTATAGCTACCACTTTTATTTCAAATCCTGAAGAGATAGTTATAGCTTCTCAAACGCAAGCTGATTTAGCTGCCCTTGGGATTACGGATTTCTCAGGACTAATGCCAACTGATATTTTCTCTTGGGAGAATCTATTCACTGCAAAAGGTTTTATTTTCTTTATCATCGGTGGGTTTTTGGTTGGTTTTGGTACGCGTTACGCCGGAGGATGTACCTCTGGTCATGCAATCATGGGAATCAGCTCCCTACAGTGGCCATCATTGGTTGCCACTATTTTCTTTATGGCAGGAGGTTTTTTGATGACTCATGTGTTTTTGGCTCCTTTAATGAATTGGGCAGGGTTTTAAAAAATAGATAATGAAAGTAAAAGATATAAAAATACAGGAAACGGTGTGTGATGCTCCAAACTCTCAGGAGACTGGAGAAAGAGGCTTAGCACTGGTTAAGTATTTGATTCTCGGAATTATTTTCGGAATTGCATTTGTGAAAGCTGAAATTATCTCATGGTTTAGAATCCAGGAGATGTTTCGATTGGATTCCTTTCACATGTACGGAGTAATCGGTTCAGCCATTATAACTGGTATCATTTCAATCCAAATGATCAGGCGATTGAAAATCAAATCAATGACAGGAGAGGGAATTAAAATTCCTAAGAAAGAATTTCGCAAAGGGCAGATCATAGGCGGATTTATCTTCGGCCTAGGCTGGGCGATCACTGGAGCGTGTCCCGGTCCGCTATTTGCGCAGATTGGGTCTGGGTTTACTGTTGTAATTATTACCCTACTTTCTGCAATTGCAGGAACTTGGGTATATGGGAAGTTTTCTGATAAGCTCCCCAATTAAAACCTGAAAACTCTTAAAAAATGAATTAAAAGACCGCTTTCGATAAAAGAAGTGGTCTTTTTTAATCAAAAACTTTTTTGATAATAAAGCGCACGATAAATATTGCGGTAACGATTACGGCTCCTGCTATGACCAATTCCATGGATTTTTCGATAAGGTAAGTGAGACTAAGGTAACTTGTTAATCAAGGCAATGTTCTGAAAGAGGCATGTTTTTGGCCTACTATTGCCTACTTTTGTGAGCCTCTTAAACCTAGTTATTTAGATGAACACACTTTCCAAAAGACGAGTTGCCCTAGGGGCTTTTTTCTTTTTCGTAGGACTTTGCTTCGCGTCGTGGGCTGCACGAATCCCAGATATCCAAGCCAAGTTCGATCTTTCAGAAGGTCAATTGGGAACATTGCTGTTGTTTTTGCCTTTAGGTTCGGTCATTGGTTTGCCTATTGCAGGTTGGGCAGTTCACCAATTTGGAAGTCGGGCAGTGGTTATGGTCGGTAGTTTTGCCTATGCCACGACCTTGCCTTTGATCGGATTGGCGCCCACTACTTGGTTTTTGATTCCCGTACTAATTCTGTATGGTATGCTTGGGAATGTGATGAATATATCTCTAAATACGCAGGCATTAGGTTTGGAAGATGAGATGGGAAAAAGCATTTTAGCTTCATTCCATGGATTGTGGAGTTTGGCTGGTTTTACGGGGGCTGGATTGGGTGCATTGATGATTTTTATTGGATTTTCTCCTGCCCAGCATTACGCAGTCGTGATGGCAATTTCCATTACTATTATTCTTTCTGCTCAACGCTACATTATCAAAGAAAAGAAAGCTTCTGAAGGGGGCGGTGGATTGGTGATGAAAAAACCCGATGCATTATTGCTTAGAATAAGTTTGATAGCATTTCTTGGTATGATGGCAGAGGGATGTATGTTTGATTGGTCTGGTGTATATTTCAAAAAAGTGGTGCAGTCCGACCCTTCTTTGGTTGCTTTAGGATATGTGGCTTTTATGGGTACGATGGCTGCAGGTAGGTTTATAACTGATAAGGTAGCTGCTAAATATACCAAGGTGGAAGTGATCCAAGTTAGTGGCGTTTTGATCTTCATAGGATTAGGTTTAGCTGTGATTTTCCCAACTGTCGTTATGGCTACTGCTGGTTTTTTACTGGTTGGGCTTGGAGTAGCATCCATTATTCCTCTTTCATATAGTATAGCTGGCCGGTCAAAACTGTACTCACCCAGTGTTGCACTAGCTTTAGTTTCTACCATTTCATTCTTTGGGTTTTTACTTGGGCCTCCATTGATTGGTTTTATTGCGGAATTATTTAATTTAAAATTCTCATTTGCATTAATCGCTGTGGCGGGATTGGGAATTACCGTATTGTCAAGTGTAAGAAAAGCTGTATTTCTTATTCCAATCAAAGCTTCACCTAAACGAGTTAAATGATTTCCGAACCATCCTTTCAATTTCATAAAGATTTTGAGGTAAGATCTTACCAGGTCGATCCGGATGGGAAGTTGAGTTTGACAGCTTTATCTAATTTGTTTCAGGAAATAGCATGGAGACATGCCGACTCTGCAGATTTTGGAAGGAATTTACAAGAGCAGGGTTTGTCTTGGATTTTATCCCGGATAGATATTACCTGTGAGACTTTACCTTCATGGGGAAATTCGATTAAAGTTTATACTGCGGCGAGGGGAGTTGATAAGCTTTTTGCTTTTCGGGAGTTTCTTATTACAAATCCAAGTGGTGGTGTATTAGCTCGAGCAATGAGTTCATGGATTCTCATGAATGTGGCTACTAAACGTATATTTAGGCCTGAGAACGCACTTCCCCCTGAGCTTTTCGATCCTGAAGAAAAGCCGGAATGGCAGCCTGAAAAGATCAGGCTGAGAGGTGACTTGGTAGAATCTGAGAAACTGAAAGTGAGGTACTCCGATCTTGATTTGAACAATCATGTGAATAATACCAGCTATGTACGTTGGGTAGAAAATGTCCTTCGAGAAAACGGATGCAATACACTTCCATTTTCGATCAATTACTTAGCGGAATGCGTGATGGGAGACGAATTGGATATTCACCTTTTCAAGCATGAATATGGTTTTGTCGTGCAGGGAAAAGTAAAAGGAAAACAGGTTTTTTTGGCTGAATCCAAGTGAAAAGGGGATTTCTTGCTTTTTGTTTTTCATTTGCCACTAACATATATTCAAAACATCCCTTGAAGAGAATAGGATCAATTTTGTAGCTTGTAAGTTAATTATGGCTCATGATCCTAAGACTTTATTTAAGCTGTTTTTACTCGTTCTCGGACTATTAAGTTCGGTTGTCCTGCTTGTGTGTTTCGTAAGTGGGATTTTCTATTTTGATTCTGTAGGAATTGAAGTTTCACAAGAAAGTCATGACAACGCAAAAGAGAATAAGAAAGTCACTGAATTAATCACTTTAATGGATACTGTCGATATGTGGCAGGCGCCTGATTGGAGCTTAGTGGAAGAAGAGCCAAATGCAGATGAGATCAGATACGGACGAGAACTTATTGCTAACACATCCGAATATCTAGGTCCAAATGGGAAAGTCAGAAAGATATCAAATGGATTAAATTGCCAAAATTGTCACTTGCAGGCTGGGACAGTTCCGCTGGGTAATAATTATTCTGCAGCCAAAAGCACCTATCCTAAAGTGCGCGGGAGATCTGGGAAATCAGAAGATATTATATTGAGGATCAATGGATGTTTTCAGCGAAGCTTGAATGGAGAAGTCTTGGAGAATGATAGTAAGGAGATGAAGGCAATGGTTGCCTACATGAATTGGCTGGGGAAAGATGTAGAAACAGGTGAGAAACCAAAAGGTGTAGGACTATATGAAGTTCCTTTGCTCGAACGAGCTGCTGATCCTGTAAAAGGAAAAACTATTTACGAAAATCAATGCGTATCATGTCACATGGCGGATGGACAGGGGCTAATAAAAGATGACGGATCTGGGTACACTTATCCACCTCTATGGGGGCAGCATAGTTACAATCAGGGTGCAGGACTATTCCGCATTTCCAGGTTTGCAGGTTATGTCCGTGCAAATATGCCTTTCGGGGCAACTTATGAAAAACCAATTCTTACAGATGAGGAGGCGTGGGATGTGGCAGCTTATGTGAATAGTCTGGACAGACCAAAGGGAAATTTTCCAAATGATTGGCCTGATATTTCAAAGAAGCCTATGGATCATCCATTTGGCCCTTATTCGGATGAGTTCTCTGAGAAGCAGCACAAATTTGGACCATTTAAACCTATACTCGCAGCCTATGGAGAATTGTGAAGTTCTTTAATAGGAATGTAAATAGAAGCTGTAAATTAAATAATTGAGTTAGCTACAAATTGATTTCAAAAAATTAAAAAGGGATTGCAAGTGCTTTAAAATGAGTTTATCACGCTTTTTGCTAATGTTCGCAAAAGGTATTGTTTCAAATACTGCTATTAAAATAAGTCGGATCTGCAAGCAATTAGGATATCCCGAATCTTCTCCTCACCTTTGTAAGCATAAAGGCGCTGTCGAAAAGATATCCCTTTTTACTTGAAATAAAGTATGCGTTGATTATCAACCTGCTTAAGTAGCAAATTCAAGAGTTTCCCTCGCAAGGTTTTAATTCTTCATCTTTCTACTTTTTTAATTCACAAGATTCGGTCAAATCCTTTCTTGGAATTAAAACCTGCAGAGAAAATTATTACGGGAAACATTAGTATTTATAATTTAATCACAGTGCCATTAAGACAGTAAGGTTCTCCGAATCAGAATTATCTGAATTCTCCCAAACATTAAGAAAGAGAGTTTATGGACATTTCAAGTCCGCAAACAAATCTAAGTATGGAAATACAGAAATGGTCATCAAATCGATCGTTCTGATTTCGCTCTATGTAGTGCCACTTTCTCTTGTTATTACTGGGGTTGCCACAACTACATTTCAAATGTTCGCTTGTTATTTTATTTCAGCTATAGGAATGGCTGGAGTAGGGATGGGTGTGATGCATGATGCAGTTCATGGGTCTTATTCTAAGCACAAAAGCGTCAATACGTGGGTGGGCTATACATTGGATATGGTAGGTGCGAGCTCTATGGTTTGGCATCTTCAGCACAATGTGCTTCATCATAGCTATACCAACATCGATGAACATGATGATGATATAAATGCTCCCTTCTTCTTGAGATTCTCTCCTAATGGGCAGCAAAACAACCTGCATAAATACCAACATTTATACGCATGGTTTTTCTATTCTCTTTCTACTCTTTCCTGGGTTACTGCCAAAGACTTTATACGATTCACTAGATACTATAATAAAGGTTTAGTCAAAGGCGGAGAGAAAGCTTATAAGAGAGGAATTGTAAAATTGATTTTCTTAAAGCTGTCTTACTTTGCTGTGGTACTTGGTCTGCCGATAATCTTCTCTCCATTCTCCGTAGGGATGATTATTCTAGGTTTTATTATGATGCACTTCGTGACAGGATTAGTCATTACGATGGTATTCCAGATTGCACATATAGTGGAGGATGTTAATTTCCCGAAGGCTGATTGTGAAGGGGTAGTAGAGGGAGAAAGAATACTACACCAATTAGCTACTACTTGCAATTTTGCTCCAAAGTCAAAGATGTTGTTTTGGTTTGTTGGAGGGTTGAATTTTCAAGTAGAACATCATTTGTTCCCTGATATATGCCACGTGCATTATCGAGAAATAGCACCGATCGTAAAGGCGACCGCAGAAGAATTTAACGTGCCTTATTACTCAAAACCACATTTTTTTATGGCTGTATTGGACCATTTTAAAATGCTCTATTTATTGGGGAATGCTCCCAAATTGGAGTCCATAAAAGCCTAATTGAATCATGAATACTAATAGAAACAGTAATACAAGGCCAGCTGCTAACCAAAGACGAAACTCTCGTCCTGCAGGCAGACCAGGTCAAAATAAAAAGAAGGAATCGAAGCTAGATCCTAATTTGTTGGTCAAAAAGGCACAGCCTAGTGGCCAGGAAGGATTTCGCTCTGAGACACCTTTCTCCAGCTTAAACTTGAATGCATCCTTACTCAGAAATATAGCTGCTAAGGGGTATGAAAGTCTGACCAATATACAGGAGCAAGCCATTCCATCCCTGATGGATAGAAGAGATTTGCTTGGGATTTCAAATACAGGTTCAGGTAAGACAGGAGCTTTTTTGATACCTATTATTGAGCATGCGAAGCTAGATCCACAGAATTTCACTGCATTGATTGTAACTCCCACTCGTGAGTTAGCACTACAGATCGAAGAGGAATTCAAAAGTCTCAGCAAAGGAATGAATTTGTACTCCAACACGTTCATAGGTGGTACCAATATCAATTCTGACTTTAAAGCATTGAACAGAAAGCTGCATGTGATCGTAGGTACACCAGGTCGATTATTGGATCTGGCTAACCGTAAATTACTGCATCTCAACAAAGTAAATACGCTTGTGTTAGATGAGTTTGACAGGATGCTGGATATGGGTTTTGTGCATGATGTGAAAAAACTCGTAAATTCAATGACTAGGAGAAGCCAGACTATGCTTTTCTCGGCTACATTGGAACCAGGCCAAAAGGCTCTAATCGATGGATTGCTAAACAATCCTGTTGAGATAAAAGTAAACACCGGTGGTACGACTTCTGAGAATGTAGATCAAGAAATCATTCGTGTGCCGGAAGGCGGGAATAAGTTTGATATACTTGCAGATTTGTTCAAAGGCAATGAGTTGGAGAAAGTGATCATCTTCACTGAAACCAAAAGGCTTGCAGATAAACTAAGTAAACAATTAAATCAGTCCGGAATAAAGTCAGGTTTGATTCATGGAAATAAGTCACAGAACTTCCGGAACAGAACTATAGATGAGTTCAAATCCGGGATGACTCGAGTGCTGGTAGCTACCGATGTAGCAGCCAGAGGTATAGACGTAGCTGATGTGTCCCATGTGATCAATTATCAGCTTCCCATGTCTATGGATAGTTATATCCACAGAATAGGCCGGACAGGTCGTGCCGGAAAAACCGGCAGGGCCATAACATTTGTCAATTAAAATCGCCGAAATGTCAAAAAACCAGAACACATTCATCAAAAAGCAAAAAGCAGAACTTAAAAAGAGAAAAAAGAGAGAAAAGCAAGAAAAGATGGCTGCTCGTAAGGATCAGCCCAAAAGTGGAGATCTGGACGATATGATTGCGTACGTGGATGAGTTTGGTAATATCTCAGACACGCCGCCAGAACCAGAACCACCTAAAAAAGAAAACCCGCAAAGGAAAGAGAATGCTCCTCGTAGAGAATATCCGAACAATGCACAACAACAAAATAATAGAAACACCAAATTTAAAAACGAGTAATCATGAATGAAGGAACAGTAAAATTCTTTAACACAACCAAAGGTTTTGGTTTTATTACACCAGCAGACAACAGTGAAGATGTATTTGTACACCACTCAGGTCTAGTACACGAAATCCGTGAAAACGATCACGTTACTTATGACGTAGTTCAAGGTAAAAAAGGCGTTAACGCTGTGAACGTGAAAGTAGCTAAGTAATTCCAATAGGGCTCTGCCCAAAAAAGAAATACAAAGTTTGATGCCTGCAGATCTATGATTTGCAGGCATTTTTTGTCTTATTCAGGTCTGTATTTCACTTCATTACTCAGCTCTTTACCTTTTTCCAATTCATCCAGATTTAGAATAGTAGTTTCTGAAATATGCATCAAAGCTTCATTAGTCAGAAATGCCTGATGACCTGTAATCAGAACGTTTGGAAATGTCATTAGCCTGGCTATCTGTTCATCCTGAAGAATCTCTTCAGATCTATTTTGGAAAAAAAGATCTTCTTCCTGCTCATAGACATCAATTCCCAGATTCCCAACTTTTCGGCTTTTTAAGGCATTTATCACTTCTTGGGAATCTATTAAAGCTCCTCTACTTGTATTTATCAGAACCACCCCATCTTTCATCTGTCTCAGTGTTTTTTCGCTTATGAGGTGAAAAGTATCCGGAGTCAAGGGGCAGTGCAGGGAGATGATATCACTTTGTGATAATAGGTCATGTAAAGATAGATAGGTAATTCCCAGCCTTTTGAGATCTTCACTTTCGTTGATGTCGTAAGCAAGGACCCTGCACCCCATGCCAAGCATGATTTTACAGAATGCTCTTCCAATAGCCCCTGTACCTATAACACCCGCCGTTTTTCCATGAATATTGAATCCAGTAAGGCCTTCTATGGAGTAGTTGTTTTCTCGCACTCTATTGTAGGCCTTGTGTGTTTTACGGCTTAGGGTCATTAAGAGAGCCAACGCATGTTCTGCAACTGCCTCAGGACTATAGGCCGGCACTCGACAGATTCTGAGTTCCAGCTCTGCTGCTTTTTTGAGATCAACCTGATTATAGCCTGCGCATCTTAGTACAATGTTCTTAATTCCCATATTGCTGAGTTTGAGCAGGACCTTTTCGTCTAGGTAGTCATTTACAAAAGTGCAGATCACATCAAAATCTTGAGCTAGCGCTACAGTGTTGGAATCAAGTTTAGGTTCGAAATAAGTTATTTCGTGGGAGTGGATATTTGAGAGGAGATCGAAGCTTTGTCTGTCATAAGATTTGGTACTGAAAAAGGCAACTTTCATAATTACTTAGTTTGAAGTTGGTAGATGGAAAAGCGGGTGAACTCCTCCTCAATGTCCGAATTTTCAGGTTCTTGAACCAATAGTTTGTTGTTTGGAAGTGTAAATTTTAGACTACCTTTTATTCCTTTGAGTTCTTTAGAATGTTGTTTTTCCTCTTTGAAAATCACTACTCTTTGCTCATTTTCATCAAATTGACCGACGTAAGGGTCTTCCTCTGAATTTCTGCTATCAAACTCTGCCTGCGATATTCCTGTGAAATATTGGAGTAAATATATGTTGTCCCCCATGTTAAAAAGTTTTTGATTCCTGGCGGACAGTCTGTTTAGTGCGATTGCTTTTTCATCTGAGAAGGGAGTGCCGATCGGAAGAGGGGCATAGGTGGTGAATTCAGAATGTGTAATTGGGATTGAACGGTTGAAAGACAATTCAGGTAAATCGTAGATTAAAATTTCTGTATCTAAATTTTGAACCACTGCCAATTCATTTTTTTCATGGTCAATGAAGAATGATTTTCCCATTAGTTCAGGGAAAATATGCTCAGTGGAATTGTAAATTGAATTTTTGGAATATGGGATCACTGAATTTACCGCACTGGTCTGCATGTTGAGTTTATAAAAATTTTGCAATGTATCCTTACCTTCCTTATTGTGTATCAAATAGGTAGCTGTAAAGTAGTTGCTTGGCCCAACTAACAGAAAGGTAGTATCCTTATCCTGGTAATATGGTGGTTTGCCAAACGGAGTATTTGCTCTAACTGGAAGTGGAGACATTATTCTGAACTCCTGTATTACATCGTAATTCTTATCGTAGCTAAACACATTGAAAGGTAATTCCACAATTCGTTGTCCATTAGGGCCGAAACCTAGTCCAATAGGATTCCAGCTGCCATAAAGGTTTGGCCCTTCTCCTTTTCTATTAACTCTTTTTAGTATTTCACCCTTCTCTGAGATTTCCAGTATATCATCCTCAACTGTAGCGTATCCCAAGAAGATTTTTTCTTCTGGACTATAATCTAAAATATTTATTCTGGTAAGATTAGCTACCTGAAAGGAATCAACCTTTATCAGTTCATAATCTACCTCTTCAGATTTTTTGTTATCGTCATTCTTTTTGGAGCAACTGATAGATACTGTTAGAAAAATGGCGAAAAGTAGCAAGGTAGAATGGGAAGAAGCTTTCATTTATTTATTTTTCGTAAATCTACTAATATTTCGTAAATATAGTTTTAATACGACATAATCCCTATTTTCTGTAAATAATTCAGCGATGTGATGACCTATTGCATCGAGATTTAGAATTTTTTGTTGAATCTCCCTAGATTGTCAAAAAAATCCATCAACTATGAAAAAACTCATTTACTTCCTTCCTTTAATTTTGGCGCTTTCGTGCGCTCCAAAAGAAGAAAAAACTACCGAAATAGAAACAACAGAAGAAATCCTTGAACAACCTATGACTGCAAAACCTGATTCAGTGCTAAGACACAATGTTTTTTTTAGCTTCAAAGAGACATCCTCCCAAGAAGATATACAATCTGTAATAGATGCTTTTCGCAATCTTCAGAACGAAATTGACGGAATAGAGGATTTTGAATATGGAATAAATTCAAGTCCAGAGGGATTAAATCAAGGCTTGACCCATGCATTTACATTGACTTTCTACTCTGATGAAGCAAGAGATGCTTATCTTCCTCACCCAGCTCATGCTGCTTTCGGTGAGATTTTAGGTCCGCATTTAGATAAAGTGACAGTGGTTGATTATTGGACCCGTCCTTAGTTATTGATCAAAGGGCAAAGCTGATCCGTCGGTTTTGCCCGAATTATTTACTGTGAGAACTTCAGTTACCACGAAGTTGCTGGTTCCCCTCCAAGGTAACATCCCGTTATATTCTTTGTAGCGAAGCTCGACGAATTTCCCTGAAGCCCTCTCTAATTCCTCAGCAATTTCATTATCAACTACACTAAACCGGAACTCGTTGCTCTGCAATCCACCGGCGGTAGGGCTTTGAAATCCTTCCTGAACAACACGGCCTTCATAGGTTTTAAACATTACTCCTTTTTTAACAAAGTAGTTTAGGCTACCAGCTTTTACACCTTCGCCAAATACGAAGTAGAACTTGTACCAAAATATCCCAGCCAAAACTCCGATTAAAACAATACCGGCAATCCATGCAAATTTTTTCATAACACGAGTTAGTTTACTTAAAGATAGAAATCGGCTTCATTTTTATTTTAAAAAGCTATCAAAAATATCTTTTCTGAAAGGCGAAAAAAAAGGCTACTCTAAAGTAGCCTCTTCACTTAAAATTAATTTACTAACCAAAGATAATCACCATACCCTTCATTTTCCATCTGTTCCTTAGGAATGAATTTCATCGCTGCAGAATTCATACAATACCGCAAGCTGGTCGGTTCCGGTCCGTCATAGAAAACATGCCCAATGTGGCTCTTTCCGAACTTACTTCTTACTTCTATCCGAAGCATTCCTAAGTCATTATCAGTAGGCTTTTCAAGAGCTCTTGCATCGATTGGTTTAGTGAAGCTTGGCCAACCTGAGCCGGATTCATACTTATCCTTGGAGCTGAAAAGTGGTGCGCCGGATACAATATCCACATAAATGCCTTCTTCATGATTGCCGTTGTATTCATTTTGGAATGACATCTCTGTGGCATCTTCTTGAGTGACTTCGTATTGTAGGTCTGTCAATGTCTTCTTAAGCTCTGATTTTGCTGGAGCTTGATATTTTTTTTCAGACAGCTCAGGCCAGTGAGCTTTGATGAATTTGTCACGTCCAGATCCGTTTCTATAAGAATAATAATCCTGTGGGTTTTTCTTATAATAGTCCTGATGATAATCTTCCGCAGGATAGAAATTCGTGTATTTAATCAGCGGAGTAGCTACTGGCTTTTCGAATTTACCTGATTTGTCTAGAAGTTTCTTTGACTCTTCAGCTACTTTCTTTTGCTCAGCATCATGATAGAAAATAGCGGATTCATATTGGGATCCTCTGTCATAGAATGATCCACCCACATCAGTTGGGTCAAAGGTTTGCCAGAAAATATCTACCAATTCTGAATAACTAATCACTTCTGGGTCGAAGGCAATCTGTACCGATTCGCGGTGGGATGTAGATCCGCTGGACACTTCGCCATAAGTAGGATTTTTTTCCTTGCCTCCGGCATAACCTGAAATCACGGTGATGACCCCGTCTATACCTTCAAATGGTGCTTCTACACACCAGAAACATCCACCAGCAAAAGTGGCTAATTCTGTTTTTCCTTTATATGCTGCAAGTTTGTCTGCATCAGCGGATTCTTCCTGTGTTTTCACCGATGTATTTCCACAAGCAAACATTAGTGCTACAATGAGAGATAACATGGGAGTTAAGAATTTATTTGAGTTAAACATGTTTGATTTTTTTTGTGATATGGAAATCTCATAGCATAAACCTCTAAATAAGTAATTCTGTTCAGAGATAAAGTGAGCTATGAATTCCAATACGTTGAAATACGAGATGAACCAGTTGACGGTTTGTCTTTTGGGTTACATATCAGATGAATTTTACTATTTCCTATACTGAAAAAAGTCAGCTTTAGTCAATCATAAAAGGAGTGAAAATCTCTTTCCACAGCTCGTATCCTTTAGCATTCATATGAAGATTATCTTCTATGAAAATATCTGATTTCGGCTTTCCGGATTCATCAAGCATGATATCCCACACGTTCACAATATTGACCTTATCATGTGCGGTGGCATATTGTCTGATCAGGTCATTTAATGCGAGATAAGAGACTTTCTTATCCCAGCGAGACGGGCTTGGCTTGGCCGCAATCAGATTTACAATTGTGTTTGGATAGCTTTCATGGATTTTGGTGACGATTTTGTCGAGGTTTTCCATTACATCAGATACTTCCTGACCAGCATTGATATCATTATCACCTTCGTAAATAAATACTTTTGAAGGTTCATATCGAAGCACTGTTTGGTCTAGGTGCAATAGTAACTGATCTGCCTGAGAGCCTCCGAAAGCAGAATTGATAATAGCTACTTCCGGAAACTGTTCCTGTAAGTTTTTCCACATCCTCACACTGGAACTTCCCGTAAAAACAGCACTTCCTTTTTCCCAGCCGGCTTCATCTATTTCTTTGGCTCGCCTATCTACTTCGTCCTGGAATGGGATATCTTGGGCTAGCACGAATTGAAAGGTCAGTAAACTGAGGAATAGCAGGAGGATGGATTTATTTGTCTTCATAGTTTAAATATAAGAACGAGTGATTCGGAATGCCAGATTACTTAAAAGATAAGACAATACGGAATTTCCGACTTGTGGTGAGCATAAACGATCAGTTAAAGTTCATATACGTACAGATCGGACGATTTACTGATTTTGTTCGCTAATTTAAGATATATAATTCCGTCCCAAATTTTCATCTTAATAGACGTTTGAGCGTTGTTTTTGTCAAATTTCGTCACAACGAATAGGATGAAGAGTGGTGCACATCTTTTTTGGAGAAGTTTTAGCGTTATCAATTTACTCAGATCAACCTAATTTCACCAAATGAAACAACTTTCCCGTTTTTTCTGGTTTTGCAGTGGTGCCAATTTCTTACTGCTCAAGCGATCACCCACAGAATCAAATAAATATATAGGCATCGGAGCCACCATATTCTTCACTGGGGTTCTGGCTGCATTGGCCGCTGGCTATGCTTTATTTACAATTTTCCAGTCTATTTGGCCAGCTATATTCTTTGGCCTGCTGTGGGGCTTGATGATTTTCAATCTGGATAGATTTATTGTGTCCAGTATGAGAAAGAAAGCAAATGCTTGGGGAGAATGGAAGTTGGCAATTCCCAGATTGGTGTTGGCGGTTCTATTGGCTTTGGTGATTTCCAAGCCACTGGAGTTGAAAATGTTTGAGCGGGAAATTGATCGTAAGATTGACGAGAAAAGGACAGAATTTATCACTGAATCTAAATTGAATCTAGCAAAAGGATTTCCTGAGATTCAGGAGTTGGAATCCAAAATTGATACCTTAAAAGCAGAAGTTGGGAATTTTGAAGCTTATAGAAATCAGCTACAAAAAGAATATGATGCAGAGCGCTTCGGTGAAAAAACCACAGGTACAAGTGGGATAGTGGGTCTAGGTACCAATGCCAAAAAAAAGGAGCAACAGCTGGATGCTGCTCAGGTAACTTTAGATGAACTGAGGCTGAGAAATCAGGTGAGGATTGACACTTTGGAAAAACAAATCAGGGAATTTGTCGCTTTGCGTCAGGCCGAATTTGAAAAGCAGCAACCAGGAATTGAGGGATTTGACGGATTGGCAGCACGAATGGAGGCATTGGATTCATTGACCAAAGAAAGCTCAGCTATGGCAATGGCAAATATCTTTATCATGTTACTTTTCATTGCAATTGAGACAGCTCCCATATTTGTGAAACTCATCTCTCCGCGTGGGCCATATGACGAGTATTTGGAACTGCATGAAGATAAGGTGAGGCTTTTTAAAGGTGAAAAATGGACATTTGCCAAAGGAGAGTCAGAAGCGAGAGTAGGCTACTTTCAAGACACTCATTTTTATGCGACTGATCTGAAAAAAGAAAAGACGAACAAGAAAAACAAGATGCAAACAGATGCTGAAATTTCCGAGTTCGAAAATAAATGGAAGGGTGGTGTCTGAAAATCAAATGATCTAAATCGTTTGTGCTTTTTGGACTACCACATCCAGCTGATCCATGGTCCTACTGACGGATTTCCATTCTGCTAACCCGACAAGCTTCACTATAAATAATAAGAATTTTCCGGGATTTATCAACTTGTTGGCTAGTTTAGAAATGTTTGCATCTCGCTCCAAAACAGAAGCCGAACGATCTTCACAACCATAATATTCGCCTGCATACTTCCATGCGCCATCTCTTGCAAGCTGGATAGAGAAATTGAGGAGCATTTCATCCCTGCCTTTCGCCAGAGGAATTAGCCAACCAAAAATAGGAGAGACTGCAGAGATATTTGATTTGACTCCGTCAACTAATTCTGCTAATACAGCATTAATTTTGTTAAAATCTTTTTGAATTCCAGCGATTGGTTCTTTGCCCATGGTTTCGGCTGCTGAAATCCCCAAATCCAAATTGATATGCGCATTGATTCCTAGGAATAAGTGCTGAAGGACGAGATGTTTGGTCTCCTTGCTTGCCTCAAATGCTAAAAACCAGCTTTCGGTAGGTCTGTGACCTTTCTGCCAAGCCTCATATGCTGCAATAAATCTACCTGCAAAAAGGATATCCAATTTTTCCATTCTTTCATTGTCTTCAAATTCTCTCGCTAGAATCCCGTCTCTAATTCTTCGAGTGACTTGTCTATAGAGAATGCTGAAATAGCCAATTCTTGACTGCTTAATTTTACATTCTTCCACAATTTGATCCATTCTTACAAGTACTTCATCTATGGTTTTCATGAGCTTATAAATAATTTTTTCTGGTTATCCTGATAACAGGGTATAATTTGGAAAATTAAAATTCATTAAGATTCACTTTTTCTCATAATTTCTACTTTTAAACTGTGGTCTCATTTTTAGCGGTTTTTCCCTACCTTTGCACCCTTAATTTGATGTCTCCCATGAGTTTGAAAGAAGAAATCCAAAAGCGAAGAACCTTTGCAATTATTGCTCACCCTGATGCAGGAAAGACCACTTTAACTGAAAAGTTGTTGCTTTTTGGTGGTGCTATTCAGACAGCGGGTGCGGTGAAATCCAATAAAATCGACACAGGAACTAAGTCGGATTGGATGGCGATAGAGAAGCAGAGAGGTATCTCCGTGGCAACTTCTGTTATGGGATTTGAATACAAAGACATCAAAATCAACTTGCTTGATACGCCTGGTCACCAGGATTTCGCTGAAGATACTTACCGCACATTGACGGCGGTCGATTCAGTAATCATGGTGATTGACTGCGTAAAAGGCGTGGAGATTCAGACGGAGAAACTTATGGAAGTATGCCGGATGAGAAATACTCCTGTGATCTGCTTTATCAATAAACTCGATAGGGAAGGTCGTGATCCATACGAACTGATAGAAGAAGTAGAGCAAAAACTTAACATTCAGTGTCGACCACTTTCTTGGCCGATTGGTATGGGGAAAACATTCAAAGGTGTTTATAATCTGTTTGATCACAAGCTCAATCTTTTTACCCCTTCTCAGCGAAAACTCAGTGATGTCCGTAAGACATTTGAAGATGTGAATGATCCCGAACTGGAAGGATTAATAGGGAAAAGCTACGCAGATCAACTTCGAGATGATGTGGAATTGATCGAGGGAGTGTACCCTGATTTTGATCCAGCTGAATATTTGGAAGGAAAAGTTGCGCCTGTGTTCTTTGGCTCTGCAGTGAATAACTTCGGGATTAATGAGATGCTGGATACATTTATCAAAATTGCTCCAACTCCGAAAAGCCGCAGAACGGAGGATCGTGAAGTAAAACCTGATGAGAAAAAATTCTCAGGTTTTATATTTAAGATTCACGCCAACATGGATCCGAATCACCGAAATAGAATTGCATTCTTGAGAATATGCTCAGGGACTTTTGAGCGGAATAAGCCTTACAACCATGTGCGAGGGCCAAAGCCATTGCGATTTTCTAATGTGACTCAGTTTATGGCTCAGGATAAGGAAATGATTGATGAAGCATTTCCAGGAGATATTGTGGGTCTGTATGATACCGGAAACCTGAAAATCGGTGATACGCTGACGGATGGAGAAGACATGCAGTTTGTCGGAATCCCAAGTTTCTCACCTGAGATTTTCCGTGAGGTGGTGAACAAGGATGCCATGAAAACCAAGCAACTTGAGAAAGGCTTGAAGCAACTGATGGAAGAAGGAGTAGCGCAGCTTTTTACCTTCGATATGGGTTCGAGAAAAGTGGTAGGTACAGTTGGTCAACTTCAGTTTGAAGTAATACAGTTCCGATTGAAAAACGAATACAATGCTACGGTAGAGTTTCATCCGATGAATCTCTACAAAGCTTGCTGGATCACCAGTAAGGACAAGAAGCAACTGGATGAATTTGTCCGCTCCAAAAACCGTCATATCGCCCATGATAAAGACGGCAAGCTGGTCTTTATGGCCGAGTCAAAAGCCTGGCTTCAGATGGTGATGGATAATTATCCTGAGATAGAATTTCATTTTACTTCGGAGTATTAAGCATAATCTTTTCAAAGTACCAAAAGCACCAAGAGGACAAGGTTTATCGTAATCCTGAAAATAAAGGCAATGTTATTCTTGACTGGATTTTCAATTTTTTCACTGTGCTTGATACTCTGAAAGAAATAATAGGTTGAGGATATAATTGTTAAGCAGACGACGAGAATCAATGGAATAGTCAGAAAGTTTAACTCTTCAATTCTGCTTGCAAAAGCATTGATAATAAATGAGATCATGGTCACAATGCTTCCGATGGAATGTGCCTTTTGGATTTGAGATAAAATATGGAAGTCTGGATCTTTCAAAATATGATAAATAATTTTAGCAAACGGAGAAAGAGCGTCTTGGAGAGAGCTTTATTTTAAAGATTAAGGCTACTTCTGTCTCCCGTCTTCTGTCTTCCGTCTCTCTACAAACACATCCTCAAACTCAAATCGCTGCCCATTAAACAGTCCTTTGTCGCTCAATTTCAAATCAGGAATCACCAGCAAGGCCATAAAGCTCAGCGTCATAAATGGCGAGTTCAGCGTAGCTCCCATTTCTTTGGCAAGTTTATCGATTCTCGTGTAGGCGGCAGCTACTTCGTATCCATCCGAAGCAGACATAATTCCTCCAACTGGAAGTGGAAGTATTTCTTCCTGATCTTCAGAGACAGCGGATACACCGCCTTTGGCTGCGATGATTAGATTCACCGCCTGACAGATGGATTCATCATCGATGCCGACTGCAATGATATTGTGGGAATCATGACCGACGGAGGAAGCGATAGCTCCATTTTTTAAGCCAAAGTTCTTAATGAAGGCTACTGCTGGTGGTGCATCTTCATATCGATTGACCACTGTAATTTTTAAGATATCTTCTGCTGGGTTGGATTCTGCAAAACCTTCTTTGATAAGGATTTTACCAGTGATTTCAGGAGTGATCAATTGTCCGTCTAAAGCTTCGATAACTCTGACTTTGGCCCCTGTGGCTTTGACTCGGAAGTCTTCAGGCCTTTTTAGGGATGTGTGGAAGTTGTTGATGATTTCGTTTGTGGTTGGCCGGATCAACGTTTTCCCATTTTCAGATACTTTCTCACCATCTATATAGGTGCTGATAACCTGAAAGTCTTTCAAGTTTTTCACCAGTATAAAATCAGCAGGGTCTCCCTCTCTCAATTGTCCTACATTCATGGAATAGTGAGCAATTGGATTCAAGCAAGCAGCCCGAAGAACATTGAACACATCTTTGCCTTTTGCGACAGCTCTTGCTGCCAGTTCATTAATATGAGAAATAGCTAGATTATCTGGATGCTTATCATCTGAGCAAAACATAATCATTTCAGGATAATCATCGATCAGGTCTATAAGAGCTTCGAAATTTTTGGCAGCAGAACCTTCACGGATGGCGATTTTCATTCCCAACTTTAATTTTCCTAAAGCCTCCTCAGCAGTGAAGCATTCATGGTCAGTGCTTGGGCCAGCGCTTACATAATTTTCTACCAGTTCGCCTTTTAGTCCTGGCGCATGACCATCGATAGGTTTACCGTATTTCTGCGAGATGCGGATTTTCTCCATAACCAGTTCGTCTCGATTTACCGTACCAGGCCAGTTCATCATTTCTGCTAGGTAATTAATCTCGGGGCGGGACATTAGATTTTCTATGTCAGCGGCATTGATTTCTCCACCCGCTGTTTCAAAAGGAGTGGCAGGTACACATGAAGGAGCGCCAAAGTAAAATTTAAAAGGAACCTGTTTCCCGTTCTCGATCATGTATTCCACACCTTCCATTCCACAGACATTGGCGATTTCGTGTGGATCGGAGACTGTTGCTATGGTTCCATGAACGACTGCAAGTCGAGCGAATTCGGAAGGAACAAGCATGGAACTCTCTACGTGCACATGGGCGTCAATAAAACCAGGCATCAAATAGGGCAAGGAAGGGTCTTCTTCTATTTTTTCCAGCTTCACTATTTTCCCATGGGCTACACTGAGAGAAACAGAATAAATTTCACGGTTTGGGATGTCTACGAATTGACCTAGGATTTGCATAAAAATGTGGGAGAAATTAATTGGAGAGAATCTGTATAAGCGATTCGATTCCAAGGTTTGGGGATTGGTTTAGATTAAAACTACTATATTTGCGCAGTAATAAAAAAACGAATTAAGCTGGTTTTTTGAATGAATAAAATCGTCATCGCCATTGATGGATATTCGGGATGTGGGAAGAGCTCCACGGCCAAAGCAGTAGCAAAGGATTTGGGATATACTTACATCGATTCCGGAGCCATGTATAGAGCGGCGACTTTACACTTTTTGAACCATTTCCTATCTCCAGCTAATCCACATGATGTGGAGAAAGCCCTGAAATCACTGGAAATTTCATTCCACCTAAATCCCATTACGCTCAAACAAGAGACCTATCTGAATGGTTTGAATGTGGAGGGTGAAATCCGCACCATGAGAATTTCCAATAAAGTATCAGAAATCGCGACTATCCCTTCCATCAGAAAAGAGCTGGTAGCCCAGCAACAGCGCTTAGGCAAGAAAAAGGGTGTGGTCATGGACGGCCGGGATATTGGATCAGTTGTTTTTCCAGATGCGGATCTCAAGGTTTTTATGACTGCTAATCTCGATACCCGAGCAGTCAGACGCCAGGAAGAGCTTTTGGAAAAGGGTGAAATGGTGGAGCTTGAAGCTATAAAAACCAATTTGTCAGAGCGGGATCGAGTAGATTCCTCCCGTGCAGAAAGTCCTTTGAAGAAAATGGATGATGCTATGGAGGTGGATACAAGTAATATTACCTTTGCGGAGCAAGTAGCGCAGATTGTTCACGCAGCGAGACAAATCATTGATAAATAAAAAGCTATGCAGGTAAGCATTGATAAAAACTCTGGGTATTGCTTTGGCGTCGAATTCGCCATTAAAATGGCAGAGGATGAAATGGAGCAAAGCGACCAGCTTTATTGCTTGGGAGATATTGTACATAATGATATGGAGGTATCTCGTCTGAGTGCAAAAGGTCTGGTGGTGATAGATCGAGAACAGTTATCAGAATTACATGATTGCAAAGTTTTAATTCGTGCACATGGCGAGCCGCCAGAAACTTATAGAACTGCAATAGAAAACAATATAGAGTTGATAGATGCTTCCTGTCCGGTGGTGTTGAAGCTTCAGCATAGGGTTAAAAGTGCTTTTGACAAAATGGAGCGTGAGGAAGGTCAAATCGTGATTTACGGAAAAAAAGGACATGCCGAAGTGATTGGCTTGACTGGGCAAACGCTTGAAAAGGCGATTGTCGTAATGGAAGATTCCGATCTGGATAAGATAGATTTCTCCAGGCCTGTGACGCTTTTTAGCCAGACTACAAAAAGCACAAAGGGGTTTTACGAGATTTCCCAGAAAATAGAAGAGCGAATTCAGGCAGCTAAGCAGGATTTGACTAGGGAGACGTTTAACGCAAATGATTCGATTTGCCGTCAGGTCTCTAATCGTGAACCACAATTACACCGCTTTTCCCAAGAGAATGATGTGATACTATTTGTATCAGGTAAAAAAAGCTCGAATGGAAAGGCTTTATATCAGGTTTGTCTGGCTCAAAATGAAAGAAGCTATTTCATAGAAAATGAGACTGAAATAGACCCTTCTTGGTTTCAAAAGGATGAGAAAGTGGGCATATGCGGTGCTACTTCCACCCCGATGTGGCTCATGGAGCAGGTCAAATCCTATGTGGAATCACTTGAAGAAGGAGTACTTACCGTATAAATCAGAGGTATTTAAAATAACAGGAAGCCATTCTTCCGAAAGTTCAAACATTAAAGTTCATATACCCTCAAATTAAAAAGGTTATTTATTAGATTTGGGGCGTTTTTCAAAAGCTCATAGTTCAAAAACAGATATGTCTAAAATAGTGAAGCTTAAGAAAGGTTTTGACATCAATATGGTGGGAAAGGCTAAGCAGGAGCTTGCTGATTTCGCCCCGGCGCAAACCTTCGCAATTAAGCCGACAGACTTTATCGGGCTCCAGCGCCCTAAAGTTCTTGTCAATGAAGGAGATACCGTAAAGGCAGGTACTCCAATCCTGATCGACAAAGCAATGGATCAGGTAATTTATGCAGCTCCTGTTTCCGGCAAAATCGTCGAGATAAAAAGAGGGGATCGTCGTAAGTTACTTGAGGTCAAAATTTTGGCGGATGCCACCATCGACCACGAACAATTCGGTAAAGTTGATATTGCTTCTCTGGATAGGGATGCATTGGCGACCAAATTGGCAGGAAGTGGTGCTTGGCCTAACATCATCCAAAGACCTTTCGGCATAGTAGCCAATCCTGCAGATACTCCAAAGAGTATTTTCATCTCTGCTTTTGATACACACCCTTTAGCTCCTGACTATGGTTTTGCCCTTCAGGGACAAGAGAAATATCTTCAGGCGGGAATTGAGGCTTTGGCAAAACTTACTAGCGGCAAAGTTCATTTGAATGTAGACGGATCTAAGTCTGTTCCGGCTGTGTTTTCAGATTTGAAAGGCGCCCAGGTGAACAAATTCTCAGGTCCCCACCCAGCCGGTAACGTGGGTGTACAGATTCACCACTTAGATCCTGTGAATAAAGGTGAAATTGCCTGGACTGTCACTCCTTATGGAGTTGCTCAGATCGGAAAATTTATCTTAGAAGGAATTTATGATGCTTCTAAAGTAATCGCGGTAACAGGTTCTGAATTGACGAAACCTGCTTATGTAAAGACCTACATGGGTGCTTCAGTATCGACTTTCGTGAAAGGAAATTTAAATTCAGGTCACGTAAGAGTAGTATCCGGAAACGTACTTACAGGCGAGAAGATTTCTTTGGAAGGTTTCTTAGGTTTCTATCACAACCAGATCACTGTTATTCCTGAAGGTGATTACTATGAGTTCATGGGATGGGCTAAGCCTACGACAAGATTGAGCTACCATAGAGCACTTGGTTTACTTTCTTTCCTTACGCCGAACAAAGAATTCGTTTTGGATTCTAATGGTAGAGGAGAAGAGAGAGCTTTTGTACAAACCGGCGTTTTTGAATCCGTGACTCCAATGGATATTCTTCCTGTTTATCTTTTGAAAGCCATCATGGCTGAGGATTTTGACGAAATCGAGGAATTGGGGATCTATGAGATCGTGGAAGAAGATTTAGCTCTATGCGAGTTTGTGGATGTATCAAAGCATCCTGTGCAGGAGTTGGTGAGAAAAGGAATTGAATTAATCCAATACAGTTAATCCATATGAAGTTTCTAAGAGATTTATTGGACAAGCAGAAGCCCCTTTTCGAAAAAGGAGGAAAGCTTGAAAGTCTATATTATGCGTTTGAGGCAGGGGAGACATTTATGTTCAGCCCTAAGCATACTACCGGCATCAAAGGTGCCCAGGTAAAGGATGCTATTGATTTAAAGCGAATGATGATCACGGTGGTAATCGCTATGATTCCTTGCTTGCTTTTTGGTATGTACAACACAGGTCATCAGCATTTACTTGCAACAGGTGGAACAGCCGGGTTGTGGGAAAATTTTGGTGAGAAATTGGGTATTGGAGCGATGTTGGTACTTCCACTTGTTTTGGTAGCCTATACAGCTGGTGGTATTGTAGAAGCAATTTTTGCAATAGTACGTAAACACCCAATCAACGAAGGCTTCCTAGTGACTGGGATGCTTATTCCGCTGGTAGTTCCTGCTACTACCCCATTATGGCAAGTTGCTTTGGCTACTGTTTTCGCAGTAGTTATAGCTAAGGAAGTGTTTGGTGGTACTGGTATGAACGTGCTAAACGTTGCCATGACTGCTAGAGCATTCTTGTATTTCGCATATCCTGCTCAGATTTCCGGTGATCAGGTTTGGACTTATTTAGGAGATAAAACACCAGTGGATGGGTTCTCTGGAGCTACTGCTCTTTCTGTAGTTTATAATGCAGGAGTAGAAGGTACCCAGTCCGCAGTGGAGGCTTTGGCCAGCCACAACAGTGTGCTTGGATCTGGATTATATGAATTTACTAATTTATTTATGGGTTGGATTCCGGGTTCTATTGGAGAAACCTCAACCTTGATGGCATTAGTAGGAGCTTTGATCTTGATCGGTACAGGAGTTGGAAGTTGGAAAATAATCGTTTCTGGTTTTGCAGGTGCATATATCATGGGAACAGTAATGAATCTTTTCGCTGTAAATGAGTACATGGCTCTACCTCCTCAATATCACTGGGTAATGGGTGGTCTGGCATTTGGAATTGTTTTCATGGCAACTGACCCTGTGTCTGCAGCACAAACAGAAACTGGTAAATGGATATATGGTCTATTAATAGGTATGCTTACCGTGATCATTAGAGTGACGAACCCGGCATATCCTGAGGGAATTATGCTAGCTGTTCTGTTCATGAACGTGTTCGCTCCACTGATCGATTATTATGTAGTTAAGGCAAATAAAACAAGGAGGTTACAACGTGCAACAGTCTAACACTTATATTATTACGTTCTCCGTCATCTTGACGGTAATTCTTGGATTACTTCTTTCTGGTACTTCACAGGTATTAGGGCCTATGCAAAAAGAAGCTATTGCCTTGGATAACAAGAAGCAAATTCTCGGAGCCCTTATTTCAGGTGATGAGATAGCTGCAATGAATCCGAAAGAGGTTAATGATTACTATGAAAATAGAGTTTCATCCATTGTTGTAGATATTAATGGTAAGGAAGTTACCGAACAGGATGGAGTTCCAGTAACTGCTGAGACAGTTGATGTTGCAAAGAATTATAAAAAGCCTGCTGAACAGAGACTATTTCCAGTTTATATCTATCACGCAGAGGGAAATCCAGACGATGTAGCAAATTATGTGTTGCCACTTTATGGTGCAGGTCTTTGGAATGCCATTTGGGGATATATAGCTTTGGATACAGATATGAACACCGTCGGAGGTATTACATTGGCACATGCTGGGGAAACTCCTGGGCTTGGAGCAAGAATTACCGATTGGGAAGTACAGTCTCGCTACGTGGGAAAAGAAATCTATGATGAGTCCGGTCAACTTGTATCAGTCGAAATGCAAAAAGGTGAAGGCATAGATTACTCCAACAGCCCGCATAAAGTCGATGGTATGTCAGGTGCTACCATTACAGGTAAAGGAGTAAATAATATGCTTTATAATTACCTCAATTATTATCAGGCTTATATAGAATCTAAAAAGTCATCTACCGCTGTAGCTGAACTTCAATAAAATTATCAACTCAACAATTTCATAAACATGAGTGCTGAAACTGTAGAAAAAGCGATTGAGAAAAAGCCCGCTGAGGCCTTATTATCTAAGCGCCGGAAAAAATTAATATCAGATCCATTAGTAGACGATAACCCCGTTACCATACAAGTATTGGGTATTTGCTCTGCTTTGGCTGTCACTACCCAGATGAAGCCTACTTTGGTTATGGCGATTGCTGTAATCTTTGTGGTGGTAATGTCCAATTTTGTGATTTCTTTGATGAGAAACACCGTTCCTGGACGTGTAAGGATTATTGTACAGCTGGCTGTAGTGGCTACCTTGGTTACTTTAGTAAATGAAGTGCTTAAAGCCTTTGCTTACGATATGTACAAAGAGCTTTCTGTATTCGTTGGTTTGATTATTACTAACTGTATTGTGATGGGCCGTCTGGAAGCATTTGCCATGGGCAATAAGCCATACGATTCAGTACTAGATGGATTTGGATCTGCTTTAGGATATTCCTGGATTATTTTAGCAGTTGCTTTCTTCCGCGAATTACTTGGGTCAGGTGCTGTATTTGGTATTCCGGTCTACGATTATATCTCAGGTCTCTTCGGTCCTGATTTCACATTAGCTACTAATGGATTGATGGTATCACCTGTAGGAGCATTTATGATCTTGGGTATCATCATCTGGGTACAGCGTACCAAGACAGGATATGTTGAACACTAATTAATTAGCGAAAAAATGGATTTATTTAATTTAGGTATTCGGTCGATTTTTATCGACAATATGATTTTCGCTTACTTCCTTGGAATGTGTTCATTCTTGGCTGTTTCCAAAAAAGTAAGTACTGCAATGGGTTTGGGGGCTGCTGTTATTTTCGTATTGACAGTAACTGTTCCTACCAACTGGATGCTAAATGAGTATGTGTTGAAAGAAGGAGCTTTAGCTTGGATCAGTCCAGGTTTGGCCGAAATTGATCTTTCATTTCTTCAATTCATCATGTTCATTGCCATTATCGCCGCTATGGTGCAATTAGTGGAGATGATCGTAGAGAAATTTGCTCCAGCCCTATATGGCGCGTTGGGTATCTTCCTTCCTTTGATTGCGGTAAACTGTGCAATCCTTGGTGGTTCACTATTCATGGCCCAACGAGATTATACACTAGCAGAATCTGCGGTTTATGGTTTCGGTTCTGGTGTGGGATGGTTACTTGCTATTATTGCACTGGCAGCTATCCGTGAAAAATTGAAATATTCTCACGTTCCCAATGGTTTGAAAGGATTGGGCATTACAATGCTTTTGACTGGATTGATGGGCTTGGCATTTATGTCCTTTATGGGTATTGATTTGTAAGTATATTCTCTTTAATAAAATATTTAAAAGCTTCGGGAAATTATCTCGGAGCTTTTGTTTTTAGCGGTAATTGATTTTTGTCAATTAGCTCGTAACTTTTCGGCTGAAAACTTATTAATTCAATAACCCTGACTCTTATGAAAATCCTATTAACATTTTGCTGCTTTGTGGCACTTACGTTTTCAGCTACCGCGCAAAGCGGAGAGTGGATCGAACTATTCAATGGCGAAAATCTAGACGGCTGGAAAATTTCTGAAAAATCACAATCTTTCCAAGTTGAAGATGGGGTGATAAAAGTAGCTGGACCGCGTGGACATGCGTTCTATAATGGTGATGTGGCAAATCACGATTTTAACAACTTTGAGGTAATTGCTGAAGTTAAAACAATGCCTGGAGCTAACTCCGGTATTTTTATCCATACCGAATACCAAGAGAATGGTTGGCCAAATGTAGGGTATGAAATCCAAGTAAATCAAAGCCACACTGATTGGAGAAAAACTGGTAGTGTATATTCCTTTCAGGACGTGAAAGATGTCTATGTGGAGGACGGTGAATGGTACACTGAGCATATTATCGTGCAAGGTGATGTAGTAACAGTAAAAATCAATGGCGAAACTGTCAATGTATATGATCAATCTAAGGATGAAAACCGCAAAGGTGATCTAGGTACTAAAAAAGTTGACCATGGCACTATTGCTCTGCAAGCACATGATCCTAAGTCTGTGATTTACTACAAAAGTGTGAAAGTAAAAGTCCTGCCAGATTAATCTGAGAGAAAAACAGAAAGAAAATATCTTAAAGTACAAATCCTGATTATTATTGAGTAATAATCAGGATTTTCATTTACTAGCCATGTCATTTACATACAAACGCATTATTTCTTATTTCCTTCGAGGACTGTTATTCATCACCCCGGTAGCAGTGACGCTGTATATTATTTTTCAAACCATCCTTTTCTTGGATAATCTGATACCCGTCCCGCTACCAGGAATTGGTATTGTGATGGTTTTAGCATTGATCACCTTCGTTGGATATTTGGCAAGCCTTTTCTTTGCCCAACCATTTTTTGATTGGTTTGAGCGGGGGCTAATTAAGATTCCATTGGTAAATCTGATATACACAAGTATCAAAGATCTGATGGGAGCTTTTGTAGGGGATAAGAAAAAGTTTTCTTCTCCGGTCAAAGTTCAGCTAAGCGATACTTTTATACGATTAGGGTTTATAACCCAAGAAGATATGTCCATCGTCGGGGAGCCCGGCATGGTTGCTGTCTATTTCCCGCACAGTTACAATGTCTCTGGGAACGTATTCTTAGTACCAAAAGACAAAGTGACGCCTCTTTTGGATGTGAAGAGTTCTGATGTGATGAAATTTATGGTTTCAGGTGGAGTTTCTCCCCTGATCTAGTTTATGGCTTGTGGTAAATCACAAACGAAATCCATTCGCCATCCGGAGACCAGCTGTGTACATTGATCGTGCCTTGACCTCCGTAAAATACTGGGGTCAAATCCTTGATTTCTTTTGTCTCCACATCTATTAGGCGTAGTTTGACATCTTTGCCAAATGGATGTGATCCTTTTTGATCTTCTAAATAAGAAATCATTACTGCTGATTTATTGTCTGGGGAAGGATGAGGAAACCAATTATCCAATTCATCGTCAGTGAGTTGCTCAGCCCCTGTTCCATCAGGCTTCATTCTGTAGGCGTGCATTCTTCCTGTGCGATTGGAATTAAAATAAATCCACTTTCCGTCATAAGAGTATTCAGGACCATCATCAAGACCTTCGGTGGTAGTGATCCTTTTCTCGTCACCTCCTATGGTTGGAATGGAGTAGATATCCCAAGCTCCATCCCGTTGAGCACAGTAGACCAAGGTTTTTCCGTCTGGGCTGATTCCATGCCAATAGCTTGGGTGATTTGGGGTGATCAGCTTTGGTTCACCACCTGTTAGGGGAACGGTATAAATACGTGAGCTAGTGCCCTCATCACTTTTGCTGATCACGAGTAGTTCACCATCAAAGCTAAGTCCATGGTCATTGTTTGCACGGGCAATTTTATCTGGTAAGATTTGGCCCAGTTTATTGCCGTCTAAATCTACTTTTTCGAGATGACCACCAGAATTTATGATTAAGAATTCCCCATCTCTAGACCAGTTTGGAGCTTCAAAATGCCTGACTTCTTTAAAAATCGTTTTTCGTTCTCCCGATTTTACATTGAGGATTACCAGTTCGCTGGTAGTTCCTTCTGGTGCTTGTTGAGCAAAAATCGAAAATGAGAATAGAAGACAATAAGCAGAAAGGAAGATTTTAGATACTGACATCATAGGGTTGGGTTAATTGTTCCCTTAATATAGGAAACTGATAACAAACCTATTGCATCACTTCTACCACGAACTCGTTTTTATCTTTAAATCGACCGATTTCCCATAGAACTTGATTTTGCTGCTTCATTGCTTCTTCAAACCAATCCTTATTTTCTGGATCCACTGCCACCATTAACCCGCCGCTAGTTTGAGGATCACAAAGTTTGACTAAGTCCATTCCCACCACGCCTTTTGTTTTGGCGCTGTAGGCTTTCCAGTTGCGATAGGTATTGTCAGGGAAAATAAACTGATTGATATATTCCTGTACTCCATCTATCATCGGAAGTTTATGCAAATCAATTTCAGCGGAGAGCCCAGACCCCTCACACATTTCAATCAAATGGCCCAAGAGACCAAAACCAGTCACATCTGTCATCGCATGAACTTCTTCGTGATTGCCGATTATCTCCCCTATAGAATTCAATCTACAAGCAGTATCAAGTAAACTCATGTAATCTTTGTCAGATATCTTCTGACGTTTTAGAGCTGTAGCCAATACGCCCACGCCAAGTGGTTTGGTCAGGTAAATAATGTCTCCGATTTTAGCGCCTTGGTTCTTTTTAATTTTATGCGGATGGACAATTCCGTTTACTGAAAGACCAAAAATCGGATCTTTAGCAGCGATGGAATGTCCGCCTGCCAATTCAATTCCCGCAACTTTGCAAATAGATTTTGCTCCTTCCATTACTTTGGCTGCAAGTTCAGGCGCAAGTTTTTCTACCGGCCAACTTAGAATAGCATTCGCAAAAATTGGTTTACCGCCCATAGCATAGACATCCGAAAGTGCATTTGCAGCTGCAATTCTTCCAAAGTCAAAAGGATCGTCCACAATAGGAGTGAAGAAGTCCACTGTATTAATGACAGCCAAATCTTCTGACACCTGATAAACGGCAGCATCATCTTTTCCCGAGTTACCTACCAATAAATTTGGGTCGGATTGGGAAAAGGATCCACTTGAACTTAATATTTGGTCTAAAATGGCTGGTGCGATTTTGCAACCACAGCCTGAGCCTTCACTCCACTCTGTCAGTCGGGTAGGTGTATTTTCCATAAAATTGGGATTTTGCTTCAAGTAGTATTTGTGTAGCCTTGTCTTCATCAATTCCGGAAAGGTCTAACTGTATCGTTTTCCCTTCAGGATGTTTATCAAGATCAAATGTATAAGCCTTATCATAGTAGATTAACATGTTTGAGATCCAGTCTTCGTGATTTCCATCAATAATTGCTTGTATCGCTTGGGAAGTTCGCAATCCCCCCAGACGTTTTTTGATGCGTAAAACAGCGAGAATCAACTCATCCTGAGGTAAGCTTGCATATTCTTTTTTAATCAAATCAATTCGTTCTTGGTCAGTCTTGTAAATATCAATCAGCGGTGAGGCAAGCATCTGATGGTAGAATTTATCAGGTAGAATTAATCTTCCGATTTTTCGACTTTCATTTTCTACCCAACTTGGTTTTTCAGGATCAAGATTTTGTAAAGTTTCTGCAAATTCATTTTCAAATTGCTCCACTGAAGGTTGGACAGGTTGCCCAATAGCGCCAAAGGCAGAACCTTTATGATTTGCAAGTCCTTCGAGATCGATGATTTGCTCACCAGCTTTATGGAGTTTTTTAAGTAATCTAGTTTTTCCACTTCCTGTTTTTCCTCCTAAAACAATTAGATTCCAATCTTTTCGGACCAGTTCATAGCTGTAGGTCCTATAAGTTTTATAGCCTCCAACTACGCGGAAGATTTCAAAGCCGACCATGCTTAACAACCATGAAAGAATATGGCTCCTCATCCCGCCGCGCCAACAATAGATTATTATTTTTTTCTCAGGGAAGCGCTTTAAAGCGTCTTTTAAAATTAAATGAAACCTGGGGCCAACTAACTCAAACCCTTTGATAGTTGCTTCTTCCGGGCCTCGTTCTTTATATAGTGTCCCAACTTGAATTCGCTCATTATTATTAAGGATGGGAATGTTAATAGATCCTGGTATATGGCTTTGGTCAAACTCTCTTTCGCTGCGCGCATCTATCACAGGAAAATGATCCCGCAAACTCCAAAATTCATCTAAAGAAATTAACTGCTCCGCCATAAAGTTTGAAGATAAAAAAAGCCGCAAGGAATTCCTTGCGGCTCTGAATGTAATATAGTCAACTAATTAAAGTTGAGCGTCTAGTTTTTGAGATAAAACAGATTTTGGAACTGCTCCCACTTGCTTATCTACGATTTGGCCACCCTTAAAGAAAAGTAGGGTTGGTATAGATCTGATACCGAATGCTTGAGCAACGCCCGGGTTTGCATCTACGTCTACTTTACCAATTACGGCTTTACCATTATAATCTCCAGCTAGTTCTTCCACTACTGGTCCGATCATTTTACAAGGTCCGCACCACTCAGCCCAGAAATCCACTAGGATTGGCTGCTCAGATTTGATGATTTCTTCAAAGTTTGCGTCAGTAATTTCGATTGCTTTTGACATTGTATGTTTGGTTTTTGATTTCGAGATTTCAAATATATGAGCAAAAGCCAATAGCGTATTAATAAGTTCCGAGGGGTTTAATTTTTTTGTCTATAGGTAATTGATAGAAACTATAATTATTTAAAAGCTTTATCCAAAAGTAGGATCGGAGCATATTAAACCACACGATACATTACCTCAGGAATTTCCTTCAGTTCCTTGATCATTTCAGCACTTGGATCGATAGAGAATCTTTTTGAGAAAAGCTCCAGAGCTATGTTCTCTTTTCTATCTACCACATCAAAATACAGCTTTGCATCTCCTTTATATTTCTCGGTGATTGCCTGAAGCTTTTCCATCAAATCCATCGTGAGATCGTCAAGATCAATATTGACACGAAGTCCTTTTACCATTTTACCGCGGATCTCATCCAAGAGCGTAATGTTGCCAATCTTAAATTCCAGTTCATTTTCCGCCCATCGTTTACCAGCTACAGTTCCGCTGATGAACAAGAACCAGCCTGGCATAAAGTACTCTTTGAACTTCACATAGTCATCTCCAAACAAGAAGAAAGTAAATGCTCCTTGGTAATCTTCTAAAGTAAGCGTTCCGAAAGGCTTTCCATTCTTTGTGGTTCGGTGGGCAAAAGTCGATACTGATCCAGCCAATTTGATGTCTGTACGATTTCTTAGGCTTTCCAAATCATTCAGATCAGGCAAAGAGGCATTGGTGAACGACTCAATTTCCAGTCTAAATTGGTCAAGTGGATGACCGGAGATATAAAGACCGACCACCTCCTTTTCAATGTTTAATTGCTGCAATTGCGTAAAAGGCTCCATGGGTGCAATGGTTGGAAGCGGTACTTCCATATTTCCTGCACCTCCACCGAAAAGACTAACCTGATTGCTTTCCTCCTCTTGTTGTACTTTCTGAGCGTATTTTGTTGCTTTCTCTATCAAATTCAAATCTCCATCCACAGCCTCCAAGTATTGTCTTCTATGATGCTGCGGGAAGCAGTCAAATCCTCCCGCCATCGCTAGGGCTTCCATTGTTTTCTTATTGAGTGCCTTGGAACTTACTCGCTTAGCAAAGTCAAAGATGTTTTTGTATGGCCCATTTTTCTCTCGCTCCACGATGATTGCATTAACTGCCGCAGATCCGGCACCTTTGATCGCTGCCATTCCAAAACGGATTTCTCCGGCAGCATTTACGGTGAAGCCATTTTTGGATTCATTCACGTCTGGCCCCAATACAGGAATTCCAGCCCGCTTACATTCTTCCATGAAAAACGTCACCTGCGTGATGTCATTCATATTATTACTCAGAACGGAAGCGAGGTATTCCGCAGGATAATGAGCTTTTAGATAAGCAGTTTGATAGGCAATCCAAGCATAGCAAGTTGAGTGAGATTTATTGAATGCATAGGATGCAAATGCTTCCCAGTCAGTCCAAATCTTTGAAAGTTTCTTTGCATCATGACCCTTTGCAGAAGCTTGTTCTACGAATTTTGGCTTCATCTTATCCAGTACGTCCTTCTGCTTTTTACCCATTGCCTTTCTCAAAACATCCGCCTCACCTTTGGTGAATCCTGCGAGTTTCTGGGACAAAAGCATCACTTGCTCTTGGTAAACTGTAATTCCGTATGTCTCCTCCAAGTATTCCTGCATGTCGTCCAGATCGTATTCGATCGCTTCGGTTCCATGCTTTCTTTTAATGAAAGAAGGTATATATGCCAAAGGCCCCGGACGATACAAGGCGTTCATGGCAATCAAATCCGCAAAAACAGTTGGCTTCAACTCACGCATGTATTTCTGCATCCCGGCAGATTCATACTGGAAAATCCCGACAGTTTCACCTCGTTGGAAAAGCTCATACGTCTTCACATCGTCGATTGGGAAATGATCCGCATCCAGCTCGATGCCATGCCTTTCCTTTACTATTCTGATAGCGGTCTTTATAAGCGTAAGGGTCTTTAGACCCAAAAAGTCCATTTTAAGCAAGCCTGCTGATTCTACCACTGAGTTATCAAACTGGGTACAAACCATGTCGGAGTCCTTCGCTAAGGCAACAGGTACATAGTTAGTAATGTCGGCAGGAGTGATGATCACCCCACAGGCGTGAATCCCTAAGTTTCTCACCGATCCTTCAAGCATGGTCGCCTGATTGATCGTCTTGGCAGAGTCATCCTGTCCTTTGGAAATTCGGATCAGCTCATCTGCTTTTGCAATCAATTCCCCCTGACCTTTCAGTTTGTCAGAAAGAGCTGCTCTATTTCCAGCCAAGCCAAAAAGTGCTTTCAGTTTGATGTCAGGGACTAAATTGGCTAATCTTCCAGCTTCCGCCAGCGGAAGATTAAGCACTCTTGCGGTATCACGAATCGCAGACTTGGCTGCCATCGTACCATAAGTGATGATTTGTGCTACCTGATTGGAACCATACTTTTTGATTACATAATCAATCACGCTCTGACGGCCTTCGTCGTCAAAGTCAATATCAATATCGGGAAGTGAAACTCGATCCGGATTTAGGAATCTCTCAAAAAGGAGATTGTATGCAATTGGGTCAATGTTGGTGATACCTGTGCAATAAGCAACCGCTGAGCCAGCCGCCGATCCACGTCCCGGACCCACAGAAACCCCCATTTTTCTTGCCTCCACAATGAAATCCTGAACGATCAAGAAGTAACCCGGATATCCTGTATTTTGGATTGTGGCTAGTTCAAAATCTAAACGTTCTTCAATTTCAGGAGTGATTTCTGGGTATCGTTTTTTAGCTCCCTCGTAAGTCAAGTGCCTTAGGAAGGCATTTTCTCCACGTTTCCCTCCGTCCACTTCGTCTTCTGGATGCTTGAATTCATCAGGAATTTCAAAAGCAGGAAGAAGAACTTCCCGTGCGAGTTTATAGGTCTCTATTTTCTCGGAAATCTCATTTGTACATTCGATGGCTTCGGGCAAATCCGCGAAGAGTTTTTTCATCTCATCGGGAGTTTTGATGTAGAATTCATCATTTGGAAAGCCATAGCGAAACTCACGGCCACGCTTTCCTATGTACTTTTTCGGTTTATCGTACAGTTCCCCGTCTTTCACACAAAGCAGCACATCGTGTGCTTTGGCATCGGATTTCTCACTGTAGTAGGAGTTGTTTGCTGCGAAATACTTCACATCATATTTCTTCGCAAACTCCAAAAGCACTTCATTTACTTTTTCTTCCTCAGGAACTCCATGGCGGTTTAGCTCCACGTAAAAGTCTTCACCAAACTGCTCTTTCCACCAGACAAAAGCCTCTTCTGCCTGGGTTTCGCCGACGTTTAGAATCAGAAATGGAATCTCTCCCCAAAGTCCTCCAGTAGTTGCAATTAGATCGCTCTTATATTCAACGAGCACTTCTTTGTCAATGCGTGGAACATAGTAAAAGCCTTCTATATTGGCGTAGGAAGCCAGTTTTGCCAGGTTATGATAACCTGCTTTATTTTTTGCAAGGAGAACAGTTTGGTAACCGTCGTCTTTGTTTGATTTGTTTTTTCTGTCGCGGCAAAGATTGAATTCACAACCCAAAATCGGTTTGATTTCTTTTGCAATGGCTTCTTTCACAAAGTGAAAAGCGCCCATCATATTACCATGATCCGTCATTGCGATGGCTGGCATTCCGAGCTCTTTTGCGCGAGCAATCATAGCAGGAATTTCGCAAGTTGCTTGGAGCACAGAGTACTGACTATGCACATGAAGGTGGGTAAAAGGAATTTCGGTGAGATCCGAAATGTCAGCCTTTCCAGCTTGCTTTAATACATCTTTGGCTGCGGCTTTCTGAGCATCTTTTGCTTGCGCAAAGTTTGCTTCTTCTAGCTTTGGAGCTTCGTAGATTACTTCAGCGATGGTAACTCCAGCTTCGGGAGCTTGGACGCCTTGATTAATCAACCCAAAGAAACAGCGTGCAGTAGCATCAACATCATAAGCTGCATCGTGTGCGTCACCGAAGCCTTTTCCGAAAAGCTTTTGATGAAGTTCAGTAAGTGTTGGCCACTTGTATTTTCCACCTCGACCGCCAGGAAGTGCACAGAAATCAGTTGATATGTCTTTGGTATCCAGTTGTTGTGCAGTCAGAGGCATGGTGGCTTCAGCACGGTAATATTCCGAACCGGTTACATTGACATCAAACTCGACATTGTGTCCAACCAAATATTTGGCTTGCTTCACATCTCCTTCGAAAATCCCAAGGATCTGCTTGAGGTCGTGACCTTCGGCTAAGGCGCGCTTGGTGGAAATTCCATGGACTTTTTCCGCATTGTAAGGAATGGTAAATCCTTCTGGACGGATGATGTAATTGTGATTTGAAATCAGATTTCCCTTAGCATCATGCAGTTGCCAAGCGAGCTGGACAAGGCGTGGCCAGTTGTCCACGTCGGACATGGGAGCATTGTAATCGCGAGGAAGACCAGTGGTTTCGGTATCAAAAATTAAATACATACAGCTTGGGTAATTGAGCCTTCAAATTAGGGCTAATCTCTGAAAGGAGGCAAGTGTACTGGAGGTAATTGTCGTAGAAATTTGAATTAACTAGGTTCAAGTTTGACCCGAAATAGGTAAGGGCTTTTAAACAATATGATTATCCGCAATGGTGACTTTCACCTTAGCATCTTTGGTCGGAAGACCCATGACATAAGTCAGGATTAGTCTCAATTATTATTTTAACTCAAACTAGATTGATTTTGCCTCTTCTGGTAGAAAAGCGGATGCACGTATTAAAAAATATTTTCCTTGATAACAATGAAATACCTTTTTCAAGGTAAAATGCGGAATAAATAAATAGGGAATTTGTTTACTTAATAATTTCCACACTCTATACCGTAAGATTTCTTGAGCTAATGGTTGAATAAGAGGTTCGTTTTTTTAGAACCTTATCCACAAGGATTTTTCCTTTTGGATAAATAAATCAACATCTTTCGACCTTTGTACTATGCAACCTCTTTAGTACCTTATTTCCCACATCCAAGCTCTCTTGCTTTCTATTGAAGTCTGAATAAACTCTCGGACCAGGTCCTGATATTTGGTACCAGATACTTCTCTCCCTTTTAGTTTTTTTGGAAGGGTGATGATTTCTTCCGGCTCCCCAAAAGTAATTTTTTCAGCTTCCACTATGAGCATACCATCGTTGATGTCATAAGCCAAAATCAAACCTGGTAGCCCGAATTGCTCTTCAGGGCCAGTTGGAACTGGAATATCGGATGCAAACCATGCTGTAATCTTTTGGCCTCTAAGGGTGTCTTCTGTCACGGCTTTCATACACATGTGCCCGAGAATATCTCGTATTTCATTCATGACCCTCCATTTTGGAGCATTAAGGCTGTCACGGACTATGTAAGTTTTGCCCATTTGATCCATGTATTTGAGATAGGTCTGATCTTTAAGATTGTTTTCAATGAAATAGTCTTCCACTTGCCAAGAGTAACTTTGAACCTCGTAGGGTGCACCAAAGGTGTAAAGACTTTTTTCTGGCCAAAACTGGAGTTTCATACGTGTGCTGTAGCCTTCTGGACTGCCCCAGGAAAGTAGGATTCTGTCCTTTTCTTGCTGGGTTAGGTGTGGTAGACTTGCGTAGATTTTGTCATAGAAAATTCGGTATCGGTATTCTACTTGACCAACAATATTTTGAGCTCTTAATCCCGTGGTAATCAGTATCAGTGCAATGGTTTTAAGTATTGATTTCATTGTCATAATGGTATCCTGCTAGTTTTTATTATCTTCTGTTTTTTACTTCTACTCCGCGCATATTGTAAGTCACTCCGAGAAGGAAATATCTTGACAATGTTTCAATCCTGCCAGTGGAAACGAAGTTTTGACCAGCATATTGACTGATGGTTTGATTTTGCTTAAAGATGTCATAGGCGGAGAGTCTAACTTCCCATTTTTTGGCCTGACCGAGAAGTTTATAGATAAATGCATTTAGAATAGGTACTTCCTGATCAAATCCAAAACTCTCGTTTTCATATCGATTGTAGTTGAACTTCATGTCCAGGTAGAAATTTTTGGGAAGCTTAATGTTCATATTAGTATAGGCACTCCAATTAATGATGTCCTGGTTCTGAGATGGGTTTTGCTCGTATTTGGTTTTGCTTAGGCGGAATGAGGTTCCGGCGTAGATGTTAAACCATTCCAACGGGGTAGCATCCAGGTTTACCCCAAAATTATGGCTAAAGGTGTTGGTCTCTGTCTCGATAGAATTGATTAAAGTTAGACTTTTAGAATAAGATGGATTTGCATTTAAGAATGCATTGAATTTTGTTTTTACGATTGGAAACCCAAATCCTATGTAGGAAAAATACCGCTGCCCTCCAGAAACGTTTCCAGCCTTATAGGTAGTGACAAAAGTTTCGGGATCAATGGTTTGGTTTTGAACCACCTGACTTTCGTAGAGAGTTGAATTCAATGAAATTCGGAAGTTTATAAATGTAGCAGGATCATACATGCTATATCCCGTATTAAAAGAATGTGCTACTTCAGGTTTTAGATCTGGATTTCCTTCTCGGATATACAAGGGGTTAGAAATATCTTTGAAAGGCTGCAGGTCAGAAATATTTGGTGGAGTTACACCCATGGAATAGCCAGCGTTGAGGCGCTTGTTGCCCTTCATGGTTTTCCAGTAGGATACATTAGGGGTTAAATTGAAATAGTTTTTGTCCACTGTGCCAAGAATATCACTTTCTTTTACTACTGAAAATTGACCGTTCAAATTGTAGTTGGAAGCCGCTAAGCCCACACTTAGGTTAGAGCCTTTATTAGCATATCTAATGCTGGACCCTACCCGGTTGTAGGTAATTGAATTGTCAAAAAATCGGCTAAGATCAGCATTCAGTTGTGGGGTATCACTTGCCTCCACATCGTATACTTTACGGTCTGTTTCACTATTTGAAAGACTGAAATTATAGAACGATTCCCAAAATAATGTCTTTTTGATAGGTTCAACAAAGAGTAAACTTGATTTGATCAAGTTCGAGCTATTCAATGCTTGGTTTACTTGATCCAAATTTCTAAAATACGTATTAGGATCTGTTGAGTTAACAAGGTCTACGATGGATTTTTGGACACCATCTTGGTCTGCCTTGCTGTATGTATTACTGGCGCTTGCTGCAAAAGTTCTTCCATTTTTCCTGAATTTATGCCTGTAAATGGCAGTTCCTTGAAACGCGCCAGACCATTTATCAGATTGGTTGTTACGATCCATTTGGCTCTGCTCGGTGCTACTGCGTATTAGTTCTTGATAACTTAATAGTGAGGTAGATAACGTGCTAAATCTACCTTTAGCGGTAAGTGTAATGGTGTTGGTGCTGTCAAGATCATTTTGAAAACGAATATTTGCCCGATGATGTCCGGCTACATTGTTTTGTGAATTTTGGTCTGTGGAAGTGAATGATGTGTTGTCCTCTAGGAAGGTAGTTCTTGCATTATAGCTTTCTACGATTTGATCACTCCGGCTAAAGAAATAGTTGCTGCTGAAATCCTTTTTGTCTTTTAGATAGTTGTAATTAACTCCGAAAGCCTGGTTATTTGAAAAGCCTGAACTTAGGTTGTTGAAAGGAATTTCGAAGGATTCCTCATTATCTCCTCCAAAAGAGATGTATGAAATACCTCCGCTTCCATTAAAACCGAAATCCCCGGTATCTCCAAATTGAAATGCGCTGCTCCCTCTAAACTCCTGTAGGTCGTCAAATGACAAACCACTTTGATTGACATTATTTCCATATCCTATAATTGAAAATTGGTTTGTCTTGTCAAACTTATTATAAGAGGCATTGGCTGCCCATCTATCATCAGTCCCTCCTGATGCTGAAATCTTTCCAAAACCTCCTTTTTTAGCCTCTTCCTTAAGCTCTACGTTTAAAGTTTTTTCGTTCACTCCATCATCCACTCCGGTAAGTTTAGCTTGTTCTGACTTATCGTCAAATAACTGTAGTTTGCTAATAGATTCGGCATTGAGGTTTTGAGTTGCCATTTTCGTGTTTCCTCCAAAAAAGCGCCTGCCATCTACTGTTACTTTCTGGACTTGTTGTCCTTGGGCAATAATGTTTCCATCTGCGTCGATCTGCATTCCAGGTAGTTTTCGGAGAAGCTCTTCCAAAGTCGCTCCAGGCGGCACTTTAAATTTGCTGGCATCATACTCAAGCGTGTCTCCCCGCATCATTAACGGCGCTTTTGCGGCCTTCACTACCACCTCGTAGAGTTCCTGTAAGATGGGCATCAACAGGATTTCTTCCACTTCCAAGTCACCTGTTTCTGGAAGGATCAATTCCTTTTGTTTAGGAAGGTAACCCATATAGGTAGCTTTGATGAGTAAGGGTTGCCTGTCTACGTTTTTAAATTGGTACTCACCATTTTTATTTGTCAAGGTATATGCTATTAAGGATGAGTCCTTTGGAGTAAGAAGTAGCACCGAGGTGTAGTCGAGTGGAGCATTGGTGGTGTCTTTCACCACTCCTCGAATATTGAGTTTTGATTGGGCTTGGGTCGTAAAAATGAGAGTAGCCAGAAGAAAGTATGAAATGAGGAATTTCATTTTTTTTAGTTTTATGTTTATAACTATATTTTTTTTGACAAAATGAACCCAATCAAAAGATAACTACTAATGCATCTCTGCAAGTAGTATTCTTTGTGTTAGATGAGAGACTGAGGATCGAATGGATACTATGTGAATCCAGCTAAGTTGAAAATGATTGTACTTTACTTTTGCAACCCCTTAGTCCTATATTATATATAACCTTAAGCCCTATTTCTATAAGAAGATTTTAAAATTTCTCTTTTCTTCTTTAGGGCTATTATTAAAACAAATCAAAAATTCTTTCAATCAACTAGCGCCGTTCAATGAAAAGTAGGCAGCTATCTATACAAAATAATAATAAGTATTTTGATACTACTAGTATAGTAATCATTTAACTAAAAGTAGCTTACTAGTTTGTTAAAAGATGTTATTAAGGAAGGGGGTAACGCGTGGGATTTAGAGAAATTTAAAGTTAAATGGAGACAATTAACTTGTTTTGATTAGTCTTTTATATATTTTATTTATTATGCTCAAAAGAAAAAAACTTCACCTTTTATCTTCCCAAGGCATGTAAATCACCTTTTTGGTCTCAAAAAATTCTTCTTTAAAATAGTCTTCCAGGTGATACACCACATAAGATTTTCCTAGCTCCTCCATTTCCTCGTCTACCTCTCCTCCCTTCAGATAAAGAATGCCATTTGGATATTCATTAATATCTTCTTTGCGGATTTTATTTTTCACCCAGGGATAAAAATTAACCATCCGAGTAACTGCCCGACTGATAACAAAGTCATATTTCCTGATCAATTGCTCTGCTCTCGCTTGTTGAGCTTCCACATTTGTCAATTTCAGTTGCTTGACCACATCCTTTACTACAGTTATCTTTTTCCCAATGGAATCAACCAAATGAAAATGCGTTTCTGGAAACATTATGGCTAATGGAATCCCGGGAAATCCACCTCCAGTTCCGATGTCCAATATCTTCGATCCCGGCTCAAAAGGCATCACCTTCACAATTCCAAGCGAGTGCAGCACATGATGCACATAGAATTGCTCCATGTCTTTACGGGAAATCACATTTATCTTGGAATTCCAATCTTCATAAAGCTCCTGGAGCTTTTCGAACTGAGCAAGCTGAGTCTCTGTAAGGTCAGGAAAATAAGACTGGATAAGCTGAGTGCCAGTATTCATTAAATGTGTTTTTGTTTGCCAGCGGCAATTTCGTAAAGTAATTCCCTTGAGCGGTGAAGTTGTGCTTTCACAGTTCCCAAGGGTTTTTCGAGTTCCTGAGCGATTTCTTCGTAGGAAAGTTCATCGAAATAGCGAAGCTGTACTAGCTTTCTATATTTCGCAGGAAGCTTGTCTACAAAAATTCTGACCATCTCGATACGTTGCGTACGGATGAATTCATCCTGTGGATTATTGTCATCATCTTCCACATCTATAGTCACAGCATTTCCTCCATCATCTGACATAGTCGTATTCAAACTCATCGTTTTGAGTTTTTTCTTTCTGATGAAGTCAATGGTGTTGTTTGTAGCTATCCGGAAAAGCCAGGTAGAAAAAGTATAATCTTTCTTAAACCGATGAAGATTTTTAAAAGCTTTGGCAAAAGCCTCCATAGTCAGATCCTCAGCATCATCCGCATCACGGATCATTTTCAGAATCATGTAATAAACGGCCTTTTTGTATCGCTTCATCAAAGAGGCAAAGGCTTGCTGATCTTTTTGGTGTACTGCCTGATCGATTAGCTCAAAGTCCTCAAGTGCTTTCTTAGAAAAACCGCGTTCGTTTATTTCCATTGGATGTCTTTTGCCTGGTGGGAAATAGTCCCTAAAATCCAAAAGTAACCTAAATACAAGAAATCGAGCATCCAGATATTTTTCGGTGGTTTAGTTCCTTGGATCTTCTTTTCCGCCGCTTTGAATACGCGGACAAGGAGAATAGATCTCAATAGGATAATACCGAAAACAATAGAAAAATGTTCCCAGCTTTGCGCTAAACCGAAATAAATAAGTAATCCTAAGCCAGCAATCCAGAATAATGCATGAGAAAAGGAGTATAATCCAATCTTTCTCTTGTCAGCACCGTCGTAATACTTCCCGGCATGTAGATGTCTTTTTTTCTGAATTAAATAGTCTTTTACGTTTTCCTTGGGTTTGGATGTAGTGTTTGCATCAGGGTCCAAGACTATCTCTGTGTTTCTTCCATTTGTATACAGATTTACAAAAAGATCATCATCTCCACCTTCTATATGCCAGAGGTTTTTGAATGCTTTCACTTCCATAAAGAAACTTCTCCGGTAGCAAAGATTTCTTCCCACTGCCATGAAGGGTCTTTTCCATAATCCAAAGGACATGTAATACAGTGCTGTCAACAATGTCTCAAACTGAATCCAGTTGTTAAGAAAACTTGATTTTTGCTCATATCCCGAATAGCCTAACGCAAAGGTTTTATTATGATTGCGGACTGGGGCAGTCATTTTTCTGATCCATTGGTCAGTTTGAGGTAGACAGTCTGCATCTGTCAATAGGATAATATCATTTTTAGAAACTTTGATACCAAGCGTTAAAGCATACTTCTTTGAGGTCACATGCGGTGGTGTATATTTGACTGTGACGGATCTGAGTTTCGGATAATTCTCCATCATTTTCTCAAGCAATCTTTTCGTGCTGTCAGAAGAGCGATCATTCACCACCATCACATCAAAAGCTGGGTAATCTTGTTCGAAGATCTTCGGAATAAGCACTTTAAGGTTTGAGAATTCATTGTGGGCAGCAATCAAAACGGTCACAGCTTCCTCCTTATCGGGTAGGGACTTAGAATTATTGCCAGAGTAAAAGGCGGTCTTACCAAAAATAAATAGGAGATATATTACCTGAATAAGTATTCCAAAACCGAAGAACAACCAAAGTAAAAATATGCCCATAGATAGCTTTTGCTAAGCAAATATAAAATCAAATTCAGCAAACCATTTAAGAATAAGCGTATATTTTTGTAGGCTGAAAGGGGCAGTTTGATGATTGTCTCTCCTGCAACCCTTTACCGATATGAAGTTTACCTTAGAGTATAATGATTCCAAAAGTAAAGCTAGGGCCGGTGTAGTAAAAACCGATCATGGCGATATTCAAACTCCCATTTTTATGCCGGTGGGTACGGCTGCCAGTGTGAAAGCTGTGCATACCCGAGAACTTAAAGATGATATCAAAGCTCAAATAATTCTCGGAAACACATATCACCTATATTTGAGACCGGGTTTGGAAGTGCTGGAAAAAGCAGGAGGTCTCCATAAATTCAATGGCTGGGATAGACCGATTTTGACAGACAGTGGTGGGTATCAGGTCTTCTCTCTATCGGGAACCCGGAAAATAAAGGAAGATGGAGTGATGTTCAAATCGCACATCGACGGTTCCAAGCATCATTTTACTCCTGAAAATGTCATGGATATCCAGCGGACTATAGGAGCGGATATTATCATGGCATTTGACGAGTGTACTCCTTATCCATGTGAATATGGCTATGCGAGGAATTCCATGGAGATGACACATCGATGGTTGACTCGATGTATCGATCGATTTGATGCTACAGAAGGGAAGTATGGTTACAACCAAACGCTGTTTCCGATTGTGCAAGGCTCAGTCTACAAGGATTTGCGCAAGCAAAGTGCAGAATTCATAGCCTCTACCAATCAACAAGGAAATGCAATTGGCGGACTTTCAGTAGGGGAGCCAGCCGAAATGATGTATGAGATGACGGAGTTAGTCACTGACATTTTACCTCAGGACAAGCCTCGCTACTTGATGGGAGTAGGAACGCCAGCGAATATTCTGGAGTGCATCGCACTTGGTGTTGATATGTTCGACTGTGTAATGCCTACGAGAAATGCTCGAAATGGTATGCTATTTACTTCTGAAGGATTCATAAATATCAGAAATGAAAAGTGGAAGGATGATTTCTCCGCTATTGATCCGGCTACTGGAGGCTATGTGAGTACTTTTTATTCAAAAGCATATTTGAGACACCTTACCATAAGCAAAGAAATTTTGGCTGCACAAATTGCCAGTATTCATAATTTGAGTTTTTACCTATGGCTAGTCGGCCAAGCTAGAGAACATATCCTTGCGGGTGATTTTGCCGTTTGGAAAGATCAAATGGTAAAGAAAGTGAGTACCAGACTCTAATATGAAACTACTCGATAAGCTGATCATCAAGGATTTTCTTAAAACCTACTTTTTTGTAGTAGTGATGCTGATTCTGGTTGTTTTGGTTTTAGACTTTACAGAAAAGAATGACACCTATATCCGAAACGAGGTGCCTTCGCGAGAGATTTTTAAGTACATGATTAATTATGGTTTGTACTTAAACAACTTGCTTACGCCGATTACTGTCTTTATCTCCGTTATTTTCATCACTTCCAAAATGGCAGGTAGAACGGAAATTATAGCAATTTTAAGTAGTGGTGTTAGTTTCATAAGAATGTTAAGGCCTTTTCTATTTGCTGCCAGCATGATTGGCGGGGCAAGTTTCTTGCTAAACGGATGGGTTCTTCCTGGAGCTACAGAAGGCGTGACCAAGTTTCGGATTACTTATCTGGATAAAGAAAAAACATCTTCCGAAGCCAATATTCACATCAAAGTAGGCGCTGATTCCTATGCTTACTTAAGCAGATTTTATGGTGTAGGAAATACAGGTTACTATTTTACTTTGGAAACCATTAAAGATGGAGAACTTCTGGATAAGTTGTCTTCTGATCGAATCGAGTGGGATACGGCAAAGCATGTGTGGAAACTAATTAATTGGAGACTTCGCAAGTTGGAAGATAGAAAAGAGGTCTTTACAGTAGGTGAGTCTTTGGACACCACTTTATCAATTACCCCTGATGATTTTGATTTACCTCCTAATCATCATGAGACATTAAAGCTTCCTGAGCTTGGACGGCAGATAAAAGTTTTGGAAGAAAGGGGAGCAGATAATGTCGGTTTCTATAAAATCGAGCGATACGTACGTTTTATGTCACCATTTGCAGCAATAATCCTGACATTTATAGGAGTAATCATGTCAGCTAGAAAAACTCGGGGAGGTTCAGGATTTCAGATTGCTATGGGGTTCTTACTTGCGTTTGTATACATCATCCTATTTATCCTCTCTAGAACATTTGCTGAAAATGGTGCAGCGTATCCTATTTTCGCTGTGTGGTTGCCAAATATAATATTTGCAGCAACCGGCCTTTTTCTGTACAAAACTGTCCCTCGATAGATGGACGGCACGATCAAGGATTATTTAATGCTCCATCTGATTGTACTCATCTGGGGATTTACCGCGATTCTAGGTTTACTGATTAGCCTCCCGGCAATAGAGCTTGTTTTTTACAGAACTTTGATTGCCTCCTTTGGAGTTGCTTTGCTCTTTCTTTTGAAAAAGAAAAGTTTACTGATGCCTTTTCCAGATATGATGAAAGTGACAGGAGTAGGATTTGTGATCGCCATGCACTGGATTTTGTTTTTCTGGTCTGCCAGAGTTTCCACAGCCTCTGTCTGTTTGGCTGGAATGGCGACTACCTCTCTTTGGACGGCATTCGTAGAGCCGGTTTTTAATCGTACAAAAATAAAATGGTATGAAGTTGGACTTGGTCTCATAGTCATCTCAGGGCTTTTGGTGATTTTTAGTTTTGAATCAGGCTATTGGCTTGGATTAAGCATGGCGCTGGTTTCTTCATTCCTAGCTGCAGTCTTCTCGGTCCTGAATGGTAAGCTAGCACACAAGCATAATCCATATCAGATCACTTTCTATGAGATGGCTGGGGCTTGTTTATTTTCGTTACTATTTATGCCAGTTTATTCAAGTTTCATTACGGGCAAAGGACTGAATTTAAATTGGGTCGGATACGATTGGTTTTGGCTGTTTATCCTCGGAGGAATCTGTACAGTATATGCCTTTTCAGTTTCGGTTGAATTGATGAAGAGACTTTCCGTATTCTCGATCAACCTGACTGTAAATCTTGAGCCAGTTTACGGAATAATTCTGGCAGTTCTGATTTTTGGAGAAAGCGAAAAAATGACTCCACAATTCTATTTAGGAACAGCCATAATTCTTGTTTCAGTGCTCACTTATCCTGTATTGAATTATCTGAATAGGAGGAGAAAGCCAGTAAGGCCGCTTGGGTAAAGACTTGACTAGTAGAGAACGGTTAGGCAAACTGACTTTCAAATACAAAGAACTCATTATTCCAATCAATGTGGTTGGGCTTTTGCTCATATAACCCAAAAACTGAGGACCCCGAGCCTGACATTGCTGCATAATAAGCGCCATGCTCATACAGCCTTTCTTTTATTGCCTTAATTTCCGGATGATTAGGAAAAATGCTTGCCTCAAAATCATTTATCAATTCTTCTTTCCATCTTCTTTTATCTGCCAAGACTTCTTTGAGTTTGACTTTTGGAGTGGCAGGAGTTACTCCTGCATAGGCTTCTTTTGTGCCAATATGTATACCTGGGTTTATTAACAGCAAATGCGACCCTTTCAAGTCTAGCTCGATTGACTCCAATATCTCGCCTCTTCCTGTGGCGATTTTAGGGGTGTTTTCAATGAAGAACGCACAATCACTTCCTAGTTGTGCTGCATATTCCTCCAGAAAAAAATCATCCAGAATCAGATCAAAAAGATTATTCATCAGACTCAGGGCAAAAGCAGCGTCAGCTGATCCGCCACCTAATCCAGCACCCATAGGAATGTTCTTGTGGAGGTGGATATTTACGTGCGGTAGGCTCGGAAAGTCTTTTTTCAAAAGCTGATAAGCCATCATAATAAGATTGTCCTTAGCCTCTCCTGGAACTTCCAGTCCAGTGGTAGTGAAACTGGTTCTTTTTTGATCAACGATCATTTCCAGTGCATCCATCAGCGGAATTGGGATCATACAGCTCTCTATATCATGGTACCCATCTTTTCTTTTGGCAGTGACATGAAGACCTAGGTTAATCTTTGCGTTTGGAAATGAAATCATTGTATTGAAAGTTTAGTCAAAAATAGAACAATTTCTCAGTGATGAGAAGTTATGAACCAATTGAGAAATTGTTAAAAAAGCTAGCATATATTAAAGTAAATGAGGTATATCATTTTTCTTATTAAAAAAAAGAGAATAACTTTTGCGATAAATTGAATATTATCAAAATCAATACAAAATTTTGAGAATCGAAAAATTAGACAAATCATTTGCTGAAAAACAGGGGTAAATCATAAGTATTGGAGTTTTATATTTTGAAAAAATAAATTTTTCATACATTTTTTATCTGAGATACTTGAAAATTGTAAAATTAAATATTGTAAGTCTGAAAATTCGGTTTTAAGTTTGTCATGTACTTCGGCATCGAGTCGAAGAGAACCTGGAAAAACAGTATGTATAAAGTAGTCATTTTGCTAAGCGTAATTATTCTCATTGGATTCTAAATGTGAGGCACTAGACTATTCTTTATAATGAAATAAAAAAAAATCTGAAGTGCCTCACTAACCTGAGGCACTTTTTTTATACCCTAATAAATATGACCCTGAAAAAACATAGTTGGGAGATAAGTGAGAATGACGAGCATCCAGCAGGAAAAGCAATGCTTTATGCTACTGGTATGAGCGATAAGAAAATGAAACAGCCTTTTGTAGGGGTAGCCAGTTGTGGCTATGAAAGTAACCCCTGCAATATGCACCTGAATGACTTTGCCGGTCTGATCAAAGCCTCTTCTCAAGAGCATGATCTGACCGGTTTAGTTTTTAATACCATTGGAATCTCTGATGGAACTACCATGGGTACGCTTGGGATGCGTTATTCATTGGTATCACGAGAAATTATTGCAGATTCTATTGAGTCATTTATAATAGGACACTCTTTCGATGGCTGTATATCAGTGGCTGGCTGCGACAAGAATATGCCAGGCGCATTGATGGGGATGATCCGTACAGATAGACCTTCCATTTTGGTATATGGCGGTACTATCGCATCAGGCCATTATAAAGGAGAGAAGCTAAATATTGTTTCCGCTTTTGAAGCGTTTGGAAAAAGAGTAAACGGTAATATCTCAGATGAAGATTACGATGGGGTGATGCGTAATGCCTGCCCTGGTCAAGGTGCCTGCGGAGGAATGTATACGGCAAACACCATGTCTTCAGCGATCGAAGCAATGGGGATGTCGCTTCCATACTCTTCGTCTTATCCAGCAAATTCTCCTGAGAAACTGAGAGAATGTCGTGAGGTCAATAAATACATGAGAATCCTGTTGGAAAAGGATATCAAGCCTAGCGACATCATCACTAGAAAAAGTATTGAGAACGCAGTTACAGTTGCAATCGCTTTAGGTGGTAGCACAAACGCCGTGATGCACATCATAGCCATAGCGAGAACTGCCGGAGTAGAATTCAATATCGAAGACTTCAAGGCAATCAATGCCAAAACTCCTATGCTTGGTGATTTTAAGCCATCAGGGAAATTCATGATGGAAGACCTTCATGAGCAAGGTGGAGTTCCTGCTTTTATGAAATATATGCTCCAAAATGGCTTTCTGCATGGGGATTGCTTGACAGTAACAGGTAAAACTTTGGAAGAAAATCTAAAAGATATAGAGCCAGTGACCGTTTCTATGGTGAACGTTATTCACCCATTGGAAACTCCGATCAAAGCTACGGGACATTTGTGTATCCTTGATGGGAATTTGGCACCGGAAGGAGCTGTAGCAAAAATAACAGGCAAAGAAGGTAGTTCATTTACTGGACCAGCTCATGTATTTGACTCTGAGCAGGAAGCAAATGATGCCATCCGCGATCATAAAGTACAAAAGGGCGAAGTACTAGTTATTAGAAATATTGGACCAAAAGGTGGTCCTGGAATGCCGGAAATGCTCAAGCCTACTTCTATGATTATAGGAGCGGGGCTAGGGTCAGAAGTGGCATTGATCACTGATGGAAGATTCTCAGGTGGTACGCACGGATTCGTAGTGGGCCATGTGACTCCAGAAGCTTGGTGTGGTGGCCCTATTGGATTAGTGAAAAATGGAGATGTCATTACTATTGATGCTGATGGGTTAAAATTATCTGTAGCAGTGACGGATGATGAATTCGCAGAAAGAAGGAAATCCTGGAAGCAGAGAGAAATGTCTGACTTGCAAGGAACACTTAAGAAATACAATAAACTTGTTGCAACTGCCTCAGAAGGTTGCGTAACAGATAAATTCTAGAACCATGAAGGATTCGATGATCAGAGGGGCTGATATAGTTGTCAGATCACTTATTGCCGAAAACGCGGAAATCATCTTCGGCTATCCCGGAGGTGCGATTATGCCGGTTTACGATGCTTTACATGACTATCATGACCAAGTAAGACACGTGTTGACACGTCATGAGCAGGGAGCAATCCATGCTGCTCAGGGTTATGCTAGAGTTTCCGGAAAAGTCGGGGTCTGTATTGCTACTTCAGGCCCTGGAGCTACCAACTTGATTACTGGATTGGCAGATGCCCAAATTGACAGCACTCCTTTGGTATGTATTACCGGCCAAGTTGCTTCTCACCTATTAGGTACTGATGCATTTCAGGAGACCGATGTGGTGGGCATATCTATGCCTGGCACCAAATGGAATATACAGGTAAGAAGAGTGGAGGATATTGCCCCGGCTATTGCAAAGGGCTTTTATATAGCTAAGTCGGGAAGACCAGGACCGGTTTTAATTGACATCACGAAGGATGCTCAGACGAATTTTGGTGATTTCAATTACAGCAAGTGTCTTGGCTTTAGATCATATAGGACGCATATTCCTGTTGAGAAATCAGCTATTCAGGAAGCTGCTTTCCTGATCAATATGGCAAAAAGACCATATGTGTTATTTGGTCAAGGTGTAGTATTGGGAGAGGCAGAACAGGAATTGAAAGCATTTTTGGATAAGTCTGGAATACCTGCTGCATCTACTTTGCTTGGTTCTGGAGCACTCACAGAAGATCATCCCAATTATGTAGGTAAGCTTGGTATGCATGGTAATTATGCTCCGAACTTATTGACCAATCAATGTGATGTTTTGATCGCTGTAGGGATGAGATTTGATGACCGTGTAACTGGAGATCCTAAACGCTATGCGAAGCAGGCGAAGGTAATTCACCTTGAGCTTGATCCTGCAGAAATCAACAAAATAGTAAAATGCGAGGTTGCTGTGCTCGGAAGTTGCAAGGACAGCCTAACTCTGCTTACTGAAGCAGTTAAGGAAAATTCCTATCCTGAGTGGATGGCAAAATTTAAGGAGCTTTCAGATCAGGAGCATGCGACCGTTATCCAGCCGGATTTGAAGCCGACCAAGGTAGGCATGACTATGGGAGAAGTGATTCATCAGATCAATCAATATAAAGCAGATGATGCAATATTGGTAACCGACGTCGGGCAACATCAGATGATAGCTTGGAGGTATTTTAACTATAAAAAACCAAGGACTCAGGTCACTTCCGGTGGATTGGGAACTATGGGTTTTGCACTTCCTGCAGCATTGGGAGCTCAGATGTACGATTTCTCCAGACAGGTAGTGTGTGTGGTGGGAGATGGCGGTATTCAGATGACTATACAGGAACTGGGTACCATTATGCAGACCAAAGCACCTGTGAAGATAGTGTTGCTTAACAACAATTTCCTTGGCATGGTACGTCAGTGGCAGCAGATGTTCTTTGATAAGCGCTACTCTTTTACCGAACTCGACAATCCTGATTTTATCAAAATAGCTGAGGCATATAATATTCAAGCGCAAAAAGTCACCGAACGTGGTGATTTGCAGGAAGCAATTGAAGATATGCTGATTCACGATGGACCATATTTCCTAGAAGTAGTAGTGGAAAAAGAAGATAATGTATTCCCAATGATTGCCACTGGATGTTCAGTGGAAGAGGTCAGACTTAGCTAATTTAACCTTATGAAATCGAGTACGAACCCAAGGTTTTCACAGATAGAGAATTACAGATTCTGTGAGATTCCATGTGACCTTTCAATGAAAATTCTAAACACATGAAACGATATACCATATTCGTTATTACCGAGAATTTCATCGGTATTCTAAATCGCATTACCATTATTTTTACCCGAAGAGGTATAAATATAGATGCGCTGACAGCCTCAGAAAGTAGACTGGAAGGGATTCATAGGATCACTATCGAAGTGACTGCTTCGGAGGATACGGTCACTCAGCTAGTCAATCAGATCGAGAAAATCATCGATGTGATTAAGGCTTTTTATCACGAAGACGAAAGTGTGGTCTATCAGGAGATTGCTTTGTACAAAATCCCTGTTTCGAGACTTGATGGCGGATTGGAGACGATTATCCGGCAGCACAATGCCAAAATCATCGCAGCTGAACCCGACTTTGTAGTCTTAGAATTGACTGGTCACAAAGAGCAGACTCAAGAGCTACTTGAAATTTTGAAAGGGTATGGTCTCTTGGAATTTGCCAGATCAGGCAGAGTAGCTGTAGCAAAAAGAATGTTGACAATTGACAGTTTTGTCAAATAATAATAAACCAAAACGGGATTCCGCTGGAACCTATTAAACACTAGTAATTAACTATTAAAAGCTCATGAAATTAAAATTCGGCTCAACAGAAGAAAACGTAGTAACCAGGGAAGAATTTCCACTGGAAAAAGCAAGAGAAGTACTTAAAGACGAAGTGATCGCTGTATTAGGTTACGGAGTACAAGGTCCTGGTCAGGCACTTAACTTGAAAGACAACGGATTCAATGTGATTGTAGGTCAGCGTAAAGGCTCCAAGACTTGGGAAAAAGCTGTAGCTGATGGCTGGGTTCCTGGTCAAACGCTTTTTGAATTGGAAGAAGCTTGTGAAAAAGGTACTATCCTTCAATTTCTACTTTCTGATGCAGGTCAGATTGCTCTTTGGCCAACAGTAAAAAAACACCTTACTCCTGGTAAAGCGTTATATTTCTCTCACGGCTTCGGTGTGACGTACAAGGAAAAAACCGGTATTATTCCTCCAGCTGATATAGATGTGATCTTGGTAGCTCCTAAAGGTTCAGGTACTTCTTTAAGAAGAATGTTTGTAGAAGGTAGAGGCTTGAATTCTTCTTATGCAATCTATCAGGATGGAACTGGTAAGGCGAAAGATCGTGTTGTAGCTCTTGGTATCGGTGTAGGATCAGGTTACTTATTCGAAACAGATTTCTACCGTGAAGTAACATCAGATTTGACTGGCGAAAGAGGAACTTTGATGGGTGCTATTCAGGGTATTTTCGCAGCTCAATACGAAGTGTTGAGATCAAATGGTCATACTCCATCTGAAGCATTCAACGAAACAGTGGAAGAATTGACTCAGTCTTTGATGCCATTGGTAGCTGAAAACGGAATGGATTGGATGTATGCTAACTGCTCTACTACAGCACAAAGAGGTGCTTTGGATTGGTGGAAGCCATTCAGGGATGCTACTAAACCGGTATTTGAAGAACTATATAACAGTGTAAAAACTGGACAAGAGGCTCAGAAGTCTATTGACTCTAACTCTAAAGAAGATTACCGAGTAAAACTGGAAGCTGAATTGAAAGAATTGAGAGATTCTGAAATGTGGCAGGCAGGTGCTGTCGTCCGTCAGTTGAGACCAGAAAATAATTAATATAAAACCCCCAAGAATTATGAGTGAGAAGCTATGGATATTTGACACTACCCTGAGAGATGGGGAGCAAGTACCCGGGTGTCAGCTGAATACCCAGGAGAAAATTGTGGTAGCAAAAGCGCTGGAAGAACTAGGTGTAGATATTATCGAAGCCGGCTTTCCCATTTCAAGTCCAGGAGATTTTAATTCTGTACTCGAGATTTCAAAGGCAGTTTCCAACCCAATTATCTGTGCCCTCTCCAGAGCTGTAGAAAAAGATATCGAAGTAGCGGCTCAATCCCTCAAATTCGCGAAAAAGGGTCGTATTCATACTGGAATTGGTGTTTCACCATATCACATTCAATACAAACTGCGCTCCACTCCCGAGGATATCATTGCCCGGGGTGTGGCAGCAGTGAAGTTTGCAAGAAGGTTTGTTGATGATGTGGAGTTTTACGCAGAGGATGCAGGTCGTGCCGATGCAGACTTTCTGAATAAGATCATTGAGGAAGTGATCAAGGCTGGAGCGACAGTGGTGAATATTCCTGATACCACGGGATATACACTTCCAGAACAATACGGTGCTATCATCGCAAGTTTGAAGAATAATGTGCCAAATATTGACAAAGCAATTATCGCTACACATTGTCACAATGACCTAGGAATGGCTACTGCAAATACGGTATCCGGCGTTCAGCATGGTGCCCGTCAAGTAGAAGTTACAATCAACGGTATTGGAGAAAGAGCAGGGAATACCTCTCTTGAAGAAGTTGTAATGGCTATCAAATGTCATAAATCAATCGAAGTCCATACTGATATAGTTACTCCTAAGATTTACAATACAAGCAGATTGGTTTCCAAGTTGATGAACATGCCTGTTCAGCCAAACAAGGCTATTGTAGGTAGAAATGCATTTGCTCACTCATCTGGGATTCATCAAGATGGAGTACTGAAGCATAGAGAAAATTACGAAATCATTGATCCTAAGGACGTGGGTGTTGGTGAATCAACAATTGTATTGACTGCAAGATCTGGACGTGCTGCTTTAAAACATCACCTTGATGCTTTGGGGGTAGAATTGGAAGGCGATGCTCTTCGAGATGTCTACGAGGAATTTTTGATCCTTGCTGATAGTAAAAGAGATATTGGACGCAAAGACCTTTTGGGGCTTGTGGGCAAATTTGTAAGTGAGTCAAATTTCATTGAACTGGGTAAGGTCACCTATTCATCAAATGGAACTATTCAAGCGCAAGTAGAAATGAAAATCGGTGACGAATTTCATACTTCTACCGCACATGGAAATGGTCCTGTAGATGCAGTTCTGAAAGCTATAGACAAGATCGCCAAGCCAGCAGTGGAATTGGAGGAATTCCTAATCCAAGCCATTACCCATGGTAGTGATGATGTGGCAAAAGTTCACATGAGATTAATCAAAGGAGACAAACCTTACTATGGTTTTGCCTCACATACAGACATCGTATTGGCTTCAGCTCAGGCCTTTGTAGATGCACTCAATAAAATCCCGGTCAAAGAATACGCGACCGCATAATTATGGAAAAGACAACATTATTTGATAAAATCTGGGATGCTCACGTAGTGAAATCCGTTCCGGCTGGACCAGATGTATTCTTCATCGATAAGCATTTTATCCATGAGGTAACTTCTCCGGTAGCTTTTCTAAACTTGGAAAAGCGTGGAATTGGCGTAAAAAACCCAAGCAGAACAGTTGCAACACCTGATCACAACGTACCTACAGTCGATCAGGATAAAACAATTAAGGACAAGCTTTCACGCATGCAAGTAGAAAGACTTCGTGAGAACTGTGCCAAATACGGCATCGAACTTCACGATTTGGGTTCTGCTCATCATGGGATTGTTCACGTGATAGGACCGGAATTGGGTATCACCCAGCCAGGAATGACTATCGTGTGTGGTGATAGCCATACTTCTACTCACGGCGCTTTCGGAGCAATTGCTTTCGGGATCGGTACTTCTGAGGTAGAAATGGTATTAGCGACGCAGTGTATCATGCAGTCCAAGGCTAAGAAAATGAGAATCACCATCGATGGCGTAGCTGGACCTGGCGTAACTTCCAAAGACTTGATACTCTATGTGATCGCACAGATCTCCGCTGCAGGTGCTACTGGATACTTTGTGGAGTATGCAGGATCGGCTATCCAAAGCCTTTCTATGGAAGCTAGAATGACGGTGTGTAACATGTCTATCGAAATGGGTGCTCGTGGAGGTTTGATTGCTCCTGATGAAACTACTTTCGAATACTTGAAAGGGAAAGAATACGCTCCAAAAGGCGAAGATTGGGACAAAGCTGTTGCTCATTGGAAAACTCTGAAAACAGACGAAGGTGCGGTTTTCGATAAGGAGTATCACTTCGATGCTGCGGATATCGAACCGATGATCACCTACGGTACTAATCCAGGTATGGGAATCAAAGTGAAGGGAAATATTCCTACCACTGAAGGCATGGAAGGAAGCAATAAATCTTCTTACCTGAAGTCTTTAGCCTACATGGGCTTCGAGCCAGGTGAAGCTATCGAGGGTAAAAAAGTTGACTTCGTATTCGTAGGCTCTTGTACCAACGGGCGTATCGAGGATATTCGTTCTGTGGCATCTTATGTAAAAGGACACAAAAAAGCAGATAACATTACCGCTTGGATCGTTCCAGGTTCTCGCGA
>TARA_R110002012_G_scaffold322108_1_pt1 | contig 104390 bp, 82 predicted proteins | sample TARA_R110002012 | Tara Oceans TARA_R110002012 (sample SAMEA4396515) | marine metagenome | biome: Westerlies Biome; feature: [DCM] deep chlorophyll maximum layer (ENVO:01000326); material: water (ENVO:00002006), including particulate matter (ENVO:01000060) such as... | depth 40 m
ATTAACTTTGGAGAACTAGGCTAGTGCTTTTCATAGGATACGGTGTTCTACGCAGTTTTTATTCCGCTTTCATATATTCATAAATTTCATTCAATTCCGATGATTTTAATGATTTTCCCCAAAGATTTCTGTGATAATCAATTCCTGATTTCTTGATTTTAGAACTGTCTATTTTTTCGTTCTTTATAGTCATCCATTTCCAAAGTAGAGTAGAGTCAGTTTTAGCCAAAGCTGGTCCAGTCATATTTTTGGTCAGTTTATGACAAGCTGCACAATTCGCATTAAAAATCTGTTTTCCTTTTTGAGCATTTTCCGTTAAATTCGGCGAAACGGTTCCGCAAACAAATTCAGGCGTTTCAGTTCCGCAAACCAAGTATTTCGGTTGGCTAATATTATACAGAAAGTAAGAAATGCCAATTACTAAAATCAAAAATCCACTTGAGATAATTAAAATCCGATTTGTTAACTTTTTAAATAGATTCATTTTTGTTTTTTAAAAATCCCGAACCATTTTAGATTTAAAAAAATCATTATCGCTAATATTATTCCGATGATTACATATTGATTCATTGGTAAGTTTTTAAAATCCGGTCGTTGAATTTTGTCAATTAAAAGTGGTATGTATAAAAAAACTAAAAGTATTGTGAACAACATAAAAATCCATTTTCCAATAGTTTTAATTGTATCCAAAATTTGAAGTTTATTCATTTGTTTGTTGGTTTTGTCAAATTGCGTAGAACAAAAGAATATAGACATCTGGCATTGGGCCCTAAACTTTTAGGCATTTATATTAATTTGATCAAAAATAAAAGGAATAGGTTCTAAAACAATACCTTTGCAGCCTTAAATTTATAAAATACAAACAATGAAACTACATAGAAATTTGGTATTTGCCGTGGTTGATGCCTTAAACCTAATTTTTAATGAAGGAGAATATGCCGATAAAGTAGTTCAAAAAGTATTGAAATATGATAAACGATGGGGCGCTCGTGATAGAGGATTTATCGCTGAGACTACCTATGAAATTGTTCGTTACAAACGTTTATATACCGAAATTGCAGAAGTAAAAGCACCGTTTAGTCGTCCTAATTTATTTCGAATATTTGCTGTTTGGGCCGTATTAAGAGGTATTGAGTTGCCTGATTGGAAGCAAATTGAGCCAGTTCCAGAACGCAAAATAAAAGGACGCTTTGATGAGCTGTCAAAGATTAGAAAGTTTAAAGAATCTATCCCTGATTGGATGGATGAATTAGGCGAAAAATCTTTAGGAGAAAAACGTTGGACAAAAGAATTGAATGCCTTAAACCAACAAGCCGATGTCATATTAAGGGTCAACACCTTGAAAACGACGAAGGAGACCTTGCGTAAAGAGCTTTTAGAAAACGGAATCGACTGTGAACCGATTAAAGGATATCCAGACGCCCTTAAGCTTGCCGAACGTGGCAACGTTTTTACGACCGAAGCCTTCAAAAATGGATTCTTCGAAGTGCAAGACGCTTCTTCTCAATTAGTTGCTGCCTTTTTAGACGTACAACCAGGGCAACGGGTGATTGATACCTGTGCAGGGGCTGGGGGAAAAACATTGCATATTGCAGCCCTTATGGAAAATAAAGGCCAATTGATTGCTATGGATATTTACGAAAATAAATTAAAAGAACTGAAACGAAGAGCCAAACGTAATGGTGCTTTTAATATTGAACCAAGAGTTATAGACTCCACCAAAGTCATCAAAAAACTAGCCGAAAAAGCAGATCGTATATTAATTGATGCCCCTTGCACCGGATTAGGTGTTTTGCGCAGAAACCCCGATGCGAAATGGAAATTACAACCTGAATTTTTAGAGCAAATAAAAGCCACTCAACAAGAAATTTTACGTAGTTATAGCAGAATGCTAAAACCGGAAGGTAAAATGGTCTATGCTACCTGTTCTATTCTACCCCAAGAAAATAACGATCAAGTAAAATCGTTCTTAGCCTCAGCCGAAGGGGCAGATTTTAGATTACTAAAAGAAAACAAAGTATCTGCTGCTGAAAGTGGTTATGACGGATTTTATATGGCGCTGTTGGAGAAAGTAGCCACAAAAAGTAAAACATCCTAATTTTTAAAGTAATCAACAATTGCCCAAAAAACTGTTAACTTTTCTAGAAAGATAATCCTTGAAAAAATCGTAAATTTGCCCTTTCTTAAAACGAACAATACGCGCAAATGATTCACTTTTTCGGAAACACCAACACCAAAGTTTTTGCTGTACAAACCAAAAACGAACTTTCAGAAGAAAATAGTACAAAATTGAGCTGGTTATTTGGCAACCAACCTAAAATAAATATGGCGTCATTAGACGCCTTTTTTGTTGGCCCAAGAGCAGCCATGATTACGCCTTGGAGCACCAATGCTACCGAAATCACTCAGAATATGGGTATCGAAGGAATTGTCAGAATCGAAGAATTTAAAGCTTCGAACGCTGATGACCAAAACTTTGACCCGATGCTATTGCAAAAATATAAGAACCTCAACCAAGCTATTTTCAACGTAGCCATTTCACCAGAAAAAATTCTTGAAATTGATGATATTGCAACCTACAACCAAAAAGAAGGTTTAGCGCTTAATGACGAAGAAGTTGATTATCTGAATAACTTGGCCAAAAAATTAGGTAGAAAATTAACAGATTCGGAGGTTTTCGGATTTAGCCAAGTAAACTCTGAACATTGTCGCCATAAAATATTCAATGGCACCTTTGTGATTGATGGTCAAGAAATGCCTTCGTCACTATTTAAACTCATCAAAAAAACATCCCAAGAACACCCAAATAGTATTGTATCTGCTTATAAAGACAATGTGGCTTTTGTAAAAGGGCCTAAAGTGGTGCAATTTGCCCCAAAAACTGCTGATAAGCCCGACTTTTACCAGGAACAAGATTTTGATTCGGTGATTTCCTTAAAAGCAGAAACGCATAACTTTCCCACTACGGTAGAACCTTTTAATGGCGCTGCTACTGGTGCCGGAGGTGAAATTAGAGATCGATTAGCGGGGGGGAAAGGGTCTCTCCCTTTAGCAGGAACTGCCGTGTATATGACGGCGTATTCGCGTTTAGAAGAAGGGCGTACTTGGGAAAACGGAATGCCAGCACGCGAGTGGTTATACCAAACGCCAATGGATATCTTAATCAAAGCATCGAACGGGGCTTCTGATTTTGGGAATAAATTTGGGCAACCCTTGATCTCTGGATCTGTTTTAACTTTTGAACACGCTGAGACTTCGACTCCAAATAGCCACCGCAGATTAGCTTATGACAAAGTCATTATGCAAGCAGGTGGTATAGGCTATGGAAAAGCAGCACAAGCGATAAAGGATAAACCGCAGACAGGCGATAAAATTGTAATTCTGGGTGGTGATAACTACCGAATCGGGATGGGTGGTGCAGCTGTTTCGAGTGCGGACACAGGTGAGTTTAGTGCTGCTATTGAACTAAACGCGGTACAACGCTCTAACCCTGAAATGCAAAAACGTGCCGCCAATGCCGTGCGAGGAATGGTAGAAAGCGATATTAACTCCATTGTCTCTATCCACGATCATGGGGCTGGTGGCCATTTAAATTGCTTATCAGAATTGGTTGAGGAAACTGGTGGTAAAATAAATTTGGACCAACTCCCTGTCGGTGATCCTACACTTTCTGCGAAAGAAATTATCGGGAACGAATCACAGGAGCGAATGGGCTTAGTGATTGGCCAAAAAGATATTGATGTATTAAAGCGTATTGCCGAAAGAGAACGCTCGCCAATGTATGAAGTTGGTGAGGTTACGGGTAATAATCGATTTACTTTCGAATCGAAGACTACAGGTGAAAAACCTATGGATTTAGCTTTGGAAGATATGTTTGGCAGCTCTCCAAAAACCGTCATGAATGATGTTACCATAAAAAGAAACTACGATAATCCGCAGTATTCTTTAGAGTTTTTTCATGAGTATTTAGATCAAGTTTTACAACTAGAAGCTGTAGCCTGTAAAGATTGGCTCACCAACAAAGTAGATCGTTGCGTAGGTGGAAAAGTAGCCAAACAACAATGTGCAGGCCCCTTGCAACTACCTTTGAACAATTGTGGCGTTATGGCTCTAGATTACAAAGGCAAAGAAGGTATTGCCACCTCTATTGGTCATGCCCCTATTGCGGCTTTAATAAACTCGGCAGCAGGAAGTAAAAATGCCATTAGCGAAGCACTTACGAATATTATTTGGGCACCCTTGAAAGATGGTTTACAATCCGTTTCCTTGTCTGCGAATTGGATGTGGCCTTGCAAAAATGAAGGCGAAGATGCACGTTTATACGAGGCTGTGCAAGCAGTGTCGGACTTTTCAATTGCTTTAGGGATCAACGTACCTACCGGAAAGGATTCACTTTCCATGAAACAAAAATATAAAGATGGTGATGTCATTTCTCCAGGTACCGTAATCATTTCGGCGGCCGGAAATTGTAGTGACATAAGCAAAGTGGTCGAGCCAGTATTGCAGAAAAAAGGCGGTGCGGTGTATTATATCAATCTTTCTCAAGACGCTTATAAACTAGGTGGGTCTTCATTTAACCAAATTCTAAATAAAATTGGCAGTGATGCACCAACGGTTACCAATGCTGCTTTTGTAAAAAACACCTTTAATACCGTTCAAACTTTAATCAAAGAAGGGCAAATTTTAGCCGGACATGATGTGGCTTCTGGAGGTTTAATCACCACTTTACTTGAAATGTGTTTTGCTGATGTTGACTTAGGGGCTGAATTAAATTTAACAAGTTTAGGCGAAGCAGACACCATTCAATTGCTTTTTTCAGAAAATTCAGGTATTGTTTTTCAAGCAAAAGAGGATAGTTTGGTAGAAGAAGTCTTAGCCAAAGCAAAGATTGATTTTCACAGGATCGGAAAAGTCACTCTAAAACCTATGCTCCGCATTAAAAATGGAGGTATGGAAATGGGGTTAAACATCAATACACTTCGGGATACTTGGTTTAAAACATCGTATTTATTAGATAACAAACAAACTGCTAAAGGTTTAGCAAAAGTGCGATTTGATCATTATAAAAATCAAGCATTAACCTATGCCTTTCCAAAGAATTTTACGGGCACAATGGCAAGCGAAGCGAAGCTACCTGTTGAAGGTATACAGCAAGCTCCTCTCAACGCCCGACCCAAAGCTGCAATTTTAAGAGAAAAAGGAAGTAATTCGGAACGCGAAATGGCTAATGCCATGTTTCTTGCTGGTTTTGATGTAAAAGATGTACACATGACCGACTTAATTTCGGGTCGTGAAACTTTAGAAGACATTCAATTTATAGGTGCAGTCGGCGGCTTCTCTAATTCTGATGTTTTAGGAAGTGCCAAAGGATGGGCCGGCGCTTTTAAATACAATGAAAAAGCAAATACAGCCTTGAAGAATTTCTTTGCAAGGCCTGACACTTTATCGGTTGGTATTTGTAATGGATGCCAGTTGTTTATGGAATTAGATTTGGTCAATCCCGAACACCATACCCATGGTAAAATGACCTATAATGACTCCAATAAACACGAAAGTAATTTTACATCGGTTATCATTCAGAAAAATAATTCTGTCATGCTTTCCTCTTTAGAAGGCGCTAGACTAGGGGTTTGGATTTCTCACGGCGAGGGTAAATTTAGTTTACCTCTTTCAGAAACCGACTATGCTATTGTAGCGAAATACGGGTATGAAAATTATCCCGCAAACCCAAATGGCAGTGATTTTAATACGGCAATGCTTTGTGACACAACAGGTCGACATCTAGTGACCATGCCCCATATTGAACGCTCTATTTTTCCATGGAACTGGGCCCACTACCCTACGGATAGAAATGATGAAGTTTCACCATGGTTAGCTGCTTTTGTAAATGCTCGAAAGTGGATTGAGAATAACTAAAAAATGAATTAAAACCTTAAAAAAAACAAAGACTATTTAAATTCCATAAGTAGTCTTTGTTGGTATTGGATTATAAATTGCTGAAAAAATCGTTAATATTTTTATCAATCTCATTTTAATACTCCCTTTTTTCTTATTTTGCAGTGACAATACAGAATTACCCTATGCAGAATATAACTCGTCTTTTCGATTTTCCTTATTATCAATTAGAAAAATATAACTTAAAAGTTGCTCTTGCTACAAAATATAAAGAAAATTGGATTACTACCTCTACACAAGAGTATATTGACAAAGCCAATGCTATAAGTAGGGCACTACTTCGCCTGGGAGTCAAAACCAACGATAAAATTGCCATAATTTCTATGTCTAATAGAACAGAATGGAATATTATGGATATAGGAGTTTTACAATTAGGTGCCCAAAACGTTCCTATTTACCCTACAATTTGTGAAGATGATTATGCCTACATACTTAATCATTCTGAGGCTACGTATTGCTTTGTTTCATGTGATGAAGTATATCAAAAAGTGAAAGCTATCCAAGATCAGGTACCAACGTTGAAAGACGTTTATTCTTTTGATGAAGTGCCGAACTGTAAAAATTGGAGTGAAGTTTTAGCTTTAGGAGAAGACATAACGAACCAAAATGATGTTGAAAACCTTAAAAACGCTGTAAAACCTGGGGATTTAGCCACCTTAATTTATACTTCTGGTACTACGGGAAGACCCAAGGGTGTCATGCTATCACATGCTAATTTAGTCAGTAATGCCTTGGAGAGTTTTAAAAGAATACCAATAGAGCTTGGTAATTCAAAATCATTAAGCTTTTTACCCGTTTGTCATGTGTACGAACGCATGTTGATTTACTTGTACCAATATTGTGGAACGAGCATTTACTTTGCTCCTATTGATCAAATTAGTGAATATGCCAAAGAAGTAAAACCCCATGTGATGACCGCTGTTCCGCGTTTATTAGAAAAAGTATATGATAAAATCATCGCTAAAGGAACAGATTTAACAGGACTTAAGAAAAAATTATTCTTTTGGGCAGTAGCCTTAGGTTTGCAATACGAACCTTACGGACAGAACGGTTGGTGGTACGAGAAAAAATTAGGCCTTGCCAGGAAGTTAATTTTTAGTAAATGGCAAGATGCCTTGGGTGGAAATTTATCCGTTATGGCCTCCGGTAGCGCAGCACTGCAACCCCGATTAGCTCGAGTTTTCAATGCCGCCCAATTTGGCGTTATGGAAGGTTACGGGCTTACCGAAACCTCTCCTGTGGTTTCTGTAAACGACATGCGTAACGGAGGTTTTAGAATTGGCACTGTTGGCAAACCTATAGATAAAACCGAAGTAAAAATCGCGGAAGATGGTGAAATTTGTATTAAAGGACCTCAAGTGATGTTAGGCTATTATAAGGATCCTGAAAAAACAGCCGAAGTATTGATAGACGGCTATTTCCATACGGGAGATATTGGAGAAATTGATGCCGATGGTTTCTTAAAAATTACGGATCGTAAGAAAGAAATGTTCAAAACTTCTGGTGGTAAATATGTAGCACCTCAATTATTGGAAAATAGATTAAAACAATCCCGATTTATAGACCAAGTTATGGTCATTGGTGAAAGTGAAAAAATGCCTGCGGCATTAATTCAGCCAGATTTTGATTTTATTAAAAACTGGGCCAAAATACATAAAATTGAAGTAGGTACTAATGAAGAACTTGTGGTACATGAAAAGGTGATTGCTAGAATTGCAGAAGAAGTTGAAGAAGCAAATGAAAATTTTGCCAAATGGGAAAAAGTAAAAGCATTTAGACTTACACCTGAGGTTTGGAGTATCGATGAAGGTCACTTAACACCTACCATGAAATTAAAGCGTAAAATCGTAAAAGAAAAGTATCTAAAACTATACAACGAAATATACGAGCACGTGTAGTACTACACATTAAGTATTAAACTTCATAAAAAAAGAGATTATCGTTAAGATTTAATCTCTTTTTTTAATAAAATTTATTATGCATGCATAATAAATTTTATTATATTTGAGCTTTAGTATTTAGAAATGAAAGAACTTACTATAGATTATGCATTGAGATCAACTTGGCAATCGGTTGCTCGAATGTATAATGAAGAAGCCAAAATATTCGAATCTACCATGGCAGTAGGCTTTACGCTTTTAAGTATCGACCCTAAAGAGGGTACACCCTCAACATCACTTGGGCCTAAAATGGGAATGGAAGCGACAAGTCTTTCGAGAATACTGAAAAGCATGGAAGAAAAAGGTTTAATAAAACGAAAACCAAATCCAAATGACGGTCGCGGAGTTTTAATTCATTTAACCGATTTTGGCTTAGAAAAAAGAAAAGATTCTAAAGATGTTGTCTTGCGCTTTAATGAGGTTGTGAAGGACAACCTAACTCCAGAAAAACTAAATTCATTTTTTGAGGTCATCGAAGTCATCAACAAACTAGTTTCAGATAAAAAAATTTATAGCAAAGATTCAAAAACAAATTATTAGTAATGAATTTGAAAAACAAACACATCAAAAAAATAGCTGTAATTGGCTCAGGAATAATGGGTAGCGGTATTGCTTGCCATTTTGCGAATATCGGAGTAGAAGTTTTATTATTGGATATTGTTCCAAGAGAACTCAACGATAAAGAAAAAGCTAAGGGCCTTACTTTAGAGGATAAGGCTGTTCGAGATAGATTAGTGAACGATTCGCTAGCCGCAGCTTTAAAATCAAAACCCTCGCCAATTTACCATCAAAAATTTGCCAGTAGAATTACTACAGGAAACCTCGATGACGATCTTAGTAAAATATCAAAAGTAGATTGGATTATTGAGGTTGTGGTTGAACGGCTTGATATTAAAAAATCAGTCTTTGAAAAAATAGAGAAATACAGAACACCTGGAACGTTAATTACCAGTAATACTTCTGGTATTCCTATTCATTTTATGAGTGAAGGTCGTAGTGAAGATTTTCAAAAATATTTCTGTGGCACACACTTTTTTAACCCCGCACGTTATTTAAATCTTTTTGAAATTATACCTGGACCTAAAACGTCTCCTGAGGTTTTAAAGTTTTTAAACGGATATGGCGAACAGTTTTTGGGAAAAACATCTGTAATTGCTAAAGATACGCCTGCTTTTATTGGAAATAGAATTGGAATATTTAGCATTCAGAGTCTCTTTCATATGGTGAAAGAAATGGGCATGACTGTGGAAGAAGTTGACAAATTAACGGGCCCTGTTATAGGTCGTCCTAAATCAGCAACGTTTAGAACCGTTGATGTGGTAGGTTTAGACACCTTAGTCCATGTAGCGAATGGCATTGCCGATAATTGTAAGGATGATGAAAAATTAGCCTTGTTTAAACTACCTGATTTCATCAATACTATGGTGGAAAATAAATGGTTAGGAAGTAAAACAGGTCAAGGGTTTTATAAAAAGGAAAGAAAAAAAGATGGTTCGAGCGAAATATTAACGCTCGATTTAGATACGATGGATTATCGTTCTAATAAAAGAGCCAGCTTCGCAACTTTAGAGCTGACAAAAAGCATCGATAAAGTAGTGGACCGCTTTAAAGTTTTAGTTGCTGGAAAAGATAAAGCCGGTGAGTTTTACAGAAAAAGTTTTGCGGCCTTATTTGCTTATGTATCCCATAGAATTCCTGAAATTTCAGATGAGTTATACAAAATCGATGATGCTATGAAAGCCGGTTTTGGCTGGGAACATGGTCCTTTTCAAATCTGGGATGCTATCGGAGTGGAAAAAGGACTTGAAATAATGAAAGCAGAAGGAGAAACTGCTGCCGATTGGGTAACTGAAATGTTATCAAAGGGTATCAGCTCTTTTTATACCGTAAAAGAAGGCGCAACTTATTTTTATGATATTCCGCAAACAACCTATACAAAAGTACCAGGACAAGATGCCTTTATCATTCTTGACAATATTCGAAAATCAAAAGAAGTATTTAAAAATAGTGGGGTTGTAGTTGAAGATTTAGGTGATGGTATTCTGAATGTTGAATTCCAATCTAAAATGAATACCATAGGCGGTGATGTATTGGCTGGCCTTAATAAGGCTATCGATATAGCCGAAAAAGATTTCCAAGGATTAGTGGTTGGGAATCAAGCTGCTAATTTCTCAGTCGGTGCTAATATCGGAATGATTTTCATGATGGCGGTGGAGCAAGAATATGACGAATTGAATATGGCGATTAAAATGTTTCAAGATACCATGATGCGTATGCGCTATTCTGCCATACCCACCGTAGCGGCTCCTCACGGAATGGCTTTAGGCGGTGGATGTGAACTTTCATTACATGCAGATAAGGTAGTGGCCGCGGCAGAAACCTATATTGGCTTAGTTGAATTTGGAGTTGGTGTGATCCCTGGTGGGGGTGGCTCTAAAGAATTTGCCGTAAGAGCACAAGACCTTTTTCAAAAAGGAGATGTTGAGTTAAATGTTTTACAAGAATATTTCTTAACCATCGGTATGGCAAAAGTATCTACCTCAGCCTATGAAGCTTTTGATTTAGGCATTTTACAACACGGAAAAGATATTGTAGTGGTCAATAAAGACCGTCAAATTGCTACGGCTAAGGCACATGCCAAATTAATGGCAGAAGCAGGCTACACGCAACCTATAAAACGAAGCGATATCAAAGTGTTAGGAAAACAAGCCTTAGGGATGTTTTTAGTGGGTACCGACGCCATGGAAGACAGTAATTACATTAGCGAACACGATAAAAAGATTGCGAATAAATTAGCCTACGTTATGGCGGGTGGTGACCTTTCTGAACCTACCTTAGTCAATGAACAGTATTTGTTAGATTTAGAACGCGAAGCTTTCTTATCACTTTGTACCGAACGCAAAACCTTGGAGAGAATTCAACATATGTTGAAAACGGGAAAACCGCTTCGCAACTAGTTGCGATGCTTTAAGCCTTACGCTTTATGCAATAGGCAAAAGTTAATTTTACAAATCAAAACAGCTTAAAGCATTACGCTTAAAGCCAAAAGCATTAAAACATGAAACAAGCATATATAGTAAAAGCATACAGAACAGCAGTAGGAAAAGCACCAAAAGGAGTTTTTCGTTTTAAGAGAACTGACGAGTTAGCTGCTGAAACTATTCAGCACATGATGTCTGAATTACCTCAGTTTGACAAAAGCAGAATTGATGATGTTATCGTAGGAAATGCGATGCCAGAAGGTTCGCAAGGACTAAACATGGCTCGCTTTATCTCCTTAATTGGTTTAGATAGTGTCGATGTGGCTGGGGTCACCGTAAATCGTTTTTGTGCCTCAGGTATTGAAACTATCGGTATGGCAACAGCAAAAATTCAAGCAGGGATGGCAGAGTGCATTATTGCTGGTGGTGCAGAAAGCATGAGCGCTGTTCCTATGACAGGCTTTAAACCAGAATTAAATTATGATACGGTAAAATCTGGCCATGAAGATTATTATTGGGGTATGGGAAATACAGCTGAAGCTGTAGCGAAGCAATTTAAAGTATCTCGTGAAGACCAGGATGAATTTGCCTATCATTCGCATATGAAAGCCTTGAGAGCTCAGGCTGAAGATCGCTTTCAAGATCAAATTGTTCCCATTGAGATAGAACAAACCTATTTAGATGAAAAAGGTAAAAAAGCCACGCAAAAATATACGGTAACCAAAGATGAAGGGCCTAGAAAAGGGACGAATTTAGAAGCCTTAGCTGGCTTAAGACCTGTTTTTGCTGCTGGAGGAAGTGTTACTGCAGGGAACTCCTCACAAATGAGTGATGGTGCTGCTTTTGTATTGATCATGAGTGAAGCCGTGGTAAAAGAATTAAATTTAGAACCTATCGCCCGATTAGTGAATTATGCAGCGGCTGGTGTGGAACCTAGAATTATGGGGATCGGACCTGTTAAAGCAATTCCGAAAGCCTTAAAGCAAGCAGGCTTAAAACAAAGTGATATCGAGTTAATTGAACTCAATGAAGCCTTTGCTTCTCAATCTCTTGCTGTAATTAGGGAATTAGATCTTAATTCAGAAATTATCAATGTAAATGGTGGCGCTATCGCTTTAGGGCATCCCCTAGGCTGTACTGGAGCTAAACTATCGGTACAATTATTTGATGAAATGCGTAAAAGAAATATGAAAGGAAAATACGGAATGGTGACCATGTGCGTAGGAACAGGGCAAGGAGCAGCAGGGATTTTTGAGTTTCTTGGATAAAACGCCCCCTAACCCCCAAAGGGGGAAATAAATTTATTAAAATCTTAATACTTAGTACTTAATACTAATTACTTTAAAAAAAATGAAAACAACAGAAAAAGACAATTTACTAAGAGGAGGACAATTTTTAGTAAAAGAAACCAATTGCGAAGATATATTTACGCTTGAAGATTTGTCGGAAGAGCAAAAAATGATGCGTGACAGTACCAAAGAATTCGTAGATCGCGAACTTTGGGCCAATTGGGAGCGCTTTGAGAAAAAAGACTATACATTTACCGAAGAATGCATGCGTAAAGCCGGTGAACTTGGTTTATTGAGTGTTGCGGTTCCAGAATCTTATGGAGGAATGGGCATGGGCTTTGTCTCTACCATGCTCGTTTGTGATTATATTTCAGGTGCAACAGGTTCTTTCAGCACCGCTTTTGGGGCACATACAGGTATCGGAACCTTACCTATTACCTTGTACGGTACGGAAGAACAAAAACAAAAATATGTACCCAAATTGGCTTCTGGTGAGTGGTTTGGGGCGTATTGCTTAACGGAGCCGGGTGCTGGATCAGATGCCAATTCTGGAAAAACTAAAGCCGTTTTATCCCCAGATGGAAAACATTACAGCATTACAGGTCAAAAAATGTGGATTTCAAACGCAGGATTCTGTAGCATGTTCATTGTTTTTGCGCGCATTGAAGATGATAAAAATATTACAGGTTTTATCGTAGAAAACGATCCGAGTAATGGCATCACTATGGGTGATGAAGAAAAGAAATTAGGAATTCACTCCTCTTCTACCCGTCAAGTTTTCTTTAACGAAACTAAAGTACCGGTAGCGAATATGCTTTCGGAGCGCGGTAACGGATTCAAAATTGCTATGAATGCTTTAAATGTTGGTAGAATTAAATTAGCAGCAGCCTGTTTAGATGCCCAACGTAGGGTAATTGATGAGGCTACCAAATATGCAAACGAACGAATTCAGTTTCAAACACCTATTATGAATTTTGGTGCTATTAAAGCAAAAATAGCTAATATGGCTACCAATTGTTATGCCGATGAGTCTGCATCGTATAGAGCTGCAAAAAACATAGAAGACAGAATCGCCATGCGCGAAGCTGCCGGTAATACACACCAAGAAGCTGAGCTTAAGGGCGTTGAAGAGTATGCTATTGAATGTTCTATTCTTAAAGTAGCGGTATCCGAAGATGTACAGAATTGTACTGATGAAGGGATTCAGATATTTGGAGGTATGGGCTTTAGTGCTGATACCCCTATGGAGTCTGCTTGGAGAGATGCGCGTATTGCTAGAATATATGAAGGTACCAACGAAATTAACCGAATGCTCGCTGTTGGAATGTTAGTTAAAAAAGCAATGAAGGGTCACGTTGATCTTTTAGGTCCTGCTACTAAAGTTGGTGAAGAATTAATGGGTATCCCACCTTTTGATACTCCAGACTTTTCTGAACTCTTTGCAGAAGAAAAAGACTTAGTAAAGCGATTAAAGAAAGTGTTTTTAATGGTGGCTGGTTCAGCGGTACAAAAGTATGGTCCCGAATTAGAAAATCACCAACAATTAATGCTTGCTGCCTCTGATATTTTAATAGAAGTTTATATGGCAGAATCTACTATATTAAGAACCGAAAAGAATGCAAAACGCTTTGGTGAAGCTGCACAGGCAACCCAAATAGCGATGTCTAAATTATATCTCTATAGCGCCACTGAAACTGTCATTCAAAAAGGTAAAGAAGCTATTATTTCTTTTGCCGAAGGCGACGAACAACGTATGATGTTAATGGGCCTTAAACGGTTCACAAAATACACCAACAACCCTAATGTAGTTGCTTTACGCACGCAAATTGCCGAAAAAGTAGCTGCTGATAATGGGTATACCTTTGACTAACTCAACTATTTTTTTTACAAAGGTGAAAAACCGCTCTATTAAGAGCGGTTTTTTTGTTTTAGAAGCTAAGCCAAACAAGCAATTGGCTCTACTACTTTTGGAAGTCTTAATACCTGAAAGACTATTCTTCTATCCAAGTACGAAAACTGGCGGTTGTGCTTTGGCTTGTCTTTACATATTCTAGGTGGTGACGTATTTTGATGGCTAAGGTATTTTTAGTATATCGCTCTATTTTTTCAATGTATTTTTTAGGTACAATTTGATGGCGATTAATTCTAAAAAAATCTGATGAATCCACTAAAACTTCCAAAACTTTCAAGCTTGCTTCGCTCAATAAGTGTTTTTTTCCAGCTGTATCGAAGGCAAAAATAACGCCTTCTTGGGCTTCAAACAGCGTTATGTTTTCGGTTTCTAAAAAATATATTCCCCTACTTGTGTTGATGCTAAAGCGTTTTTTGTAGCTTGTTGTGACTAATTTTTTTTCGAGAATCTGTTGAATTTTTGACAGCACCTGATCATCCGTAGCTATTGATTTTCTTAAGGTTAAAAATTTATTCCAAGCTTGGCTAAAACGCTCTTTTGAATAGGGTTTTAAAAGATATTCTATGCCGTTGGTCTCAAAAGCTTTCATCAAAAATTGGTCATAAGCCGTTGAAAAAATAATGGGACAAGTAAGAGTCACGTGCTGATATATTTCGAATGCGTTACCGTCTAATAATTCAATATCTGAAATAATTAAGTCCACTTCAGTTCCCTTCAGGAATTCAATGGAACTTGCTACTGTATCCAATTCAGCCATGATCACGACAGACTCGCTTACTTCTTGCAGAAATCTTTTAAGTTTTTTTCTAGCAGGAATTTCATCCTCAATAATAAGTACTTTTATCATTTGTTTATTATTCAAAGTATAGGCACGCTTACTGAAAAACTAGTTTCAGATCTTATGATTTCTACAGGGCTTTTTGAAAGCAATCCATACTGTTCCTTCAAGTTAGTAAGTGCTCTCCCAGAAGTGGCTTTTGTATGCAGTTTTGGTATGCTATTATTTGAAACCGTTACGGCATTGGCAATGCTTATTCTTATGGTAATCGGCGCTGATTTTTTTCCTAAATTATGCTGTAGTGCATTCTCAAGGAGCAATTGTAAGGTTAGCGGCACGATATTTCCATGCAAGGTTTCGGATTCTATTTCCAATACATAAGCATCCCTATATTTGTGTTTCATCAAATTAAAGTACTTTTGAACAAAGGCTAGCTCCTCGCCTATTGAAATTATTTTTTGATCAGACACCTGTAAAACATAACGATATATCTCCGCAAATTCGTTCAAGAATTCAGATGCTTGGTATTTATCTTCTTCTATTAATTGATCTAAAACATTCAGGTTATTAAATAAAAAATGAGGATTAAGTTGTGCCTTAAGCTGGTTAATTTTAGTCTCTGCTAGGGCTTGGTTATAATTGGCTATTTCAACTTGGTTCTTTTTATACTTGCGATAATAGTAGTAGGCTAAAAAAAAACTACCGTAGATAAAAGCATCCATTAAATTAGTGCCTAAAGATAATACCAGCGTTTTACTGTTAAAATTTCGTTCAAAGGTATCAAAGATAAGGGCTGTTAGTAAACCTAAAAATTTCATTACCATCAGAAATAGCAACACTGAAACGCTTACTATTTTTAGTATTTCTTGGAGCTTAAATACCGCTGATTTTTGCCATCGCTCCATAAAAAAATTCAGGATCACAAATAAAATACAGGCAGACATTAAAGTTACAAGAGCAGCTTCAGGAGTGAAAAGATACCAATCTAATTGCCGTTGTAACAAAAAGCGAATCTGTAGGGACTGCGCATAGGCAAATAGAAAAACAAACAGTAAAAAGTACTTGCTTCGTTTTATTTCAAATGCTACATTTTTCATTTTCCGAAAATCTATGTTACAAAAATAGCCCTATAAATTTTTATAGGACTATTTTTTTAGGGTGTTTATTTATCGTTTTTTTGCTCTGGAAACGAGGCTATTACGTTTCCTCCATCATCAAAAAAGTCTAGTTTAGCACTGTTTTCCTTATCCACATAAAACATGGCCTTGGGTTTTCCTTCGGTATCAAAAAGAAATAATCCGTTATTTTGACTTCTTGATTTTCCCAGCATCACCCGTGGAGCGCCACCTAGTAATCCTGATTCCTCATATTCTTTATATTTCAACTGAGCTGCTTTGGGATCTTTTTCGCGAAGTTCTCTCAACTCATTCATTATTTCGCCCGTTTTTAGTTGTGATTCTTTTGCAGGACGATCGTTGAATACCAGACTACTAGAAACATATCGTTGATCTCCTTTGCTATAATCTTGAGTCAGCAACTGCATAACTTGATCCCCATCGTATTGATCATAGGTGAGCGACAAACCCGAACTATGTCCACTTTCGTTTTTTTGTCCATCGTATATAAAACCTCCACATTCAATACCATCTTCGTTGAAGAAAATCATTCCTGAACGTTTTTTTCGTGTTTCGTTCGTTGGTCTATTATTGATCTTATCATGGCCATTGGGGAAGCGCTCTACATTAGTAATAATCATTTTTACCGTCCCATCTTTTTCTACGATATTTATTCGTTCCACATCAATTTCACTAAATTTTTTATTCGCTGCCTGCTGAAATGCAGTAGTAGTCATAAAAATCATTCCAAGGGAAGTTATAAATGCGAATGCTCTTAAGAATATCAATTCTTTTGTGGTTGTTTTAGTCGTCATTTTTTTATCTTTTTAGGGTTATATTTTATTTTCTAAGAGCAAATATATTTGATAACAAACGCAGTATTGAAAGCAAAGTTATGAGCTAAGGAAAATAGCTAATGAACCAAGGAATTTACCATTTAAACATGACTGCTTTTGAAATTTACCAGCTTATATGCTATGAATTAAGGATTAGGAAGTTCAAAAAAAAAAAAAATTGGTCTTATGCAACCAGGTTCTTCACCATGCCTAATAAATCTATAAAATATAGGAAGTTTATTTAAAACACTTTGTTTAGAGTCAATAAGTCAATACTTTTAGGGCTTGAAATTTGCCCTTATAATTTTAGTTGATCACCTTGTTGTTAGGTAAATTACCTAGGACCATAAAAGCATAAATAATGATCAAAAGATGAAAAATGTCCTTTTAAGAACAGCCTATTCCGCTGAAGAGTTCAGAAAACGTGGTCATCAATTAGTGGATGAATTAGCTGCGCATTTAGCGCAAACTGTTTCAGATAAGCCTGCAAAGGTTATCGATTGGAAAAGTCCATTGGAAGAACATGAGTTTTGGACTAATTTCTTAGAAAATGGTAAAGCAGAACACTTATTTTCAGAAACATTAAAACATAGCATTCACGTTCACAATCCAGCATATGTAGGGCACCAAGTAACGGCCCCCTTGCCTATTACGGCAGTTTCTAGCATGTTTAGTGCCCTATTAAATAACGGCATGGCTGTTTACGAAATGGGCATGGCGTCTACGGCCATGGAGCGAATTGTTACCGATACATTGTGTAAAAAAATTGGTTTTGCTGAAGATTCCAGGGGTTTTTTAACCTCAGGAGGTACCTTAGCGAATTTAACCGCCTTATTAGCCGCTCGCAAGGCAAAAGTAACAGGTGATATTTGGACAGAAGGGCATTCAGCTTCCTTGGGAATTATAGTGAGCGAAGAAGCTCATTATTGCGCAGACCGAGCAGCAAGAATTATGGGCTTGGGAGAAAAAGGCATTATAAAAATCCCAGCGACGAGCAATTTTAAAATGAATACTTCACTTTTAGAAGAAACTTTAGAAAGCGCAAAATCGAACGGAATAACCGTATTTGCTATTATCGGTAGTGCACCTTCTACGGCAACGGGAATGTATGATGATTTAGAGGCCATAAGTTCTTTTAGTAAAAAACACAATCTGTGGTTTCATGTAGATGGGGCACACGGTGGGGCAGCGATATTTTCAAAAAAGTACAAATACACCTTGAAAGGAATTGAAAATGCTGATTCTGTTGTCATAGATGGCCATAAAATGTTGATGATGCCTGCCATAACAACAGCACTTCTTTTCAAAGAAGGGGCAAACTCATATACGACCTTTAGCCAAAAAGCCGACTACTTATTGGGAGAATCCGAAGGAGAAGATTGGTATAATCTAGCCAAACGCACCTTCGAGTGCACCAAAACCATGATGAGCTTGCATTGGTTTACGCTTTTAAAAACCTATGGGGAGGAAATTTTTGAGGAATATGTGACCTCCTTATACAATTTAGGTCGAGATTTTGCACAGCTTATTCAAAAAGACGCACAATTTGAATTAGCGCTTGAGCCAGACTCCAATATTGTATGTTTTAGAATTAAACCTATTGGGGTACGTACCGAGGACCTGAACAGGTTAAATATGAAAATTCGTCAAGAACTTCTGGAAAATGGCGAATTTTATGTAGTGCAAACCACATTAAGAGGTGTTTATTATTTACGTACAACCCTAATGAATCCCTTTACGAGCAAAGCGCATTTGGAAGCGTTATTGAAGACCATAAAGAGAATTGCTGGAAATATAGCTATGTAGTGCGCCTAAAATAATAACATATTTTATGTTCTCATGCTAGTGCAAAATACATTTCCCGTAATTCTCTCTTAAAGTGGATTCATTTAGGTACAACTTAATGCCCCATCGATTCTAAAATATGCTCTTCTGATTCTTTATGAGAAAAGTTGATGGCACATTCTATCAACGCTAAGTGCGAATAGGCTTGCGGAAAATTTCCTAACAATCGTTTGGTCTTAAAGTCGATGTCTTCACTGAATAAGCCCAAGTGGTTGCTATAACTCAATATTTGCTCAAATTGTTTTAAGGCTTTCTCTTCTTCTCCTATTTTAAACAAACTATTAATAAACCAAAAAGTGCAGATTGTAAATGAGGAAGATGGAGCTCCAAAATCATCGTCATTTTTATACCTATACAACAATCCATCATGACACAAATCTTTCTCTACAGCTTTTACGGTACTCACGTATTTGGGATCTTTCGCATCAATAAAACCATACGACTCCATTAGTAAAACAGAAGCATCCATGTGTTCTGATCCGTAACTTTGAGTAAAGGCTTGCTTATTTTCATTCCAAGCCTTGTCCATAATATCCTTTCTTATTTTTTCCTCAAGCGGCTTCCATTTCTCTATTTTATGGTTCTTGTTCAATAACTCAGCTACTTTAATGGCGCGGTCAATAGCCGTCCAACAGAGCACCTTTGAAAAGGTAAAATGTTTATCTTCTGACCGAAATTCCCAAATACCTTTATCCGCTTCTTGCCAATGTTTTTCAACGATCCAAACAATTCCTTTGGTAATTCCCCAAAGCTCCTCTCCGTTTTGAATATCTGTTTTAAATTGTTTGATCAGGGCATAAATAACATCCATTAAAATACCGTAAATATCATTCTGAACTTGCTCGTAAGCTGCATTTCCAATACGAACTGGCTTAGAACCTTTATACCCACTTAAATGGTCTAAGGTCATCTCTGTGAGTTTTTTTTCACGATTGATACCATACATGATTTGGAGTTTTTCATCCTTATCAGGAATTAAATCTATAATAAACTGTAAGTATCGTTTTGCCACATTTTTGTGCCCTAGTTCTGAGACTACTTTTATAACCATTGAGGCATCACGAATCCAACAGAAACGATAATCCCAATTGCGTACTTCTCCTATGGTTTCTGGTAATGACGTGGTAGCAGCGGCTAAAACGGCTCCTGTTTTATCATAACTCAATAATTTTAAGGTAATAGCACTCCTTTTAATTTGCGAATTAAACTTTTTATAGCTTGGTGTTTTTTCCGACCAATTCAACCAATAAATTCGAGTACGCTCAAGATCCATAAAGATATGTTTAGTGGTCGGTAAAAATATCTTTTCGTTGTAGGTTAAAAGAAAAAATCCGTCTTCAGTAAGTGTTATTTCATTCCCCTGAACTACGCTTTCTTTATCAAAAGAAGTATATAAAAAAACAGTATCGAATTTTACTTCGTGCGTGAGACTCGCAATAAAATCTTTCTTAATAAAAGACTTTGTTTTGCCTTGCGCATATTCTAATTTAGGATCATAAAGCACCTTAAAACTAGGTTTTCCTGACACTAATTTCACATACCTAACAAGCTCGGGAGGCGCAAAATGACTACCCTCACTCCTGTAATATCTAGGCATAAAATCATGCAGTTCAAAACTATTCTCACCAGAAGTAAAGCTAGTAATTAAAATAGCTGTTTCAGAATCATAAGCTTGTTGAATTTCGTAAGAATCATCTACATCAATCCCAAAGCTTCCGCCTATGTCATCATCTAATAATTTGGCGAAAACTGAGGAAGAATCAAATTCTGGCAAACAGCACCAATCGATGGATCCGTTTTTAGAAATTAATGCTGCGCTCCTACAATTACCTATTATTCCGTAGTCTAAATTATTCATACGTTTACATCTTTTTAACTATTGTAAATTATTAAAAACCTTTGAGTGATCCTGTGGTCTACCTACCAAAACTGTTGACAAAGTTTCAAAATTAAAGGTCTTTGTCAAAGAAATCGCTAAAATTAAACATGGATAGTTTCATATCAATAAATTAGTATCACAAAAGGATTCATTTATTGTTTTAACCCATCTTTTTCACGAAATTTAGAGAAATTAAAATAAAGTACAACAAAAAATAGCCAATCATGAGTAAAACTATCATAATCTCAAACAGACTACCTGTACAATTGCAAATTGATAATAAAAGTATAAAAGCAATACCAAGTGTTGGTGGATTGGCTACCGGTATGAAATCTGTACATCAAGGAGGTGATAGTCTTTGGATTGGTTGGAGTGGATTAACGTATGAGGAAATTCCGGATGGCATGTCGGGTAAAATTGACGAAGCCTTAGCGAAACACGGATCATCAAAAGTGAATTTAACAGCCGATGAAGTTGATGGCTTTTATTACGGCTTTAGCAACAGAACCATTTGGCCTCTTTTTCATTACTTTTTAGAGTATTCGGAGTTTGAATTAGACAGTTGGGAAACCTACAAAAAAGTAAATCAAAAATTTGCCGATGCTATTGTTGCCCAAGCAAAAGAAGGTGATATTGTTTGGGTACACGATTACCAATTAATGCTAGTGCCCCAAATGGTGAAAGAAAAATTACCGACTATTTCAATTGGGTTCTTTTTACATATTCCTTTTCCGTCGTATGAAATATTTAGAACTTTACCCTGGCGAACTGAAATTTTGGAAGGCTTACTAGGGGCCGATTTAGTAGGCTTCCATACCTACGATTACGAACGGCATTTTTTAAGTTCGGTAAAGCGTTTACTTAGTTTAGAGGTTAGCTTTAATGAAATTTACTTAGAAGATCGAATTATTAAGGTAGATTCTTTTCCTATGGGCATCGATTACAAAAAGTTTAGTGAAGCAGCTAAAGCACATCAACAAAAATCGCCAGACGAAGGTTCTGAATTACAACAGCGCTTAGACGCTCATAAGGCATCAACCCCTGATGCTAAGTTTTTACTTTCTATTGATCGTTTAGATTACTCTAAGGGAATTGCAAAAAGATTGAATGCCTTTGAGTACTTTTTAAATAAATATCCGCACTATAAGGAAAAGGTGCGGTTAATTATTTTGGCCGTTCCTTCCCGTAGTAACGTACCTCAATACCAATTATTGAAAAGAGAAGTTGATGAATTGGTGGGTCGTATTAATGGAGAATTTTCTACGGTGAGCTGGACCCCTATATGGTATTTTTATCGTTCTATGCCCTTTGAAAATTTAATAGATTTATATACCTCTTCTGATATTGCCTGGCTTACCCCCATTCGCGATGGTATGAATTTGGTCGCTAAAGAATATATCGCCACAAGAACGGATAAATCAGGAGTTTTAATTTTAAGTGAAATGGCAGGCTCGGCAAATGAAATGAACGAATCACTATTGATAAATCCGAATAATTTTGAACAAATTGCCGATGCTATCGATCAGGCTATTACTATGCCTATTCAAGAACAGCAAGAGCGAAATGATATTCTTCAAAAAAGATTAGCCCGCTATAATGTAGAAAAATGGGCCAATGATTTTATGAATTCTTTAAAAAATCAAAAAGAAAAAAGTCATGCCTATGTCTCTAAAAAACTATCCAATAACTTATTAAATTCGGTACTTAAAGACTATAAGGGCGCTAAAAAGAGATTGTTATTCATTGATTATGACGGCACGCTTGCTGCTTTCCACAACGATCCTCAAAAAGCAAGTCCCGATGAAGAATTATACCAGCTTTTGGATAAAATTTCTTCCCAAGAGAACACAGTGATGTTTTTAATTAGCGGAAGGGACAAGGAAACCTTTACCCAGTGGTTTTTACCTAAAAAATACAATATGATCGTGGAGCATGGGGTTTGGCTTTCTAAAAATGGAGACGACTTTTTTATGCTGGAAAATGTAAAAAAAGACTGGATGGAAAAAATACAGCCCGTTTTAGAGTCTTTCGTAGATAGAACACCTGGAAGCTTTATTGAAGAAAAAAATTATTCACTAGCTTGGCATTACAGAAAAACAGATCCTGATTTTGGCCAAAAAAGAGCTTCTGAACTCAACACCGTATTAACGAGTTTAATTGCCAATGACGACTTAAGCGTACTTAATGGCAATAAGGTAATGGAAATTAAAAGTAGTAACGTAAATAAAGGGCGTGCGGCCATGCGCATGTATAGCGAGGCTGAGTACGACTTTGTATTTGCCATCGGTGACGACTGGACCGATGAATTTATGTTTCAAGAATTACCAGAAAGTGCTGTAACGGTTAAAGTAGGACTTCAAAAAACACAAGCCAAGTACTATGTAGATGGCACCAAGGATGTGCGTAAACTTTTAAAGCGTTTTGTGGAATAATCCGCTCCCGAAACTACTTAATACCTAGTGCCGACTTCTCCAAAGGAGGGGTGAAACGGGGAATTATCTATTTAATGAGTAATTTCACAAAAAAAAGCTTGAAACCAAAACCACACATACTTCCTTTACTGGTTATCGCACAATTTGCCTGTACCTCACTTTGGTTTGCAGGCAATGCTATTATAGACGATTTATCCCTAAAAATAGGACTGCCGGATGGCTCTATGAGCTATATTTTATCTTCGGTACAATTCGGGTTTATTACGGGAACTTTACTTTTTGCCACCTTATTAATTGCAGACCGATTTTCTCCTTCAAAAGTATTTTTTATCTGTGCGATGTTCGGCGCCTTATGCAATAATAGTTTACTCCTTGAAAATTTAACCAAAGAAATTATTTTCTTCGTACGCTTTGGAACTGGTTTTTTTTTAGCAGGAATATACCCAATTGGTATGAAAATAGCCGCGGATTATTTTGACACTCGCTTGGGAAAAGTTTTAGGCTTATTAGTAGGCGCCCTAGTCTTAGGAACCGCTTTTCCTTTTATATTGACTGCACTAGATGTACATACCAACTATACTACCATTATAAAAACAACTTCTTTGTTAGCTGTTTTAGGCGGATTCATTGTCTTTATATGTATTCCTAATGGTCCCTTTAGGAAGCCTAGTAAAAAATTACAATTAAAAGCTGGACTATCACTTTTCAGGCTTTCTTCCTTTAAAAAATCAGCTTTCGGATATTTTGGTCACATGTGGGAATTGTATGCTTTTTGGGCCTTTACCCCATTGGCAATCAAAACCTATAATGAAATTAATAGCACTTCTTTTTCTATTCCCTTATGGACATTTATCGTGATCACTTGCGGCGCTTTAGCCTGTGTTTTAGGCGGCGTGTTATCGATGCGTTTTGGTAGTCGTATTGTAGCTTTTATTGCACTGCTTCTTTCAGGTGTTTTTTGCCTAATCTCTCCTGCCCTATTTTTTGTTTCACCCATCGTTTTCTTAATTAGTTGGTGTTTATGGGGCATGGCGGTTGCCGCAGATTCTCCACAATTTTCTAGCTTAGTGGCCAATGCAACGCCCGTAGCTTTAAAAGGAACTGGATTAACCCTAGTTACCTGTATTGGTTTCGCGTTGAGTATTGTTAGCATTCAGTTATTATCTTTTTTGTCTTTAAGCCTAAATCCTACTATAATTTTTATATTTTTAGCCTTAGGGCCAATCTTTGGTTTATACCATTTAAAAAGTACAAAATAAAACCGTTATGAAAAATACATTACTCGCCTTTGCGCTACTTACTTCTAGCTTATTCTTTGCACAAACAGATGCACGAATTTATGAGATTATCGATGCCGTTTCGGCTGATCGCATCAAAAAAGATGTGACAAGACTTACTGAATTTGGCACCAGAAATACCTTTAGCGATACCGTGTCAAGTACACGTGGTATTGGAGCTGCTCGCCGTTGGATAAAATCTGAATTTGAGGCTATTGGAAAGGACTGCAAAAACTGTTTAGAGGTTTTTTATCAAAAAGATTTTGTGACTACTGAAATGGGCTCTCGCATTCCGAACGATGCATGGATTGTCAATGTGGTGGCCATTCAAAAAGGAACAAAATATCCAAATCGCTACATTATTATGAGTGGTGATATTGATTCTCGCGCTAGTGATACGATGGATTTTACAACCGATGCGCCGGGGGCTAACGACAATGCTAGTGGTATGGCAGGAACGATTGAGGCTGCCAGAGTATTGTCAAAATATCAATTTGAAAATAGCATTATCTATGTGGGACTTTCAGGGGAAGAACAAGGTCTTTTTGGCGGTGGCGGTTTAGCCAAATATGCCAAAGAAAAAGGCTGGGATATCATCGGAATTTTAAACAATGATATGATTGGGAATATCAAAGGAGTTGATGGGGTTATTAGCAATGTAGATTTTAGAATTTTCTCTGAACCTGTACCTGCTACAGAAACAGATAGAGAGCGACAAATGCGACGCTTTTATGGTGGCGAGGTAGATGGAATTTCACGTCAACTAGCGCGTTACGTGCACAAAACAGTAAAAACCTACATGCCCGAAATGAACCCAATGATGATTTACCGTTTAGACCGTTTTGGTCGTGGCGGACACCATCGCCCTTTTAACGATGCAGGTTTTGCAGGTATTCGTATTATGGAGGCACATGAAAACTACACCCAACAACATCAAGATATTCGTACAGAAAATGGCATTGAATATGGCGATGTTCTAGAACATGTTAACTTTGATTATGCTAAAAAATTAACGGCTGTCAATGCGATAAATTTAGCGTCTTTAGCTTGGGCACCTCCTGCCCCTAAAGAAGTGAAAATTGGGGGTATTGTTCAAGCGGCCGCAAAATTCGAGTGGTCAAAAGTCGATGGTGCCGCAGGTTATAAAATATATTGGAGAGACACTACCTCCCCTACTTGGGATCACAGTAGATATGTTGGGGATCTTAGCACTTTTACCTTAGACGGTATTGTTATTGATAATTATTTCTTTGGAGTTTCGGCTGTAGGTAAAAATGGCTTTGAGAGTCCTGTCGTTTTTCCTAATGGTATTATGAGGTAAGCTTTAAACTTTAAATTGTTACCGTAGGATTCAAAATAGTGCCTTTCGCGTTTTGATTATTTAAACGCGACCTGAGCTTTATTTTGAATCCTTTTTTTAAGGTCTCTTTTATAAAAACTTAAAACATAACATCTTGTTCAATAAACGAACAACTATTCCTTGAATTCTGGAGTAATTACAATACTTCTAAACGCGATAGGGCCATGATCCCCTTGAATTAAAATAGGACCAGGCTCACCTTCGTGACTATCTAGAGCCCCACCTGTAATGCCAGGAATTGTTTGGTCCGTAATTATTTCCTTACCATTTGCAACGATCGTTACGCGTTGCCCGTTCAAGGTAATATCATACACTTGCCATTCATCCGGATTTTTAGCGGCCATTTGATTGGGCGTTAAAAAACCATAAATTCCCCCAAATAATAAATGATTAGGGGCTAAGCCTTGATTATCTTCGATTTGAACCTCATGCCTACCTCTTAAATAAATGCCGCTGTTACTCCCCTTTGGATATTTAAATTCTACATGCAATTTAAAGTTATCAAACTTCGCGTCAGAAACTAAATTAGATCCAGATTTCGGACTTTCTAAAATTCCATCTTTAACCAGCCACTGATTCTCTCCCATAGCAGTCCAACCTTTTAAGTTTTCTCCATTAAAAAGAGCTATCGGTGCTCCCCATACAATGTTTTCATTATACTCAAGCATAGGGGCGCGCCTAGCCATCCAATCGTATTTTTTTCCATCTGAATAAACCATGCTACCTTCCAAGTTTTCGCCAACCCTTTTCCCTTCAAAAATCATATTTTTGGTTCCAGGTTCCCATTGCACGGGTATGGCAAAACTAAACTTCCCATTATTTACGTTCACTTCGGCAATAGGGCGTGCGCTCCCAAAAGCATATACAAAACGCCCCACTAAAGTTGATCTACCTGATTTTGAAATCTCTAACCAAGAAGGTAATTCTTTACCTTCCTGCATAATGATCATGTCCCAGCGCCCTATAAAGTCACTTTTATCGTCCTGAGCATTACCTGAGGTCATCCATAAATTAGATAATACTACTAAAGATGCTAAAATATAGTTGAAATAGCTTTTCATATTTTTTACTGATTTAAAGTTGAACAGGTAAATATACCGAATGAATTGATAGTTTTAAAATTACGGCTTTTAAATCATCGGTATTTTACAAGCTTAAAAAATAGTACCTTTAAAAATTATATGTATAGCTACTATGAAGTTAAAAGCAGCCCTCCTATTCTTTCTAATTTGCAGCATTACTGCCCCTGCTCAAGTATTAGATGCCCAAAAACAAAAATTCACCAAACAAGATACCTTACGAGGTAGCATCACTCCGGAGCGTGCTTGGTGGGATGTAAATTTTTATCATTTAGCCCTGGAAGTACAGCCAGACAAAAAATTTATTTCGGGAACGAATACCATTCGCTACACTGTTTTGTCTGAGCATAACACCTTGCAAATTGATCTGCAAGCTCCCTTAAAAATTGAAAAAGTAACTCAAGAGGGAGAAATTCTAGCGATAACATCCGATGTAAATGCACATTTCATCAGCTTAAACAAAGCTCAAATTGTAGGTGAAACCAATGAAGTGATCGTGCACTATTCAGGATATCCAAAAGAGGCCGTTCGGGCTCCCTGGGATGGCGGCTTCTCATGGAAAAAAGATGAAAACGGAAAGCATTTTGTTGCCACTTCTTGCCAAGGTCTAGGGGCAAGTGTTTGGTGGCCGAATAAAGACCATATGTATGACGAGGTAGATAGTATGGTCATTAGCGTAACTGTACCAAAAGGATTAATGAATGTATCAAACGGCAGATTACAAGCTACAGACGAAAATGAAACCACCACCACCTATCACTGGGCTGTTGAAAACCCAATAAATAACTACGGGGTAAATGTAAATATTGGTGATTATGTTCACTTTGGTGAAAAATACGAGGGTGAAAAGGGTACTTTAGATATGGATTATTATGTGTTAAAAGATCATCTTGGGGTAGCTAAAGAACATTTTAAAGACGCTCCAAAAATGATGCAGGCTTTTGAGCATTGGTTTGGACCCTATCCGTTTTACGAGGATAGCTTTAAATTGGTAGAAGTGCCGTATCTGGGTATGGAACACCAAAGTTCTGTAACTTATGGAAATAAATTTATGAAAGGTTATTTGGGTGACGATTTATCTGGAACTGGCTGGGGATTGAAATTCGATTTTATTATCATTCACGAGGCAGGTCACGAGTGGTTTGCAAATAATATTACCTACAAAGACATTGCTGATATGTGGATTCATGAAAGCTTTACGGCCTATTCTGAAAATTTGTTTCTGGATTTTTACTACGGAAAAGAAGCTGCTGCTGATTATGTGATTGGTACACGAAAAAAAATTAAAAACGACACCCCCATCATTGGACCCTATAATGTGAACAGTGAAGGTAGTAGTGATATGTATTACAAAGGTGCAAATATGCTCCATACCATACGCCAGTTAGTACATGATGATGAAAAATGGCGTTCTATTCTTAGAGGCCTTAACAGGGAGTTTTACCACCAAACCGTAACTACCGCACAAATTGAAAATTACATAAGCCATCAATCTGGACTAGATTTATCTAAGGTATTTGATCAATATTTGCGATCTACTGCAATTCCAGTTTTAGAATACAAAATAGCCGGTAAAAAACTAAGCTACCGATATGCTGATGTGGTTGAAGGTTTTAATATGCCTTTAAAAGCAAGTGTAGGCGAAAAAGAATTAAGCCTTAAACCTACTGAAAATTGGGCAAGCCAAAATATACCTGGTGACTTATCCGCTTTTAAAGTGTCAAGAGATTATTACATAGAGCTGCGAAAATTGTAAATGCTTTTAAATGGTTTTACACACATCATGCTTGTAAAGCAGTATATACCCTCTTTGGAATTCTTTAGCAATCCAAAGAATCATCCTTAAAAAAAGAAGTTATTAGGGATAGGAGCTAGTTCTAAGAGCCTGTTTTGTTGTAGAACAAAACAAATTCATTCTATTTTTAAGGCTACGGCTACAAAGTATAAACATGTTTACTATATTTAAACTATTATTTCATAAACCTTTCATATCCATGCTGTGTAGATCAAAAATTTTGTCCGTATTTCTTTTCCTATTTTACAGCGCATTGACCCTAGCTCAAGACGCGCAAGAAGCCATTACTATTGAAAAAATACTCGCCTTAAAGTCGGTTTCAGATGTTCAAATAAGCCCTGATGGCCAATGGGTAGCGTATACCGTTTCAGAAAATGATTTAAAAAAAGACAAAAGATTAAAAAGAGTCTATATTATTCCGATCACCGGCGGTGAGGCTATTGCCATTACTGGTAAAGAATATTCTGCAAGTCAACCACGATGGAGCCCCGACAACAAATACTTGTCTTTTCTGGCTAGTAAGGGTGAAAATGAAAAAACTCAAGTTTGGCTTTCCAACCGTTTAGGCGGCGATTCAGAGGTACTCACCAAAATTCCACAAGGGGTCAACGAACATGAGTGGTCCCCTACCGAAAATAAATTACTATTGGTACTAACGGATCCAAAACCAGAAGAATTAACGGCTGATAAAGAAGATGACAAAAAAGTAAAACCTTATGTCATAGATCGCAGGCAGTTTAAACAAGACTATGTTGGCTACCTTGATCGCTATCGAAATCATATTTACACCTTAATTCCTGGAGATAGTTTAGCCACACAATTAACTTTTGGAGATTTTGATGATAGTTCTCCCGTCTGGAGTCCGGATGGTAAAAAAATTGCTTTTGTCAGCAATAGAACGGAAGACCCAGATGGTAATGCTGATACCAACATCTGGGTAGTTTCTGCAACCGGACAAAATAGTAACAAAACCTTAGTGCAAGTAACCACCAATCCAAATAAAGACGATTCCCCAAGCTGGAGTCCTGACGGAAAATCTATTGCCTATAGAACCGTTTTAAATGGAAAAATTCTTTGGTATGCAGGAGAAAAATTAGCTATTTCTCCGGCTATTGGTGGGCAAGCACGTGTATTAACCGAAAGTTTAGATCGCAATATTAGCATGCCAAAATTCACTACGGATGGTACCGCTATTCTTTTTCTTTTAGAAGAAAATGGCACGAGCGTGGTAGCATCGGTAGACTTAAAGGGCCAAAATCTTAAGAGGGTTATTGCAGGAAATATTAGTGTTGGCAATTATGCCTTAAAAGGAGAAACAATTATTCCTCTTTTAGGGAAAGTGGATCGTTCAAATAACCTCTATACCTTTGAGAAAAATAAATTAAAAGAACTCACCAAGGTGAATGATGCTCTTTTAGCCAAAACTAAAAAACCCATCATTGAAAAGATTAATTATAATAGTACGGATGGCACTCCTATTGAGGGTTTTGTGGTAAAACCAATAGATTTCGATGCTTCAAAAAAATACCCAACCATTTTATGGATTCATGGCGGACCCACAGCCCAATACGATTTTTCATTTGATAGTGAACCACAATTATTTGCTGCACAAGGCTACGTGGTATTGCTTATTAATCCTCGAGGATCAACTGGGTATGGTGAAGCGTTTTGCAAAGCTATATTCGCCGATTGGGGTAATTTAGATTACCAAGATGTAATGTCGGGTGTAGATTATGCAATTGTCCAAGGCTATGTAGACCCTGATTTATTGACTGTTGGAGGTTGGTCTTATGGTGGTATTTTAACCAATTATGTCATCACGAAAACCAACCGATTTAAAGCAGCTTTATCGGGTGCTAGCGAAGCTCTTTATCGTGCCAATTACGGACACGACCATTATCAGCTTACTTGGGAACAAGAATTAGGCTTACCTTGGGAAAATAAAGATGCTTGGGAACGTATTTCTCCCTACAACGATGTGGCTAAAATATTGACTCCCACCTTATGGATGGGTGGTAGCGATGATTGGAATGTGCCTATTTTAAATTCAGAACAAATGTATATGGCCATGAAAAGATTAGGCAGAGAAACCCAATTAATTGTGTATCCTGGTGAACACCATGGTATTCAAAGGCCATCTTTTCAAAAGGATAGATTTGAAAGGTATTTGGCCTGGATGAAAAAGTATGTAAAATAAATTTTTAGGCCAATTCCAAGGTTTTGACTTTGAACTATTTGGCCTGGTTTGTTGCTGCTACGATGCCTTCATTAGGAAAAATAGGGCTGCTAGTTGATTTTCATACTTTTCGATGAATGCATTTTAAAAGATGATAGTACGAATCAGGAACCTTATAAAAACAACCTTATGGAAAAAATTAAAATTGAGATGAAATGGGCAGCGCTATTTATAGTGATGACCCTTCTTTGGATGGTACTAGAGAAACTAGTAGGCTTGCACAGCACGCATATTGACTTACACATGTATTTGACCAACTTGTTTGCTATTCCTGCGATATTGGTGTATGTATTTGCTTTAAGGGAGAAGAAGAAAAAAGACTTCAAGGGTCAAATGACTTTTAAACAAGGTATGTTTTCAGGATTGATCATGACCTTTGTGATTACCTTATTTGCACCACTTACACAATGGATTATTTCAACAATAATTACTCCGGAGTATTTCCCAAATGTCATTGCTCATTCTGTAGCAACGGGGTATCATACCTCTTTAGAGGAGGCTGAAGCCTACTTTAATTTAAAGAATTATATCGTACAAAGTACCATGGGTACCTTGATAATGGGAGTCGTTACAACTTTACTAGTGGCATTTTTTTTAAAGACCAAAGTAAGGACTTAAAAATGATTTGCACTGGATTCATAAAAACGTTCAGCCAAAGTGCTATAAGTTCTTTGTGAAAATTTTATCGGTTCCCAACTAATTTGTAGAGGAAGCGATTGTAAATAAAAAACTTAGCTACCAATCGTTACGATTATAAGTAGCTAAGCTTTGTTTCTTTAAAACTAAGGCTGAATGCGGCTCTTAGATAGCTTACAAGGAGTATACAAACCTGAAGGTCACAAACCTAGGCTGAATAAAGGTTTCTGAAGTAAATACAGATACATTGTTTGCACTGTTACGAACCTGAGAATCAATATCTAAAAGGTTAGTGGCTCTAATTTCGTATTCCCATTTGGCATCTCTGTCTTTTCTATACGCTAAAGAAGCATCCCAATTTTGAAATGATTGTGATTCTCCATTCCCTAAATCTTGGTTCGTGTACCTGTAGTTTGTTCTAAAGGTTACTCTTTTCCAAACATACGCATCGAACTCTACAGAAGGCGCGTTCGTTACAAATTTGGTTTCACGACTTCCTTGATTGTTGTTGGTAACACTATAGCGATAATTCAAACTAATATTCGGAGCTACCTTAAAATTGGTTCTGATCCCTGGAGTATAGGCTTGTGTATAACCCTCATTCACAGACTGCAATCCTTGAATAAACTGATTTATTTTACTGTAATTAAAACTTCCATTTAAACTAGCCCTGATTTTCCCAAAAGTGCGTTGCACCCGACCAGTAACATTGACGTTTTCATCAGCGAAATTAGAATTAAAAAATGTACTTGTTCTAATAACATTGTCAAAATTGGTGAGTCCACGAATTTGATCCACGTTATTGCTATACGCTGCACGAGCAAAAACGTTGGTATAATTAAATAAATTAAAACTGTTGTATAATAAACTTACATTATGCGATAGGGCATTTTGTAGTTCTGGCTCACCAAACTGTATGCTATTAAAATTATTTAATACCAAACCTTGCGCTAAGCGAGTTACGTCTGTAAAATTATTAGCCATATTATAATTTAAGGTCAACGATTCACTCTTCTTAAAGTCGATTCTAGTTTCAAATTCTGGCAACAATCGAAAGAAATTTTCTTCATACGTTACTCCAAACTGACTGTTTTTATTGCCATAGGCATGGGCTGATAAACCAGGTGTGATGGTAAACTTTCCTGTTTTTACTCGGTAGCGCATTCCTAAATAAATATCACTAAAATTATACTGAGTATCATTGGTCGCTAAACCATCATTTATCAAAGGAGTTGGATTAAATTGTGAGCCGTCTTCTAAAAATTGAAAAATATTAGAATTAAAATCTTGGCGACTTAGGATGGTTCCCAAAGTAAAATTTAGATTACTCTTCGCGTTTAAAATTCTAAAGTAATCTAGCTTAGCATCTAATTGGTTAGATTTTATACGTCTATTTTGCCCGATATCGTAATTCGTTAATGAGGTATCTAATCCTAAGCCTTCCGCTGTATTGTCAAAAGCATCTGCACCGTTTGGATCATTCACCAGCAAGGCATTATAAAAAGGATCTTCGTTTTTCAATAAATGCTGTGCTTCGAAGGCAAAAATATTGTTTTCGTCGAGCGTGTAATAATAATTTATATTTTGATTGATACTATAAGGAGTTACTTCATTAACCTGTGAAGTATTACCGATTACAGAAGAAAAAACATTTTGGTTTTGTCCGTCATTGGATGTTCGACCCAAAATGTCATAATCTAGTTGATTATTAAAATTAGGCTTGTAAGCTGCACTTAATTTTAAAAGTACTTGGTTAGAACGCTCTCTACTCGATTCTTCTTGCGATTCATCCGGGATTCCTAAATCTGGATTTGTGTATTGCACAAAACTTGTTTCTCTTGTAAGAATACGGCTGCTATTGTAAATTAAAAACCCACTTAAGTCTAATGCTTTATTAGGAGAATAACTGAAGTTACCTGTTGCGAGTTTACTTTCAATTTCTAAGGCGTTGGCTGGGGGGGTTAGTGAACCAAGTCCATTATCCCCTAAATTTATGCTCGTACCACTACCCCTGCTTGGCGCTCTAAAACCACCACCAAAATTACGAATATCACTACTCGTTAAGGCTTGTTCTCCAATATTATTTAAATCTCCTATAAAGTTTAGACTGTATTTAGGATTGTAATAAAACAATTTAGGTTGCACTAAATAAAGCTCATTCTCTGGTGAGGCACCACCACCGGCAGTGACTGTGCCAAACCAAAAGTTTTCTTTACCTTCTTTTAATTTTATATTTAAAGCCACATTTTCTTGGTTGTTCGTTACTCCACTCAACTGACCTACTTCTGAGTAATTCCGCAACACCTGAATTTTGTCAACAGCATTTGATGGGATATTTTTTGTGGCTAGTTTCGTGTCGCCATCAAAAAAATCCTTGCCATTGATCATCAATTTATTTACTACTTTGCCCTCAACCTCTACCTGTCCGTCTGCATTAATTTCTACCCCTGGCAAGTTTTTTAAAACATCTTCTAATTTACGCTCCGTACCTGTATTGAACGAATCCGCATTATAGATTAAGGTATCTCCCTTAATAGTCACTGGCATTTCATAGATAAGTTCTACCTCGTCGAGCATATTATCGGGCTGCATGACGTAATTTTTAACAATGTCTTCCTCCAAGGTGGCAATGACATCGTCAATCCCTTTCATTCCCACATAACTAATTTTAATAGTGTAGGATCCATTTTTTCCTAATTGCAACTTAAAATTACCTTCAGCATCAGTAATTCCGTACGATTCTAAGCCGCTGGTAACTTTATTTATAGCCACGACGTTGGCTAATTCAAGCGGAGCATTTAAACTATCTGTTACTACACCTTCAAATTTAATTTGAGCATGCGTTATTGTCGCTACAAAAAGTAGCACAACTAAAAGTATTTTTTTCATAAAATTAGGTTGATTTGTGTAGTATGTTATTGGTTGTTTTGGTTGTTTAGATTAGCCTCGTCCACGTCCTCGGTTGTTTCTCATTTCAATCATCTTTCCTTGAACTGTTTCTCGGTATTCACTTTTCGTAATCTCTTTTCCTTTCTCGGGTGCTTCAATCTTTAATTTTGTCTTAGGATTCATTACAATTTTAGAACATAGCATGGTAGTATTTCCGGCACTTACTTCTAAGATAAGACCAGGTAATCCCCAATATTCACTAGGCCCATGACTAACGGGTATTTGAAGTGTATACCATGCTTCTACCTGCGTCATTGGTATTTCAGGAGCTACTTTTTCTACGGCCTTAGCGTCAGCATTAGCCTCCGTTTCTTGGGGTATATCACTCCAAGAAAAATTGTACCACGTTAACTCTGCCGTTGGTATTGATGCCGTAGCTTTAAAACATAAATACTGACCAATTTGTTTTGATTCTGAACCCATTTTCCAATTGATCTCTTGTAATTTATCCTTTACTAAAAATTGCTTGCCATAAAACTCTTGGCTTTGGATCAATGTATTTTCTTTTACGTTTTTATAAGAGTCGCCTTGAGTAAAATTCTTTCCCCAAGAATCTGTTGCTCCTGACATGGCATCTAATTTATCTTCTTCATTAAAAAAAGAGGCCTCTTTATCAAAGCTAAGGACATATGTTTTTTCTAATCTGTTTTTCATACGCTCTTGTATCTGCTTCTTTTGTGCTTCACTCATGCGCGCACCCCATGAACCAAGATCCATAGTAGACTTCGAAATATAGGTGGCCTCACCCTGAAATTCTTGAGCTTTACAAATGAACGAATTGAATAAAAAGAAAGATAAAATACTGATGTTAACGACTACGCATTTCATAATTAAAATTTTAAAATTATTTTGTTCAACAAATATATCAAATTATTAAACAAATATTTTTTATTGTCATAATATTAACAATGTTCATGCATTATTCGCAGTCAAAATCAAGTTTTAAATAACATATTAAAGGATTCAAATGCTCCTAACTTTATTATTTAAGTACATGACGTTCTCAGCAATTCAGTACAGCTCTTGGATTTTAAAATATGAATATGGTTTAACTACGCTTAGTTAAATATTTGTTAAAGAAAAATATACTAACACGCTCCGCATAAAACTGAGAAGCTTAAAATCTTAAAACTTTTTCTACTTAACCCCATTCTGAGTTTATCACTTTTAGCCATGTTTAGGTTTTTATCATAGGATATAAAAAAGGATCATTAAATGAACCGTACAGTTTCATTTTAATACAATAAACAGACTAAAACCTTTGTGCCCTACCCCATTATGTAGTACATTAGAGCATATCAAAATAGCCTAAGAGCGATACTAAAAAGTGTTCATTTATGAGGTACAAAATAAAAATTCTTTATGTGATAGGATTTTTTTTGATACTATCCTGTATTCGTCATGTTGAAACGATACAGCCCGAAGTTAAAAACATCACAGAAAGTGTTTATGCGTCAGGATTTATTAAGAGTAAAAATCAATATGAAGTGTATGCCAAGACTGCAGGAATCATCGAAGAAATTTATGTTTCAGAAGGCATGATGGTCAAAAAAGGAGACCCCATTTTTAAATTGAATCAAAAAGATTTAAAAATTGTTACTGATAATGCCAGAGTTGCTTCTTCAATGGCTGATTACACAACTAATTCTGATAAATTACAAGATGCAAAAAAAGCCATAGCATACGCTATAAAAAGACGCTTTAATGATTCCCTATTATACGATAGACAAAAAAAGTTATGGGAAAATAGCATTGGAAGTAAGGCTGAGCTCGAACAAAGAGAACTAAATTTTGAAAGTGCTAAGATGAACGTGGCTAGCGCTCAAACCACCTACGAGGATTTAAAACGTAGCCTAAAGCTAAGTTCAGACCAAAGTAAAAATAATTTAGAAATTGCAAAAATTATAGAAAATGACCTCATCATTAGAAGTGAACTTGATGGGGTAGTCTATAAAATAAATAAAGAAAAAGGAGAGCTTATTTCTGGTCAAGAACCTCAAGCAATCATAGGTGCTAATGCATTTATGATCGAATTAACCATTGATGAATTAGATATTGTAAAAATTAAAATTGGTCAAGAAGTAATTATCCGCATGGATAGTTATAAATCTCAGGTTTTCGAAGCTCAAATTATAGCTATTGATCCCATGATGAACGCAAGAACGCGCTCTTTTCAAGCCCATGCTATTTTTAATACAGAACCAAAAGAGTTGTATCCGAATCTTACCGTGGAGGCTAATATTATTATTCATAAAAAAGAAGCTGTTTTAACAATTCCCAGGAATTATATGGTTAACGACTCTAGCGTTATACTTGAAGGAGGAAAACTTAAACAGGTAAAAACAGGCTTAATGGATTATGATGTAGTCGAAATAAAAGAGGGTATTTCCAAATCAACAACACTAGAATTACCAAAAAAATGAAGGTAAAGCATATTACAGAAATTGCTTTTGCACTCATGCGAGCGCGATGGAAACAAACACTAGTTGCTGCCATTGGAGTTACTTTTAGTATTGCGCTGTTTATTGCCCTACTAGGTTTTATGGAAGGCCTAAACCGATTGTTAGACGGCATGGTTTTAAATCGAACGCCTCACGTACGACTCTATAATGACATTCTGCCCTCTAAAAAACAACCTATAGCGCTAAGTGAAGACTATAAAAACTACTATAATTTTATCAGCTCTATAAAACCCACCAATACAAGAGAGGAGATTTATAACGCCCAAAAAATCATCAATAAACTCGAAAATGATAAAAGAGTTAAGGGCGTAGCGCCTAAAGCAACTGCGCAGGTATTCTATAATTTAGGAAATATAGACCTCAATGGTATAATTAATGGTATCGACCCTATAAAAGAAACAGAACTTTTCTCTTTTTCAGACTATATTACCAAGGGAGATTATAGGGAGCTTAAAACGGTATCAAATAGTATCATAATAGGTCAAGGTGCTGCAAAAATTATGAGCGCTAAACTAGATGATGTCATTACGATAACAAATACCGAAGGAGAACAATTTAAATTAAAAGTGATTGGCTTTTTTGAATCTGGAATCGCTGAAATAGATAAGGTTCAAAGTTATACGAGCCTTGCTACCACGCAAAAAATACTTGGTAAAAACAGTAATTATGTAAGTGATATTCAGATAAAACTGCATAATTTAAATCTAGCTCCAGCAGTAGCCATGGCATATGCACAGTTTTTTGAACTTGATGCTGAAGATATACAAACAGCGAATGCACAATTTGAAACAGGAAGTAGTGTTCGTTCTATTATCAGCTATGCAGTCGGTATTACCCTGCTTATTGTATCAGGGTTTGGCATCTATAACATACTTAACATGCTTATTTATGAAAAAATGGATACCATTGCCATTTTAAAAGCCACTGGTTTTGCTGGTACTGATATTAAAAAAATATTTTTAACTATTTCACTAAGTATTGGCGTAGCTGGTGCATTGGCGGGTATAGCCTTAGGTTTTTTATTCTCACTTGGCATTGATGCTATTCCTTTTGATACCTCTTCATTACCTACGGTAAAGACCTATCCTATTGATTATGGAGTACACTATTATCTGATAGCCGTCATTTTTGCCATTGCAACCACCTCTTTAGCAGGTTGGTTGCCCGCTAGAAAGGCAAGCAAGGTAGATCCGGTCGAAATTATAAGAGGTAAATAAATGCAAAACAATACCATCCTAAGTGCCAACGGCATCAACAAATCATTTTACGACCCTGTAGAAATACATGTTTTAAAAGATGTTTCTTTTACTGTTTCTCGCGGAGAATACGCTTCTATTATTGGCAGATCAGGAAGTGGAAAATCTACCTTACTCTATATATTGTCTACAATGGATACTGATTTTACAGGAGAACTTTTTATTGATAGTATCAGCATCCGTGATAAATCTGAACAACAGTTAGCAGCCATACGAAACGAAAAGATAGGGTTTGTGTTTCAATTCCATTATTTACTTAACGAATTTACAGCCCTAAAAAATGTGATGTTACCTGGATTTAAGCTAAACAAGCTAAGTGAAGAAGCGTTAGAACATAAAGCCTATACGCATTTAAAAGATTTAGGAATTGAAAAGCTTGCAAAAAAAATGGCCTACCAATTATCAGGTGGAGAGAAACAACGTGTTGCTATCGCGCGTGCCATGATCAATGATCCCGCATTGCTAATGTGTGACGAACCTACGGGAAATTTAGATTCTAAAAATGCAGCTATCGTTTTCAATATTTTTAAAGAACTTACTGAAAGCTATCATAAAACAATATTGGTGGTCACACACGATTTAGATTTTGCGGATAAAACAGGGCGTATCATTGAATTAGAGGATGGCAGAGTTATTAGAGAATAATAGTTCGAAAAATCATTTTATAAGGTTTTAAATTTTTAAGCAACATAAAACAAATTAAAACATGAAAAAAAAACGACTCGTTTATATATATTGAAATCTTCAACTTAAAAATATTACCTAATGTAATGCTTAAAACACTTTTAATTACCGGCTTTCTTTATCTAATTTTTTTGCCCTCAAAGATTTTTTCACAAGAAAAATATAGGGGTGACTTTATAGTAAGTCTTAAAGGAGATACCCTGTTCGGGGAAATTCAGCATATCAATAACAAAAGCATTAGTCCAAAATATTATAAAAAAATTAGGTACACCAATCAGCAAGGACACCTTAAAAAATTCAAAAGAAAAGATGTTTCAGCGTTTAGCGTGAATAATCAAGTTTATGAAGGTTTTTGGCTAAAACCATCATCAGAAAATAGCCTATTCGGAACTTTTACTTATAGTTTAGATCCTAAAAAAGAAGAAAGATATTTTTTAAAAATCCTGCATAGAGGTCGTCTAAATCATTACGAATTGGGATGGTGGGAACAGGGCGAATCTTTATTTCAGACCTTAGAGTTATTCAAAAAAAAAGAGGATTTATTTTTAATCAGGGTAGACCAAGGGGTACTTGGTTTAAAAAGAAAATCGCTACTCCATTATTTTCAAGAATGCCCCCAGCTTGTTGAGAAGATAAAAAACAAGACAACGAAAAGCGCCTCCGAAATTGTAGATTTTTACACCACAAAATGTGATTAGCGCTAATAAAAAATTAATTCCTTTCTCGTTAAATTGATAGCTGTTTTCTTTAATATAGCCTTCTTGCGTTTCCTAATTACTAATTTAGTCTTACCTTTGTTACTCCATTTTTTTGAGGCAGACTAAGCTAGCGTGTTTTCGTTATTGGTAGTTCTCCTTAAAATGGATGCTTACCATGTCAAAATTACCTCAAGAAAACATTTTTTTAGACCTATCAGATTACGGTAGATCACCGGCAAGATTCATTGCCAAATCCTTTAAAAATACTGCTGTAACACCGATACACATCACCTTGATATTTGTAGTCTCAGGACTATTAGGTATTTGGTGTATTCTCAATGAACAGTATTGGTATGCTGGTTTCTTTTTGATTTTGAAATCTATCTTAGATGCTGCAGATGGAGAGTTAGCTCGGATAAAGCAAACCCCATCCTACACCGGAAGGTATTTAGACTCTGTGTCTGATATCATTTTAAACTTTTTAATACTATGGACCGTTTACCACGTAACCAACGGTTCTTTACTCTACATGTTTTTAGCTTTTTTTGGAATGCAATTACAAGGTACACTCTACAACTACTACTACGTAATTCTACGAAATAAGTACGATGGAGATACCACTAGTCGTGTTTTTGAAATCGATACGCCAATAGCCTTAAAAGGTGAAAAGCAAAGCCATGTGAATATTTTGTTTTCTTGCTATAAGTTCTGTTATGGTATTTTTGATCGCCTTATTTATGCTTTGGATAAAAATGCAGCTAAGAGTAAAAAACTACCAAATTGGTTTATGACATTAGTTTCTATTTTTGGATTGGGTTTTCAATTACTACTCATTTCAATTTTACTAGCTTTCAACTTAAAAGAATTCATTATTCCTTTCTTTATCCTACTTTCTATTTTTATCTTAATTTTTATTGGCATCCGGAAACTTATTAACCATTAATTACGCCGTTTTTTAATGCCTCCTAATTTTAATGAAAGCCATGAAAAACCTCTTCTTTATTTTCTTTTTTGTTACTAGCTTTTCTTCCTTTGGCCAAATCGTGTTACAAGCAGATCGTGTTTTTGATGGTGAAAAGACACATTTGGGTTGGTCTGTCTTGGTTGAGAAAAATAGGATTACTTATGTTGGTCCTACGTCAGGTTTACCTTCAGGAGCTTCTTATGAAATTATTACACTTAAAAATAAAACTTTATTACCTGGTTTAATTGAAGGGCATTCACACCTATTATTACATCCCTACAACGAAACAAGTTGGAATGACCAAGTACTAATGGAATCGCCAGCAGAACGTGCTATAAGGGCTTCGGTACACGCAAAAAGCAATTTGCTAGCTGGGATTACCACCATGCGGGATCTAGGTTCAGAAGGTGCTGGTTACACCGATGTATATGTAAAGAAAACTATTGAGGCAGGTATTATTGTGGGGCCACGTTTATTAGTTGCTGGGCCAGCTATTGTGGCCACTGGAGCCTACGGACCAAAAGGGTTTCACGATGGCGTAGTCGTTCCTCTAGGCGCAGAACAAGCAAGCGGTATTGATGAAGTCATTAAAACAGTACGCACTCAAATAGGCAACGGAGCTGATTTTATAAAAATATATTCCGATTACCGATGGTCGCCCGGGAAAGCTGCTCAACCCACCTTTTTACAAGAAGAAATTAATGCCATCGTTGAAACAGCTAAAAGTGCAGGTACTTATGTCATAGCTCACGCGAGTACCCCTGAAGGTATGAAAAGAGCCATTTTGGGAGGTGTTGAAACCATTGAGCATGGTGATGGTGCCACCCCTGAGATTTTAAAATTAATGAAAGATAAAGGCGTTGCCCTTTGCCCAACCCTTGCTGCAGGCGATGCCATTGAGCGCTATGCTGGTTGGAATAAAAACACAATGCCCGATACAGAACGTATCCTTAAAAAAAAGAAAAGTTTTCAGCTCGCTCTCGAAGCTAATGTTTCTATTGTATTTGGGGGCGATGTAGGTGTTTTTCCGCATGGTGAAAATTTTAGAGAACTAGAACTAATGGTAGCGTATGGCATGCATCCTTTAGAGGTTTTAAAATCTGCAACTTCTGGTAATGCTAAGACCCTACATTTAGATTCTTTAGGACACCTAAAACAAGGTTTTCTTGCAGATATTATTGCCGTTGAAAATAACCCAATAGAACATATTGAAGCCATGCAAAATGTTGTATTTGTCATGAAAGATGGAGTGATTTATAAAAATTTATAAGGAACAGGTCGCTCATGAAAAATAGTACTGAAGAAAAATATTGGACCAATCGCTATGCAGAAAAACAAATGGGATGGGACATTGGCTATCCCTCAGGGCCCATTAAAGCCTACATCGATCAACTTTTAGATAAAGATATTTCTATTCTAGTCCCAGGGGCAGGTAATGGCTATGAAGCGGAATATTTATTCAAAAACGGATTTAAAAATGTTCATGTTTTAGACATTTCAGAGCTTCCTTTAGAGGACTTCAAAAAAAGAAATCCTACTTTTCAGGAGCAAAAGCTGCACCACGAGAATTTTTTTGAGCATACTGGGACCTACGATTTAATTCTAGAGCAAACATTTTTCTGCTCTTTTGTACCTACTAAGGCTAATAGAAATGCCTATGCCCAACAAATGTCAAAACTTTTAAAGAAGCGAGGAAAATTAGCAGGTGTGTGGTTTACATTTCCCTTAACCCAAAACATGGAGAAAAGACCATTTGGCGGTAACAAGGAAGAATACCTAGGCTATTTAGAACCCTATTTTGAGGTTAAAACTTTCGAAGTTTGTTACAATTCCATCCCAGAACGTCAAGGCAACGAGCTCTTTGGCATTTTTGTGAAAAAATAAAACGCTTAGGGATTAAAAGTATACTCATCTAAAACAGTCGAAGTTTATGAATAGAACAGCCCGATAATCAGTTTTTTACTCATTATTTTTAAGCTATACCTACTTTAAAAGTTGCACTTTTTATAGCATACTGGCTTAGGCTATTTTCTATTTCTCTTTTATTTTTGGTACCTTTAAACCAACTAAATAAATCAAGTAATTTAAACGACTTTAATCCAAGCTCAACAAATGAAAAAACTACTTTCCCTACTACTACTTTTTGTAGTATATGCCACAAGTGCGCAGAACTTTACTATGGATCTTGTTCAAGATTTAAAACCTAGAAATATTGGGCCTGGAGGCATGAGCGGTCGTGTTACGGCTATTGATGCCATTCACGCCAATCCAGATATTATGTACGTGGGCACAGCCTCTGGAGGGGTATGGAAATCTACCTCTGGCGGTATTAAATGGGATCCTATTTTTGATAAGGAAGTTACAGCATCCATTGGAGCTTTGGCTATTCAACAAAGTAATCCCTCTGTAATTTGGGTAGGTACAGGAGAAGGGAACCCAAGAAATAGCTTAAATGGTGGCTATGGGATATATAAATCGCTCGATGGTGGAAAAAGCTGGATCGCCATGGGTTTAGAAAAAACACGTCACATCCACCGAATCGTAATTGATCCTACGGACCCCAATATTGTTTATGCTGGTGCTATAGGCTCTCCTTGGGGAGAACATCCAGAGCGTGGTGTTTTTAAAACTACCGATGGCGGAAAAAGCTGGAAAAAAATACTATTTACCAATAACAAATCGGGTGTAGCTGATTTGGTGATGGATCCTAACAACCCTAATAAACTTATTGCCGCTATGTGGGAGCATAAGCGCGACCCTTGGTTTTTTAAATCAGGTGGAGAAGGTAGTGGTTTGTACATGACCCATGATGGAGGTGAGAATTGGAAAAAGTTAAGCGAAGATGATGGTTTGCCTGCAGGAGAATTAGGGAGAATAGGTGTTGCTATTGCTCCAGGAAAAACAAATATTATTTATGCTTTAGTAGAGGCAAAAAAAAATGCCCTTTATAAATCTGAGGATGGTGGTTTTAAATGGAAAAAAATAAACGAAAAAGCAGATATTGGCAACCGACCCTTTTACTACTCTGAAATTTATGTAGATCCACAAAATGAAAATAGGGTATATTCTGTGTTTACTTATGTCAATGTATCTGAAGATGGCGGAAAAAACTTTAGCGAATTAATGCCTGCCTATGGCGCCGATAATGGCGTTCATCCTGATCATCACGCATGGTGGATTCACCCTAAAAATGGTCAGTTTATGATGGACGGTAATGATGGTGGCATGAACATCACCAAAGATGGCGGAAAATCATGGCGTTTTATTGGCAATATTCCCGTTGCACAATTTTATCACATCAATACAGACAATGAGTTTCCATATAATGTGTATGGTGGGATGCAAGATAACGGCTCCTGGAGAGGTCCTGCCTATGTTTGGAAAGCACAAGGCATTAGAAATAGTTATTGGCAAGAAATTGCCTTTGGGGACGGTTTTGATGTTGTTCCAGACTTAGAAGATTCGCGATATGGCTATGCGATGAGCCAACAAGGAAATGTATCAAGATATGACCATATTACAGGGAATAATTACGTGGTAAAACCCACAGCACCTGATGCGGATACCAAGTTACGTTTCAATTGGAATTCCGGAATCGGGCAAGACCCTTTTGATACGAGTACCGTATATTTTGGAAGTCAGTTTGTACATAAAAGCACTGATAAAGGATTAACATGGAGCGTTATTTCTCCAGATTTAACGACCAATGACCCTGAAAAACAAAAACAAAGTGAAAGTGGTGGCCTATCTATGGATGCCACTGGAGCAGAAAATCACTGTACTATTTTAGTGATTGAACCCTCAAGTATTGAGAAAGATATGCTTTGGGTAGGATCAGATGACGGGCGTGTGCATATTACTCAAAACGGTGGAGGTTCTTGGTTAGAAGTAGGTCAAAATATAAAAGGACTCCCCCAAGGAAGTTGGATTGCACAGATAAAAGCATCCAATAAAAACAAAGGAGAAGCTTTATTAATTGCGAATGACTACCGTAGATTTAATTTTACACCTTATGCGTACAAAACTAAAAACTACGGTAAAACCTGGGAGCGTATTGTCGACGAAAATGATGTTGAAAGCTATACCTTGGCCATAGTTGAAGATATAGAAAACCCAAATTTATTGTTTTTAGGAACCGACGATGGCTTATACGTGTCGTTTAACGCAGGTGAAAAATGGCAAAAATGGACCGAAGGATTTCCTACAGTATCGACAAAAGACTTAGTGATTCACCCGAGAGAACACGATTTGGTTATTGGAACTTTTGGGAGAGCTGCATGGGTTTTAGACGATATAAGACCCCTCAGAGCGATTGCCAATGACCCTAGCATTTTACAACGTGAGGCTAAAATGTTTACACCACCAACCGCCTACCAAGCTGCTATACAGCAAGCTACGGGAAGTAGGTTTGGCGCTGATGCGATGTACAATGGTGATAACAGAAAATTAGGTGCTATGATTACCTATTACCTAAAAGAAGGGAAGTCTAAAAAAGAGAAGTCTCCAGATACAAGCGTGAAAAAAGATAGTACCCCAGATAAACGAACTGGAGTCGAGAAAAAAGATTCCATCCAGTTTGATATTTTTAATGGCACTGCGTTGATCCGAACCTTAAAATACAAAACTCCGGAGAAACCCGGTTTTCATCGTATCTATTGGAGTATGGATGAAAAAGGTCCAGACCGAGCTTCACGTACCGTTCGGAAAAGAACGGGAGAATCTGGCGGAATTGACGTAAAACCTGGCCTATTTACTGTAAAAATGAGTTATGGCACGACTACCGATGAAACTCAAGTGGAAGTGAAATCTGACCCTAGAATTACTGTAGATGTAGCATCAATAAACGAAGTCTATGCAACCAGTAAAAAAATTGAAAACTTCACACAAACTGCTGCTGATGCTGTTCGGCAATTAGCAGAAAGCAAGGAAATAGCAGAAAAATATAAAAAAGAGCTGAGCGATTTAGACAAAGAAAAATATAAAGATGCGATTAAATCTTCAAGCGATATTAGTAAAGAAATAGATGCCATTATCGCCTTGTATTTAGGTAAAGAAGATAAAAGGCAAGGTATTACCAGAAATCCTGAAACAAACGTATTACAACGTATTGGAGAAGCAGGTAGGTATGCCTCATCTAGAAAAACGGGGATCACAAGCACAGAAAATAAATTAATTCAATACGCCGAAGAAGCGCTACAAGAAGCCCTTGTGAAAACCAATGCTTTTTTTACTAGCGAATGGGCAACTTATAGGTCTAGTCTAGAAAAAATCGACAATTCGCCTTTTAAAGAAACAAAAATAATAGCGATTAAATAAAACTCAAACAGATGAAGAAATTAGCATTTTTAATTACTTTATGCATCATTACAGCAACAAATGCTCAAGAAACTGGCGAAGATAATTGGGGCTCATGGTACATGTATTTTGGCACCAATAAAATCTCGGATAAACTTAGCATTCACAGTGAGGCACAATTCAGGTATTATGAAACGGCTGCTAACTTTAATCAACTATTACTGCGTACAGGTTTAAACTATCATTTAGATGAAAATGCCATAGCAACCATGGGCTACGCCTACATAGGAACAGATTCCAGCTTTGAAGAAATACGCAATGAAGAGAACAGCAATGAGCACAGAATATTTGAACAATTGATCCTTAAAAATAAAGTCGGAGAATTTTTATTTGAACATCGGTACCGATTAGAACAACGGTTTTTAGAAAACCAAGGAGCTACAGATACGGAACATAGAGCGCGCTATCGGTTACAGGTAACCTTACCTTTAACCGATACCTTCTTTCTTAATTTTTATGACGAAGTATTTATTAATCTTCAAAACCAGATATTTGGCCAAAACAGATTGTATGGAGCTTTGGGAGTTCATATAACCGATAACCTATCCGTTCAAGCGGGCTATTTAAAAAATCATTTTAACACCGCTAATTTTGACCGTTTACAGTTTGGTGTATTTTTCAATCCCGACCTAAGAAAGAAAAAATAGCGTTTGTGTTAATATGAAATTGAATTGGGTTTGATTCTAGTTTAAAATATGTGTAATTTTAATCACTTAATTAAAAAATGAAAAAATGAAAAAAATAGTATGTATCCTATCCATTGCTTTAGTTGGCTTAAGCTATAGCTGTAAAGAAGTAAAGAAAGAAGCTCAAGAAGCTGGAGAAGAAATGGAAGCTACCGTGACTGAAATACAAGAAAGCATGGAAGCCAAAATAACGGAAAAAACCATGAGCATTACCTTAATGCCAAAAAGCGATAGTAATGTGAAAGGCGAAGTTACCTTTACTCAAAAAGATGGAATGGTAATGATGGTAGCGACGCTTTCTGGATTAACGCCTGGAGTACATGCCATTCACTTACATGAAAATGCTGATTGTTCTGCAGCCGATGGCACTTCTACTGGAGGGCACTGGAATCCGACTTTTCAACCTCACGGAAAATGGGGTGTTGCAGAAGGATACCACAAAGGTGATATAGGAAACTTTACTGCAGATGCTGAGGGAAATGGAAAAGTAGAATTCTCTACAGATGAATGGTGTATTGGTTGTGAAGATGATACCAAGAATATTGTTGGCAAAGCGGTCATTGTACATCAAGGTACGGATGACTTTACTACACAACCAACTGGTGATGCAGGTGCACGCGTAAGCTGCGCAGGAATTATTCAATAAGAAAATGAAAAAAATGAAAAAGCTGTATTTTTTACAGCTTTTTTTTTATTACCTTACTCCCGTAAATACCCTAAATGGAATTAGAAGTTTTAGTAGAAAAATTTCGAAACAAAGACGAAAAAGCTTTTGAAAAGCTTTACGCTATGTATTCGGATAGCATTTGCGGCGTTATTTTTAATGTTGTGAAAAACACCGATATTGCTCAAGAAATTTGTCAAGATGTTTTTGTGAAAGCTTGGAAAAACGCCCACACGTATAACGCCACGAAAGGGCGTTTTTTTACTTGGATGTTAAATATAGCCAGAAACGCAGCGATCGATGAGGTACGTTCAAAATCGCATAAAAATAGCAAACAAAACCTATCCTCTGATTTTCTCGTAGATATATTGGAAGACAAAAATGATCTCAACCTTCAAGTAGACGCCATTGGAATAAAAAGTTTATTATCACATCTGAAAGAAAAATGTATTCAGATCATAGAACTCCTATATTTTCAAGGATATACACAAAAAGAAGTCGCAGAAGAACTAGAAATACCTGTGGGAACAGTTAAAACTAGAAACAGAAGTTGTATTTCACAAATTAGAGGCAATATTTCGATATAGCATATGGATATAGATAAGTACATAGCATCAGGTATTTTAGAGCTTTATATAGCAGGTACACTAACGGAAGATGAAAATTTGGACGTGCTTAGTTATGCCCGAAAGCATCCTGAAATTCAAGCAGAAATTGAGGCCATTGAAGCCTCTATTGTTGCGTTGACAAAAGCTACCAAACCAACACAAACTTCAAAATATAACTATACTACTCTTTACGATAAAATAAAAACCACTTCAGAAAACGAAGTGAAAGTAATCCCATTGCCAAAGGAAAAATCGAACTGGTCCTCATATTTAGGCTGGGCCGCCTCCGTACTTTTAGTAGCTGGATTAGCTTGGATGTACACTCAAAATAACGCGCTTAAAAATGAGTTGCAAATTTCTTCACAAGAAACCCTAAGCCTAGAAAAGCAAATTGAAGAAGCTAAATCATCTTTGGTAAAATCTGAAGAATTATTAAGTACCATAAGAAATAAAGACATTCAAGTAGTAGCCCTAGGCGGTCAGGCTGTTGATCCAAATTCATATGCTAAGGCTTATTGGAACAAAAAAGAACAGCAAGTTTTTATTGATGCACAAGGACTTCCTGAACCCCCAGATGGTATGGTCTATCAAGTTTGGTCTTTAAAACTTGACCCACTTACACCTACGAGTATGGGGCTATTAGAAAACTTTACTACTGACGATAATCGAGTTTTTGCACTTGCAAATCCGAACGAATCAGAAGCTTTTGGTATAACCCTAGAGCCGGCAGGTGGTAGTGAATCACCGAATTTAGAGCAACTTTATACATTGGGAGCAGTCTAGTTTTAAAATAGAGCTTATAAATCCTTTTTAACACGGTGAATTTTCATGGCCTTGATGATCCATTTAGGCAATGGGTTTAAAGGGCTTCTTTTTTTCAAATCGATGTACATACCCCACTTTTTAAAAATGGGTACTTTATGGGTTTCTACCAGTTCTATTAAGGTACCATCAGGATCTTCTATATACCCAAACTGGCCAGCAGCATCTCCCATATCAAAACTATCAGAGCTATCCACTGTAAATGAAAAGTTGTGTAGTGCTGCCTCTTTTTTAAAAGCGGTCATACCATGAATATCAAAACATAAATGAATATAGCCGACATCGCCCCATAACCTGTCTTTATAGGTTTTTAAAGGGCTACGATTTAACACCTGTAGTAATTCAATTTCTGAAGTTCCCAACAATCCCCCAAAGCCGCCAACGGCTCGGTTTGAGTGTTTTAGAATAACTCTATGAAAGGTATTTTTTCCTCCGGGTAAATTCTCAAAATCCTTAAAAACTCCCTTCTCCTCGAAATACACTATATCATACCCTAATATTTGTTGGTAAAATTTAATTGAAATAGCCATATTCGAAACACCAATAACAGCTCCCATAACTCCCCCACTAAGAGATTTAGTTTTTGTATATTGCTCATTACTCTCTACTAGTTGTACTAAATTATGCCATGGATCAGCACAAAAAAAATGAGATCTTAGTGGCTCGATAGATAGTAATTCACTTAAAATTGGAAGCTGCAACGTTTGAAAAAAAGTATGATTTTTTTGAATTTCAGTACTGCGAACTTTCATAATATTGATGCCCAAATCGCCTAATAAAAGTTTCTCTTTAGATATTTGAGGCACTCTATTTTTAAATTGCCAAATTTCTAAACCCCCGCCACCTTTCATATTTAAAGCCAGCAACGCAATTCTTTTATAACTTATATTAGCTGTGTATCGCGTCATCAAGCTAGCTTCGGCCTCATCTTCAAAGACAAGAATATCAAATCCTAAAAAAGTGCGGTACCAATTAAAAACCTCTTTGGCATTTTCTACACCTATACCTATTTGTTGAATACCGTTAATTATTTTATCCATAACTATGATTGGTTGGTATAGGGTATTTTAAGTAATTTATGGTGTAGCGATTTTAATTTTTCTGCAGGATAGCCATATTTAAACAAGAGAACAAGCAATAAATTAGAAGCATTTACTTTTAGATAAGAATTGGTTTCGTATTTCCGAGCCGATACAATTAAATCATTTTTGATAATGGTATAGTTGACGCTATTTTTTTTCATTCGTTTGAAAAACTCAAAATCTTCCATGATTACTTGTTGTTCATTAAACTTACCTAAGTCTAAAAAAACAGTTTTTTTTATAAACAAACATTGGTCGCCACCCCCCGTGAATAAACCATCTTTAGCTGTAAACGAAGCGTTAATGCGTAAGAGAAAATTTTCTTTATCAAACTTATAAGAGAAAAACCCGGCCTCAAACCTGGCCTTAAATGCCAGTTGAATATCCTTAATAAAATCCCTTGGAGGCTTTACGTCGGCGTGTAAAAAAACCAAATAATCACCTTTCGCTTGTGCCGCTCCACAGTTCATTTGTAGAGCTCTACCACTTTGCTCACAGGAAACGAATGTAGTAGTTAATGAACAGGGAATTTGAATACTGTTGTCGCTATTCGTTGCCGATAATACTACGATAATTTCAACGCATTGATCACGCGTTATTTCTTCTAAATATGGGACTAAATGTTTAAGATTAGCTTCTTCGTTATGTGCTGGAATTATAATGGAGATCATAAATTTATTCAACTGTGATTTAAAAATTAAAGCTATTTATTTAGGTGTTAAAGCCTCTTTATATCAGTTCATTTACGTAGATTTATCAAATTAGGTTTTATAACGTTAGGCTGTACTTTTGTACAATTCTAGCAAGACCAAGATACCTCAATACTACAGTTCACCATAATATATATAAACTCATGTCGAAATTAGCCATTAAATCACTAACATTCACTATTATCATTTTTTTTATAAGCTACAATGTTATAGGACAGAAGAGTGAAGATACCCCGATAAAACTTACCAATCAATCCGAACAATTTTTAAGAAATATTAAAGCAGGAAAAAGCACCTCAGAATTTAGATCTCAACTTGCCACTACTTCAATTGAAACATTAGAAAAAAGCCTAGTAACTGATTCCGAAAAATTAGCTTTTTGGGTCAATATTTATAACGGTTATATTCAAATAGTTTTAGCTGAAAATCCTGATTTATATAAGGATAGAGGTTCATTTTTTAAGAAAAAACAAATTCCAATTGCCGGTGATACGGTATCCTTTGAAAAAATAGAGCATGGCATTATTCGCAAATCGCAATGGCCCTTAGGTTTAGGATACGTTAGAAAGTGGTTTCCTAATGCATTTGAACGGAAATTAAGAGTCGAAAACAGAGATTACCGCATACATTTTGCCTTAAATTGTGGCGCCAAAGACTGTCCACCGGTAGCCATTTATGAAGCTGATCATCTTGATGTACAATTTAAGAAAGGAACAGAAAAGTATTTGAAAGAAACGTCGAACTACGAAAAAGACAACAAAAAGGTAATTATTACCCCTTTATTTAGCTGGTTTAGAGGTGATTTTGGCAGTAAAAAAGAAGTGAAGCATATTTTAAAAAAATTTGAAATTATACCTACCACCGAAAACATCGAAATAGATTATAAAAACTATGATTGGACGTTAGATTTAGATAATTGGACAGAATTGTAAATTATACGAGCTCAAATGTTGTACAGGGTCAAAAACCCTATTGTTCTTTGCATCCTTCGACTCCACTTAATATAAATTATTTTGGGCTAGAATTTTTAAGAACAGGCTTAAAAACGAGTAGTTCTAATTTGTATTCTTTAAAAACCCTCGTCTTACATTGAGGATCCCTTTTTTTATTTCATTGTTTAGGCCCCTATTTACTAAGTATATTTTTACTACAACCGAGAGCATAAAACAAAACCAAAATCCTAAAAAATAATATTCCATAATGTATTCATTTTGCAGTTAGCACCTCCTGTGAACGCGATGCCTGCTGTTCAACAATACATACGAAAATACCCATTTGAAGGTTTTACTTTTCATCTTGTTTTTATTTACTTTTTTATAAAAAAAAGCATCGTAGTATCCCGACTACGATGCTTTCAACCTAAAAACAAAACAAAATAATTCGCTTAGAATGTAAAACTCAGATTCGCTTTTATAAATAATGGTGTACCTGGAATAAAATGTATCTCTTCGACCGAAATGGCTTCATTTTCTAATCGTGATTCCGTTGCAAATTGCGTTTCATTCCATTCCGTATCTAATAAATTTTCTATAGACATGCCGATATTTAAATTTTTTGAGATTTGATAATTCGCATTAAAATCGGTTACAAAATACCCTTCAGCTACGATAGAATTATCTTCATTAGCTGGTCGATCGTCAATAAACCGATAGCGTAAGCCACCCGAAAACCTTCCTAAATCAAGTACACTGAGACCCCCAGCCATTGTAAATTTTGGTGCTAAGGGAATATAATCGTTTCCGTTTGCTTCCTCGAGGCTCCTAGCCTTGGTGAGAGTAGCATCGGTATTAAAAAACAACCAATCGGTTAACTGATAACGCAGGCCTAAATCTAAACCAAAACGTTCTGTTTTACCACTGGGCTCAACAATACCGGCATCACCAACATATACAAACTCTTGTTCTAAATATAAGTACCAAGCGGCGGCATTTACCAATAATTTTGAAAATGGTCTCCAAATGGTTCCTAAATCTGAACCATAGGCTGCCGGCAAAATATCTTCTCCCGTTTGTGCTACAATTACTCGGGTATCATTCGAATGGAAACCAATTCCTGATTTTAAAAAGAATTGCAAATCTTCATTTTCGCGATATAAAAAGTTTAGTTTAGGTGAAAAAACAGTTTTGGATGCCGATAAATTGGTATAGGCCGTTTGCAATTCATCTACATAATTAAAGTTAAAGTTATCCACACGTAGGCCAGGAATAATTGACCATTTATTAATGTTATAATCAAGACTTGCATAAGCAAAACTATTGGTTTCTTTAACATCCCCTAACTGAATGTTGTTTAAAGTCTGACTGCGATTTAAGGTGTTTGAAAGCTCTACATCATTAACATTATCGGTTCTAAATCCCAATCCTGCTTTTAAAACAGCATCACCGTTTTTCCAGTTTAAGTTTTTATAAAGTTCAGATTTGAATCCAAAAATGTCGCGGTCTTCCTGCTGTTTTATTTGATCTCCGTTCACTGGGTCTTCTAAGAAAAAAGTGAAATTAGAATACAATAGAAATTTGTAATTGGTATAAAACACATTAGACTTGACAAAGGTATTTTCATCAATTACTTTTAATACTTCTGCATTTAAATTAGTGCGTTCTGTGGTACCCCCTTCTGTATCATCAATGGCTCCGAATCGTGAAATTAGTCCACTTTCAACCGCTCGCTGAGGAATTTGACCAGAGGCATCCCAAGTACTTGTAAAATGAGATGCACTTAGTGAAAAGGCACTCCCATCTTTAAATCTAGTGTTGTACTTGCTAAATACATTTAATCTTGAAAAATTTTGAGGTGATTCAAAAGCACCATCAAACTGCAAATATTCTGTGGCTACAAAGGCATTGCTGTTTTCTGTGTTTAAAAGGTTAAACATGCCTAGAGTTCTATTCCAACCAAAATCGCCATACTCTAGTTTTAAGAGGTTGCTAGGCAACACATCTTTTGTTTCAAAAGCAACATAGGCCGCGGTTGAAAAATTACCGGTTTGGGCGTAATACGGACCTTTTCCAAAATCGATATTATCCATGGTTTCTGGGATTAAAAAATGTAAATCAGCATAGCCTTGACCATGCGCATGTGAAACCATATTTACAGGCATGCCGTCCACAGAAATAGCAATATCGGTTCCATGATCAATATCAAAACCTCTTAAAAATAATTGTTCTGCTTTACCCCCACCGGCATGTTGACCGATAATCAAGCCTGGAACTTTTTGCAGTAATTCTTGTGAAGAACGTACAGGAGTAGTTTTTAAATCGATATCCGAAATAACATTTAATCCGTTTACGTTGGGGCGAATAACTACTTCATCTAATTCGAAAGATTGTTCGTTCAATACTAGGGTGATACGGCTTAATAAATCTTCTTGTGCGATTTTAAAATTTAGTTTTTCATAGCCTAATGCTCCTATTCGCAGGGTATCCCCTAGGCTATTTTCGTCTAGTTTAAAAAAACCTAATTCATTGGTATGGGTGTGCCTTTCCGAATTTAAATTTAAAATATAAGCACCCTCAATCGGTTTATTTTGCTGATTTACTAATTTGCCTTTTAGCTCCTGAGAAAAGCCAGAACCAAGGCAAAAAAACAAGCCAATAAGTATGTGAATTATTTTCATAATGATAGTTTGTAAGGAAAATGTTGAATTAAAAAAATGCAAATATCTTAAAAAGTTATAAAGCTTCAATTTTTGGTTTCATGAAGGGACCTAATTCATAAATAGCTTCTGATAATTCTTGTTTTAGAACTTTCACCTTATCATGTTTTCCATTTATTTTATAAATTTCTGCCGCTGTATATAAAATAGCAGGTTCAAAAGTTTTGCCTTCAATATAATTTTGAACAATATGTAATGCTTTTTCCTCATCACCCAACTTTAAATAGCTCGCTGCTAAAAAATGATAGGCTTCTGGTGTTGGCCTGTTGGCAACTTCACGCTCAGCAAGTACTAGGGCCTTGTCTAGCTGTTCTGTTGTATTTAAAAATAAATCGATATTATAAGCATTGTACATGTCTCCGTATTGTGGATTTTTTACAGAAGCGAAATACATGTCTAAATGCTTAAAAGACTCTTTTTCATTTCCCATAAACGCGGCAATTTCAGCCTTCAATAAGTAGTAATCAGGTGCTTTATAGGTTTTGGTCACCGAATCTAAAATTCGCAAGGCTTCCTTTGGATTTTGTTCATGAGAAAAAACAATCCAAGCGATGCCCTTTTTTGCATAAGCGTTTTGACGATCTAATTGTAGCGCTTTCAAATAAAACTCGTAGGACTTTTTGATGTTTCCAGCATGACCGTAATAATCTGCTACATTGGTATAGGCCCACAACTTTAAGGCTTCATTTTTTGTGTTTTCGGCTTTTTTAGTAGCCTGCTCCATATAATTGATCGTAGAGCTTAAATCTCCTTTATAATCATTCCACTTTGCAGCCCGAATTAAAAAATCAAAATTATTTAAGTCCGTAATACTGTCTAAATAGTTTTTTGCAAGAGGATAGTTTCCCAATTCCATATGCACATCAAACAACAGACTTTGTGTTTCTAAGCGACCCCCACCTATTTTTTGAGCAGTTTCTGCCTGGACCAGGGCCTCTTTAAACCTGTGTTGCGAAATATAATTTCTTGCTAGAGCTCTTCTATAGCCAGCTCTGCCCACCGCGGCAATTTCTACTGCCTTTTCTAAGGCCTGCTCCGCTTTTTTTAAATATTGGATATCACCAGTAGCCTTAAAATAGGCGTCATATTGCCCAGCGACAATACCAAAACTGGTTAGTTGAATGCTATCGGGTTGAATTTTTGAGTTCCATAAATCAAAATATTTTGAGGAAGTTTCTGGAGCTGTTGAATTTAAGTACTGATGGTAATCATCAGCCTGTGTTATTTTATTTTTTGTTTCAGATTGACAAGAAAACAATATAGTAAATAGGGATATATATAGTATCTGTTTCATAATGAAATTATTTTGTTTTTGGTGTGTTTTAAAAATATGGGAGGATACAAGGTATCCTCCCAATTCTCCTTCATAGCATCCTTATTCTGGGTTACCCAAGTAAGGAAAGGTAGTTGTTGGGTTGGCTGTGATACCAACGCCGTCTGATGTTAATCTTGGTAAATTAGGCATGCCATCACCATCGGTATCTTGACCGCTAAAACGCGTACCTTCCATTCCACCAAATAATAGTATTAAAGAAACGTCGATCACATCATCTTGAATCATTCGTCCTGTTAATGCCACCTCATCGCCATCTGGCACTAAAATTCTACCATCCATATCCGCATCTGTTCCTGGGTTAAAATAGGTTGTTGGTAAATTTGGAGCTACTTCTAAAACGTCCGCTGCCAAATAGCCTGTTAAACTTGCAGCATCTAAACCCAAAATATTATTCTCGTAATTAACAGCTGCAGGATCTAATCCTAAAATATTGGCATACACATCATGGTAAGCCTCTAATCTTGCCTCAAAACCAGCTTGAAAAGTTGCCGCCATATTAGCTGGGAGGGTTCTGTTATGCAAATCTTTAGTGGCATCATCGGCACTTAAAACCGTATTTATGCCTGGACGACCCATATGGTCAACTTGTGAATAGGTACCTGAAAAATCGGCCTTTGGATCTGGCATCTGCATCCCATCATTGTCATCGTTATCACATGACACAAAAGAAATTGCTGCTACGTATAGCATTGCGTATAGTACATTTGAAAGTTTCATAAATTCTTGTTTTTTAATAATTAATTATTGTTTTCTGTTTGATGTTGCCCATGTTTTGTACACCTCTAAACCCAAAGCATTTGTTGCTGTTGTTGGTCCTAACAAACTATTGGGTAATTCTATAACAATAGACATGGTATTGGCTCCGTCAAAAGTATCTACTGCTTCACTAGCTGGCTTAAAGCCGTTTGGCGCTGTACCTCCGATGACTGCGTTAAACTGAAAGAAGTCAAAGAAAAATGCGTCTTGTCTTGGGCCTGCAAATAATTTAACACCACTGGCAGTTGTAGTTACTTTAGCATTGGTCTCTGAAATTTCAACACTACCTAAAGGCGCATCCACCCATACTTGACTATCCAAACCTTTTTGAGCAGGATCAACTGGTCCAAAGAAGTACATCATCCCATCTCTTGGAATCGCTTGGATTACCAAATCTTCTACTAAATCTCCGTCGGTATCAATGTTAATTTCGGTAAGTACATCCTCATCAAAAGTCCCATACGCTAAACTTGGTAATACATTAGACTGTAAGTCGACAATAAAAACGGTATTGTCTGAACCTGTTGTCGGCTCAAAAGCATAAAAATCTGCAATATCTGCGGAGGTTCCCATAGAAGAAGGAGCGTCGATATGATCGGCGGCTACCAAAACAATAGTTGCAACTGCACAAATGGCAAGTCCTAAATAAATTTTTGTTTTTTTCATAATTGAAAGTTTTTAGATTATAAATTCAACAACACTTACGAGAGAATTAAAAGTAGGTTTGTTTTAAAATGTTAAAATTTTGTTAATACAAAAAGAACACCTCTGCCGTGCTGAATTTTAAAAAAGAATTGCGCTTACTCATAGCAATTGTAGTAATTTCGCATTTTAAAAAGCAGTAGTAATGAACCCTTCATCAAACGGTTGGATTGATAAGTTTGGATACTTAGTAAAAGATTATCAAAGTCTGTATGATAATTTTGATGAACTTTATACCCATTTGAAGGAGTTAGGGTTTATTTATGGTATCAATATTAGGATACCAGAATTTATTCATCCCGAACACCCCTTGTCCGAGGATGAAAAAGCTAAAATTAATTTGTTAACAGGTTTATACTTTACCTATAAAAACAAAACAGGAACCACCGACTTCTCAAAATTTCTAGAAGCTATATTTGAATTCTACACAGAATTAGGCATTGGAAAAATATCACTACTTCAAAAAATACTTAACGGAAAGAAAACATCATCTCAACTTGAAAAACTAATAGAGTCTCGTGTTTATTTAGAGGATAATGTGATTAGCAAAACCTTCAGTAGCATAATTACCAACTCCTTATTATGTATTGATGTTTTAACCTTTAAGAGTTATTTAGATGAAAAAAAGGATAGTAAAGCCCATGCAAAAGAGCTAGAATACATTACCATCAACATGACTTATCATGCCTTAAATTCAAAAAAGAAGAATAAAAAAGATGAGAAATTAGCACAATTATTTGCTTCTTCTTTGACCTTCGTGGATAGTAGCCTGAATAATTTTGACGATGCCTACCGACAAAAATTAACCACCAAATTTGTACCCTATGAAAATAATTATTTTCTAGATGTTGCTTGCCTAACCGTGTGGGAAGATCAGTCCTTAGATTACAAGGAATCGAAGTTTATTTTTGGTGTCGGAAAAGACCTTGGACTCCCCCCTGAGAAAGTATTGAAAGCTATAGAAGATGTCGCCGTTTTTTTTGAGAAAAATGCGGCTCAAGTTCCTTATTTAAAAGACAAAAATTTAGCCATTCAGTTTTACGATAGCATGTCGAGAATCGTAAATAAATTAATCTTAAGAAATAGCAAAAGACTTCAAAAAGAGCTTTCAGAAAGTAAAGAGTTAGTGGCGCTTATATCTAAATCAACAGTCAAAGATTTAAGTGCTGAAGAGAAGAAAAAAGTACAGAATCAATTGCTCGATATTTTTAAAAGTATCCCCTCATTAGCAATTTTTATATTGCCAGGAGGTGCCGTTTTATTACCTATTTTTATAAAATTAATTCCTAAATTGTTGCCTTCATCTTTTGATGACAATCGTATTGAATAAAATCTAGAACCAGCTAAAAAAAAACCCACTATAAAGAAAACTTATAGTGGGTTTTGTTCTAATTTAAAATGTATTAAATCAGCGTTTTAAAACTAATTACTCTAACCACAACTTAAAGTCTTTTACCCGCTCTCTACTCACGATGATTTCTTGTTCATTAAACTTCACTAACTTAATCTGAAGCCTGGAATTGGTGTATGAGACCATGTCTTTTATGTAGTTGACGTTTACATAAAATTTACGACTTACTCTAAAAAATAATTTAGGATCTAAATCATCTTCTAAATTTTCTAAGGTGGTTTCTAAAAGGTAATTTCTACCGTCAGAAGTCGCTGCATAGGTGCCTTTGTTTTCACTGTAAAAACATTCCACTTCATCGGCATTTATAATTTTTAAGTGCTGCCCTATTTTGCTGGTAAATCGCTTTTTAAATTCTCGCTCAATGGGATTCACTAAGAGCTTTTTTATGTCTTCAAAATCGATAGCAATATTTTGTTTTTTGGGAGCTAAGGATTGGTATTTTTTAACGGCCGATTTTAACTCATCCTCATCAATGGGTTTTAACAAATAATCAATGCTATTTAACTTAAAAGCTTGTAGGGCATATTCGTCAAAAGCAGTGGTAAAAATGATAGCACTTTTAACCTCAACCACATCAAATATTTCAAATGAAAGTCCATCTGAAAGTTGAATATCTAAAAAAATTAAATCCGGATGTTGGTTATTTTGAAACCAATGCACAGCCTCTTCAACCGAATGTAAAAGTACGGACACCTCAACAGCTAATTCATTCAACATTCTATGTAATCTTCTTGCTGAAGGTTTCTCGTCTTCAATGATAATGGTTCTCATGTTTTTGTAGTTTGGTGTTGGGTTTTAGTTTCTAGTTCAGGTTTAGGTTAGGTGCCAATTTTTCGATTTTAAAATATTTAAAAATCTAGTTTCACTAGAATTACACTAATTTTTCAAGGCTAATTTTGAACTTGAACGTGCGCTTGAACTTTATGATATTTTTAGATCACCCTTGTTCACGCATATACTTTTGTAACTGCTTCTGCTCCCATTTTTTAATAAAGGTAGGTTTTGAGCCAAAAACAAATAGCGCATGAATTAATAAACCTATCCCCCAAATAATCGGTGTGCCAAAAACATTCCAGTTGATCCAATTTAAAAAATCTGGATTTCCTATGGCCTCCTTGCTTAACAAAGTAAAAATAACCTTTTCTTTAAAAATAATAAGGCTAAGATTGATGATGATGTACACTACCAGATGGTTATAAAACCCCTTTAGGTTAGCTACTTTTAATTTTGCTCTTTCTAATTTTGAATTTAGGTTGTTTTTCATGGTCTCTTATTTAAACTTTTCTATTTCAATTTTATCTTGGTCCATATACTTTTTTATTTGGCGAGCTTCCCAATCTTTACTAAAAAACAGATTTACCCTACTTATTTTCAATCTATGAACCAACAGCCCAATACCCCAAAAAAATGGCGTAATGAAGGTTGAAACATCGAAGAATGCTTGGGTAAATGATTCACCATTTTCAAAATTATTCATCAGCTTTATGATGATAAGGAAAGTATTGATAAGTACATATACCGTTGCATGAACATAAAAGCCCCTTAATTGGGCTAAACGTGCTTTTGCCCTTTCTAATTTTAAATTTTCATTGCTCATCGTATTCATTTATTTGCATTAGGTTACTTGACATTAGATCTTAAAACATTTGACTTTAGGGTTTCTATTACTCCCATCTCGTTTTATGTTCATCATCTTTCATAAATTCTTTTATTTTTCGTTCTTCCCAATTTTTTCCGAATATAGAATCGTACCCAAAGATTTTTATTGCTTTGATGATAGTTCCTATAGATACGCCAAAAACAACCCATAAAAACCATGGATAGCGCCATTCATTCGTGTAATAATTTATAGCACCAGTAAGCACTATCACAAATAAATTGCCCAATAGTGAACTGTAAAACTTTTTAAGGGTTGCTACGCGTTCTTTTGCCTTGAAATATTTGTCTTCTGGTTGAATGTTATACATGATTTTTATATGAGTTATTTTATTTGAATCAATCAAAGATCTGGTAATCTTCATGAAAATCTAAATACGATGTACTGAACTGTTGAATTCGAGGTTTGAGCTGTAAAGCCTTTGGAATAAATACATTAAAACGAATCATCATCCATGTATTCACGCATTTTACGTTCTTCCCAATTTTTACCAAATAAGGGGTTGTAGCCAAAAGCTTCCATGCCGTGAGCCGCCACTCCAAATCCCCATCCTAAGGCTGGAAAAATAGCCCAGGGAAAACTAGTGGTATTGTAATTGATGATGATAAGAAAGGGTATTACAATGCAATATGCCAATAAGTTACCGTAAAAACCTTTAATATTTTCAACTTTTTCTTTTGCTTTCTCGTAGCGTTTATCTTCTAAATATACTTTTTGTGTTTCCATACTTGAAATTTGTTTTGTGAGCATCGGTAATTCTACTCTGAATTCCGATGCAGATTTTATGATATTTACTTTTTTATCTGAAAGGATGCTATACCGTTCTTGAATATTTTTTAAACCCACTCCTGTGCTCTTTTTTACCACTGGTTTTTCTTGTAAATTATTACTGATAACCAGCCTACCGTTTTTTTCAAAAACCTTAATATGCAATGGTTTATGCGATGAAACCACATTGTGCTTTACGGCATTTTCTAACAATAACTGCAACGATAATGGCACTATTCTAGCCTCCGTATTGTTGGTTTGATCGGGAATTTCAAAAACTATACTGTCCTCGAAGCGCATTTGCAAGAGACGCACATAGGTTTTTGCAAATTGCAGTTCTTCCTCAACCGAAACCAAATCTTTATTCTTTTGTTCTAATACATATCGATATACTTTTGAAAGGGAAGTCGTAAATTTTTGTGCTTGTTTAGGGTCCTCTTCAATTAAACTTGTCAATACATTTAAACTATTGAATAAAAAATGCGGATCTAACTGATTTTTTAAAGCATCGAACTTGGCCGAAGCTGTACCTGCAATTATTTTTTGCTCGGTTACCTTTTTTTGCTGACTAGCTCTATAAAAATAAATAGCGTGAAAAAAAACGGAGATGACCAGCGTAATCAACAGTGATATCGCGTAAAAAGTGGGGTTTTCCGAGTTAATAAAACCCTGCCAATCTTTATTGCCCAATACTATTTCAATAAAAAAGCGGATTAAAAAAACACCGGCCATGGTAAGAACAACGCTTCCTAAAGCGCCTATGAATAACCTATACTTTCCATACTTTTTCCAAACCACTTTATGATTCAAATGATCGAAATAAGAAACATTTATAAGGGTAAGGACACAGGCATAAAGCATATAAAGCCCTAAGTTTTGAAAGAAAACCAGATCAAAATTCAGTGCTCTACCTCCTAGAACATTCAACCCAATATCAATAAATGCAATAACCAAACCCACGATAAGGCCAATTAGTATTGTTTTTCTTAAATTCTTCATTTTAATTTTTTTCAGCGAACCTGGCTACTTCTTACTATTATTCTTTAAAGATATTAAAAAGTGTCTTGTAGGGTCTTTATTTTTAAGTTGCATCACTTTCTTGTTTTTTATAAGCACAAATTTGAAGGCTTTTGCAGTTCTAACAAACTAAGAAATGCTGAATTGTAATATTTGCAGGCTGAATTGTCAGGAATTAACTTTTATCAGAATTAAAAAGCTAATAAATTCAAGATCCTTGCACTAAAAGAAATAGTCTTTTTGTCTTGGTTCTACTAAGTATGCATGGTATTTAAGCTTAAATAAAACCTAGTGTTCTCCATTTTCAAAACAAGATGTACCCCCATATGTAAATAGATTTTAGATGAAACCTGAGATAGATTTCGTTAGGCAAATGTTAAATATTTACCAATTTTATAATATTCAAAGTACTTTAGTGCCAACAATAACCAAAGACTCATTAAACCCATACACCACGCATGCAAAAATTTACACTCCTACTCATTTTAAGCTTATCCTTTAGTTGCATCTACGCACAAAACAATGATAAGGAAAATCAAACTCCAAGCCCTAACTATAGAGCTGCTGCCAAATACTCGCCGACTAATTTAGGTAAGTTAGTACATTCAACTTCAGTAAATCCTCATTGGTTAAAGAACGGCAATCGTTTTTGGTATCAATACAAAACTACTGACGGCTCTAAATACTACCTAGTGGATGCCGACAACCGCAGTAAAAGAGAACTTTTTGATAATGAAAAAATGGCTAAGTGGTTAACAGAGATGACTAAAGATCCTTATGACGCTAAACATTTGCCTAAATTTGATTTTGAATTCGTAAAAAACGAAACCGCCATACGCTTTTATGTCACATCAACTGAAAAAGTGGATGAAGAAAAGGACGACGACTCAAAAATTGAAAATAGTATAGAAACAGATTCCACAAAAACAGGTGACAAGAAAAAAGGAAAAACGAAAAAGGCGAAACAAGTCAATAAAGTTTATCATTTTGAATATGTTCTAGGCAGTAATAAGTTAAGCCTTGTTAGCAACAAAAAGAAAGCTGATGAAGATTGGAAAAAATGGGCCAATATTGCGCCAGACAGTTCTATTGTATTATTCTCCAAGAACTACAATATGTATTGGATGGATAAAGAAAATTTCTTAAAGGCTGTAAAAAACGAAAAGGATTCTACCATCGTGGAAAACCAATGGACAACAGACGGAGAAGAAAATTACGATTTTGGTGGAAGCACTCGTGGCGAAAACAACGAAACAAAACTTAAGAATAAAGACGATCGAAAATCTGTTCGTGGCCTTTGGTCTCACGATTCCAAAAAATTTGTATTTGAAAGAACGGATTCCAGACACATCAATGATCTCTGGGTGATTAACACTACTTCTAGCAAGCGTCCAACCCTGGAGACTTATAAATACCATATGCCAGGTGAAGACGAGTTTTACAAAGCGGAACTTTATGTGTTCGATATCCCTACAAAAAGTAAAATCCAAGTACAATTAGATACTGTGAAACAGCAGAGTATTCAAGTATATCGTGAACCTACAAAAAAATCAAATGAGGATGATGACTTTAGACCATCCTTACTTTTATCTAAAAAAGGTAAAATATATTACAGTACCATAAGCAGAGACCGTAAAAAACTGGATATATGTGTTGCGGATATCAACACGGGGGAAACCAAAGTATTAATTGAAGAGCGCTTTAACACCTATATTGAAACACGACCTTTAGTGCTATTTAATAATGAAACTGAAATGCTGCATTGGGCAGAACGTTCAGGATGGGCACACTATTATTTATATGACATTGAGGGTAATTTAAAAAATGCAATTACCTCTGGGTCTTATCATGTAGAAAACGCGGTTGGTGTAGATGAGAAAAATAGAAAATTATACTTTACAGCACATGGTATTCCCCAAGATCAAGATCCTTATTACGAACACATGTATAGTATAAACTTAAATGGTTCTGGTTTAAAAGCGTTAAATCCTGGAGATTTTAACACGAATACCGATATGGGTGATTCTAATGCGTTTTTTGTAACTACTTATTCTAGAGTAAATACGGTGCCTAAATCAGAATTAAGATCTAGTACTGGAAACCTAATCATGGCCTTAGAAGAAGCTGATTTATCGCAATTGATGGCAACAGGGTATCAGTTTCCTGAAACCTTTAAAATGAAAGCCGACGATGGAATAACTGACATTTATGGTGTTATGTACAAACCGTTCGATTTTGATGAAACCAAATCTTATCCCTTATTAGAATACGTGTATCCAGGACCCCAAACTGAAGCTGTCAATAAGTCCTTTTCACTAGGTATGGATCGTTTAGATCGTATGGCTCAAGTTGGGTTTATTGTAGTAACTATGGGAAATCGCGGTGGACATCCAGACCGTTCTAAGTGGTATCATAATTATGGGTATGGTAATCTTAGAGATTATGGTTTAGCAGATAAAAGACATGTGGCAGAACAATTGGCCGATCAACATCCTTATATCGATATTGAAAAAGTGGGTATTTATGGCCACTCTGGTGGTGGTTTTATGTCCACAGCAGCCATGCTGGTGTATCCAGATTTCTTTAAGGCTGCGGTATCTTCGGCTGGTAACCATGACAACAATATTTATAATAGTTGGTGGAGTGAAACGCACCACGGAGTGCAGGAAGAAATGGATGATGATGGGAATGTAAAATATAAATACCTCATAGACGACAACCAATCTTTAGCCAAAAACTTAAAAGGAAATTTGATGTTAATCACTGGTGATATAGATAATAACGTGCACCCAGGAGGAACCATTAGAATGGCTAATGAGTTAATTAAAGCCAACAAGCGCTTCGATTTTATGCTCATGCCAGGTCAACGTCATGGTTTTGGCAACATGACGGAGTATTCATTTTGGCTACGTGCCGATCATTTTAGCAAACACTTTCTAGGTGTTGAAGCTACAGATATCGATATCAGTGAAATCAATCGAGATCAGCCTAAATCTAAATAATCAGACATGAAAAAGAACCACGTTATAAAGCGTGGTTTTTTTTGAAATTCACAATACCTATCACCCGATAAAAAACATAAAGAACCTGAGTGGCAAAAATAAATTCTGTGTTGTGGTTTGATATGCTGTTTGGTAAATTTCAACTAATTTTGCAGCATGATTAGAACGTTTCAGCTTCGAGTTTCATTAAAAGAAGAATCGCAAGAAGGTATTGTTACCACCAAGGCTGCTAAATATTTAGGGGTAGCTGAAAAAGATATTATCGTTAAAGTATTGCGCAAATCTATTGATGCACGTAAACCGAGTATCTATTTTAATTATAAGCTAGAAGTTTATCTCAGAGAAAAACCTTCAGAAAAGCCTGATTATTCTTTTGATTACAAAGATGTCTCCAAAGCTAAAGAAATTCATATTATTGGTTTTGGTCCCGCAGGAATGTGGGCGGCGCTGCGTTGCCTAGAATTAGGATTTAAACCCATTGTACTAGAACGTGGTAAAAATGTACAAGACAGGCGAAGAGATATCAAAGCGATTAACCAAGACCATATTGTAGGCGAAGATTCTAATTATTGCTATGGCGAAGGGGGAGCCGGCACCTATTCCGATGGAAAATTATACACTAGAAGCATTAAACGTGGTGATGTACGTCGAATTTTCGAAAGTTTAGTACATCACGGAGCAACCGATCAGATTTTGATTGATGCGCATCCGCATATTGGCACCAATAAGCTCCCAAAAATAGTGGAGAATATTCGAGAAGCTATTTTAAAATTTGGTGGCGAAATTCATTTTAATACCCGAGTGGTAGATTTCAAGATTCAAAATAAGGCTATTAAAGCCATAGAACTACAAAACGGTCAAGAAATGCCCGTTTCTAAAGTAATTTTGGCTACGGGGCACTCCGCCAGAGATATCTATTATTTATTGCACAAAAAAGAAATTGCTTTAGAAGCTAAGTCATTTGCTATGGGTGTTCGCGTAGAGCATCCGCAGCACATCATCGATAGTATTCAATACCATTGTTCAGGCGAGCGTAACGCGCTTTTACCTGCAGCTTCCTACAGTTTGGTAGAACAGGTTAAAAATAGAGGTGTTTATTCATTTTGCATGTGCCCTGGTGGCTTTATTGTTCCTGCCGCGACCTCTCCAGGCGAGGTGGTCGTTAATGGTATGTCGCCTTCTAAAAGAAATAACTTATTTGCTAATTCGGGCATTGTAGTAGAGATTAATGCCGATGAAGACTTAAAAAAATACGAATCGCATGGCGTTCTAAAAGGTTTAGCTTTTCAAAAAGATTTAGAACGATTGGCTTTTACGGCGGGAGGAAGAACTCAAACAGCACCGGCGCAACGTTTAACGGATTTTGTAGAAGGTAAATTATCCCATGACCTGAATCCCTGCTCCTACCAACCGGGCTTAAAATCAGTGCCTTTACATTCACTTTTACCCAAGTTTATAGGGAGTAGACTTCGTGGTGGTTTCGCTGCCTTTGGTGAGAAAATGAAAGGGTACTATACCTCTGAAGCAAACGTAATAGGCGTAGAATCGCGAACCTCATCTCCGGTAAATATTCCAAGAAAGGAAAACTTAGAACATCCTGAGATTTCGGGACTCTTCCCTTGTGGAGAAGGTGGTGGCTATGCAGGTGGTATCGTTTCTGCAGCCATGGACGGGGAACGTTGTGCAGAAGCGGCATGTGGGTCATGAGGTTTCAAGTTCTAGGTTCAAGAAAAATAAATTTACATTGGGCAATGAAACCTATTTCGACAATTATTTTTTGAATTTGAATTTGAACTTGCCCTTGAACTTTTTTCTTTATGAAAGGAAACAATTGGTATAGTGGTACATTATCTTAATTTTGCAGTATAGTCAAGGATAGATGAAAGAAGAACAAGCAACCCGAATTAACAAGTACCTAAGCGAAGTGGGTTATTGCTCGCGTAGAGCGGCCGATAAATTAATTGAGCAAGGCAGGGTTACGGTAAATGGTGCTGTTCCCGAAATGGGAACTAAAATTACCTCTGCAGATGAAATTCGTGTCAATGGGGAACTGGTTGGTAAGCCTAAAGAAAAGTTTACCTACCTCGCTTTTAACAAACCAATAGGGATTGTTTGTACGACTGATACGGGTGTAGAAAAAGATAATATTATTGATTTTATCAATTATCCGAAACGTATTTTTCCCATAGGACGATTAGACAAGCCTAGTGAAGGCCTAATTTTCATGACAGATGATGGCGATATTGTCAATAAAATTTTAAGAGCCCGAAACAACCACGAAAAAGAATATATCGTGTCGGTAAATAAGCCTGTGACGTCTGATTTTCTGAGAAAAATGAGTGTTGGAGTTCCTATTCTAGATACGGTTACAAAACCGTGTAAAGTGACTAAAATAGATAAATACACCTTCAGTATTATTTTAACTCAAGGACTCAACCGCCAAATTCGTAGAATGTGTGAACATTTAGAATATCGTGTAAAGCGGTTACAACGTGTGCGAATTATGAATATTGACCTCGATGTCGAAGTAGGCAAATGGCGCCATTTAACCGATGCTGAGTTATCCGAAATTAATCGATTGGTGGCAGATTCTGAGAAAACAGTTTAATAGTTGGTAGTTGGTATTTGGTATTTGGTATTTGGTATTTGAAATTATATTTTTGGTTCGACAATCCAACTTTGGATTTAAAACTATAAGTTGTATTTTTTCTGCTCCATAAATCTAAGTGTGATATTCTAGTCTTTTTATATGAAACCTTGAGGCTTTTGTAACATAAACATCAAGTTCATTTTTGAAATTTTGTGAGTCCTTTTGAAGTTCAAATTTAAATAATGCACTTTTATAAGTCAATTCGTATTGAAATTTTTTACTTTTTTGATCAAAACACTTATTCATAAAACTTTTAAGAATAAGGGCTAGCAATCAACTTATAATTGCAAATAATCCAAAGTCTTGTAAAATTTTTATTTTTTAAAATTTTAAAACCCATAGTTTACCAAAACTACATCTAACCCAAATAACCCCAACTAAAAAATAATATCAAGAATTAAATCCAAAGCGACAATCCAAAAGAATCTCTTCTCTTTGCTCTCTTTTCTTTTTCTAAGCTCCTAACGACATAAGCCTTTAACCCTTTTAACCATTTCACTCACACACTATTTCACCAGCCCAAAACCCAACTACCTTACTGTTTAACTATTTCACTACCTTTGCAAAATATTTATAAAAATACATGACATTTAAAGAGTTAGGAATTGCAGCTCCTATTTTAAAAGCGCTAGAACTACAAGGGTACGAAAACCCAACTCCCATACAAGAACAAGCCATTCCTATATTATTAAAAGGCAAAGACCTATTGGGTGTTGCACAAACGGGTACAGGAAAAACAGCAGCCTTTGGGATTCCCATATTACATCATATTTACCAAAACAATAGCGGTATTGGAAGGCGCAAAATAAAAGCTTTGGTCGTAACACCAACGCGTGAGTTGGCCATACAAATTGGTGAAAGCTTTACGGCTTACGGCAAGTTTACAGGCATAAAAAATACGGTCATCTTTGGTGGCGTAAAGCAAGGTAAGCAAACCGATGAATTAAGAAAAGGCGTTGAAATATTAGTAGCGACTCCAGGCAGACTGTTAGATTTAATGAATCAAGGCTTTATTTCACTTCGTGATTTAGAATTTGTGGTACTCGACGAGGCAGATCAAATGTTGGACATGGGCTTCATTCACGATGTAAAGAAAATCATTGCGAAACTACCGCCAAAACGGCAATCACTTTTCTTTTCGGCGACCATGCCTAAAACAATCGTTGAACTTTCTCAGAAAATTCTGGGCGATTTTGAACAGGTAACCATTAAACCACAACAAGCGACAGCAGAAAAAGTCACGCAAGGGATTTATTTTGTAGCCAAAGGCGATAAAGTAAAATTGTTGGTTCATTTAATTGAAGAAAAACAAACCAAAGCAGTGTTAGTTTTTTCAAGAACAAAACATGGTGCTAATAAAATTGTAAAGTTGTTAGACAAGGCAGATATAAATGCTGCAGCGATCCACGGAAATAAATCGCAAACGGCACGACAAAATGCTTTGAACGATTTTAAAGACGGAAAATTAACGGTTTTAGTGGCTACCGATATTGCGGCACGTGGCATCGATATCGACGAGTTGTCTTTAGTGGTAAATTACGATTTGCCAAATGTACCTGAAACTTACGTACACCGAATTGGCAGAACCGGAAGAGCAGATGCCAGTGGTGTTGCTTTATCTTTTTGTGATGGGGAAGAACGACCCTATTTAAAGGATATACAGAAGTTGATAAAACAAACAATTCCTGTCATATCTGACCACCCATTTGTAGATGACGGTTCTCATAAAGGAGGGCCTGATGAAGATAGAAGGCCTAGACCACAAAACAACCGACCTAAAAATCAAAATAACCGAAATCCGAGAAGTAAAAATCGCAATCGGAACCCTAGGAATTAAGGGTGAAAAGCAGTTAGGAATTAGTAGTTCGTAAATAGTGAACAGTAGGCAGAATTCAGTACGCAGTACTTATTTTGCTTTAATAAAAATTGATTGAGTAATTGAGAATCTATTGTTTAAAAAACTACCAACTGCTACTGAAAACTGATAACTTATCCCCATTTGATTAAAAAAACTAAAGAAGCCTCACTTTACAGCGAGGCTTCATTTATAAAACGTATTTAAGTCTATTTCCCAAGCATCATGAGCTCGTTGCATTTTATTTCGGTAATGTAGCGCTTCTCCCCTTCTTTAGTTTCATAGGAGCGGTGTACCAATTTACCTTCAACAGCTACTTGCTTGCCTTTGGTTAAAAAATTTTCTACAATTTCTGCGGTTTTCCCCCAGGCAACAATATTGTGCCATTGGGTGTCTTCTACTTTTTCGCCTTTTGCGTTTTTGTAACTATCACTGGTGGCGATAGAGAATTTGGCCAATTTTGCGCCACCATCTAATTTTACAATTTCTGGGTCGTTACCCAAGTTTCCAATCAACTGTACTGAATTTCTAAGTGCGTTCATAATTTTAATTTTTAAGGTTTAACAGTTCATTCTATCGCAACACTATTGTTTCGACACTGCAAACATAAAACGACATTTCAATGACACACGGTTCGGAAATAGTTACTTACGTTTACAAACGTTTGTAGTCGTTTATAAATTACTATAAACTTGCGTATTTATATTTTACCGAGATTTCAAACACCATGAATTATTTTAAATTAGTTCTTTTTTTATTTCCGTTTTAAAAAAGTAATAGTTCATCGAGCTTCATGAGTAAGCGTTACTACCGCTTTTAATCATCAACTTTTTAGAATTTTTCTCCCCATTGAGAGGCGATTAAACCAAAAAAAATCTTAAAGTTTTTATTTATCCTAAGGTATTTTCTATTTTTACCGAGATATGGAAAAAGACAAACATATAACGAGCAAGAAGCAAGTATGGCAAAAAGCCGCATCGCTTTTGTTATTTGTACTCTTCCTATTTCCAAATGCTATTCAATTTGCACATGCTTTTGATGCCCACGAACATACGACCTGCAAAGAAGTAAACACCCATTATCATGAATCGGTTATTGATTGTGACATATGTGATTTTCACTTTGTTCCTTTTAGGTATGAAATTTATACCTATCCAGATTTAATAGTTTCGAATGTTCCTACTTCTTCAAAGAAGCACTTTACCACTTTAGTAGTTACCCCTTTTCACAAATCTAACACACAATTAAGAGCACCGCCATATTTCCTTGTTTAATTAAAGATCTTTTAATTTTAATCAAGAAAAATTATATGCGAATTTTTGCTTTGCTTTTAGTGCTATTTAGTAGTATTTCAGCTGTTTCACAAAATTGTAACAATAGCCTTTCAGGAAAAGTTATCGACCTTCACGACGGAACTATACTCGTTGGGGCTACCTTAATTGTGGCCGGAACTGAGCAAATGGTCATCACCGATCTAGAAGGCAATTTCACGATTCCTAACTTGTGTAATCTAAGCTATAATATTCAAATATCTCACCCCTACTGTTTAACCAAAGTATTGAATATTAAAATAGATGGCGACACCAGTAAAACTGTTTATTTAGAACACCATATAGAAGAACTAAACGAAATTATTGTTAAAGGCCTATCCTATAATAAAAAGCTAAATACCATTATTGAAAAAAATATTTCTCAAGAAGATTTAGAGCGGTTTAGTAGTGGTTCCTTAGGGGATGCGTTAAATAGCTTATCCGGTGTATCCTCCTTAAATACAGGTAACACGGTAATAAAGCCAATGATCAACGGTCTTCATAGTAGCCGCGTTACCATTATCAATAACGGAGTTCAAATGGAAGATCAAGAATGGGGTTCGGAACATGCACCTAATCTCGATATAAATGCTACCGGTACGCTAAGCGTCATTAAAGGGGCAGGAGCTTTACAATATAGTGGTGACGCCATAGGGGGTGTGGTCATTGCAGAGGCTGCAAAAATACCTGTAAAAGATACCCTTTATGGGAAAACATTAATGAGTTTAGCCTCGAACGGTCGTGGTGGTGTTGTCAGTACACAAGTAACGAAAAGTTCTAAAAGTGGATGGTTTGGCACGGCGCAAGGAACGTTAAAGCGCTTTGGTGATTTTGAAGCACCCAATTACGTGTTGAGCAATACAGGAATTTATGAGCGCAATGCTTCTTTCAGTCTAGGTCTAAATCGATTTAAATACGGTTTTGAAGCGTTTTATTCTGTATTCAAGAATGATATTGGAATTTTAAGAGCATCACACTTAGGTGGCGCCCAAGACCAGTTTCGAGCCATTAATAGTGATCAACCCTTAGTTATTAACGACTTTACGTACGGAATTAATGAACCTAGGCAAGAAGTTACGCATCACTTAGCGCGCATTAAAGCCTTTAAACGCTTTAGTAAACTGGGAAAACTAAGCCTACAATATGATTTTCAGCAAAATAACCGACTAGAATTCGATGTCCGTCGGGGTGACAATAGCGGAGAAGCTTCGCTAGATTTAGCCTTGAGTACGCATACCCTGATGTTAGATTTAGATAGTAAACTATCTGAAGCTACAAATCTTAAAGCAGGAATAGTAGGGCGTTACCAAGATAATTTTGCGAATCCTGATACTGGAGTGCGTAGATTAATTCCTGATTATGATAAATACGATATTGGTATTTACGGCATTATCGATTATCGTTTAAACGAACAGTGGTTACTAGAAGCTGGTGGTCGATTTGATTACACCTTTTTAGATGCTTTTAAATTCTATAGAACATCTTTTTGGGAAATGCGCAATTACGATGAATTATTTCCAGAATTAGTCATTAGAACCGAAGGTAATCAAGTCTTAACTAATCCCGAGTTGCATTTTGGGAATGGTTCTGCAACAGTTGGCGCCAATTATAGTATTGATGATGCCTACTCACTAAGTTTTAATTATTCGTTGGCCTCTCGTGCTCCAAATCCGTCTGAGCTTTTTAGTGAAGGTTTACATCATTCTGCCTCTCGGATTGAATTAGGCGATTTGCGTTTTGTTTCTGAAGTTGCACATAAATTTGTTTTAAATTTTCAGCGAGACCAGGAGGTTTTTAGTTTTTCTGTAAATCCGTATATAAATACGATAAATGACTTTATGTTGATTGAGCCCACTGGCATTCAACAAACGGTTCGTGGTAATTTTCAAGTTTGGGAATACCGCCAAACCAACGCTCAGTTGCTAGGGGTAGATATCGATGCGATGTATCAATTTTCAAAAAACATGCATTACAAGCATCAATTTTCATTGGTCAAAGGTTACGATCTTACCAGAAATTTGGCTTTAATAAATATACCTTCAGTAAATACGCAGAATGAAATCGTTTATCAAAATTCCAAGCTAAACAATTTAAGACTAAGCTTACAAAGCGATTTTGTATTTAGACAAAATGAATTTCCAGATAATAATTTTGAAGTTTTTATTCCGGAAACACAAACTACAGAACTCATTGACGTAAGTACACCGCCCGATGCTTACCACCTCCTTAATTTCAACTCGAGCATGGATTTTGCCATGAATCAAAAATCGAGCTTGACTGTAGGGATTGCAATGACCAATATAACGAATACCCGATACCGAAATTACTTAAATCGTCTGCGGTATTATGCAGATGATTTAGGGCGAAATTTTTTACTAAACATAAAAATTAATTATTAATTATTTAAAATTTTAAAAATGAAAAAAATACAATTTTTAGCAGCATTTTTGTTTATAGGATTACTTTTAACAAGTTGTGATGATGATGATAATCCAGTACTTATAAATGAAGAAGAGGTCATCACTACCTTAACTGCTACATTAACACCTAATACTATGGGCGCCACCAACATTACCCTACAAACACAAGATTTAGATGGTGACGGCCCTAATGCTCCTGTAGTGACCGTGTCAGGGAACTTAATCGCCGGTACTGTTTACTCAGGTTCTATTGTTTTATTAAATGAAACAGTAAGTCCAGCAGAAGATATTACCGAAGAAGTAGAAGAAGAAAGTGATGAACATCAGTTCTTTTATACCGTTGGAGGTCTTGACGCAACCGTTACGGCCACCAATAATGACATCAACGGAAATCCTTTAGGTACAGAATTTACGCTTAACGCAGGTGCAGCTGGTTCGGGAACCTTAACCTTTACGCTGCGTCATGATCTAAAAAAGCCTAATTCAGGCCTCGCAGACGCTGGGGGCGAAACGGATATTAGTGCAACGTTCAATGTTACTATAGAGTAATTTCATAGAATAAAAACTTCAAATTCTAAACACCCTTTAAAGCTTTTGGCTTAAAGGGTGTTTTTTTGCTTAAATTAGCGCAAGACAAATGAATTATAAGCATGTATATTCCACAACACTATAAACAAACTAACCTCGCTGAAATAAAAGATTTTTTGATTCAAAATAGTTTTGGTATTCTCGTCAACCAAGTGAACCATAAACCTTGGGCAACGCATATTCCGATAGAATTGGATATTGACGAAGATGGCAAAGACATTCTAGTTGGACATATTTCAAGAGCCAATCCCCAAGCTTCGTATTTTGATAAAGAAGGTGATGTGCTTTGTATTTTTAACGGTCCGCATTCGTATATTTCCTCATCATGGTATAAAGAAGAAGAAGTACCTACATGGAACTATATTGCTGTACATATTTACGGAAAGTTAACGGTTATTAGTGAAGAAGAAACCATGGAATCACTCCATAAATTAGTCGAAAAATACGAGAGGAATTCAAAAAATCCTATTTCACTTCATGACATGTCACACGAAACTTTGCAACAGGTTAAAGGGGTTGTTGGTTTTAAAATTTCGATAGATAGCATTCAAGCTACCTATAAACTGTCCCAAACAAGAGTTGAAGATCATCCCAAAATCATCAGTGAACTTGAAGATACAAAATTAGCACCTGCTTGTGCTATTGCTCAAGCTATGAAAAAACATCAGTAAGCCATTTAGACCTTATGCAGGGTTAAAAAATACGATCAAGAATAGCAGAATGTACCGAACGCAAATTAAAAGGATATGAAACACTTTAAAATTTTAAACAGGCTGTTTATGGTTATGGGCCTTATGCTTCTCTTTTTGTCCTGTTCTGAATCGGAGAACAAGAATAAAGACGCAGAGCAAGAAACGATAAAACCCGTGAGCTTCACGGTCATTGGAGATGTACCTTATGGCGATGTTCAAAGAGACGGACTTATTGCCCTGGTGAACACCCATAATACCATCACTAGTTCTGAATTTGTTGTCCATGTTGGCGACATTAAAAGGGGAGCTGACCCCTGTAATGAAGCTGTTTATGCTGATGTTAGTAGTATTTTAAAGGCTTTTACAACACCTACCTTTATGCTGTTGGGAGACAATGAATATAATGACTGCTCTGATCCCATAGAAGGCTTAAGCTACTGGAAACGCTATTTTCTAAAATTTAATGAAAATTGGACTTTCGATCAAAAAATTACCTACCAAGTGGCCCGAAGTGAAAATTTTAGTTGGGTGCAGGAAAAAATACTTTTTATAGGATTAAACATTGTAGGGAGTAGTGTTCATGATCAGGCAGAGTGGACCGAAAGATTAACTGATAATATGAATTTTTTAAATACTCAAATCGAAGCCAATAAAAATGATATAGAAGCTATTGTCGTTATGGCTCACGCAAATATGGTAGAGGCTGGTGCTGCAAAATTTGAACCCTTCACCATTCCCTTTAGAGCTGCAGCTGCTTCATTCAAAAAACCAATTTTATTTTTACAAGGCGACGGTCATTTTTGGTTTAGAAATAAGCCTTGGGATGAAAAAAATATTACTAGGGTCCAGATAGATGGCGGCACAAAAGCAGTACAAGTGACCGTTGATGCGCGTAAAAGCGAACCCTTTTCCTTTGATAGAACTTTCTTAGATTAGACCAATGTAATACAATAAGAGAAGCACTATTGTGAATACTTTTATAGGGCTTAAAATTAAAAATAGTCTAGAGTATATGCAAAAAACTACACTTCAGCACCCCAATGCTACAGTTGAGTAGTTTCTGTTTTAGTATGGTTAGGAAGAATTGCAACTTTGTGATGTAATTAATCAACAGTTAAAAAACAATCACATGAAAAATTTAGCAATTTACACCGCATTTTTATTTTTAATGAATTTTGGATTTTCACAAGAAGAAAAGGGACAAAACATTACAGTAACCATTGATAACGTGCTGAGTAATGAAGGCAAAGTATTACTTTCATTGCACACTAGGGATACCTTTATGAAAGGACCAGGAATTCAAAATTTAGAAAGTACTATCACAGATGGTAAAGTTAGCTTTACGTTCAAGAATGTTGCCAAAGGAGAATATGCTATTATGGCTTTACATGATGCCAATGACAACAAGCAAATGGATTTTCAAACCAATGGAATGCCTAAAGAAAGTTATGGGATGTCAGGAAATGAAATGTCTTTTGGACCACCAAGTTTTGGAGATGCAAAATTTGAAGTAAAAGACGAAGATGTTTCGTTTATCATTCGATTTTAATCCTTTACAACTTTCATCACAGCAGTAACAAAGTGCAAAAGAACCAATGACCATGGCCTTTTGCACTTTTTTACCTGGTACCTAATGCACGACACGAGCCCCAATACTTTTTATTTTAAATTTTAAGTAAGTTATCCTCTGAGTTTTATTATTTTAAGGACTTAATTTAATTAATATATCCCTTAAAAACAATTTGTTTTACCTAGAGTTTTTATAATTTTACAGTATAAAATAACACGAATGACAATTACCCAATTACAATATGTTCTTGCTGTTGCTGAGTATAAAAATTTTACTTTAGCCGCAGAAAAAAGTTTTGTAACCCAACCCACTTTAAGTATGCAAGTTCAGAAGTTAGAGGATGAATTAGACATTCTTATTTTTGATCGGAGCAAAAAGCCAATTGCTATTACCGAAGTTGGTAAAAAAATTGTGGCACAAGCTAAAAATATTGTCAATGAAGCGAATAGAATAAAAGATATTGTAGATCAAGAGAAGGGCTTTATCGGTGGAGAATTTGTTTTAGGAATTATCCCGACGGTTATGCCCACGTTATTGCCTATGTTTTTAGATACATTTATCAAAAAATATCCCAAGGTAAATCTGATTATCAAAGAGCAAAATACCGACGATTTAATTCGGAATATTCAAGATGGGCATATTGATGCTGCCATTGCTGTAACTCCTTTAGAAATTGAATTTATCAAAGAACGACCACTTTATTATGAACCTTTTGTAGGGTACATTCCTAAAAATCATCGTTTAGGAAGTACTTCAAAAATTGAGGTTAGTGATTTAGATATCAATGACGTATTACTACTACAAGACGGACATTGCTTTAGAGATGGGGTGCTAAATTTATGTAATACCTCAAAAGCCTCCCATAGAGAACAATTTCAAATTCAGAGTGGAAGTTTCGAAACCTTAATTAATTTGGTTAATGAAGGTATGGGGATGACGCTTTTACCCTATCTAAATACGTTAGGATTAAGTGAAACCAAAAAAGAAAATTTAAAATATTTTAATACCCCATCACCCGCAAGAGAGGTAAGTATTATCTACCATAAAAGTGAATTAAAAATTCAAATCACAGAAGCTATAAAAGAAGTCATTTCAAGCATCGTTCGTGGAGCGATTACTTTTCAAGACGTTAAAATCATAAGTCCGATTACCAACACAAAAAAATAAAAAAGCCACCGAAGTCGGTGGCTTTTTTATGATGTCGTAATTAGTATTAAACTTTGTTGCAATTCGGGTTTGTCGTCAATAAATTGTTGAAGCCAAATTTTTAGTTGTTCTACTTCCTCTGGCAGCAATGTTGAAATTGCTTTTTTTACTTCCTTATAAAACAATCGTGTATCAAAACTAACTTTTTTGAGCACTACAATCGTATACTCAAGCATTGATTCTGTCATGATAAAAATAATTTTTATTGGTACGCCTAAGATAACCAAAAAAAATACATTTTATTGCTTATACCTAGTTAAAAAATAGATAAATTGCTGTTAAATCACTTAAATTACTTAGTTTTCAACAGTATGAAACCGTTCTTTTTTATGAAAAAATTTATAGTTATCGTATTGTCTATGAGTGCTTTAGTGAGTTGTATAGCTACAAAAAAACAATATATAAAGAAGCAAACTACAAAAGTTTTAAACGATGCCGTTTTTGAAAATCAATTTTTAGGTGTCATGGTATATGATCCGGTAAAAAAGGACACTTTAATAAGCCTTAACAGCCACAAATATTTTTTACCAGCTAGTACTACTAAAATTTTTACATTGTACACAGCACTGCGAACTTTACCTGATAAAATTCCAGCTTTAAAATATAGGGTTATTCAGGATACCCTCTATATTCAAGGCACTGGGGACCCAACATTTTTACATCCCTATTTTCAAGATAGCACTACCTTATCCTTCCTGAAAAATCACAAAAACATTGCGCTTTTTTTAAATAATTTTGAATCAGAACGCTATGGCCCTGGTTGGGCTTGGGAAGACTATGAATTTTATTTTCAACCAGAGCGCAATGTCTTTCCTATGTATGGCAATGTGGTAGCAATGGCTAAGGCCGATACTTTAAAAATAACTCCTGACTACTTTAAGAATAATGTCATGGACCTAAGTTATGCTAAAAACCGAGCCGAATATAGCAATACCTTTTATTATAATTTTGCCAAAAAAGACAGTATTGAAATACCGTTTATCACGGATTCTACCCTTACAAAAACCCTTTTAGAACAAGTATTGGATAAAAAAATTAGTATTGTAAACCACTTTCCTATGGGAGAAAAAAAATTGGTATACAGTGTGTTCTCAGATTCGGTCTACAAAAGAATGATGGAGGTGAGTGATAATTTTTTAGCGGAGCAATTATTAGTACTATCATCTGCGACGCTATCGGATACCTTAAGTGTTGAAAAGGCTCAAGAAAATATCCTTCAGCAGCAATTAAAAGGTTTAACCGAGCAGCCTAGGTGGGTTGATGGTTCCGGATTATCAAGGTACAATCTGTTTTCTCCTGCATCATTTATTCAGATTTTAGATAAAATGTATACCGAAGAACCCAAAGAACGCTTGTTTAATTTATTTCCAGTGCGCGGGAGGTACAAAGTAGCTGAAGGTTCGAATGAGAATGGAGCTCCCTATATCTATGCGAAATCAGGTTCTTTTGGGAACAATTACAATTTAAGTGGGTACTTGCTCACTAAGTCAGGTAAGGTGTTGATTTTTAGTTTCATGAATAATCATTTCCGAGCTTCTACACCAGAAATTAAAACAAGGATGTTCGCTATTTTTGAAAACCTCAGAGATCATTATTAGGTAAAAAACAGCTGCCCTTATCGCCTGTTTGTTTTAAGGAAGCTGTTTATAAATGATTTTCTTCTTTCTCAAGGAATCCTCTTTTTCAATACCTAAACCGTATTTTAAAACCTATTATCTCCATCCAAGAGGTTCCCTAACTTTCCTAAGACACTGCCCTCTCCTTTATCCTTTCCTCCATTAGGTATCGATGCTAAAACTCTACCTGCCAGTCTACTAAACGGTAATGATTGTATATAAACCGTACCTGGGCCGCGTAATGTGGCAAAAAACAAACCTTCACCACCAAAAATTGAGTTTTTTATACCTCCTACAAACTCGATATCATAATCGACCGTTTGTGTAAACCCAACAATACATCCTGTATCTACTTTTAAAACTTCACCTGCCTTTAGTTGCTTTACGGCTAAAGTGCCCCCAGCATGTATAAAAGCTAAACCATCCCCTTCCAGTTTTTGCATGATAAAGCCTTCTCCCCCAAATAAACCCCGCCCTAGGCGTTTTGAAAACTCTATACCAATAGAAACGCCTTTGGCCGCACATAGAAAAGAATCTTTTTGACATATAAATTTTCCCTGTATCTCGGATAAATCTACGGCTAGAATTTTTCCGGGATAAGGAGAAGCAAAACTAATTTTTCGCTTTAATCGTCCAGAATTTAAAAAGGCCGTCATAAATAGACTTTCCCCTGTTAACAATCGTTTTCCTGCAGAGAAAAATTTCCCCAAAACTCCTTTGTCTTGATTAGAACCATCGCCAAAAATGGTATCCATGACGATATCCGTATCCATCATCATAAAGCTACCGGCTTCTGCAACAACGGCTTCTTGGGGATCTAGTTCTATCTCTACAAACTGCATTTCTTCTCCAAATATCTGATAGTCTATTTCGTGTGCGTTCATATTATTTTTTTTAAAATGTTAGTAATACTGTTTTACATAATCTTAGGAAACATTAGGTTGTCATCGTATTGAGAATGTGCTGCAAGGCTTCTGGGTTTTGAGTTCCTATCAAATACTTCTTGCCACTCTTCAACCTCATAGCCAATCCTTTATTTCCTTTCACATTATAAACCATGCCATACGTGCTACTTATTCTGATGCCATAGCCAACAAATCCATACGTCACAAGTTTTATTTCCTCAATTTCCGACCAATTCCAAGATTTTTTAAAAAATGGAAAAAAGTGAATCGCAATCGATTCTTTATCGATGGTCGTGCTCAATCGCATCCCCAAAAACAGTAGAAGAACCATTACCATGATGATCAGCGAAATCCAAATATCACTGGAGGCAGCCAAGTGAAAAGAAAAACTCTCAGGGTTGGGAATATGTAAATTTGCTGGTAATATAGTAGCTCCTATAATGACCAAGGGCGCTATAAGGATGAACCACAACCACCATTGCGTAAATTTTTGCTGCTCACTAAATAGTATTTTTGGCTTCATAAATTATTGTTTTAGGCGTATGGTCCACTCAAAGTTAAAAGTAGATACTACAACTCCATCCGCATTTACACCTACTGATTTCATCCAAATGGTTTGCCCTTCGCCCGTTGCTACCGCCCTGTCAATAGCTCCTTGTATTACATCACCATCTTCGCATGTAAAGGTAATTTTACCCCTTGCTTTTTTAGAAAAACTTGCATTATTATGGGCTACGAGCATGGATATTTCATGACCGCTTTCTTTAATTTGATCAACCATCATGGCTCCTGTACTCAATTCGGCCGCCATACCTTGTACGGCCCAAAACATAGAATTAAAGGGATTCTGATTCGCCCAACGATGCTTTACAGTTACTACAGCTCTACCCCTATCTATATGTCGTAAACGCACGCCGCACCACCATGCTGATGGTAATTTAAAAAATGTAAACAGGTTAAACCTACTCGCGGAAACTCCCATAGCTATGCTTAATTTTTCATAAAAGTATTGAAAAATATTGACCTATCAATTGTTAATTTTTTGTTAATATATGGTACTAGGTGTTGCATAGTACCTTCTTTTAGATATATATTTGTATAAGAAATTACCAAGTTATGACAGATACATTATCAAAACACGAGAAAAATTTATCCGCATTACTACATGCTTCTACGTTTTCAAAATTCTTTTTCCCTTTTGGAAACTTTATTGTGCCTTTAGTTCTCTGGACAGCCAATAAAAATGAATACCGTTTTGTAGACTATAATGGCAAGCAGGTTTTGAATTTTCAACTTAGTTTATTGCTCTATTCTATAGTACTAGGCGTAATTAGTATTCCATTATTTATCGGGTTTCTACCGAATATCTTTGAATTTGGAAACTTTTCATTTGGAAATTTAAATGATTTTAATCGCTTTAATTTTCATTTTGATAGTGATAACTTCCGATTTGGTAGCTGGCTAATTCCACTAGGTATCACCGGATTATTACACACGGCCTTATTTGTACTCAATATTGTGTACACGATACTCGGGGTTATTAAAGCAAATGAAGGCGAAAAATTTTCCTATCCCTTAACCATTAAATTTATAAAGTAAGCTTAAAAAGGTATTCATCACACCTTTTCAAAGAGGAGTTTATTCATCAATCTGAAATCAATTAAAACAAAATGCAATTCTCATCACAATCAAAGAAAAGAACGAACAGTCACATATGCCGTATAATTTAACCATCAGGTTGGCTCAATATGTGCATTAAAAGCAAGGCAAAATTATGAATGTAGAAAATACAAAGGCGCAAATGCGTAAAGGAGTTTTAGAATACTGCATCCTCTCCATTTTAAATGGAGAAGATAAGTATGCTTCAGAAATTCTGGAAACGCTAAAAAATGCAAAAATGCTAGTCGTAGAAGGCACTATTTACCCCTTACTTACACGATTAAAAAATGCGGGATTATTAAATTACAGATGGGAAGAGTCTACCTCTGGCCCTCCAAGAAAGTATTATACCTTAACAGAAACAGGTAAACTATTCTTAAAAGAGCTCGATTCTACTTGGGATGAATTAAGAAGTGCAACAAATTTGGTAACCAACAACAAAAATAACTAACGATGAACAAGACAGTAAATATAAATCTCGCTAATATACTTTTTCATATTGATGAGGATGCCTATAACCGAATGAAAAGGTACCTTGAATCTGTAAAACGTTCTTTTGCAAATACGCCTGGGAGTGATGAAATATTGGCAGATATCGAAGCCAGAATAGCAGAACTCTTCCACGAAAAATTAGCAAATGATCGGCAAGTAATTACCTCTAAAGTAGTTGATGAAGTAATTGCCATTATGGGCCAACCCGAAGATTACATCGTTGATGAAGATATTTTTGAAGACGAACCTAAGAAAAATACAAGCGAATCTAAACGGGTTAAAAAACTATATCGCGATATCGATAAAAAATATGTGGCAGGGGTTTCCTCAGGACTCGCGCATTATGTTGGTATTGATGCCATATGGGTTCGAATCCTATGGCTAGCGTTAACCTTTTTCTCTGGTGGTGGTTTTATTTTAATTTACGGTTTACTATGGATTTTAATTCCTGAAGCTAAAACCACAGCTGAAAAATTAGACATGCGTGGTGAAGACGTAAATATTAGCAATATTGAACGCAAAGTCAAAGAGGGATTTGAGGATGTGGCAGAGCGCGTAAAAAGTGTAGATTATGAAAAAGTAGGCCATAAAGTAAAGAGTAGCAGTAAAACTTTTTTTGACACGATTGGCGATATCATCATGTTTTTCTTTAAAATTTTCGGAAAATTCATGGGGATACTATTAATCCTAGCTGGAGGCATTGGCTTATTAGCTATGCTTGTAGCCCTATTTACCGCAGGTGTTTTTGATAACGTACATGTTGGCCCCTTAAACCTATATGAATTGGTAGATGCTACCAATACACCCTTGTGGTTGGTGGTCGTATGCACCTTCTTTTTAGGAGCTATTCCCTTGTTTTTCTTAATGTATTTAGGCCTTAAAATATTGATTACCAATTTAAAATCAATAGGTTCAGTAGCCAAATTTACACTATTAGGCCTATGGTTACTGTCCTTAATTTTCTTTATTGTTTTAGGAGTACAACAAGCCACGTCTAGGGCATTTTGGGATACAACAGCCGTCACAAACGAATATCCTATAGCGAACCAAAACGATACCTTAAATATTATATTAAATTCTAATGAAGTCTATTGGAAAAGAAAGCAAATGAATTTAGGCGATTTAATGGTGAGTTTTGATGATGACGGCAATGAAATATTAGTATCTAATGATGTACGATTTAGCTTTAAAACTTCAGCCGATTCATTGATACGCGTAGAAATTAAGAAAAATGCAAACGGGAGTACGTTTTCAAATGCTCGAGAAACGGCCGAAAAAATCGACTATACCTATACCATAAGTGGGAATACGATTAATTTCAATGATTTTTTAACCACAGATCGCGAAAATAAATTCAAAAATCAAGAAGTAAAAGTAGTCGTCTATATTCCGAAAGGCACTTTACTGAACTATTCGGGTTTCGGCAGCGATTGGTGGGCCTTAGATTTACAGAGAAATGATTTCCCTGATGACGCTAAGATTTCAGATTTCACTTATAAAATGAATGCCAGTGATCGTGTTATTTGTACCAACTGTCCTGAAAAAGAAGTCAATATTTCAAATGAAAATAATAAGGTAAAAATAAATGCCAATGGAATTGATATTAACCTCAACGACAATGGCGAAAAAGGCAGCATTAAAATCGATAAAAACGGAATTGATATCAACATTGAAGATACAAATGATAACGGGAAGATTAAGATAGACGAAAACGGAATCGATATTGATATTAAAGATAATGGGGAATCGTTTAAAATGAAAATTGACGAAAACGGCGTGAACGTAAATAATTAAAAGTTTTGGAGCTTATACCCATCATAAAAAACTAGACTTATAGGTTAAAGGTTCGTTATAACAACTCAAGCCACGATTTTGACAACTGGGTACTTATAAATACCAAAACCTACTAAAAATCAACATCTTTACATCAATCTTAAAAACAACAATCATGACAACATTAGCAAAAATTGCCATTGCCATAACGCTGAGTCTTCTTTTGACTTCATGTGGATTGGACTTTAGCACAGGAGAAAAAGGGAATGGAAACATCACAGAACAAACAAGAGAAGTTTTAGAAGATTTCACAACTATAGCAGCTTCTGAAGGTATCAACGTGTATGTAACACAAGCTGAAGAGTTTAAAATTAAAGTAGAGGCCGATGAAAACATCCATGATTTAATTGGCACTGATATTCAAAATAACACCTTGAAAATTCATGCGATAAAAAATATTGGTAAGGCTACTAAAAATGTCTATGTATCCTTACCCATCATTAACGGTTTAAATAGTTCTAGTGGCGCACAGTTACAAACTGAAACGCTTATAAATACGCCAGAACTAAGCATTGATGCTAGTAGTGGAGCCCTTGTAGCAGCTAGTGTTACCACTGATAACATAAGCATTGATGCCAGTAGCGGAGCCAATATCACACTATCTGGAACTGTAAAAAATAGCCATATTGAGGCAAGCAGCGGTGCAAACATAAATGCCTCGGCGTTAACAACGGCTATAAGTAAGGCTCAAGCCAGTAGTGGAGCTAATGTGCAACTGAATGTCGTTGAATCTCTATATGCGGATGCCAGTAGTGGTGCAAATATATCATACTCAGGTAAGGCTACACTCAGCAGTAAAAAAAGTGTTGCTGGTCAAATTAGTAATGTTGATTAATGCCGGTTCATTTAGAAGTCAAAAGCTACTGAAATTTCAGTAGCTTTTTCTTTTTATAATCTTTGAAGATTAGGTACTTTAGTAGAAACTTTAGCCGCATGAACATTACACTTAAAAAGTATGTGTTGCCCTTAAAACACACTTTTAGCATATCGAGAGAGTCCAGAGATTTTCAAGACAGCTTAATTGCTTGCCTTTCTCTAAATGGCACCACAGGATATGGTGAAGCCACAGCTAATCCGTACTACAATATTACCACGGAAAGCCTTATGGCTGAAATTACGGCAATACAAAAAGATATCGAGGAATTCAACTTTACCAAACCAGAAATCTTTCACCAATTTTTGGTCGAAAAAGGCTTATCTAATTTTGCCATTTGCGCTTTAGATTTAGCCGCTCACGATTTATATGGAAAATTATTAGGAAAACCTTTATATCAAATATGGGGCACCACCCTTGAAAATTACCCCACAACCAATTACACAATAGGTATTGCAAGTATCGATAAAATGCTCGCGAAAATGCAGGAAACCCCTTGGCCTATTTACAAAATAAAACTAGGTACTGATGAAGATGTAGCCATCATAAAAGAACTTCGTAAGCATACCAATGCCATCTTTAGAATTGATGCAAATTGTGCTTGGACAGCTGAGGAAACCATATTTAATGCGCCTCAGTTAAAAGATTTGGGTGTAGAATTTTTAGAGCAGCCATTAAAGGCCGATGATTGGAAGGGTATGGAAAAAGTGATGCACCATAGTGTTTTACCCATTATAGCAGATGAAAGTTGTATCGTTGAAGCTGATGTGGATAAATGTGCCTTGCATTTTAGTGGTATCAACATAAAACTAACGAAGTGTGGCGGACTCACGCCTGCCTTAAGGATGATAAAAAAAGCCAAAGCATTAGGACTTAAAGTTATGGTCGGTTGCATGACAGAGTCTACGGTAGGTATCTCTGCTGTGGCCCAACTTATTCCTCAACTGGATTATGTGGATATGGATGGCGCCCTTTTATTAAAGCAAGATATTGCTGACGGTATCCTTATTCAAAAGGATGCTAGCCTTATTTTTCCAACCTTGGGAGGAACAGGTGTAACACTAAGATAAATTTTACATGAACGTAGAAGTAGATGAATTTCCAGGCAGAGAAATCAATGTACAGGGCAATAAGTTTCTTTATTTTGGTGGTACTGGTTATTTAGGACTTCAAAAAGACGAAGCATTTTTACAATTATATAGTGATGCCCTTCAAAAGTACGGCAGCAATTATGGCGCGTCTAGAAAAGCAAATGTCCGACTCTCTATTTTTGAAAAAGCTGAGTGTCATCTAGCAAATTTAGTAGGTAGTGACGCTTGCCTAAGCATGTCTTCTGGTTTTTTAGCAGGTCAATTTTTAGCCCAAACCTTAGTAAAAGATCATGAGGCTTGTTTTTATGCCCCAAATACCCATAGTGCCCTTTATACCGTTCAACAAAAAAATAAATCATACGTCACCTTCAGTTCCTTAAATATTGCGCTTCGACATTATGTAGAGGATGCTCAAAACAAAACGCCTATTGTTTTTCTGGATGCTATAGATTTTTCCGGAGCTAATTATCCTTACTTTGAAGGGTTAAAGAAACTTCCCCTTTCAAAAATCATCCTAGTGGTAGATGACTCTCATGGCATAGGCATCGTTGGTGAAAATGGCAGTGGCATATATAAAACCATAAAAAAATTAAAGCCAAAAGAAGTCATCGTGTGTTGCTCTTTAGGCAAGGGATTTGGGATCCAAGCAGGTGCTATTTTCGGAACAAAAGAACGACTAGAAAGTTTAAAAAACACGGAATTCTTTGGTGGTGCTAGTCCAGCTACGCCCGCTAGTTTAGCAACCTTAGTTGAGGCAGAGCATCTTTACCAACTAAAAAGAAGGCTATTGGCTCAAAATATTACTGTATTCTTGAATCATTTAAAAAACCCTTCAAAATTTCAGTGTATGAAAGGGCATCCTGCTTTTACTTTTTCGGATGAAAATTTAACCAAATACCTGGAGGAAAACGCTATTATCGTCACTAGTTTTAGGTATCCTAACGAAGACTCAAATCTTATGAGTAGAATAGTAGTAACTGCTGCACATACAGAGAATGATATCCTTAGACTTTGTGAGGTGATCAACCGCTATTAGTGGCCGTTCCGTTTAGCTCATGGGTAGAACTTATACCCTATCAGCTAGGCACCTATAGCATCAAAATAAAAAAGCCATTCTAATATTTTAGAATGGCTTTTAAAGCTATAAGTGTAATACCTATTCATCCCACCATACTGGAGTTATTGGCGATTCCTGATTCGCTAAAGCATTTGTAGCATTACGTGCAATTTCGGATGCAGGATACTCTGCTCTTCTAAACCACTGACCCATAAATTCATTAGTATCAGCAGCTTGCTCTTCTCTAATTGTCAGTCCAGTAAAAACATCATCTGAAAAGTCATACCTTCTAAAGTCCACAAAAGTTTCAGGATTTAAGAAATTATTGATGTACTTTTCTTTCATGATATGGTTTAACATAAGGCCAGCTTCCCCTACTGCAACAGATGCATCTGCCACATAATCTGCACCATTTACACCATACATAGCCATACTTGCATTAATACCGGCCAAATAGGCATTATACGCAGCGGTATTAGACCCTGTACTTGTGGTTGTGCCACCATTCGCTAAAAAAGCTGCCTCAGCCTCAATAAATTTAGCTTCAGCATAACTGATTAATAGTAAGGGTGAATCAATACTGGTATAGTAGCCATCTGTTTTAAATCGGGTATTTGCTGGTGAGCCATCAGGCGAGACACCAACACCACCACTTACAAATCCTTTGTATTCTGTCGCCGTCGCTGGTATTTCAGCAAATAATGGCAATCTAGGGTCGATCGAAATAGAACCACTTAAAAAAGGATAATAATTACCATTCATGGAACTTACCAACTGACTAGCGATATCGTTTCTTAAGTTACCGGTTGCTCTCGCCAACACTTCCGCAGAATACCAAGGGTTTATTCTTTTATCATCATAGAACATTTGAAAATCATCAGCATTAGACGTGTACCCATTGGCTATAGTCGCTAAAACATCATTAGCACTCACAGTACCTTTATTTACCAAGTGTAATTGATACCTAGCTTTGATCGTATATGCTGTTCTCAACCACTTCCCGGAATTACCTTCATAAATAAGATCAGAATTTCCTAAATTAAAACCAGAATTGTCTGTTGTTTCTAAGGCAGCAATTGCTCCGTCTAATAAACTAAAGATTTGTGTGTAAACATCTTCTTGTAAATCAAATTTTGGGAAATTGTTATCTGGACCGTTTGCAGCTTCAGAATAAGGAATATTACCCCAAGTGTCAGTTGCTATACCAATATTAATCGCTGTTAAAATATCAGTAATAGCACCAATATGGGTGGCATTATTCTCAATCGCTTTTTCTTTAATAGCTTTTAGATTTGGTAAAATAAATAAATATACTTGGTTCCAGAGGCCACCTGCCTCTGTTCGCCCAGCGGCACCACCCCCAGTACCTACAAAATTTTGCACATAATTACCAAACGATAATTCCGCGGAATACTGTGCTTCCATAGTACTATGAATTACTGGAGCCATTAAATCTTGCATCCTTAACTGCTCTAAAGTAGCCGTATTAGATGGTGTATTAACATCAAAGTAATCATCGCTACAGGATGCAAAAAAAACAGTTGCTACTGTTAATCCGACTAGTTTTATTATATTTTTTTTCATCATAATATTTTTTAAAATCCAACATTAATACCAAATGTATAACTTTGAGAAATTGGCACACTTAAACCTGTAAAACCATAAACATTACTTCCAGCGCTATATTGGTTACCTTCTGGATCAAAACCGTCAAAAGGTGTCCAAATTAATATATTATTTGCATTAACATTTACGCTTAAATTTGATATTTTTAGATCCGAAACAAACTTACTTTTTATATCATAAGAAAGGGTAACATTTCTTAATTTAACCCAAGAAGCATCTTGTACTAGAATTTCGGCAGCCCTATTAAATTGGTTTGAGTTTCGATAATAGTTCTGATCTACTAAACCTTGCGTAGTGTTAGGAATAAAGCCACCACTACCATCATCCATAACACCGTCTAACACCGTTAATTCTCTTACAAGTGTGTTGGCGGTATTTCCATTCCTAATTGCATTTCTTAAACCAGAATCATATAAGTCTCCACCTTTCTTGTATTCTAACAAGAAATTAAAACCTAAGCCCTTCCACTTAAAACTACTACCTATTGAAGAAACAAAATCAGGAAAAGCATTCCCTACCTTTACGCGTTCACTCGTAATAATTTCAGGAAGACCATTGGCGCCTATATACCGTTGACCATCTTCATAACGCCATTTATAGCCATATAAAGTCCCCATTTTATCGCCGGCCCTAACCTCAGAAGTAATACCTGCGAAACCGGAATCAGCAAAAATTATAGCTTCAATATCTTCAGGAATTTCTAATACCTGCCCTTCATTTGTAGACCAAATTAAGGTTACATCCCATTGAAAATCAGGTTTTTGAATAATATTACCACTTAACAGCAATTCATGACCAAAAACTTCAAAATCACCAGCGTTTCTCGTAATTCCAGACAAACCTGAAGAAGCGGCTGTTCCCACCGTAAAAATTTGATCTTTAACTCTTGTCTTATAGTATGAATAATCTAAACGAATGCGATCCTTCAAAAATCTAAAATCTACACCAAACTCCGTAGATTGGTTTTTCTCCGGTACTATATTTTGATCACCCAATAAGGTACTTCTTCTATACCCGCCAGTACCTCCAAAAGGAAAATCACCATCAACAATAAAATACTGACCAACATCACCGAAACCAGGACCTTTACCAACTTCAGCCCAAGAGGCTCTAAGTTTCCCGAAGGTAAAAACATCAGTATCTCCAAAAACATCAGAAATATCATAAGCTAAACTTGCAGATGGGTAAAAGAAGGATCTATTTTCTTTTGGAAGTGTTGATAACCAGTCATTTCGGCCTGTTAAGGTTAAAAATAATTTATCTTGGTAGCCTATTTTTAATTCACCAAAAACACCCATGTTTCTTAGTTGAGTTACATCGTTATTGATGAAAAAATTAGTAGTATTGCCGATCTCGTTAATTCCTGGAACATTTAGGCTCTCACCTCTTGCTTCATTATAATCTCTTTTAGAATCTGAAATTTGATGTCCTAAGGTTAATTCTGTTGTAAAGTCATCAGACCAATCTTTCGTAAAAGCTGCTAAAAAGTTCGACTCTAAAGCTGTAAAATTGATATTCTGATTTAAAATAAACCCACCTACTTGAGAACCACCGTCTAAATCCGCACCAACAAAACGATTCCGATTATCAGAATAATTATCAATTTGAGCAGCATAGGTAATATTTATCCATTCTTTAGGAGTCCAATTAAAGGTCGCGTTGCCCACCCATCTATTTACATCATCAACTAAACTGCTTGTTTCCATTAAATATCTGGGATTATCTATAATCCCAAAAGAATAATCTCTTTCTGAGCCATCCGGATTTTTATAGTCATTTATGGGAAACGTACCGGAATAATAACTTAAGGCACTCATGACCGATTTATCACCACCATTAGCTCTTTTTCCTCCAGATTTTGTATACGATATTGACGTATTAATTTTAAAATTATCGGTTACCTTATACCCAGAATTTAATCTGAAGTTTGTTTTTTCATAATCTGTATTTGGCAAGACACCATCTTCACTATTATTTCCTAGGGAGAAAAAATAATCTAATTTCTCGTCAGCACCACTTATACTCAAATTCACTTGAGAATTAAATCCGGTTCTAAAAATATCAAAAGGACTATAAAATTGATCTCCTGTTAAATCTATTGCTGTTCCGTCTCCTAAAAAAGCTACATCATCAGAATATTTAGGACCCCAATTATAAAATGAAGTTGCATTTTGAACTCGATTAAAGCCAGTAGGAGAATCTGGATCATACAATGTTCGTGGAAGTCCGTTAAAGCCTTCTCTATACGTAGTTTGCCAATTTGGTGTTTTGTTTATCTCTCTAAAAGTAGTAGACGCGGTGAGGTTTATTTTGGCCTTACCTTGTTTTCCTTTTTTTGTTGTAATCACAATGGCACCATTTGATGCTCTAACACCATATAAAGCAGTTGCTGCTGCTCCTTTTAAAACGCTAAAAGTTTCAATATCTTCAGGGTTAATATCACCACCCCTATTCGAAAAAGCAAACTGCTCTGAACTACTGGGAGAGTTAGAACCTGCACTTGGCCTAACATCACCAGAAAAAGTATCATTATTCAGGGCTATACCATCCACAATAATTAAGGGTTGGTTACTTCTATTAGGGTTCACCGAGGTGATACCTCTTATTAAAATGTCAACACCTCCACCTGACGCTCCTGAAGTTCGATTAATTTGAACCCCAGCAACTCTTCCTTGCAAGGTTTCAAAAGCATTTGCCTGCCCATTTAGATTTAAATCTTCTGTATCAATCTGTGTTACAGAATACCCTAAAGATTTTTGTTTCTTTTCTATCCCGAAAGCCGTAACGACAACTTCATCTAAAGCACTAGCATCTTCTTCTAGAACTACATTGATACTTTTAGAGGCCGTCACTGAAACTTCTTTAGTTCTCATACCCAAGTACGAGAATTTTAAAACATCGCCTTCTGATGCAGCGATACTAAAATTTCCATCAAAATCTGTGGTTGCACCTGTGGTTGTGCCTTTAATCAAAACTGTCACCCCAGGTAATGGAGCTCCATTCTGATCTTTAACGCTACCCGTAACGTTTTGTGCCAACCCGTAAGCGCATAAAAATAGCGCGGTAAGCAATAAAAGTGATTTTTTCATATTTGTTTCGATTGGTTAACGCTAGCTAAAGTCATAAAAAAAACTTAAAAAACAAACAATTAAGGGTTTAAATGTGATTAATGTAATTTTTTTTGTTTTTTATAATAAGAATGCAAGTGTTTCAATTGTTTCATTACACATCCTAGAATTGGGGACAAATTGAATTAAATTTTAAAGAAATAGGCACCTCTTTAAAAAAATTATCGTAACTTATTGTTATGTAATAACTTAAACTATAATGTCATGAAAAAAATAGTCATCTTACTTTTTTCTGTGTTGTTTTTAATTTCTTTTTCTACAACAACTGCTGAAAAAATTCAAGTAAATACCAATAGTTTGGAAGGAACTTGGGAGCTCGTAAATCGTTATAATTATGACGGAATGAACGTAATAGATACCTTATTTAATTTGAATGGGTACCAACAAATTAAAATTTACAGTAAAGGAAAAGTGATGTGGACTAGGTATTCTCCCAATGATCCAGCAGAATGGTTTGGCTATGGTGCCTATGAAGTCAAAAATAATAGGTTAGAAGAGCGTTTAGAGTTTGGATCTAAAACAATGATGAAAATTCAAGATACTGTACAAGTTTTTAAATTTAAATTACAACTTGAAACCAATTATTACCAACAAATTACCCTTGATGATAATGGAGATCCTATTTTTTCTGAGAATTACAAAAGAATAGATTAAAACTAAAATAAAAGGCTTTTTAAATTATGCTTAAGGTGAAAAGCACCCTTGAATAAATTAAAAAGCCTTTATCAATAGCTAAACTGCCGTAGCTGGCGTTTCAATAGTTGCTAAATAGCGTTCTGCATCTAAAGCTGCCATACATCCTGTTCCTGCTGCTGTTATCGCCTGCCTGTATTCTTTATCTTGAGAGTCACCACAAGCAAAAACACCAGGTAAATTTGTTTTGGTAGACTTTCCTTTGGTTATCAAATAGCCCGTATCATCCATATCTAACTGACCCTTGAAGATATCCGTATTCGGTTTGTGTCCAATAGCAATAAAAAGGCCTGTGATGTTTATTTCGCTTTTCTCGCCACTTATATTATTCACCATTCTCAAGCCCTCAACTACTTGATCCCCTAATACCTCGTCAACCTCTGTATTGTATAAAATAGTTATATTTTTTAGGCTATTGACTCTATGTTGCATGGCTTTTGAGGCTCGCATTTCGTCTTTTCGAACGAGCATTGTGACACTTTTACAGATATTGGCAAGATAGGAGGCCTCTTCTGCAGCCGTATCTCCAGCCCCGACAATAGCAACATCCTGTCCTTTATAGAAAAAACCGTCGCAAACGGCGCAAGCCGACACCCCACCACCTCGAAGCTTTTGCTCACTAGGTATGTTTAAATATTTAGCTGTAGCGCCTGTAGAAATAATTACAGTTTCTGCTTCAATTTCTGTAGTGCCATCGACTACAGCCTTATGAATACCTCCAATTTCTTTACTTAGAGTAACCGCCGTTATCATTCCTATTCTGACCTCTGTACCAAATCGCTCTGCTTGTTTTTGTAATTGCATCATCATGGTAGGACCATCTATCCCATCTGGATAGCCTGGGAAATTATCTACTTCGGTCGTGGTAGTTAACTGTCCTCCTGGTTCCATCCCAGTATATACCACTGGTTTTAAATCTGCACGTGCAGCATAAATGGCCGCAGTATACCCTGCGGGGCCCGATCCTATAATTAAGGTTTTAATTCTTTCAATTTTTTCTGACATAATCTATATCTTCAATATTAATTTATAACGCAAAACATAAAACACTGTTTTACAGCTACTTGACACATTCATAAAAGCTTCTTTTATAAGCCATCTCTTTTGAGCTTTCAAAAGTAACTTTTTTGTAAAAAAACATACCCGAAAAGTTATCAAAAGTTGTTATACCCCTATTGATTCTTCAAAACTATTGCTGTTTTTTGTTTTGTGATTGTAACATGGCTACCGATACTACGGTTCTAAACCCAACATGTTCCGACGCGGAGTCGGGACTTGTCCCCATTCGAGAAGAAATGCGATAACTAGCACAATAAGAATCACTGCACAGAAAAGAGCCTCCTTTAATTACTTTTTCCTTCGCGTAGGGATTGTTCGGATTATAAGTCTGCTCAGGCCCTATAGGGTTTACCGTTACTTTATTCAACTTTTTTAGGTCTCTGTAATATTTGCTACTATACCAATCGCTTGTCCACTCCCAAACATTACCAGACATATCATATAGTCCAACATCATTTGGTGGATATGATTTTACCTCGGCACGCCGTTCATGACCATCTGCCCTAGAATTATTTACCGGAAATTCTCCTTCCCAGGTATTGGCTTTGGTACTAAGAACAGAAACATCATCTCCCCAGGCGTATATTTTATTCTTTTGATTTCCTCGTGCCGCATGCTCCCATTCCGCTTCTGTGGGCAACCTTCTGCCCGTCCATTCACAATAGGCTAATGCATCCTCAAAAGAAATTTGAACAACAGGGTCGTTGTCTTTGCCGACAATAGAACTTTCAGGCCCATTAGGATGCCTCCAACTTGCGCCGATCTTCCACTCCCACCATTGAGAAAAATCGTATAAATTGGGCACCGAACTTTTTGTTTTTTTAAACACCAAAGCTCCAGGTTGTAAAATTGAATCATGGGGCTTTGGTGTTCCTGCCGGTAATTGCTCTTTCATTTCGTTCCACTCTATTGGGCGCTCAGCTACGGTGATATACTTCGTTTCCTTGACAAATTTTGAAAATTGTGAATTCGTCACTTCTGTTATATCCATAAAAAAACCATCTAAATGCACTATATGTGCCGGTTTTTCATGCTGCATTGCCATTTTATCGTGTGGCACTGCACCCTGTTGAAACTCCCCGCCTGGAATCCACACCATACCTTTAGGGGTCAGCATGTCATCTGGTTTATTAATTTGAACTTCAATCGGCTGTTTTTTATGCGTGGCGAAACCAGAATTTTTTGTTGGCGTATCCTTTACTTTCTCTTTTGTTTGCTCCTTACATTGCACATTAAGCAAAGCAAAAAATAGTACAAATGGCACAATATTTTTCATTAAAACAGAAATATGAAATAAAAATTAAAAATACAAATAAACTTGACAAGAATAAAAATAGATAAACTGAATTATGACTGGGTACCCTGGGTCAAGGAGCAAGCTAAATTTTGCTATATGCTTTGTTTCTTTTTATATTAGTACGAATAGTGCTATAAATTACCGAATTGGCACTAGTTTTGTTATACTTTTGCGTACTGTAGTCCATCAACAACACTCTTAATAATGAAAAATTACTGTATTATTTTCTCTATATTTTTCTTTTATTCAACCGTTATATTTTCTCAAAAACTTAGTAACGAAAAAATAAAGGAACAAATTACTAGCTACAAAAATGACATCAGAGGTCCCTACAAGGATATTCGATGGTTTTGTACTGACGGGAGTATTCGACAACCAAAAGATCCTTGCCCTGATAATATTGGGCCTGGAGTGCAACATGCGCGCTATAAAGATGCCGTCATTGCTTTAGGAAAAAGCAATCATATTTTTTTAGGCCAGATTTTAGCAGCAACCAATCCTAAAGAATTTTGGGATGCAGAAAAAAACCATTCTAGATTAAAACAGTACCAATTAGAAAAGTATTTAAAAACTATTGATAAGGGTTGGATTTTACAAAAGGGACAATTTTACAGAGGCTCTATACAATCTGAAGATGAGCAGGCGTGGGGTATTGAATTTTATAATTGGCTGCTTTCAGATTCGGACCGCATAGCTCAAAATTATTTTCTAATTCGTCAATCCTTAAAAGACATTCCATTTGAAGGTGATACGAATACATCTCAATTAATGCGTAGTCAATCTAAAGTCATCTCAGACCTATATGCACCTTTTATGGATCTTAGAGTCAAAATTCACAGTCAACCTGAATTTTCCGACATTCAAAAAGTAAAAGATTTTAAGCAAAAAAATGCTTCGAAACTAAGCGGCACGCTGAACGATCAAATTGATGCTTTAGTAAGTACTATGAATACTTTTTACAAGCCTATCGATATTAATGCTTTTTTAGCCAATGCCCCTTTAATCAAAAAAAGTGCTATAGGTTCTCGCATTGCCTCTTATGCCGCATCTTCTGCAACGACATCGCCTCAAAATTTAATCATCGACTCCTCTGAATTATTGTTAGAGTTGAGGAATTCTATTCTAAAAGAAGAAAATCCACAGTTGCGATTACAACTCCTCGATATTTCATTAAAGATCGAAAGTATTTTGTTTAAGAATGCTTCAAAATGGGAACCATCAACCGTAAATTCTTTATTAGAAAAAATTTGTTATTTAGGAATGGCAACGGCTGGAGCGGGATATATTGAACTTTGGGAATGGGATCAAATTAAGGGTTCATTAAGCCAATATGATGTTGAAACCATGAGCCTAGGACAAATCACAGCTGTATTACAAAATGCAAGAAGTGCATTAGAATGGAGTGCTGCTATGGTAAAAGCCAATTACCAAGACGTAGTCAACCACTATACAGAATTTGAACCAAAAGCATACGGGTTTATTGATGATAAGATCAGGGGCTCTATAGCCTTATATTTAGGAAGAAGTGTTGGAGAATTGGGTGATTTCATGGCAAAAGAATCCTCACTTACCAATAAAGTGCTAAACCTACAGAACCAAAGCACTTTTAGAGGACTTAACCCAGGGTATGCCTTTGGCACTTTAGTGGTTATAGAGGGATCACCTGACGAGATTGAAGTATCATCGGATAAAATCTATTTTTTTCAGCGGGCTCCTGCCGATTTAAAACCGGTTTCCGGGATTGGCACCGTGGCGGAAGGAAATATGGTTTCTCATGTACAGTTACTCGCACGTAATTTAGGTATTCCAAACACAGCGTTATCGGATGAAAATCTGAAGGATTTAGCCGAATTTAATGGCCAAAAGGTATTTTTTGCTGTCTCTAACAAGGGGAATGTCATCTTAAAATTAGAGAAAGATATGTCCGATATAGAAGTAGCACTTTTCGCTAAAAAAGAGCGAACAGAGGGTAAAATAGCGGTTCCAGTAGAAAATATAAGACTTCAAGAGACGGCTATTTTAAATATGCGCAATGTAGATGCCGAAGATTCGGGAAAATTATGTGGACCCAAAGCTGCTAATTTAGGTCAACTAAAAAAAATGTTTCCTGATAAAGTGGTAGAAGGCCTAGTGATCCCTTTTGGAATTTTCAGAGAACATATGGACCAAACTATGCCTGGCCAAACAATCTCTTACTGGAAATTCTTAAATAATATGTTCGCCGAGGCAGACAACATGCTTTCAAAAAATATTGATGAAAAAGAAGTTGAAAACTATCAACTCCGTCAACTAGAAACGCTGCGTGCTGCCATTAAACAAATGCCTTTAAAAGCTAGTTTTACCACGGCTTTAGAAAATGAATTTTCTGCTGTTTTTGGTAAAGAGCTAGGAGCTATCCCCGTTTTTCTTCGCAGTGATACCAATATGGAAGATTTAAAAGATTTTACGGGTGCGGGACTCAACCTGACCATTTTCAATGCGGTTGAAAAAGAAAAAATAATTGCGGGCATTAAAGATGTTTGGGCTTCACCCTATACGGAACGAAGCTTTAAATGGCGTCAGAAATATCTATTAAATCCCGAGAATGTATTCCCTTCTATTTTAGTGATTCCTAGCGTTGATGTGGATTATTCAGGTGTTTTAATCACCAAAGGATTAAGCTCTGGAGACGAAAACGATTTAACCATTGCTTTTAGCCGAGGCGCAGGTGGTGCTGTTGATGGTCAGTCGGCAGAAAGCTATTTGATCAAAAGCAAAGGAGGGTTTGAGCTATTGGCTCCGGCGCGGGAAATTTCTCATACTACCCTACCAAGTACTGGTGGAACGGGTAAAAAAACAACGACTTTTGAAAAATCGGTTTTAAGCGATCAAAATATTAGAGAAATACAAGCATTAGCGGAGACCATTAGACAAAGAATGCCTAAAGAAACCAACAGTGATTATAATGGGGCTTATGATGTAGAGTTAGGCTTTAAAGATGATACCCTATGGTTATTTCAAATTAGACCCTTTGTCGAAAATAAAAAAGCGCTTAGTTCTGGTTACTTAGAGTCTATAACGCCTAAAATAGATGCGCTTAAAAAAATACAACTTTCCACAAAATTATAAAAATGAAAAAAATACTCCTTCTTGCCCTTGCTATTGGTCTGTGTTTGGCGTTTACGAGCCTAAGTTTTTATCCCATTGATGGGTATGAACAAACTGGGATAAAACGCTTGTTACGACTAGAACTTATTAAGAATGGTGAGCTAAAAGAAACGACGCCCTTACCCGAAGGGGCAAAAAAATCATGGAGTGATATTCAGTTAAACTTAAGCGCAAGGGCTTCCGATAGTGTTGGTAGTTTTTTTCAAGTAGATGAAACATTTCAGAAAGAAATTAATGGCTTATTTCGAGGTTTAGATAAGAGTTATTCCCTTACGGTATTAGATATTTCTGATACAGCTCATATTCGGTATGCCAAACGCAACGAGAAGGCTGGCTATCAGCCAGGGAGTGTAGGTAAATTAGCGGTTTTAATCGCGCTGTTTACGCAATTAGAAAAAATATATCCTGACTCATGGGAAAGTCGCACGGATCTACTGAAACATAAAAATGTAAAAGCCGGCGTTTGGGGCTTAACAGACGAGCATACCATTCCTATCTATAATATTGACAAGAAAACCCAAATTAAAAGGCAAGTTGTGGCCAGCGATGTTTTTTCACTATACGAATGGGCAGATCATATGCTTTCGGTGAGCAACAATGGTGCTGCCAGTATTGTATGGCGTGAAGCTTTATTAATGGCAGCCTTTGGTCAGGAATATCCGGAATTAACCGACGAAAAAGCCTTAGAATACTTTAAAACAACGCCCAAAAAAGAGTTGACTGATTTAGCAAATGATGTCGTAAACTTACCGCTCCGAGAATTGGGAATTTCGCACAATGAATGGCGTTTGGGGAGTTTTTTTACAAGAGGAGCAAATACCTATGTAGGTGATAAAGGCGGAAGTATTGGAACACCCGTAGGTATGATGAAATTTTTAGTTCAATTAGAACAAGGCAAGGTGGTCGACGCAGAAAGTAGTCTAGAAATGAAACGCTTGATGTATATGACCGACCGAAGAATTAGGTATGCACAATCTCCTACATTGAAAGAGGCTGCTGTGTATTTTAAGTCTGGAAGTTTGTATAAATGCGATCGTTCTAACGGACAAGTATGTGGAAAATATATGGGTAATATTCAGAATTTTATGAACTCTGTGATTATTGTTGAACAACCTGATAATTGTACCTATATGGTTGTTTTAATGACTAACGTACTGGGTAAAAATTCAGCTTCAGATCATATGTATTTGGCTACTGCCATTGATAAAATAGTGCGTAAATAGTGATTCATTTGGCATATAGATGACCATGAACCTAATTTTTTTAATTAATTTTTAGCTAAAGCATCAATAGCTGCTTGGGCAAAAGAACGAATTTTTAAGTGATCGTCATCGAGGTATTTTTCCAATAAAGGAAGGTATTTTTTATCATGCTGCTTGCCTATCAAATAAAACACAGCAAGTTTGAGTTTTTCATCATTTGCTTCTAATAGCAACTGAAAGCATTCTGCTTCCGTCAGTAATTTTTGTTTCAACTGGTGAATTACTTCTTCAGAAGTAACATCGATAGCACTAGTTTCTATAATGGGAAGTAGTTTTCGTTTTAATTCACCAGAAAGTAGGTTGTCTAGAAATTCAATAGCGTTGGTTCTGGCTTCTTGTTTTTCACTTAGCAGGCCAGCATAAGCTATAGTCATATCGTGTTGTTTGTATTTTAAACCTAAAAGTTTAAAAATACGCTCTAGCCCTGCATCTAACCTACGCTCTAAAAGTTCTAAAAGACTAGCACGAGCATCACGCTCCTCGGAAGAAATGGCTTCTTTAGACTTTTTTCTATTTCTGTACGACACAATAATTTGAGTATGCATGGCCGACAGGGTATTATGATACAATTTGCACTCTTCATAAATACTTGAAACAATTTTTGTATGCTTAAAATGTAAATGTTCATCATCAGCTTTTAATTCACTGAGAGCACGAATTACCTCTAAACGAACCGTAAGATCACGATCTTCTAGTAATTCAAATAAATACTTCACAGAATCTTGCGATCGAAAAGATTTTAAAACTAGAGGGAGAAAACGTGCTGCTTCAATAGAAATTTCATGATTCTTTGCCATCAGCACTAAGGTTGGTAGTATTTGTTGTCCGTAATTTTGGAGCGCTGCAACAGCCACAGACCGCACTTTTTTATTCGGTAAAAAATCAATTAAAGAAGGAATGAACGCGGGGTTTAACGTGATACCTGCTGCGTAAATAGTAGTTTTCAAAATAGCTTCATCCGACGTTGAAAAATGGTATTTTAAAAATTCATAAAACTCATTAATGTTCGCTGCCCCTATGGTTTTTAATAAAATTTTGAGCCGTTCAAGATCATTCGGAGTAGCTTCTACGTTTTTTATTTCAGCTCTAATCCTTTGCTCCAAGGTATATATGGTGCGTAATGAAAAGTTGTCCCTTGACTCCCGCGCCAGGCATAGTAAGGCTGTATGCGCTATCAGCGGCTTTTCATGATCTAAATAGGCATCAAAAACAATGCTTTCATTTTTTTCAGCATGCAACAATAGATAAGCCAGAGTTGCCTCCACCAAATCTTCATCACCAGTATCTAGTAATTCTTGAATTTGAGCAACGATGGTTGAACCATTTAAAAAATACAAATTTTGAATAGCGGCAGTTTTTACTTTATCGGACGGATGCAGCAACAGTGCTTCAACATGGGCCGTAAATCGTTTGTCATTGATTTCTTGAAGCTTGTTGAGCATAAACAAAATTTGACTTTCGGAGCCCGATTCAAAGACAGCTTTCATTCCCTCAACTACCGATACATTTTTTTTAAGTACTTTATTTTCCTTTACCTTAATATTGGTTATTTCTGCTAAATTTTCTCTGAAAGTTTTAAAGTATTCCTTTCTTACTTTAGAGATAAAGTAGGCCCAAACCAGCACCAAAAGTAAAATTATCGCGGTAATATAATAGGTGGGCAAATCGAGGCCTTTGATGGCAAAAATCAAAATAAAACCTGCAATCCCTGTAGCCACACTATCTACAACAACATCAATAAAAGACTTGGTTTTGTTTTTAAGTTCAAAAGGTAAGGGCAAGGCAAGTAATTCACTAGCACTTTTATGAATCGATTGTTTTAAGGTACCATCGACAGCTTTAATAAAGATAATAACCGATAATTCTGGAATCATAAAAAATAAGATTCCTCCGGCAAATATTCCAAGCGGCAAAAGCATTAAGGAGAACCCAACCCCCCAAATACCCACGACTCTCTGGGTAAAAAATAATTGTATCAGTAAGGAAACCAGATTAAATGTTGAAAACCAAAAGGCAAAAAAAGAGGTTAATTCGTCTGGATCCGCAATGGTTGCAGAAGCAAAATCACTGTAAAGATAATCCACAAGTTTTGCCACAATTACGCTAATGGCCACAATTCCCGCAAGGAAGGATAAGTGCCTAGAGTTTTTAATAAGGGTTAATGGCCTTACTTCACGCACTACAGTTCTTTTCTTCTGTTTAAAGGTATTTAATTTTACAATCCTGTTTTTCCAAATTTTTTGAAGTAACACAATACATAATCCTAAAAATAGAGCCGCAATAAAAATTACATTTTCATTGCCTATGATAGGGGCCAAAATTGAGGTTAAATATCCTCCTAAAATACCACCTAGTATGGCTCCCGAACCAATAAAGCCAAATAAACGCTTTGCCTCACGGGGGTTATACACTAAATTAGCCATTACCCAAAATTGTGACGCTGAAAGAACGGCATGTATCGCCACCCAAACATAGAAAAAGAATAGCATCCATTTGTTGAGGTAGTGAAATTGAAGCAGCAAAGCCAGAATAACGATAAGGACAATGGAAACAATTAAGGTAAACCTTATTATTTTTTTTAAGGAAAACTTGGTTAGCGCTCGAGAATACGAATAAGAACTTAAAATAGCAATAGCAGCAACAAGTAAAAAAGCGAGTGGAAGATTCTCTACACCTAACTCAGATAAAAAAAGGGCGTTTACGGTTGGCTTGATAATGAGCAGCGAGGCTATAATCAAAAAAATATAGCTCAACATGTAAAAGGAAATTCTAAATTCTCCCTCTCTTATATCAAATGTTTTTTTTAATAATCTTAGGAGCATAAAGTTTTAAAATGGCGTACTAATTACTCGCCAAAGATATTCGCTTTTTTAAAACTTTCTCAATAGGTTTCACTAAATCTCTTATAATTTGTTCACCATTGGCATCATCGATGAGGGCCACTAGGATATAACGGCGATCTGGATCATCACCCCAAACCAAAATTGAATCGGAATGAAATGTGCGCCAAGAGCCTGACTTTCTAAACAAACGGGCTTTTGGGGCAATTTGATCTAAGGTATTGACAAATTTATGGTGTAATTCAGGATTTTCCATAATCCCTAGCATTTGGCTTGATCGTTTTTCGTTTACTAATTTACCATTGGCCAACAAATAGTAATACCTACACACCTGAGTCACTGTTGCGGCATGGCTTAAGTTTTTTAAGGGCTCTCTGTTCGTATCACCGCCACTACCATACCGTTTACCGACCCAAAGGCCACCCCCTTTATGCTCATCATAAAAAGCGTATTTTGGATCTGTCATGACATCTTCTAATTTCTTGTAGCCCACGCGATCAATCATTCGGGTAGAAGCTTCGTTATTTGATTTGCTAATCATTAAACGCATATCATCTTTTACCGCCTGTGTTTCTTTAAGCTCTCCTTTATCGATCGCATCCATAGCCGCTAATAGAATAGCTATTTTAGGTAAACTTGCGGCATACATCATGTGGTTTCCATTTATTCGAGCAAATCTTGTGTTATTTGGATTGCTGAGGTCAACGATACCAACAGCCATTTTCTTTTCACTTATTAATTTTCTCCATTCTGGATTTGATTTTAACTCTCTTTCTAAATTAGATTGAAGCGATGTATTTAATAAGCTAGGAAGTTGTTTAATTTCTGAATCTGGAATTTGAATGGGTAATGCTTCCTGAGCTAGAAGCACAGTAGAAACTATAAAAAATAAAATGACAAGTATTGAATTCTTTTTCATGTAACTTCCTAGGATTTAATCGAATTCAAAAGTATCTTATTTCTGCGATACTTTTTTGTTAAATTTTCAGGTATTCAAAAAAACTGTAAAGACCTTATAAAACTTTAGTTACCAAGTTTTTACAGCAACAAAAAATGTTAAAAAACTATCAACTAATAACGTAAAAAAATACTTTTTAGTATCTCAAGGATTAAAAAAATAGTCCTAAAAAATTAATATCTTCCAAAGGGTAATTTGCTCAAATCAACATTCCCACCCGAAATGATGATGCCTATTTTTTTGTCCTTAAACAACTCCTTTTCATTTAATAAGGCTGCCAAAGGAACAGCACAAGATGCCTCACAAACTATTTTTAAGCGCTCCCAAATTAATTGCATCGCATCAACAATCTCTTGTTCTGTAACGCGTACTATTCTTTCTATTCCTTGTTGAATAATAGGGAAGTTTTTATCCCCTAGTTGAGTTTTAAGTCCGTCAGCTATAGTATTTGTAGTACTATTTGATTCAATTTGACCGCTCAATAAAGATCGGTAGGCGTCGTCAACTTCAAAAGGTTCTCCCCCGATTACTTTGCAAGTATTTCCAAAATATGTAGCTGCCAAAATTGTTCCGGCCACCAGCCCACCCCCCCCTACAGGTGCAAAAATAAAATCCAGATCGGGATTTGTTTCTAGTAGCTCCTTTGCTACAGTTCCTTGACCAAGAATCACGTCCATATCATTAGATGGGTGAATAAAAGTAGCTCCTTTGTCTTGCATAATTTTATGGGCAGCTGCTTCTCTGGCCTGTAAGGTAGGTTCACAAATAAGCACTTCACCCCCATAGCCCTTCACCGCATCTATTTTTACCTGTGGTGCACTAGAAGGCATCACAATATACGCCGTAACACCTACGCTTTTAGCCGCTAAAGATAGTGCTTGAGCAAAGTTGCCCGAAGAATGAGTGACAATACCCTTTTTCCTCTTATCTTCTGGTAGTTGTAGTATAGCGTTGGTAGCACCTCGCATTTTAAAGGCCCCCATTTTTTGAAAATTCTCACATTTAAACACTACAGAGGCACCAGCGATTTCGTTGATTAGGGTGGAACTTAAAACGGGCGTATTATGAATATAGGGTTTAATGCGTTTATGGCAATCTATAAGTTCTTGTTTTTTCATGATGTTAATCTTTAAAGAATTGTATTCCTCTATTGCTCAAAAAGACCTCAAAAATATAATTCCTTAATCTAGCCTTTCACTTACAGCATACGATTCTCAAAAATAGTGCATAATTTACTACCATTTCTAGAATGCACTAAATCTATTTACAAGCCTTTACCCTGAGTTGATCGTTTACTATTTTAAAGGCTGGGCACTTGTTTTCTTTTTTTATCTATAGCGACTTAACCGGATATATGCTGCGCGCTAAAGGAATAACAAACTAGTCTTTATGATAATGAAAGTAGCCTATTTAACACTAGTTTTTGTTGGTGGATAACATCGTATTCAAAGTTATGAAATCTAAGCAATACCAATAGCTTGCCTTAGGTCTGCTTACAAGCTAAACTTAGAATTTCCATAAAAAATGAAAAAACCTGTTCATCATAAAATAAACAGGATTTTGCTATTAAGATCTTTTGAAATTTTTATTTTCAAGATTCATTAAAACAAAAAATGAACCGCAAAAACGGTTCACTTTCTTACTCTGTCGGGATGACAGGATTATACCCCTCCCCTGCTATATTATGTATATCAATCAGTTACAGATTAAAAAACTTAACTGTTAGCCGATTTGTTGACAGTATTATATGCGAACTTAAATTAAATCTATCTATCTACTGATTAAATAAAAATACCAAATTCTTGTCAACAATACAAAATAAAATTCAAAGTTATACTCTACTTTGAAATTCAATAATGACCACAGTACTTTGTTGTGCTTTCGTTATTTTTTTAACTTAAGATTATTTTTTTTCTTCTTCAAGTAATCCAATAACTTCTGTCATTCCATTGCTTATTCTATTCATATAATTAATC